>Ga0209006_10003542_pt1 | contig 14185 bp, 10 predicted proteins | sample JacPin_JW_Ref_O2_FD_188567 | JGI IMG/M metagenome (GOLD analysis project Ga0209006, IMG submission 188567) | Forest soil microbial communities from Algoma, Ontario, Canada - Jack Pine, Ontario site 1_JW_Ref_O2 (SPAdes) (version 2) | ecosystem: Environmental > Terrestrial > Soil > Boreal... | reverse complement strand
GTAGGACATGTTGTCCACGCCGCTGACTTGCTGTTCGATGGGTGTGGCGACAGATTGCTCGAGAGTCTGCGCGTCTGCTCCGGGATAGTTGGCTTGCAACCGAATCTCAGGCGGAGCGATCTGTGGGAACTGGGCTACCGGCAAGGTCGCGATGCTGATCGCGCCGACTATAACGGTAAGGATCGCAATCACGATCGCGACGATAGGCCGTCGAATGAAAAAGTTCGCCATGGCTTAGCGCTCCTCCGTTTCTTTGTATGGAGTCGGGTTTGCCAACCCCCCTTCCTTGACTTTGTCTGCTCCAACAGCAACCACGCGTTCTCCGGGCTTCAACCCGGAGGTGATCACCCAGAGCGTGCCCACTGTCGGCCCGACCTGTACCGCGCGGAGCTGCGCCCGGTTATCGGCGCCGATGACAGTCACCTGATATCCTCCTTGCTGCTGATTCACTGCCGCCTGCGGAATGAGAAGCGCTCCCGCGATGCTTCCGGTGGGCGCCTGAACGCGCGCATACTGGCCCGGTCGCAATAGATTTCTGGAGTTGGGGAACTCACCCACGATCTGAATGGTTCCGGTCTGCGTATTTACCTGCCGATCCGCGAAGATAATTCTGCCGGGATGCGTGTAGGTACTCCCATCGGCCAGGGTCAAGCGCAACGGGATTCGCGAAGCATGCGTAACGAAATCCACGTTGCCCGGACCGCCGCCGTCCGCCATGCGCAGGTATTCCTGTTCACTGATGGGGAAATAAACTTTGATAGGACTAACCTGCGACACCGCGGTGAGCACGGCAGACGGGCCCACCAGGTTGCCCACCTGCACGGTGTTGATACCGGCAATTCCGTCGATGAGGGAAGTGACTCTGGTGTAGCCAAGGTTTATCGTTGCTTGTTCTACGCCCGCCTGGTCGGCCTCGACGGAGGCCTTCGCCGCGAGGAGCGCCTGAGTGTCGGTATCCAGTTGGCTCTGGGGAATGGCATGAGCTTGCGCTTCGGGAATATCCCGCTTTACGTTCAGCTCGGCGTTCGCCATCTGCGCCTCAGCCTGCGCCAGTTGCCCCTTGGCTTGGTCAAGCACGGCTTGGAATGGACGCGGATCGATCTCAAAGAGAAGCTGACCTTTCTTGACAAGTCCCCCCTCACGATAATCCTGGCGAATCAGGTAACCGTTTACCTGTGGCTGAATCTGCGCATTGACATACCCTTCGAGCGTTCCTACCCACTCGCCCTGAACCGGTACATCTTTTTGGATGACCGGCGTCACTTCGACCACTGGCGGTGGAGGCGGGGCCGCGGCTCGCACCTTGCCGTTGCTGCAGCCAAAGGCATTCAGCAGAAGCACCACGCTAGCTAAAACTCCAGATATCTGCTTCATCATTTTTGTCCCCTCAATCGAGTTACTGAATTTCCGCTCCAATCGCGTCACTGGCGCCTGAATCGGGACGCTGCTCGGGTTGAAGGGAAATGTGGTCCGAGAGTCGTCGAGTCGGTTCAGGCGCGTCAGTCACGCGACTGCACTTTCTACTTCAGAAGCTCTTTTCTTCGCAGAAAAGTGAGCTGGCTGACCGAGCTGCTTAACAGCCTCTCTTTCACAAATGCAAATCGCATACCAGAGCCGAACGATGCTAAGTAACGCCGAATCAAGGAGTCTTGTTAGCCGGTTCGGCCCGGAGCTGTCGAAAGCGTCAAAAATGTCAGAAATGCGATTCCCGACAGCCGAACTGACCAGTAACGATTGGGGCGATGGAGACCTAATCGCTTGCGCAGGGGAACGAATCCCGCTAAACCATTTTTGGCAAATGTATTGCGACAGCTCGACATGAGCGAACGACGCGGCGGAGGCAAACAGCCCCAGATCGCCTTCGTTGCGGCACCAAGTTGTTCGATCAAAAAGGAATGTCCTATGGAATTTAAAGGTCGCGACTTTATTCGGAATCCCGTCGTCCAGAACCAGGTCTTCTTCCTCGAATCGAAATGCACTTTTTGTGGTTTTTCGGTCCTGACAAGTTCAATTGAGGAGTTGATCGAACACGAGAAACTGCACCGAATACAATGTGTTTCGTCGAACGCCGCTGCATAAGAGGACTCGCGTGGGAGTCAATGTGTAAATCGCGGAATTCTTAAGATGCTAGCGTTGCTTAGGGTGACCGTCATCCCCAGGTCTGCCCTGAGCGACGCTAAATCTCGTGCATGTCTCAAGGCTGGCTGATTCGCCAGACGGTTAAATGAAGGCCGAGCGGACTTCGCGCATTGGCCCATACACGATTTTGGCTTGCTTTCGACGGTGAGGACCACAGAAGCGAAGGCCAAATGAAACTCGCTGTCCCTTTTCGCGTACTTGAACGTGGTTGTCTTGAGTCATCTCTTCACCTCGCCAACACTCCTGTTGGCGCGACGAGTTAGTTCTTTTACTACACTCTTCGTGAACATGCCGTCGGACCGAAATTTAATTCCTCCATTTATCAATTCGAGAATTATGTTCTCGCCCTCCTGACTGATCGTTGTGATATGTTTCATCTCGATGACAAGTTCGCGGCCTCGGAGGTCTGCTCTCGCCCTTTCGCAAGCGCTTTGTAGCTCGGCCGCCCAGGGCGCAATGAGCTTTCCCTCCACAATAAGCCGCCGCCGCCTGGCGTTATCAACGAGCGAGATCTTCAACATTGCTTTTCCCACTCGCGACTAAGGCAATGCACAGGCCAAACCCGCTCAGCCGTAAGCAGTTGAATTGGCGGGAGATAAACGCCGGAACGTCGAAATATCTACGTCGAAGAAGTCGAAGGGGTCAAAACTGTCAAACCTACAGGCGTAGGTAACAAGGGGTAAGAAGAGGGCTACACATCAAGCATATTGCTTCGCATAGATCCCAAATTTCTTCATTCGAGCGAGGAACGTAGTGCGGTTCACGCCTAGACGGGCAGCAGCACCATCCACGCCACCGACGCGTCCCTTGCATGCCCTGAGCGCTCGAATAATCTCATCGTGCTGTCTTCTTTCATACTCGTCAAGAACGCTGGATTTGTCGCTTTGCGAATTTGTTCTTTCTGCAACTACTGCCTCGAATTTACGGTCGTCGGCGCGCGGAAACTCTACCGTATTCGTCCTCCGGAGTTCTCCAAGAGGCGGATCCAGGGACCTACCGCGCGTTAAGATCACCGCCCGCTCGATGAAGTTCTCCAGTTCACGAACGTTGCCCGGCCATTCCCAGGCTGTAAGTCCTTTCATTACAATAGGCGAAATTAAATCAATCTTCTTCTGCATCTGCTTGGCAAACTTCTGAACAAAGTAACTCACCAGTTTTGGAATGTCGGCCTTACGTTCCCGTAGCGGGGGTATCCGGATCGGAAATACATGCAAGCGGTAGTACAAATCACTCCGGAATTCGCGATCGGCAATCATCTTTTCCAGATCCCGATTCGTTGCCGCTATGAGCCGAAGGTTCACTCTTCTCGTGTGAGTGCTGCCTAACCGCTCAAACTCGCGTTCTTGTAATGCACGCAACAGCTTGGGCTGAATCTCAATGGGAATATCCCCCACTTCGTCCAGGAACAATGTGCCTTGATCCGCCAATTCCATTCGTCCGACCTTTTGAGTAATCGCACCGGTGAAAGCTCCTTTTTCATGTCCAAACAATTCGCTTTCGAGCAGACCCGTGGGAATGGCCGCGCAATTCAGCTTTACAAAGGTGCGATCTTTACGCTTGCTGCGATCGTGAATGGCGCGGGCAATTAATTCTTTTCCTGTACCCGTTTCGCCCAGCAGCAGCACCGTGGAATCGCTTGGAGCAACAGTTTCAACCAGTTCCAGAACATGCTTTAACTCAGGGCTGTTTCCAATAATGTTCTCGAAGTTCATCTCGCTGCGGATTTCTTCTTCGAGGTAGAGCTTTTCCTGGGCAAGTTTGTCTTTCAGATCCGAAATTTCGTGGTATGCCATCGCGTTTTCGATCGCGATAGCGATCTGCCCCGCAGCCTCAGCGAGGAATTCCACGTCCTCCGCCGCGAAAGTAGCTGCGGTGGTGCACGCAAGTGACACGTACCCCAATGCTCGATCTCTACTCACCAGAGGGATAACACAGGTGCTCTTTAAACCTTCACCGATTACTTTCTCGCAGATCTCTGGGGGAAGATCGTCAGGTCCGATCCCCTCAACAATCACCGGTTTTAATGTCTCAAGAGCGCGTCGGCCGGCTCCGGATACGTTAAGGGCGTCGTCTTCTCGAATAAATCCTTTGCCCTGCGGACAATCCAGGGCGAACAATCGGGACTTCCCCGATGCTGAATCCAACAGTACAACGGCAACCAAATCACCATGCATAACCTCGCGAATGTTCGCTGCAATGGCCCGCAACAGATTCCGAAGTTTCAGGCTCGATGTGATACGACTGGTCAGATTCAGAAGCAACTTCAGCCGCTCATTCTGCTGTTGCACACATCTGAGATTCAAACCGTCATCCAGCGCGAAGGCGACGACACGGCCGATCAGCCGAAGGAAACATACCTCTTCAGCGCTAAACGGATTCACTGTGTCGCGAATGAGGCCGAAAACACCCAATTGGCGATGCGGGGTTGTCAGTGGTATGCGTACCACCGAGCCCATGCCCATTTTTTTGGCCCATGGCCTGAAGCGTGGATACCGCTCCTCCGTATCCCAATTGACAGTCTGCTGTGGGTCACTACTACGCACAGCATCCCACAAGGGCAGCAACTCTTCTATGGGCAGGTCCGGAAAAGGCAGCGGCCCCTTACCCCAAACCAGATATTCGATTTCCTGAGTGTTCTCTTTCACTACAACGAAGAAAAGGTGATCAAAGTTCAGGAGCTTGCCGATTTCATCCGCGAGAGTTGTAGCCAACTCTTTCGGTTCACGGCACGCAGCGATCACCTCGCTGATGCGCACAATCGCCTCATAGCGGTAGCTGTCTATTTGAGACTCAACGATCGGCTCTGTATCCATAGCCTTATATTCAGCGCTGAAGCCCGGGCTCCAAATTGTCCCAGATAGGAGAGATGTCTCACGCCCTCTACAGGTCGCAAGAGAGTGCGCAAGGCGAAGCGATTTTATGGGCTCCCCGCATCGACCGACATGGGGCGCAATTGACACACCAATTCCAGCAGAGCTTACCTGAAACTAGTGATGACTCCAGCCCAGCGAAGGTTTCACGAGTTGCGCGGCTACCTATTCTGCTGACCGCCGACAGCAATCGACAATTTCGACTCTTTTGACATTTTTGAGCCAATCGACTTCCCGCTAACCGCGCCCATTTCCTAGCACTTATGTGTGGCTAGGCCTTTGGCACGGCTCTTGCTCTGAACAGAAACGCGATCGCTCGGATCATGGTGACGGTCATGTGGAAGATCACTGCTGGGGGCTTCACGCCGGAAGAGGTGTTAGTCATGGCCGTGATGGACACCATCGGCTCGCATCGTGTTGCGTTTTTAGCACGGTCGGCCGAAGACATGGCACGGGCATTTCGCCATTACTGGATCGCTGCGATCACAATCGTGGATACTGAATACCCGCACCGTGGCGCCGGGATCGTTCGACACAGGCCGGCGTTAGGAGGTCTCTGTTGAGAACTCGACTTCACGGACAATTCGCCATGCCCTTCGCTATATCCGTTCTCCATTTTCGACTTCGGGGGCTCGAGAGCGATAACAAGATCATCTTTTTAAGTCGAAGTGGAAGAAGAACTTTGCCCAAGGAGTAAGAACATGAGAGCGAAATTAATTCTCGTTGCGATCCTCGTGACTGGCATTCCAGTCCTTGCGTCGGCCCAGACTAAATCAGGAGGTGATGGGGCTCCGACTAATCGTGCCGGCGAACCGGATACTCATGTTCCTGACCCAGATTTCACACATTTGGCGTCCCCTCCCGATGCTTCCCCCGCACCAGAACAAGCGTTACGGGAATATGAGGCGGCAATGGTAGTTATTACGCAGAATTTCTCTGCACGGCTTGCAGGGATCACTGAAGCTGTCCAACAAGGAACAATGAGCAGAGAGGAGGCCAAGAACACAAGCTCAGAGCAATATCTCCTGACGCAGATGCAATTACAACTGCTTAGCGCGTGGCGCCAGATGGAGGAACAGGGTCAGGCCAAAGTTGCCGCGCCTGATGATAAGAAGGAAACTTCTCTGAGTGACAACGACGAAATCGTGCTGGTAGAGCTGCCGTTCTCGTCCTTTCAGCTCACACCGGCAGTAGCTGAACGCTTAAGCTTGACAGAATCACAGAAGGATGCGATCCAGCAAGTGATGACGCGTGAACGGCACCAGATGGGACCCTTAATGGCGCAATCGCGAAGCATACGGGAAAAACTCTTGGGTTTCGACCCTCAACAGAGCAACAAAAAGCAAATCAAAACTCTAGCCGATGCGCAAGCGGCTTTGCTGGCAAAATTCATCGTAGCCAATGCGCTTATGCAGTCGGAAATCTATAAACTTCTAACATCGGAACAGCGAAGAAAGCTCGACGACTTAAAGAGAACTGGAGAGTAAGGAACAGTCGCTAGCAAGTAACGATCGCAGCCATCCTGGTGGAATTTCTGATGGAAGAGGCACTGTGCGGATCGCGAACAAATTCGAACGTGAATCATCGGCCTTTGAAGCGGCGCTCTGCGGACATTTCGCGGGGATCAATTCACAACCATTTCAATCGCTGCAGGATCTGAACGGTAGCCCCATCCTTGTGCTCGATTCGACTTTCCGCATAGCCCTCGTTTTACATCACGTGGTGGGATTTGGGAGCGCATGAAGGTCGCGACTGAAGAGCGAGTGACAGATCGATACAGGGCGACGTGGCACGGAACACGAATTTGGAGCTGATGAAGATGAACACCATTCTCGTCGCCCTGGGCTCAGCGCAACCGCAAAGGGATGCACCAAGCTCGATGTGTAACACGAATGATTATCCGCATCCCGCCACGATTCAGACTAAGGTCTTGCAATGGGAACCGGAAAGATCTAGCGTGTGTACCTCTCGTGGAGCCGAACAAGATGCTCTTTATCTATATCATTTCCAATACCACTCGCTCAGCCTAGTGTCGCTGCTGAACCCGCGATGGCGGTTTCGCTCATCGGCGCAGCGGCGTCGGCAATCCAGCGCCAGGCTCGCCGCCCGTTGCTGAGCACCACTGCCTGCGCTTCGCCGTAGTCCACTAGCCGGTTGAGCACCGTAGTCACTGACGCCACCGGATCTTTATGCCGCGTCAGCATGGGCGGCACTTTCTTGCGGATCTCATCGCATACGTCGCGCGCGCTCAACGATCTCCCAGCCTCCATCAAAATCCTGCGGCATGCCTTGGTGAAGCCCGGCTGGCGCCCGTTGCTCTTGCGATCCACCAGTTCGAGCAACTCCTCACTCAACACACCATCTCCAAAGAGATTGGCCAGTCCGCTGATCGTTTGTTTGACGGTGCCGATACGCCGCATCACATCCGCCCGCTGTTGCAGCAACTGACGCAGTTCTTCATGCGCCTGCCGCACCACTTCCTGCACATGGCCGTCCCCATAATTAAGAACGGACTTGCTCACGCCATTTCCCTTGTGCTCATTCAGCATACGACCCCCTCAGCCAAGACAAACCCAAGACGAAACTCACGACAAAACGAAGACGAACATCTACCTACTTATTCGCGACAAGCAGGCAGGGCCGCCCTCACCGACTTATACGCAAGAACCAGTCCCGGCGTTCCCCGATTTTTCGATTAACCAAAGCCTTTCGATCCGGAGACTTGCCGCGACCTACATACTTAGACGCCCGAGCCGGAGTTTGGTTAACAAAAGCAAATGAGCTTTCGGAGGGCGGGGCACATCACGGTTTCTGCATAGCGGCGGTCCCCGAGGAATCGAGCTGTCGCTCATTCCAGATTGGCTTGCTTCCCAAATTGGACAATCGCTTCTACCTCTTCCCTAACTTGCTCATCCCAAGGTCAACCTTTGGCACTCGTGTTCCGATGAACGTAATATGGCCGCACCCGTGTTAACGGCAGCAGTACCTGCGCTCTCCCCTGCTCCGCTGACCGTTCTGTTGGTGGGAAACCAGGAAGAGGACTTTTTCCTTATCCGCGAGATTCTCGGCCGTAACAAAGCAATCTTTTCTGCGGAACTGGATCACGCAACTTCTCTGGACGAAGCCAAGCTGATGTTGCAGCGGAAACCCTACAGCCTTGTACTCTTCGAATATGCAACCAAGGATGCTGCGGCCGTCGAACTTCTTTCCCAGTTTCTTAACGGTGGATCGTCGGTGCCCTTCATCCTGCTGGCCGAGGATGCCAATGAGAGAACGGTTGCCGAGATCATCGGATCTGGCATGTGGAATTGCGTGGGAAAGTCAGAGTTGAATGGGGTCACTCTGGTCCGCACCATCCGCTGTGCGCTGGCGCTGCACGCCGTGCAACGGGACAATCTCTCCACACACGATACCTTGCGCAAGCTTTCTCTCGCGGTCGAAAAGTCCGCGGACACGGTCATGATCACGGACCGTGAAGGGATTATTCAGTACGTCAATCCAGCATTTGAAACTCTTACGGGCCACTCCCGTCAAGATGCGATCGGCAAGACTCCTCGCATTCTCAAATCGGGGGAACACGGTCCCGAGGTTTATCAGGAACTTTGGAAGACTGTTCTCTCCGGCAATGTTTTTCGCGGCATTCTGGTGAACCGCAGAAAAAATGGAGAACTATTTTGTGTGGAGCAAAGCATCAGCCCGGTGCTGGACGCGGCTGGAACCATCACGCACTTTATCTCCAACGGGCGGGATCTCACGGAACGGCTCCGCCTGGAAGCGCATCTTCTGCAGGCGCAAAAGATGGATTCGATAGGTCGCCTCGCAGGTGGAGTAGCCCACGATTTCAATAACCTGCTGACCATCATCACCAGCTACTCCGAACTGGCCCTTGATTCGGTCGCGCCCGGAACTGACCTGGATAGTAAGCTCCAGGAAATCCTTTCTGCCGCACGCCGCGCTACACAGTTAACGCGGCAATTGCTGGCCTTCAGTCGTAAACAGCCGCAGGCCTTGCGAGTCGTGGATCTCGACCACGTGATCGCCGAAATCACTCAGCCGTTGCGCCGGTTGATTGGAGAAGACATTGAACTGACCTTCGCCCCGGCGGGCCTGAACCGGGTGCGCATCGATCCCATCCAGATCGAACAGATTCTGCTGAACCTGGCAGCCAATGCCCGCGATGCCATGCCCCAGGGCGGACATCTCACCATCGAAACCTCCGATGTGCAACTCGACGACAACTACATCCACTGCAAACAGGCCGTCGTTCCTACCGGTCACTACGCACTTATTTCCGTCACTGACACAGGCGGCGGTATCTCGCCCGATCATCTGCCGCATATCTTCGAGCCTTTCTACACCACGAAACCTTCCGGCGAAGGTACCGGCCTGGGACTCGCCACGGTTTACGGGATCGTAAAGCAAAACCGCGGCTTCGTCTGGGCGTACAGCGAAGCCGGAGTGGGGACCGTCTTTAAAATCTACCTGCCCTCGGTGGCCGCCAGCGGAGTGTCCCTCGAAGCTCCCACCAACCTGGCTGAATATCCGCTGGACGGTTCGGAGACCATCCTGCTCGTGGAAGATGAGAATGCCGTGCGGCGCGCCGTGTCCGAATTTCTGCGTCTTCGCGGCTACACTGTGCTCGAAGCCAAAGACGGCCTGGACGCTCTCGCCATCGCCAAGGGTTACGGCTCCACTATCCATCTGGTCGTTAGCGATGTGGTTATGCCCAACATGAGTGGCGGACAACTCGCCAAAGAACTCGGAATCCGTCGTCCGGAGAGCAAAGTACTGTTCGTCTCCGGCTACGCAGGAAAAACTCTTACCGACCACAAGGTCGTAGATCTCGATATAAATCTTTTGCAAAAACCCTTCACCCTGAAGCAACTATGCGGCAGAGTCCGCGCCATGTTGAACCAGCCTCAGCCGCCCATGATGTCGTAATACGATGTCGTAATACGCCGGCGGTTATGTGGGGCGGGCACTCTTGCCCGCCAACTCTATCCACGAACAGGGATGATCCTCTTCGTCGACTTCCCTGCTAGGTATCCACTCGAATCAGCTTGCCATTCTTCAACTTGAACCGGTCTCCTCGCCAGCTCACCGTGTGGCCTGCCAAACTCGCCACCCAGACCCCGACCGCGACCAGATCCCGCAACGGAAGCAGCCAGAGTTGCTGGGGCAGTTGTCGGTCGCGCAACACGCTCTTGCCCACCACGAGTGCAACAGCTACGCGCAAGAACAAAGTAATTCCCGCCAAAACCCAGGTCCAGAGCGCTCCCCGCGATGCAGCCACTAACGCGCAAGACCACAATAGGCCATAGGTAAGCACCAACCCGAAGTAGCCTCCGCTGCGCGAATCACGCACGCCGCGTGCCCACCGCAACTGGTGCGACAGAAACTCGGCTGCACGATAGGCCGGAAGATTTGTTTCAACAACCACGTCAGAGAGTCTCACCTCAAGGCCGAGATCGGCAATGCGCCGGCCCAATTCGTAGTCATCGGCGAGATAATCCGCAAACGATTCGAAACCTCCAATTTTCTCCAGGTCGTCGCGCCGGAAGGCCATCGTCGATCCCAACCCAAACTTGAGGCCGCCTTCCAGTTGGCGCGCCGCGAGCACGCCCGCGCAGAAATCGGTGCTGATTCCCAGCGACTCGATTCGGGAGCCAATCGTGTTGGCCGCGACCCCGCGGTAGAGGCAGGTCACCATTCCAACCGTTGGATTCGCCAGCGGCGCCATCACGCGGCGCAGATAGTCGGTCTCCACCCGGATGTCGCTGTCGTTAACCAGCAAGTGTTGATAGCGCGCCTCCGCCAGCATCTGCGCCAGATTGCTGACTTTTATATTCGCTCCCAGAGCTTTGCGACAGACGATCAACCGAATGCTCAGCGCCGGAAACTCGCCCTGCAACTGCCGCACGCTGGCCACTGCAGGGTCGTTCGGATCACTGACTCCGAAAATAATTTCGTACTCGGGATAGTCCTGAAGGCAATGACTGCGAAAACTCTGGTAGATTTCCGGGTCCGTGCCCTTGAGCGGCTTCAGGATGGAAACAGGCGGCAAGACTTGCGCGGACAAAGAGCTTTCACTATCGGCTCGCCGCTGCCGCAAAAACGCAGCCGCACTCCACAGGCAAAGAAGATAGTAGGCCGAGCTGCAAATCGCGCCGAAAGCCGCAACCACCTGGACAAGCCTGAGGACGGAATGAATCATGAAATGGAACTGACTCATGCTTCCGCGCGCATTCTACTCGTAGCGCAGCGCCTCAATGGGATCGAGGTTCGCCGCCTTCCACGCCGGATAAATGCCGAAGACCAGCCCCACTCCTGCTGCAGCGCTGAAGCCAAACGAAGTCCAGAACATCGACATGTGCGCAGGCAGCGACGGCCAGACCGTGGGAATAATCCAAACCACCATCGCACCCAGCAGCACTCCAATTACGCCGCCGACCGCAGTCAGAATGATTGCCTCAAACGTGAATTGCAACAGGATATCCCGCTTGCGAGCGCCGATCGCTTTGCGTACTCCGATCTCGCGCGTCCTCTCCGTCACACTGACCAGCATGATGTTCATCACGCCGACTCCGCCCACGATCAGGGCTACGCTCGAAATTGCAAACATGCCGACGAAGAGCGCGCCCGTCAGCGAGTTCCACACGTCCGAAATCGAATCGGAAGTGAACACCGCAAAGTTGTCCGGCTTTTCCGGAGCAACCTTCCGCCGCCGCCGCAGCAGTTCCCGAATTTCGTCGATCGCTTTGGGCATGTCGTCGTGCGACGTTGCCTTCACGCTGATCCAGTGGTCTTTCAATTCCGGGTGCAGCGTCTTGAACGTGCTCAGCGGCATGATCACGCGATTGTCGTTAGGATCTTTTCCCCCGCCAAACACCGACTTGATCTTTTCCATTACACCGATCACGGTGAACAATCGCCCATCGATGTTGACTTCCCGCCCCAGCGGGCTTTGACTTAGAAACAGTTCTCCAGCGGTGTCATGCCCGATAACAATGACTGGGGCGCGCCTTTCATCGTCGCTGTCGGTGAACCACCTGCCATCCGTAATGTGCAGGTCGAAAACGTCCTTCGCCGCCGACATATCTCCTTCGAGGATCGTGTTCTTTACCTTGCGATCTTCATACTTGATCGCATACGTGCCCACTCCCAGCTCCGGCCGGAAATAGCGAATTCCCGCGTTTACCGCCTTCACATGGGGCAGTTGCCGGATCGCGTCCGCGTCGTCGAACGTCAGCTTCTTTCTTGTTCGCATCTCTTCCGTCTGACGCCCAAACGTAAACGGCTCGAGATGATAAACGAAAATAACGTTGGAGCCGATGCTGGCCACCAGATCGCGGACATTATCGTCAAGCCCGCGCCCAATCGAAGACACGCCAATGACCACCGCGACCCCAATGACCACGCCCAGCACAGTCAGCGACGAGCGCAGCTTGTTGCCGCGCAACGTGTCAGTCGCCATGTGCACAATCTCGCCGAATTCGTCTTTACGAATCATGATCTACCGACTTCCATCTGCCAAAGCTCACATCTCGAACCGCAATGCGACAATTGGATCAAGTCGCGCCGCCTGGCGCGCGGGGTATACGCCGAAGAACACCCCCACGCACGCCGCCACCAGCAATCCCGACGCCACGGCCCACAGCTTGATGGACGAAGGCATTCCTATCGCCCAGGTAACCAGCGTGGCAACCGTCGCTCCGCACAGCACTCCTAGCGCCCCGCCGACCACCGCCAGTGTGACCGATTCGATGAGGAACTGCAGCAGCACATCCTCCCGCCGCGCACCCAGCGCCTTGCGAATGCCAATTTCGCGGGTACGCTCTGTGACCGACACCAACATGATGTTCATGATCACAATGCCGCCGACTACCAGCGAAACTGCGGCGATCCCGATCGTCGCCATGAAAAATGTATTGCTCAGTCCAGACCAGATGCCGAGCAAGCTGGCATTAGTTTCAATTTCAAAACTATCATCCTCGCCGGGACGATCATGCCGATGCGAACGCAACGCCACGCGAGCCTCGTCGATAGCCTCATTGAGCGGCACTCCGGTCGCGAGCGCCTTGCCCCAAATCCCAATGCTGTTGTTGTGCGACCCGTACTGCTTCAGAAACACTGTGATAGGAATCAGCGCGTAATTGTCGGCGCTCTGCCCCAGAGTCTTGCCTTTTTTCTTGCCGACTCCGATCACCTGGTAAGTCCAGCCATCAACGCGGATTTCCTGTCCGATCGGGTCCACGCCGGCCATCAGGTGTTCCACAATATCCGTGCCGACCACGGCCACCGGCGTCCGGTTGTTCAAATCCGTTTCGTTCAACATTCGGCCGGAGGTCAGATCCGTGTCGAGGATCGTCGCCATCGAAGGAGTAATTCCCTGAATCGTAGTGTCGCTGATCGACTGCTCTCCGTGCTTCACCTTGCCGCTGCCCCGCAGCACCGCGCCCACGTATTCGCAATCGCGGCAGGCATCAGCGACCGCCTGATAGTCTTCCAGAATCAGATTCTTGCGCTTCTCCGCCGCCAGAAAATGATCCACATTGGTTTCGACGGCAGACATCTTCGAGACGATGAAAACGTCAGCGCCGAGATTGAAAATCTTATGCGCCACGTAATCGTTGATCCCGGAAACGAAAGTCACCACGGCAATCACGGCAGCCACGCCGATCACCACGCCCAGCAGCGTCAGCACCGAGCGCAACTTGTTCGCCCACAGCGACTGCAACGCAATGCGAATAGCTTCAAGGGTATTCATGAGTTCGGTACCCCGCTTCCGGCGTCGGGTTTCGGGGTTAAGTTTATCAGTACGACTCCGCCTATGCAGTCAGAAAGCGATGCCCCGGCCCAAGTGTTATGTGAGGCTCGGATGCCGAATGCCAGAAGCCGCGGTTATAATGACTAAGTTGGCAGCTGGACCGGACGGTCGCTTCCCGCGCTTTCGGGCGCGGGGAGAGGAAAGTCCGAACTCCGCAGAGCAGTGTGCCGGATAACGTCCGGGAGGGTGGATTCAAGTCCGCTCGACGGAAAGTGCCACAGAAAACATACCGCCTCGGCGGCAACGCCAAGGTAAGGGTGAAAAGGTGCGGTAAGAGCGCACCGCCGCGCCAGTAATGTCGCGGGCAGGGCAAACCCCACACGGAGCAAGACCAAATAGGGAGGAAGTT
>Ga0209006_10003541_pt1 | contig 14187 bp, 12 predicted proteins | sample JacPin_JW_Ref_O2_FD_188567 | JGI IMG/M metagenome (GOLD analysis project Ga0209006, IMG submission 188567) | Forest soil microbial communities from Algoma, Ontario, Canada - Jack Pine, Ontario site 1_JW_Ref_O2 (SPAdes) (version 2) | ecosystem: Environmental > Terrestrial > Soil > Boreal... | reverse complement strand
GTCTGCGAGGGGATCTGCTGGACCGTCCACTTCGTTGCCGCCATTGCGTGTACCTCCACTTGCTCGGCACGAAGCCGTTATGTCCTTTGCTACTCTGTAATACCGTATATCTCGAACGCGCCGTAGCGATCCTGCGTGAGCACGGCATCAGAATTGACGAGAAGTCTGTGGCTCAGTTGTCGGCTATCGGATGGGAACACATCAGGATACCCCGCGACCACGACGTCTCTGGTGTTGGCATCACATTTCTTCCAAGGTGATTAAAGGCCCCCAGCACTGGCGGCCTTGACTCCGGCGACGAGTGGGACCGCAGCGTTTTGTAAGCGGAACAAAGCAAGAGCATTGGTGGAAAAAACCTTCTCGCGATCGTTGGCGTCGCTGATGGTGTCGTCTACAAGATCGATGTGCACCTTTGGGCTCATTGGAACCGGTCCGAAATCGGTTCCAAATAAAACGCGCTCGATGCCGCACATTTCGATCATGCCCTTCAGGCAGATCGCGCTCGGCCCCATCGAATCCACATAGATATTCGATTTGAAATACTCCGAAGGCTTACGAAGGTTCTTGTCGACCTTCTGGATCGGTGGGTTTCGAATGCCTTTGTAGTTCAAGTCCCAGTTCCAATCGAGTCTGCAAACCACGGGCGCGATGGCTCCGCCCATGTGAACGAAAAGAACTTTCAGCTTTGGATATTTATCGAAGACCCCGCTATAGATCATGCGAGCTGCCGTCAGCGCCGTATCGAATGGTCGCCCTACGGCTTCGTTAAGCCTGTACTGCTGCATCGCAGCAGCGCCTATAGCTACGAGGGGAGGATGAATGTGAACGAGAACATCTTTGTCCTGCGCGTACTCCCATAGCCACTCGGCTTTGGGTGAGTCGAGAAAGATTTGATCTGAGCCTGCTCCGTAACTGGTCGTAATGCTGATTGCGCACGCCTCTTTGCTCGAAATCAGTGGATCGATGACATCACGCGAACTCTCTTCCAGAGCATGAGCGTTGGCCATGCAGGCAATCTCGTAGGGGAATCGATCTCGAAGTTCGAAGGACTCGTCGTTCAGGAATTTGAGCGTATCGATGGTGCTTGCTTTGATGACCTGCTGGGCGAACATTTCCACCTCGCCACCATAGCTATTCACGCAGAGCGTAACTCCGCTTTGCCGCTGAATCTCCATCGAGTAATCAACGTCGACCGACTCGCGATAGAAAAACATCTCGTCCCCAAAAACCTGCGGCAATGGCTTTGAATCGTCAAAGCCCATATTCGCAACGAGCTTCTGACGCAGTTTCGGACCGAAGATGTGCCGGTGAGTGTCAATAATGCTTCTGGTTGCTTGGGATCGAATCATTTGAAACTCCTCGGAGTCGCGCACGAGCTCGGACTCGGGGAGTGTGCGTCGACCTGGTTGTGTAAAGCTGTGCCATTTTGCACATGATAAGACCGCCGACCGACACCTTCTCTGCGCGCGGAGCTGGAGAACTCGAAAAGTGCACCTTATTGCACAGACCCGAATCTGTCGTTTCTCTACGATGATTCTTTGTTGCGTACAGGGCTCTGAGTCCGAGTTTGAGGAGTTTAAGGATATGAAGTTGTCCCGGGCCCCGTATTCAATTGCCGCGTTGACGTTGCTGGCGATTTCGCAGCCCTTGGCAAAGGCTCAAGCGTTGGGCGATTCGAGCGCGCCGAATCAGAGTCAGACTAAAGCGGCAACGACGCAGCGCAGCTCCCGACCTTTTTCTTCGAGGCTCGCGAGTATCGATCTCGATCTGAACTACCATCGCCCCACAGAACGCGAAAAAGTGCGGAATTACGCATTCGATTCTTTTGGGCCATACGCATTCATGGGCTCGGCGTTCAGCGCCGGACTTTCGCAAGGCCAGACAGCCTCGCACTCGCAGAATGCCGGCATACCGCCAGATTGGGGGCAGGGCTGGGATTCTTACGGCGCTCGATTTGGAAGCGACTTTGGGATCAACCTGATCACACAGACCACGCGTTATTCCCTGGCCGAGGCCTTTCGGCAGGACACGATATTTTATCGCTGCGAATGTACTGGCTTCGTCCCCCGACTGAAGCATGCATTGATCTCCACGGTTACGGCGCGCAAAGGCGAGGATGGGCATCGTGTCTTTTCTCTTCCGGCGCTGGTCGCTCCGTATGCCGGTACAGAAGCGGCCGCGTTACTTTGGTATCCAAGACGCTACGACGCCATGGACGGTTTTCGAATGGGAAACTACAACCTGTTGGCGCAAGCTGGCCTGAATCTCGCGCTGGAATTTATCTACGGCGGCCCGCACACGCTGCTGAGCCACCATCACGTGCCGGTATTGTCTAACGCGACAGGGTCACACCCGGAGCAGCAGTAGACATGACGACGCGACCGGGAGTTCAACGGGAGTCAGCTGCCTTCGCCACATTCGATTCTGTGATCTTCTGATGGCGCAACGTATCCGCGACGTCATTGTCGGCGGTGACGATCTGTCTCCCGTTGTTGGTGTGCGTTCGAAGTTCTTGTCATGACGCGCATGACTGCCGCTCCTTTTAGGCCACCGCTCCCACTGTTCAGCGCTCAGCGCGCCTTGCTGTATTTGAGAACCAGATTGGTGAGCGTACCTGATTGGTCCTCCGGTAACATTTTCTCTGGCCATCGAGCCCAGGTTTGTATGATCGCGTGGTCCGGGATCATGGAAGGATTGGATTCAATCATGCGAAAGTGCTGTTCTGCTTCTCGAGTCCATACATCATCGCTTTCCTCCTTTGCCCCGCCGCCGTCATAGATGATTCCGAACTTCAGACCGGTCGCGTTAATACGATTCTTCACCGCTGGTAGCTGTTGTTGCCAAGGCCCATTCCATGCCACGTCGGCATGGAAGAAGCTCAGCGGCTCGCCCACCACTTTCCGATAGACCTGAGTCCACTGCGAAATCTCCTCCACCCAATCAGGAGGTTGGGCAGTACCGACGGGCTCGACGTCGCCGATCTGTACGGCGGGAAACTTCTCACGCAGCGCAGCAACGCGCGGGACGATATCCCGGGCAACGTCCTCCATCGTCCAGCCGCAAGCGTTCTTGCCGGAGAAATGGTGCGCGTACCAGAGAGGTTCGTCCATCGCGACATAGGCCAGCATGCCGCCAGCCTTTTGAATGCGATTGGCGAGCACCTTGGCATTATCCGGTGCCGCGAACCCCTCGACACCCACTCCGCAGACCTGCTTGCCAGTACTATCCTTTCCCGACAGCAATCCCATTTCGATGGCTAGTGCTATGTTCCGGCGTCTTAAATCGGAGAAAACGGCTTTCAGCTCCTCGTCCGATTGATGCATGACAAGAGCGCCGTTGATCATGAACACCCTGACCACCTGCGCCGATTTCGACCAGGCCGCATCCGGTTTGAAAAGGTCCATATAGTCGGAATCCGATTCGTGGAACGTCTGCTGACGTACGAATGGTGGGACTCCGGATAGCCACACTTCCGCGGAGCCGGCGGCCGAACTGGCACAGGGCGTCGCGGTCAGCCAGACGCCGATCAGTATCAACCATTGGTATCGAAGCATAATGGTTCTCCCTTCACATCAGGTTCTGTCCTGGCAGCGCACCGCCGACAAACCGGCAGATCGTTGAGAACCTATGCATTCCTTGGTGTCGCTAGATGACATCGGTCTCAACGATACCGTTTGCCTGAAGCTACTGGAACAGGGTCTGAAAATAGGCTTTGGAAAGAACAGGGTCGACAAAACAAACGGAAGTCTCCGAAGGGGCTTGATTTGAACTGACGACCATCGGCGGCCAGTAGCGCCGCTGCTCACTAGGCAGCGGGCTCCCTTTGTCCGTTCTGAAGGCCGTCTGGTAGCGCGTCTGCCTATTGCTTGAGATCGTAGCCTAGAAGGGCTTCTTGCTTGCCCATGTTGTTGCAGTCATCGTTGTTGGCGGCGAAGTGGGATTTCTCGCTGTCGGAGTAGCAGCGATAGAGCGGCTGCGTGTTGGGCTGAGCTGTTGAATAAACGAATCCTGCGCTGCGCAGTCGCTGGTAGTCCTGCGTTTCGCACACGCCCTTCTGAATGAGGATACGGTCGGGGTGACCTGGCCACTTGCTGAGGCATTCTTCCAGTTCAACGGTTGGTTTGGCGGGATCGGGTACGGTCATCATGTAGCCGAGCTGTGCGACAAGGCGATAAGAGGAGTAGTTGCCGGGCACGGGAGCGATGGTGGCCCAGTGATCGTGGTGCGCCGCATCGTACCAGTGGGTGAGCATCTCACCCGCCTGCGGCTCGCCGGGAGCGCGGGACCAGGAGATATCGACGGGACGAAAGACGAGATAGCGCTTGCCGAAGTCTTCGCCGGGATTCAGCCACATGTAGGCCATCAGCCAGTGGTCGCTGAGCTGGTTGAGGCCGGTTTTGGCGTCAATTAGATCCTGATAGGCCACCAGCTCGAGACCATTCTTGCGTGACCAGTCGCCGTACTCGGTGAGCATGATGGGCTGCGGAAATATGGGCGTGAAGTGGATGCGGTCCTGCGAGGCGACGAGTCCGACGCCGCCCTTCACCCAGTTGAGGCCGATGGTTTCGCTGGTGGTGTTCCACCAGCCAACGCCGCCGCCATCGATGGGGCTGGATTTGCCACCGACTCCCGGTTCCGACCATGCGCCGTTGTAGTACTTCTTCCATTTGCCGGGACCCGGGTCGGACGAAGGTGCGCGGGCAATGAAGCCCCAACCGTTGTCCCAGGAGTGAGCGCCATTGTGGGAGCAGTAGGCGTAGTCGTAACCATCGTTTGCGCGTATGACACTGCCGCAACTGTCGCCGGTCATGTGGCCGTCCTTTGGCGGGTCGGTGCCGGTGATGATCTGCCCCGCGATTTTCCATGTGAGCCCGTAGTCGGTGGAAGTCGCCATGACCTGGCTGGCGTGCGTCTGGCCGCCGCGCCCGTAATTGCAGGCTGTCTCGTTGTGGTCCCAGCCGTAGAGGGTCTTGCCTTCGAGCTCGACATGGGTGATCCACTGGCCGCAGGAGTCCGAAGTGCCGGGCTTGCCGGGATTGAGAACCGCCACGCCTTTGCCGCCCATGTCATACGGATGATTGCCGTTGATGGCCCAGGTGGTTCCGGCAGCGGTAAAGCCGCGGAATTTGCCGTTGGGGAGCTGGATCGCAGTGAAGGAGCTGTCGGCGATATTCGGCGCCGGTCCGCGAGCTACCAGGGGAACGCCGACGCGGATGCGAAGCGTAGCTGTGGGATCGGGTGCAGTTGTCTTACCGGAAGGCGCAATCGCCTCGCGCGCGCTCTCCGTGATCGTACCGCAGCGGTAGACGCTGTCGGCATCGACCGTCTTCGACCATGGATCAGAGTTCCAGGCGAAGTAGTCCATGCCTATGAGTCGATGGTCGGCGGCGAAGCCATCGAAGTCACGGCGGACCTCCTCGATCAGGAGCGTGCGGCCAGTTTCGTTGGGCGGGCAAGACAGGTCGTTGTTGGGAAAGCCCCATTCGGTCTCCCAACATGGCTTGCCTTCGGGCGAGCCTTTGACGCGGCACTCAGCGAGATCCACGCTATCGAACTGAGCTTTCCTGTACGCCGCGGCTGTTGGGTTGCCGGGCTGGCCCGGAGAGGGATAGGAGTGAATGCCGTAGGCATCGACGAGGGCGTCAAGGCCGTTCTCGCGGAGGAACGTGATCGTTGCCGAGAGGCTGACCATGTCCTCTTTCTTGTTGTTGTAGAGCTTGTCGCCGTCTTTGGCACAGACCAGGCCGGCGGAGATGATGGGCGTCGAGTGGTTCAGCTTCGAGTGATCGCGGACATCCGTGAGGACGGCCAGAATCTTGATGTATTGCAAAAAGCCTTTCGCAATTTTCTGGCCCTCGGGATCATGCGAGAGATCGGAGAGGCTGAGTATCTTGCCTTCGCCCGGAAGTGGAAACTCCGGATTGAAGGCGGCCCAGTTGATCTCATTGCCCAGCTCGATGCCGGCCAGCACGATGCCGTTGGCATCCAGTGCGTCAAAGAGCTTTTGAAAGTTGGCGCGGGAGAGAGCGGGGTCGGCATAGGAGAGCGGAGGACCGCCCCACATGGCCGGGTACGCCTCGGGCTGATACGGTCGCGAAGCGGCGCCGGGAGAATACTGGGGGCCGGTGCCGAGCTGAATCTGGATGCCGTGTGCTTTGGCGCGCTTGGCGTAGTCGATTCCTTTTTCGTCGTTCGAGATGCCGCATCGGATGACGTGAACGTGCGCGGCTTCAAGCTGGCTGAAAACAGCGTTCTGGTCGGCTACGCTGGCGCGCATGGGATTGACCACGTTCACGCCCACCACCACGTCCTGCGCCGGGGTCCGCGCGGGCGCGAGGAAGAAGAGCGCCGCGACAATAACTCCTATGGACCCGCGCCGCTTTATGTGGTGCATCCCGTTCTCCCTGATGATTTCGCAGACATCAAGATTTAAGCAGTCGCTGCCCCCAAGCTTTGACTTCCCGTTCGGTTACGAATGGAATTGTCGAGGTTTTGTTTTCGACCTGCAAGAGGGTCTAGTCCAACTGCGAAAACTGTCTCGAATTAGGGGTTCACTCCACGGGTTCGAGAACGGCACGCGTGAACCCCTTAGTGAGACAGAAAATTTGAGACACTGTCTCAACGTTTCGAATGTAGAAAATGTGGGGGATTTTAACGCGAACTGATTGATAGCCGCATCGACGAAGCGACAATTTTTCAGCATGAGAACAAGACTGTGCGTACGCCTTCCGCTTCAAACTGCATTCGTCCGCCCACAGTTTCCTGGAAAGAAAACAGGGTGGAGCAATTCGACGATGCTTGCTCCCACAGCTCTCTTCTCTTCCGCGAAGCGTTTAGCGTTCATCGAGGCAGCGTGCGATACGAGTCGTACCCGCGCTCTGACCCGTCTCTGCCCATGTGATCGTCATCGGAAGAGTTGAAAGACTTGCCCATCCAAACATCGCCGGGATCGTGCGTTACATTTGTGCGACAGTGAAATCCAGAAAGCCCGCACATACGAGTGTGTTGACCAAAATCCTTCGGCTAGCGACCAAACGCACGGGCACCTCGTTTAACTGATCGTACAATCCAAGGTTAAGCCGGTCGCACTGGCACCTGAGCGCCTCCAGCAGCGACTTCCGCGTCCTAAGGTTGGGCGGACGTAGTATCACCGGAGCGATAGGTCAGAACCATCAACAACATATCTGCCACATCTTGCTGGGATCGAACTTTGCCGAAGAAATTAGCCTGCCAATCCGGAAAGCTTATCGTGAGCTGGTTGTCCTTCGTAAAGACCAATATGACTCTGTGTCCGTCCAGAGTCTGCTCTTTACGCCATAGCGTCTTCTTCACCAGCGAAGGATCATTTACACGCGTACCGGCGTTGACGAGATTGTCGTAATAAATTGTCAATCCGCCTTCTTTGACGGAAGGATCGAAACACAACCGCGGATGCGCGGTCGATCTGTCGCTCTACGACCTGAAGACGGGCGAGGAGGTGCAGATGCCGAGCGGCTATGACGAGATGACGGATCGTGCCTACGCCGACTATCCGGGCGGCACCGCCGATGAGCGCGCCCGTCGTACACTGCTGCGGGAGGCCATGGCACGACAAGGTTTCAAAGTGCTCCCCGATGAATGGTGGCACTTCGACTACAAGGATTGGAAGCTCTACCCAATCATCAACGTGATATTTGAGGATTTAGGCCAGTAGCCACAGCCCCGATCGCTTTCCTCACGATCGCAAGCTATCGAATGCCAGAACTCGAACTCGCCTGGGCTATCTTTTCCTTGTAGAAGCGGTTCATCCCGGAAGCGATCTCATCGAGGGAATCTTCGACAGCGAAGTGGCCGGAGTCGAGGCGGTGCATCTCGGCGTCGGGCAGATCCTTCAGATATGCTTCACCGCCCTCGCGCGTGAAGAAGATGTCGTCCTGTCCCCAAAAAATAAGCGTCTTGGGCCGACGTGTGCGAAGGCAGCTCTGCCACGTCGGATACAGTTCGACATTTTTTCGGTAGTCGTAGAAAAGATCCATCTGTACACGACGGGCGTCGGGACGCTCCATGAACCGGTAATCCACGTTCCAGTTATCGGGACTGATGAGTTCGGGATGCTTGTGACCATGTAGATAAATGGCCTTAATTGTGTCGAGCTCGAGTAGCCCGGCTACGCCCTTTTCGGTCTCGGCAGTGCGATTTTTCCAGAGGGCGTTGCGCAGTCCGCCCCAGGCATCCGTGAAGCCAACCTCGTACGCATTTGTATTCTGAATGATGAGCCACTCGAGAAGTTCCGGGCGCCGGTTGACGATGCGGAAGCCCACTGGGCCACCGTAGTCCTGCACGAAGAGCCCGAATCGATCAAAACCTTTGGCGTCGACGAACATTTCCGTGATCTCAGAAATTCGGTCAAACGTGTAAGAAAATTTCGAGGGATCGGGCATATCGCTGTTGCCGAAGCCGGGATAATCCGGCGAAATTACGTGAAATTTCGCCGCGAGGGCGGGAATCAAATTACGGTACTGGTGAGACGACGCCGGAAATCCGTGAAGCAGAACAAGCTTCGGGAGGCTGCGATCGCCGGCCTCGCGGTAGGCGATGTTCAACCCGTCCACTGGAACGGTTCCGTACGTGATACGCGGCAAAGCCACTGTCTGTTCTGTGTGCATGCGTCTCCTCGCTTTCTTTTCGTTTTCGCGCATTCTCAGCAATCGCCGCCGCGTGCCGTGGCGCGTTCGCTTAAGAGAATCAAAGCCGCGAAGTTCTACATAGGGAGATGGCTGAATCATCGCTTTCGATTGTGTAATGTGGCTTACAGTAGCGCGGACGAAGAGCGGACGTAGGATGGAGGGCGCCACGGATGTCTCGCACCCGGATTCGAAAAGTGAAAGGCGCGCGGCGGCGCACGCCGCTCTCGGCGATCGATCTCTTTGAGGAACTCCCTGACGCCGCTCTGCGCGCGCTGGAAACCACAAGCCAGGTGAGCGAGTATCCCGCCGGCCACGTCTTCTTCCGAACCGGAGAGCGTGGGGCGCTGTTGTACGTCCTCGAGCGCGGTTCGGTTCAAACTTTTCGGATTTCGGGCACGAAAAAGCTGCTGATCGTCGAGCTGAAGCCGACAGCCGTCTTTGGGGAAATGGCCTGCGTCGGCAAGGGCGTCTACCACTGCACTGCTCAGGCGATCGAGACATGCCGGGTCCGGACAATCGCCCGAGGAGACTTTGACCGCACGATGCGAAACTTTCCAAGCGTGACTCGGCGCCTTCTGGAGCTGGTAGGAGCAAGATTTTTCCACGTGTTAGTCGATCTTGAGGGCACGTCCTACCGTGGTCTAATTGGGCGCACCGCGAGTTTTCTCCTCGAGCGCGTCGAAGGCGGCAGGGTACGCAACATCACCCACAAGGAAATCGCGGACCACCTGCATGTGTATCGTGAGTCGGCAACGGCGGCGTTGGGCGAACTGCGGATGGCGGGGATCATCGCGATCGAGCGGAAATGTATCCGCGTCCTTGATCTCTCCCGACTGACGCGCGCGGCGCGCGAATGACGGGTAGCTCCGCGGACGAATTGAAGATAGGTTACTGAACTTGTCAGGGCTAGTGGAGCTCGCCGCCTCGGAAAAATCGAAGCTCTTTTTGAGAATCTCTAATGGCGGTTCCGAGCGAGACCTTCTGGGTCGAGCATCCAGTGACGGAACGGCTGACCTAAAAGAGCCATCGGCGAATGTACCTGTCCGGTAACGCGACTTCTCGGAAGCTACATGGATATACCGGTGCGTGGACCGAGCAGGGAATTCGGAGAAATAGAGCCGGCGAAATGCGATAAAGCGAGAACTCGATCCCTGTAGCGTTGTGAATTCCCACCTCGGCCGGTTCGATGTGCCGAGCATATCAACGAGGGGCCGCGCGGTACCATTGATCCGATTCTTCACGCCATGCTAGCATCAAGGCCTGATGCTTCCTCGTTCACAATGTTGTCGCTGCCACCAACCGTTCCTGGGGTGAGCTGCGGACATTTGTCGATTTTCCTGAAGTCCCTTCCCCAAAAGCTCATCTGAAATGATTCTCGTTTGGCATTTGTAGTCCATCGAGAAGCCGGCATTCGCGCCGCGGCTTCCATGCAACATTTCATTCGTGGAGAATTTATGCAACTCGGAACACATAGTCGGCTCATACAAGAAACTGAAACCGAATTGACAGCTGCGAAGATCGCTGCCAGAACGGTTTCGAGGACGCCCGAAGATCTCGCCCACATCGTCTCGCAGTTCGTGTTGTCTGACGGTTGGATCGATAGGGTGCGGCTGCGGACCGAACAGCGCTGGTATGAGCGGCTGTATCTCGGCCCCGACTATGACATCTGGGTGATCAGCTGGCTGCCGGGACAATCGACCGGCTTCCACGATCACGGCGGTTCCTCGGGAGCCTTGGTCGTAGCGACCGGCATTCTCGAGGAGCATCGTCCCGGAGAGCGGACCTACGTATTACATCCGAGTAAGCCGCGCGCATTCGGTCCCGATTATGCGCACGATGTCCGCAACGCGTCGCTCGCGCCCGCCATCAGCATTCACGCCTATTCTCCTCCGCTGAGCGATATGAACGAATACGAGTTGGATGGCAGTCAACTGATTCCGCGCGAACGCTCATCGGGCGAGGCGGTCAATCAGGAGTGGCGCGTGCAAGAACGGAAAGTTTTTGACCGGATCGGTGGTCTGAACATTGAGCAGATACTTTCGGCGGCGCGAGCGCGGCTGCGAAGGCTATCGCCAGACGAGGCGTACGAAGCGATAGTCAACAAGGGAGCGACGCTCGTCGACATTCGCTCCGAACTCCAGCGCACGGCTGAGGGGAGTATCCCGGGCGCGTTCATTGTTGAACGCAACGTGCTGGAGTGGCGGTTCGACCCGGCATCGAGCGCGCGGCTTCCGGTCGCCACCAGCCACGACATCCAGGTGATCGTGTTCTGTTCCGAAGGCTATACCTCAAGCCTCGCGGCAGTCGCTTTGCAAGATCTCGGGCTCTACCGCGCGACAGACGTAATCGGCGGATTTCACGAATGGAAAGCATTGGGTTTGCCGGTTAGCTCAGATGAGAGAAGTCGCGATGTGGAATCCGCCTTCAAGGAGAAATGAAAATGTGCGACGAGTACACCAAGAACTCTGATCATCTCCGCATCGCTCCCAACGAGCGGATCGTCACAAATTCCGAAATTGATCAGCAGTGGGCCGACTGGCTCGCGCCCTCACGGCGCAGTTTTCTTTTCGGCGCGGGCGTTGCGGCCATCGGACTCACACTCGCGATGAAGCCGCTCAAGCCAAAGAACCCGAAACCGATGCTGGCTCTTCGGGCCCGGCTGCAGCCTTCACCGCGCTGAACGGGCCGATCAAGCCTTACGTTTCGGCGGACACCGGGCTGAGTGAGTGGGGTTATGAAACCCTGAAGCAGCCAACCGCGCGCCCGCCAGGTCTGTGGCCGGGAACAGAGAATGGGCTACCGACGAAGCCCCGCGCGTTTACCGACATTAAGAGTTATCACGCCCATTTTTATTTCGATCAGGATTCGTTCGAAAGGGCAGCGCTCATTCGCCGGTGGGCCGGCGAGCGATTTCCGATCGAACTCGGCGACTGGAATCCGCAGCCACGCGGGCCGCACACAACGCCGTCTTTCTACTTTGGTTTTACGAACGATTTGCTGCCAGTCATCGTGCCCTGGGTGCAGCTCAATAGCCTCGGCCTCACCGTATTGCTGCATCCCAATACCGACGATCCCCGTGCGGACCACCTTTATTACACGCTGTGGGTGAACCGTTCCCAACCTGTGAACGCCTATAGCTTAAAAGCTCCGCGCGACAAAGATGACAAACCACTGGTCGAAAAAATTCTCCCCAACGTGACGCCTATCGTAAAGCTCGAAGTCTAGAACGACCGAGTCAACGAAGGCGAAAGCTCGGCATGCGTTTCTTCACCGACACCTCGGTGGACCGAGTTGTCGCAAAGGCAGACGTGCGCCAGTCGATGCGGAACATCCGCGAGCCAGTGCGGTCTGATCCGGCTTGAACGTTTAGCATGGTGCCTGACTGACGCGCTAACCCGGACAAGCGAGGTGCCTCGGATACCTGCCATGTGCAAAACATCGACCTAGCAAGCCTAAAGATGAGGAATTACACACCAAAAAGTTACAGCTTAAAAACCGGACCGCGAAACAAGTGACTTCATCGGGCTTTGGTCGATGATCTTAATTCACCAAAACGTTCGCGATATTGTTTTGGCGTCGTTGCGGTCTGCTGGACGAACGCTCTCCTCAGTGCCTGTTCGTCACGGAAACCTGTGACAAGGGCAATTTTGTTGAGGGGAATACTTCGATTTTCTAAGTGTTGCATCGCGGCTTCGACGCGGAGCGATTGCACCCACCGGGCCGGGGTCACGTGGAATTGAGTCTTGAACTGGCGTGCAAAGGTTCGAGGACTCATTGCTGCTACCCGCGCTAGGACCTCGACGTCCAGCTTTCGAGTCAGGTGCGCTCTGACCCAGACGGGAAGATCGCGCAGCCGTGGATTATCGATGCCTTCCTGCTGCGCGAGAAGCGTGCTGTATTGCGCCTGGCCGCCGGGACGTCTCAAGAAAAGCACCAAGTCTCGGGCGATCGCCGCAGCCTCCGCATGCCCGAGATCCTCTTCGACTAAGGCAAGGGCCAAGTCGATACCGGCACTTACACCCGCACTGGAGTAGAACTTGCCATCTTTAATGAAGATTGGATCCCGCTCAATTTTGACGCGTTTGTAACGGCTCATAAGGAAGTCAACGAATCGCCAGTGCGTGACGGCGCGTCGTCCGTCCAGCAAGCCTGAGCCGGCAAGCAGGAAGGCGCCGGTGCAAACCGAAGCCACACGACGAGTGTAAGGAGCACGCTCGCGTAGCCACTTCAAAACATCAGGAGGCTGCGGCGCGACCGCGGCTTCTCCGCCCGTGACAATCAAGGTGTCGATCGATCCTTTGTAGTCAGAATATGTACACGCATTTGCGATGGTGATGCCGCCGCCTGTTTTCACGCGGTCGCTTGACTGAGTCGAAAGAATCTGGATCGAGTAGTACGGTTTGCGGTCGACAACAGGAATTTCAAAGACAGTCGCCGGCCCCGCAAAGTTCAGCAAATCGAACGGGGAAGCAATCAAGAAGGCAATGACGCGTCGAGACTGTCGCACAGGTTACTTAATAAGACAGATTTCGGGCGCAGTCAAATCGCGAGAGCACTTTGGCAGAGTTTGCACAATAAATGTCATTTAGGCGGGCTGAACAAGTTTGATACTCGGTTGCGGTAGGTCGTGATTACGCAAAGAGACCCAGGGCGAGTCGAACCTTATGCTGGAACCTTATTTGTTGGGTGGACATAGGTTCCAGACTTTGCCGCGACATTCAGTTTTGGTCTGGTACGGAAAGACGGAAACGACCGTGTCTTCTGCAGGCCGTACCCCCTAGAGATGAACGAAATAAACAAGGACGCTGCTATGAGCATCGAGAAATCGCCGCTAAAGAAACAATACGTCCAGACGCCTTCCGGACGAATCGGCTACACGGAACAGGGAGCGGGTCCAGTTGCGCTGTTTGTCCACGGGGTGCTGATGAATAGTTATCTGTGGAGACATCAGTTGGCAGCGTTGTCCGACATTCGCCGGGTAATCGCGCTCGATCTGCTTGCACACGGCGATACGGAAATCAGCGCAGAGCAGGACGTATCCGTCACTGCGAACGCAAAGATGATCAGGGAGTTTCTCGAAGCGCTCCGAATCAATGAGGTCGATTTGGTCGGGAACGACAGCGGGGGCGGCATTTCACAGATTTTTGCTGCGTCACATCCCGATCGCATTCGGAGTCTGACTCTCACCGATTGCGATACGCATGACAACTGGCCCCCTGAAGCGTTTAAGCCCTTTGTCGCAATGGTCGCATCGGGAGGGTTAAAAAAAACTCTGGAGACGATGTTGGCAGACAAGGCCGTATATCGATCTCTAGAAGCACTTGGGCCCGCGTACGAATATCCGGAAAGAGTTACCGACGAGACTATCGAGACGTACCTACGGCCGTTCGTAGCCAACAACCAAAAAACGCAGGATCTGGAAAGATTTGTAAACGCGTTCGACCACAAACACACGGTCGCAGTGCAGCAACAACTCAAGAACCTCGAGGCGCCCACACTGATCGTCTGGGGTACCGACGAT
>Ga0209006_10003540_pt1 | contig 14188 bp, 10 predicted proteins | sample JacPin_JW_Ref_O2_FD_188567 | JGI IMG/M metagenome (GOLD analysis project Ga0209006, IMG submission 188567) | Forest soil microbial communities from Algoma, Ontario, Canada - Jack Pine, Ontario site 1_JW_Ref_O2 (SPAdes) (version 2) | ecosystem: Environmental > Terrestrial > Soil > Boreal... | reverse complement strand
CTTGCTGCGCACCTCGGAGATGAATTCGGGCGTTTGCCGCAGAAGATCAACGCCGGAGGCGTATTTGACCTGCAGGCCGCCGTTGGCGGCGATCGGCAGCGCCACGCCGCCGAGTACGAACTCGGCATACAGGCGGTCGCGGCATTTCTCGAGATAACAGCGATCGGCCATCTGCGCGATCATGTCGGCGGTGCCGAGCATGTGTCCGAGGGCGATGTCGCGCGGATCGCTGACGCTGATCTGCGAGAACGGCACTTCGTAGCCGGTGTAATGCACGATCTGAGTTGCGATCGGTACCCAGGCCTCGAGCCCGACGATCGGCAGGTAGCTTTCCAGGAAGCGTGCCCCGCGCGACACGTGTGTGCGCGTGAACTCGGCGCCATTCCTCGATTCACCCTCATTCGTGCGCCGCAGATAGCCGACATCGTGGAAGAGGCCGGTGATGATGCCTACCACGGCGCGCTCGCCTCCCAGGCGCTGCGCGGGTTGCTGCTGGCGTTCATAGCCTACGATCAACCGTGCGAGGGCGAGGGTGATATCGAGCGTGTGCTGCCGGTCGTGATAGACCGTGTCGACGCCGAAGTAGCCCGGAACCAAGCCCGCGAATAGCTCTTCGAAGTGATCAAAAGCGTGCTGCAGCGGTCGTAGAGAAGTCTCCGGCCACGTCTCTTTGTAGAGCTCCTCGACGGCGGAGAGCACTGCGCCAGGCGAGCTCACCTGGATGGTATTCGTGACATCAAAATCGCTGCGTCGCGCGCCCGTCATTTTATTATGCTCATCCGGCGCTGCAGGCAGCCCTTGCCTCTTCATCATTCGCGAGTCTAGGCAGAGCGTGCCCATAAGGCCAGGGACGTGCCCCACAATTTTCATTTTCTCCTGCGTACGCCCAACTCATCGCGCGTCCCATATGTCAAAAGTTGCCCTGGGGGCTCGTGGGCCTGCCCTGGCGCGGCCTCGGATCGATACAGCCTGCGGCTGAGCGCGGCGCGCGTCTGCTGCGGCCTAATTGCAGGAAAGTGCAACCATATGGTGCGCCCGCGATAGGCGTCACCTTGGGCTCAATGTTGAGATGGCGGCGCAACGGTTGTTCCCTAATCGCTTGGGGTAGTTGCGGCCACGCCTCAGTAGATGCGCAGGCCGCCGTACTTGCGGCGAATCCGCCGGTCAAGCATGCGCCAGCCGAGCGCGAACCCGCCGATGAGGCCAGCCAAGGAGCAACCGAGTGCCCACTGCCAAATCGGCCGCCACAAAGGCGCGCTCGGATCGACGGACGGCGTGGGTGGATCGCTAGCGCGCTCGCGCATCAGCGGGACGGCAGCGCGCGCTTGACTGGCCTCGCCTTCAAGCCGCGCAACCTGCGCATGCAGCTGCTCAAGCTCCGCAACCTGCGCCGTCAGCTGCCGCTGCAGCGGCAGCGCCGCCGAAAGATACGATGTCTTTACCCACCCTTGAGTTCCGGACGACAGCCGCACGTGCACGTAGGCGTTGTGCCGATCGAGTACCTCGACGCTGTCGCCGCTATGGATTGATGCCACGCGCTCACCGGTCTCATCGGCCGTGGAGCTCACGCTGACGACGAGCTCGTCGATGACGTAGAGCGTTTCGGCCCGCACGTTCGCGACAACGAGTGCGCCGGCGATCCCGGCGAGCACGCATGCGCGGTTTTTCATGCGGCGATGTCGCCGGGAGCTTCGATGCCGTTTTGTCGCAGCAGCGCCTGGATATTCGGCCGGCGCCCGCGAAATTCGATGAAGGCATCGAGCGGGTCGCGGCTGCCGCCGCGCGCGAGAATCGCATCGAGGAAGCGCTGCGCCGTCGCACGGTCGAATACGCCCCGCTCCTCGAACGCACCGAAGGCATCCGCAGCGAGCACCTCCGCCCACTTGTAGCTGTAGTAACCCGCGGCGTAGCCCCCGGCAAACACATGGCCGAAACTGTGCGCGAAACGATTCCAGCTCGGCACCGGCGTTACCGCTACCGCGGCGCGCACTTCCGCGAGCACCTCGGCAATGCGACCGCCCAGTTGCGGGTCGTAGCCGGCATGCAGCTTGAAGTCGAATAACGAGAATTCGAGCTGCCGCACCATCTGAAGACCTGCGTGAAAGCTGCGCGTCTGGATCAAGCGTTCCTGCAGCTGCGCAGGCAGCGAGGCGCCGGTTGTGACGTGAGCGGAAATGCGCTGCAGCACATCCGGCTGCCACGCGTAGTTTTCGAAGAATTGGCTCGGCAGCTCGACTGCATCCCAGGCGACGCCATTGATGCCGGCGAGGCTCGGGTAGTCGACGCGAGTCAGAAGATGATGCAGGCCGTGCCCGAACTCGTGGAACAGCGTCAACACGTCATCATGAGTGAGCAATGCCGGCTGCGCGCCGCTCGGCGGGAGAAAATTGCACACCAGATAGGCGACTGGCAGAGTCGAGCCGGCCGCCATATGTTTGCGCCCAATGCATTCATCCATCCAGGCGCCGCTTCTTTTGTTGACACGCGCATACGCATCCAGATAGAAGCTGCCGATCGCGTGGCCACTCGCGTCCTCGATCTCGAAGAAGCGCACGTCCGGATGCCACAGCGCGACGCCGTCGCGCGCGCGAATGCGAATATCAAACAGGCGCTCCGCCACGTCGAAGAGGCCGGTCAGCACCCGCGGCATGCAGAAATAGGGCCGCAATTCCTCCTGGGAAACTTCATAACGGCTGCGTTGCAGGCGCTCGGCATAGAAACCGACGTCCCACGCTTCCAGGCGCCGCCCCGCGAAGGCTGCAAGCTCCGCGAATTCACGCTCGGCGGTGGCACGCGCCGTGTGCGCAAGCTCCTCGAGGAACTTCAGGACCTCCTCGACGCTGCGCGCCATGCGCGTGGCGAGTGCATATTCGGCGTAGCTTTTGAAGCCGAGGAGCTGTGCCGCCTCATGCCGGCGGCTCAAGATATCCTCCATGACCTGAGTATTGTCCCAGCGCCCGGCGCTCGGACCCTGATCCGAGGCACGCGTGCTCCACGCCTCATAGAAGGCGCGCCGCAGGTTCTGTGATTCGGCGTCGGTCACTACCGCGACATAGGTCGGTTGGTCGAGCGTGAGAACCCACCCCTCGCGACGCTCGGCGTGCGCGCGTTTACGTCCCTGTTCCACGATCGACTCGTTCAAACCTGCAAGTTCAGCTGCGTCCGTGACGTGATGGCTCCAGGCGTTGGTGGCATCAAGCACGTTCTCTTCGAACTTCGACTGCAGCTGGGTGAGCTCCAGCAAGACGTTCTTGAAGCGCTGCTTGCGCTCGATGTCGAGGCCGACGCCGGCGAGATGGAAATCGCGCAGGGTGTGCTCGACCACGCGGCGCTCGACGGGGCCCAGGACGTGTTCTTCGCGCTCACTGATGGCCCGGTAGGCCTTGTAGAGAGCCTCGTTCTGGGAAAGATCCGTGTGATAGGCGGACAGGAGCGGCAGGCAGGCGTTGTAGCTGGTGCGTAGGGGCTCGCAGTTGAGTACGGCATTCAAATGGCTGACGGGCGACCAGGTGCGCGACACCCGATGGTCGAGCTCCTCGAGCGGCTCGACGAGCGTGGCAAAACTCGGATCGGAAAGCCCGGCGAGTTCCTCGATACGGGCGCGATTCGCGCTCAACAGCTCTCGAATGGCGGGCTCGACATGTTCGGGTCGTATGCTGGTGAAGGCAGGCAGAGTCTGGTCGTCGAGCAGTGGATTTTGCATTGATTGAGAAACCCCTGGATGGGCGCATTCTAAGGCCTCCACGAATCCTGCGCATGCGCCCGGGCACGCCGTGGCTGAGGCAGTGCCGAAGGCATGTAACATGATCGCCTGATTCGGCTCCCCGGGCAGCTTACATGGACTCATTCGATCTACTGGTCGTCGGCGGCGGCAGCGGCGGCCTCGCCTGCGCCCAGCGCGCCGCGGATTTCGGAGCGCGCGTGGCGCTCATCGAATCCGGCCGCCTGGGCGGCACCTGCGTGAACGTAGGCTGCGTCCCCAAAAAGATCATGTGGAACGCCTCGGAAATCCATGAAGCCCTGGAAGACGCGGTCGATTACGGTTTTAGGGCGACGCCCGCCGGGCACGATTGGCCGGCTCTTAAGGCGAAGCGCGACGCCTACGTGCAGCGCCTGAACGGCCTGTTCGCGCGCAACCTCGCCAGCCGCAAGATTGAGCACATCGAGGGCCGCGCAAGCTTCATCGGCCCGCAGCTGATCACGGCGGCAGGGCGCACACTGAGCGCCCCGCACATCGTCATCGCCACCGGCGGCAGGCCGCTCGTGCCGAGCATCCCGGGTGCGCCACTTGGCATCACCTCGGACGGCTTTTTCGAGCTTGCAGAGCGACCTGAACGAGTCGCCGTAGCCGGCAGCGGTTATATCGCCGTCGAGCTTGCCGGCATTCTGGCTGGCCTGGGATCGAAGGTCGCCCTCATCATTCGCGGCCAGGAAGTACTCAAACAATTCGATGCGCTCCTGGGGCAGACGGCACTGCTGATGCTTCGTGAGATGGGCGTCGAGATTGAGAAGAGCTGCCGCGGTGCGCAGCTCGTGCGTCTGCCGCAGGGCCGCTTGGAGATCGAACTGCATGACGGCCGGCGCCTGGGACCGCTCGATAGTGTCATCTGGGCGGTGGGACGTGTGCCCAATGTCGAGGAGCTCTCCCTGTCGCGCGCGGGCGTTCACCTGAACCCCGAGGGATTCATCGCGACCGACGCTTTTCAGGCGACGAACGTGGCCGGGATTTACGCGGTGGGAGATGTCACCGGCCGCATTCCACTCACGCCGGTGGCCATCGCGGCCGGCAGACGCTTGGCCGATCGCCTCTTTGGCGGCCAACCTGAGCGGCGGCTGGATTACGACATCATACCGACCGTCATCTTTGGCCATCCGCCTATCGGCGCCATCGGCCTCTCCGAAGCAAAGGCGCGCGAGCAGCACGGACCGGCCGTACGCGTCTACACGTCAACATTTGTTCCGCTGTACCACGCCATGACGGTGCGCAAGCCGCACACCCACATGAAGCTCGTCACTGTAGGGGAGGAGGAGCGGATTGTCGGGGCGCACGTGATCGGCCCGGGGGCGGATGAGATGCTGCAGGGATTTGCGGTTGCCTTGCGCATGGGAGCGCGCAAACGCGATTTCGACGACACCGTGGCGATTCACCCCACGAGCGCTGAAGAGTTCGTCACGATGCGATGAGTGCCTGCAGAACCGGCGCGGTTTGCGGACGGATGCCACGCCATACGCTGAAGGATTCGGCCGCCTGCTCCACCAGCATTCCCCATCCTTGCAACGCACGTGCGCAGCCATGGCTTTCCGCCCAGCGCACGAATGGCGTCTTCTCCTTGCTGTAGGCCATGTCGTAGCAAATCGTGCGCCCGCTCACCAAAGTTGGAGCGATGACAGGAGTGTCACCGTCCGTGCTCGCCGAGGTCGCGTTGATGATGAGGTCAAATTCAGTGAGCAGCGCGGAATCAAATCCACAGCCGATGAGATTACCCAACGGTGCGAACTCGCGCGCCAAGGTACTGGCACGGGCCGCCGTACGGTTGGCGATCACGACTTCGCTCGGCTGCAGCTCAAGCAGCGGTGCCAGCGCGCCGCGCGCGGCTCCGCCGGCGCCCAGAATCAGGATGCGGGATCCGGAAATCGTGACACCACAGTTGTCCTGCAGGTCGCGCACCAGGCCTTCGCCGTCGGTATTGTCGCCGAGGATCTCGTTTTCGCCCTGCATCATGAGCGTATTGACGGCGCCGGCGCGCTCGGCCCGCGGCGTCAGCTCGTTGGCAAGCCCGGCCGCCGCCAGCTTATGCGGCAAGGTGACATTCAAGCCGCGCCCGCCGTGCAAAAAGAAGTGCATTACGTGCCTGCGAAACTTGGCCGGCGGCACATCGAAGCGCCTATAGACCATCGCCTGCTCGGTCTGGCGCGCGAACAGGCCGTGAATGAACGGCGACCAGCTGTGCGCGATCGGATGCCCGATGACTCCGTATTGGTCCGGAGCCGCGTTCATCGCGCGCGCGACCGATTCACTGTGGAGAATGGACGCGAGCCTCGCCTAAAGTGCTGTTGCACACGCATGATTTGCAATCGAGTGGGCGTCAATGCGTCCTTATACAGGAGTCAGACACGTTCCGACCAGTGGCGGAGTGCGACATTGTGACGCTCGTCCGACACGCACCTTTAGGCAAGCGTCTGCAGTGTGCGGATGCTCATGCCGCCGGTGTCGGCGCTATTGAACAGTGCATGCAGTTCCGCCAGCCAAAGATGCATGCGCGCGGCAAATTGGTACGGCGGATTCAGGATCACGAGCCCCGAGCCGTTCAGCGACACGCGTGAGTCGCGCGGATAAAGCCACCACTCGGATACCACGCTTTCGCCATCGACGACGCCCGCTAATCGAGCAAGCCATGCTTCGGTGGTGCGCAGGTCCTTGATCGGATACCACGCTGCGATCACGGCGGAGCGCAGGCGACGCAGCGCCTCCTGGCAACCGGCCGCGACCGATTCGAAGTCGCGGCGCTCCTCGTATGGCGGATCGATCAACACCAGGGCGCGACGCTCCGGCGGCGGCAAATAGGCACGCAGCCGCTCGAAGCCATCGGCCTCTTCGACGCGCGCGTGCCTGTAGCCGCGCAATGCCCGCACCAGCGCCCGAGCTTCGCTCGGTACGATCTCGAAGAGTACTGCACGATCCTGCGCTCGCAGCTGCGCTGTTGCGAGGAGCGGCGAGCCGGGATAGGCGTTCGCGTTGTTCAGATGCGCCCGCAGCGATTGCAATTGCGCCAAATACTGGCGCAGCTCCGCCGCATTGGGGGCGGCAGCTGCGAGGCGCGCAAGGCCTGCCTGCGCCGCGCGCGTAGCCTCGGTACTCGGGCGCGTCAGGTCGTAGGAGCCTCGGCCGGCATGGGTTTCAAGATAGACAAAGCCGCTGTCCTTGCGTTGCAGGGACGCGAGCAGCGCAAGCAGCGTGACGTGTTTGTGCACGTCGGCGAAGCTGCCTGCGTGAAAGCTATGGCGGTACTGCATCGCGTTGCTGTGACGCGCCTTGCACGGCGCCGCGCCGCGATGCGTCTATTTGACGCGGGCGCGCTTCGCGGCCGCTTTCAAAACGCGCGCGGGGCTTTTCGTCTTCAAAGAAGGAGGCCGGGCTCTTGCCTGCGCGGCGCCGGGCCGCGCCGCCGCCGCGCGTGCGGCTTGCGGTCGTGCAGCCGGCGGACGTGTAGCGGCGGGCCGTGCCGTTACCGGGCGCGCGGTTGCCTGCACCCGTGCTGCGCGCTTGGGGCGCGCTTTGTCTGCCGGTGCTGGGCTTGCCTCCGGCGCTCCCGCCGCAGGCGCGCTCTGCGCTGCCGCCTTGCGCTTGCCGCGGCCGAAGCGACTGCCGCGCTCTGGAGCCTCCTCGATCAATTTGCGGCATTCTTCGACGCCGAGCGACTTAGGCTCGCGCTCCTTGGGTACTTTGGCGTTTTTCTTGCCGTCAGTGATGTATGGGCCGTAGCGGCCATTCAGCACTTGGATGCCAGCGTCGGCGAAGTCGACGATGATGCGATTCGCGTCGGCTTCCTGCTTCAGACGAATGAGTTCGAGCGCCCGTTCCAGGGTTACCGTATAGGGGTCGTCTTCCTTCATTGACACGTACTTTGGGCCGTATTTGATGTACGGACCAAAGCGCCCGACATTGGCGAGGATCGGCGCGCCATCCGCGCTCGTCCCGAGCGTGCGCGGCAGTGTGAACAATACCAGCGCCTCCTCGAGCGTAATGAGGTCCATCTTCTGTCCCGGACGCAACCCTGCGAAGCGCGGCTTGTCGGCGTCGTCCTTGGTGCCGATTTGCACGAACGGACCGAAGCGGCCCATGCGCACGGTAATGGGTTTACCCGTCTGCGCGTCCTTGCCGAGTTCACGCGCCTGTGCAACCTGTTCGCGCGACACGTTCTTGTCTGTGCTCTCGACTTGCTCGATGAACGGCTTCCAGAACTTCTGCAGTGGGATCTTCCAGTCTTCCTCGCCGCGCGATACGGCGTCCAACTCATCCTCCATCTCGGCGGTGAAGCTGTACTCGACGTAGCGATGGAAATACTGCGTGAGGAAGCGGTTGACGATCTTGCCGATGTCGGTCGGGATGAAGCGCCGGCTGTCCATCTCCACGTACTCACGGTCCTGCAGCGTGGAGATGATCGTCGCGTAGGTCGACGGCCGGCCGATGCCGTATTCCTCGAGCGCCTTGACGAGCGAGGCCTCGGAGAAGCGCGGTGGTGGCTCGGTGAAATGCTGCTCGGCCTGCAGTGCGGTCAGCGCCACCGCATCGCCTTCCTTCATCGGCGGCAGCACGTGATCATCGTCATCCGACTTCAAATCGTCGGTGCCCTCCTGGTACACCGCGATGTAGCCGGGCGTCACGAGGGTCGAGCCGTTGGCGCGCAGTACATGGCGCCTGGGCCCGTCCGCTCCCGCCAGGAGATCGACGGCGACGGTGTCAAAGACAGCGTGACTCATTTGACATGCGACCGCGCGTTTCCAGATGAGCGCATACAGACGATACAGGTCGCCGTCAATCTTGCCCTCAATGTCAGCAGGCGTGATCGAGGCTGAGGCGGGCCGGATCGATTCGTGTGCCTCCTGCGCGTTCTTTGACTTGGTCTTGTAGACACGCACTTCTTCGGCGACGCTTTCCGGACCGAAGAGCTTGGCAGCGACCGCGCGCAACTCACTTACTGCCTCCGCGGCAAGCGATACCGAGTCGGTGCGCATGTAGGTGATGAGTCCGACGCTGCCATCGGCGCCGATGTCGACCCCCTCGTAGAGCTGCTGCGCAAGGCGCATGGTGCGGCGCGCGTTGAAGCCGAGTTTGCGCGCAGCTTCCTGCTGCAGCGTGGAGGTCGTGAAAGGCGGCGCTGGGTTGCGGCGGCGCTGTTTGCGATCGATCGATAGTACGGTGAGTTCCCCGGGAGCCGCGCCGCTCGCGCCCGCCGCGGCTTTTATGGTGCGCTCGACTTCGCGCGCCTGCTGTTCGCTGACGAAGCTGAACTGCTCGACCTTGGTACCGAGATATTCGATCAGCTTTACGGGAAAGCGCTGCTGCGTATGCTCGCCTTCGCCGTCGAGTGTCCAATATTCCTGCGCATTGAAGGCGGCGATCTCCGCCTCGCGTTCGCAGATCATCCTGAGCGCGGGACTTTGCACGCGCCCGGCCGAGAGCCCGCGGCGCACCTTCTTCCACAAGAGCGGCGACAGATTGAAGCCGACGAGGTAGTCGAGCGCGCGGCGCGCCTGCTGGGCGTTGACGAGCTCGAGCGAGAGATTGCGCGGCTCGGCAACCGCCTGGCGCACGGCGTTCTTCGTGATCTCGTAGAACACCACGCGATGCACCTTCTTGCCGGCGAGTTGCTCGCGTGACTTCAGGATCTCGTGCAGATGCCAGGCGATCGCTTCGCCTTCGCGGTCCGGGTCGGTTGCAAGATAGAGGGCTTTGGCCTTGCGCAAAGCGCGCGAGATGGCATCGACGTGGCGCGCGCTCTTCTCGAGCTCCTGGTATTGCATGGCAAAGTCGTGCTCGGGATCGACCGCGCCTTCCTTCGGGACGAGGTCGCGCACGTGGCCGTAGGAGGCGAGGACTTCGAAGTCCTTGCCCAGGTACTTCTTGATCGTCCGTGCCTTCGCGGGCGACTCCACGATGACGAGATTCTCGCTCATGCGCGCCGCGGCAGACCGTGCCTCAATGCGGCCCGCTCGCATTTGTGTTTGACACCCAATCTTCGAGCCGCTGGAAGGCGAGATCCTGGCCCGGCTGGCTGGAGAGCACCATGAGGACGACCCATTTGAGTTGTTCGGTGTCGAGCTCGTCGGCATCGAGCGCGATCATGCGATCGATGACGATTTCGCGCTGCAGGGGCTGCAACACGCCCAAGCGCTCGAGCGTGAGCAGAAAGCCGCGGCATTCGGTCGAGAGCCGCGCGAGCTCCGCCTCGGAGAATATGCGCACCGCACGGCCGCTCTTGTCGATGGCGGGGTCGAGCAGCGAGCGCTCGCGCACGCAGGCAAGATCGGCGAGCCAATCAAGCGCGCGTTCGACGTTCTCCTGCGCAAATCCGACGCACGCAAGATCGCGCGCTAGGTCCTCTCGCTCCGGCACCTCAGGCGCCTCGTCGAGCATGTAGCGGTCAAATACGTAGATCAGGATGTCAAGAACGCTGCCGGTCATCATCTGTGGTACGCGAACCGCGGTGGCCGCCAAGGAGAGGCGCGATGCGCCTTTCGACCTTTGGAATCAACGACTTCGACACTGCAAAGTGCCAATGACGGTGGCTTCTAAAGCGAGCGCATCTAACAGTATTTCCCACGCCGTGTCCAATGCCCTGCGCAGGAAGGGTGCCCGCGCGGCGCATGGTGCGCCGCGCGGACGTTCAGTTTCAGGGATTGCGGACGATGTCCGCCACGCGCACGAAAGTCGACTCCGCGACCACGAGTCCATAGCTCATGTGATCGTACGATTTGAACACCAACAGCGTGCCGGCGCGCTCGTCGGGCAGGTGGATGGTGCGGCCGCGGCCGAAGCCGTACGCCTTGTCCTGGCCGTTGCCGACGTCATGAGCTTCATCGCCCACTCTGTCGATCGCCAATACATCACCGGCTCCTATGCCGTCGGTCGTGCCGCGATTGATGAGGACGACGTCGTACTGACCGATGAGTTGCACGCCTTCGATGACGGACATAATGCGCCCGTGCACTTCGGTGCGCGGCGCGCGCAGAGTGAGGGACGCCGGCGTGTCGTTCGCGGCGGCCAACACCAGATCGCCGCGCAGCGTCTCGCGCGCGGAGTCCGTGAGGAGGCCCTTGGCGGGATTTCCGGGGCGCGTGATGACGGCGGTCGCGGTATAGATGCCCTGATAGCCCATCATGTGACCGTTGTCGGGATCGTGCACCGGCTCGCCGACATGCATGACTGTGAAGCGTGCGTTTGGCGCGGCGTTCAGATCACTGACATAGAATTCCTGTCCCGTGCCGCCCGCCTGATGTTCTTCCCTGAAGACCACCACGTGCGGCGAATGCCGCACCTGCTCAAGCGTCAATACGGCAGGTCGCGACAGGAACGCTGCAATCGCTCCATAGGGAATGGTCGGAATGGCGCCGTCGAGCGGCGAGCTGCGCAGCCGCGGGTCCAGGCGCGCAGGCCCGCCCTCGACGAGCTGCACCTGCGGTCGGCCGTCTGCGCCATAGGCAAGCGCCAGCACGTCGCCGGGATAGATCAAATGCGGGTTCTCAATACGCGGGTTGACGTACCAAATTTCCGGCCACAACCACGGATCGCGCAGGAACATCGTGGAGATACCCCAGAGGGTGTCGCCACGCTTGACGGTGTAGCTCTTCGGCGCGCTCGGATTCAAGACCAGAGCGGGCGGTGCACCGCTGCCTGAGTCGGAGCTTGGCGCCTGCGCGCCGCCGCCGGCGACCGCAGCCTCGGTTGCGGTCATGTCTGGGGGAGCCGTGGACGTGTTCTCCGCCCCATAGGACGTCGGCACGTGTGCGGCGGGCGCACTGTCCGCCTCACGTGCGCGATGCGATGAGCATCCGCCGAACGCGATGAGCAGTGCAGCCAGACCCGCGCCAACGCGGGCCTTAACTATTTGATTTGGAAACATCCTCCACTCCTTACATCCGGGAGGGGCCGGCAACCCCGCTGTTATAATCGGGTCGGGTCCAGCGCACACGGTTTAATGTTCACTTTGTGCACTGGATCACGGCGGCCGTCGCGGTGCGAAATCCCCCGACGCCTGGCCGATTTTCTCTTCACGCTTCAGAACATTAGCAGCATTTTCGAGTCAAATACACGAGCATTACGAGTCACCACCATGGCCTTGCGCACTATCCTCGAATATCCCGATCCGCGACTGCGCACCAAGGCACAGCCGGTGACCGATTTCGGCCCTGAACTTGGCCGCCTCATCGACGATCTCCTCGACACCATGTACGCGGCCCCCGGCATAGGACTTGCGGCGACCCAGGTCGACGTCCACCAGCGGGTCATTGTCGCCGACGTTTCTGCAGAACGCGACCAGCCCCTCGTTCTCGTGAACCCGCAGATCCTGAGCCGCGAGGGCGTGAATAGCGTCGAGGAGGGCTGTCTTTCCGTGCCCGACATTTTCGAAGAGGTGGAACGGGCGCTGCGCGTGCGCGTGCGTGCGCAGGATCGCGCCGGAAACGTATTTGAGCGCGATTTCGATGAGATTCTGGGGGTTTGCGTGCAGCATGAGCTCGATCATCTCGAGGGCAAGCTGTTCGTGGATTATCTGTCCGACCTGCGCCGCGAGCGGATTCGCAAGAAGCTGGAGAAGGAGCGCAAAGAGCGCAGCGCGCGTTCGCGCCACAGCTCGCCCGTGCGGGCTTATTGATCACGCCTTGCGCCGGTTTGCGCCGTGACCGCGCTGCGAGTTGCGTTTGCAGGAACGCCCGAGTTCGCGCGCACCGCTTTGCAGGCCCTGCTCGGTTCACGACACGGCGTCGCGGGAGTCTTCACGCGGCCCGATCGGCCGCGCGGCCGCGGCCAGCGCATGAGCGCAAGTCCCGTGAAGGAGGCTGCGCTTGCCGCCGGCCTGCCCGTGTCGCAGCCGGCGACGGCGCAGGACGGCGCGGCACTTCATGAGCTCAAGAGCTGGCGCGCGGATGTCCTGGTCGTGGTGGCCTACGGCCTTATTCTGCCGCAGCCATTGCTCGACGCTGCGCGCCTGGGCAGCGTAAATATTCACGCCTCACTGTTGCCGCGCTGGCGCGGCGCCGCGCCCATTCAACGGGCGATCCTCGCCGGCGACACGCAGACCGGAATCACGCTCATGCGTATGGAGGCCGCTTTGGATGCCGGGCCGATTCTGCTGCAGCGATCTGTTCCCATCCGTGCGACCGACACCAGCGCTCGCCTGCACCACACACTGGCAGCGCTCGGCGCGCAGACCTTGCTGGAAGGATTGGATGCGCTTGCCGAAGGTGCATTGCCGCCGACCCCGCAGTCGCAAGAGGGCGTGAGCTACGCCGCCAAGATCGGCAAGTCCGAGGCGGCCATCGACTGGGGGAAGAGCGCCACCGAGGTTGACCGCCAGGTGCGGGCCTTCAATCCCTGGCCCGTGGCAGAAACCCGCTTTGAGGACACTCAGCTGCGCATTCTGGCCGCGCGCATCTACCAGGATGCGGCGCCGCAAGTGCAAGGCGCCGCTCCTGGCACCGTGGTCTTGATGCTCGAAGACGCGGTCGTGGTGCAGTGCGGAGAAGGCTATCTCGGGCTTATGCAGGTGCAGCGCGCCGGCCGCCGACCCATCACGGCGCGCGAGTTCGCTGGCGGCCGTGCGCTCCTGGGCAAGCGGCTGGGCTAGCGGCGAACATGTCATCTGATGCACGTGCGGCAGTGCGGCTAGGGCCTCCGCCCGGCGCGGCGACCCTGGCTGAAGTGGCACGGGCCCTGGTGGCTGTCGCGTCAGTGGGACAATCGTCCGACAAAGCGCTCGCGGCGTCTGAGAATTCATCCAATCGGGCGGCGGTGCGCGCCATTACCCTGGGTAGCCTGCGCTGGTATCTGCGCCTTTCGCCCGCCGTGGAATCGCTCCTCGACAGGCCGGCGAAGGTGACGCCCGACATCCGCGCGCTGCTCGTGGCAAGCGCCCATCAGATCGAGTACTCCCGCAACGCCCCCGAACTCACGGTGCATCTGGCCGTCGAGGCGGCGAGGCTACTGGGTCGCCATGCAGCCACGGGGCTGGTGAATGCCGTATTGCGGCGCTTCGTCAGCGAACGCAAAGCTCTTTTTGAGCGTGTCGATGTCGATCTTGCGGGCCGCACGGCGCATCCGGACTGGCTCGTCGCTGAACTTCTGCGCTCCTGGCCTGACGAGGCGCAGATGATTCTCGAGGGAGGCAACCAGCATCCGCCGCACGTCCTGCGGCTCGACCTCACGCGCACCGGCGTTGCGCAGTACTTAGCCGAGCTCGCGCGGCTTGATCTCGCCGGCCGCGCGATCGACTGGGCGCCGGCTGCCATCGAGCTCAAAGAGGCCGTGGCCATTGCCGAGCTTCCCGGATTTGCCGAAGGCGTGGCCTCGGTTCAGGATGCCGGCGCGCAGCTCGCGGCGCCCCTCCTCGACGCCCGCCGCGGCATGCGCATCCTCGATGCGTGCGCGGCTCCCGGCGGCAAGACCGGCCACATTCTCGAGCACACGCCC
>Ga0209006_10003539_pt1 | contig 14189 bp, 9 predicted proteins | sample JacPin_JW_Ref_O2_FD_188567 | JGI IMG/M metagenome (GOLD analysis project Ga0209006, IMG submission 188567) | Forest soil microbial communities from Algoma, Ontario, Canada - Jack Pine, Ontario site 1_JW_Ref_O2 (SPAdes) (version 2) | ecosystem: Environmental > Terrestrial > Soil > Boreal... | reverse complement strand
CAGGCGACCTTGAAGTCGTTCCAGCGCTTGTTCATGTAGGCGGCTTCGTCCATCAGCGTGTTCCAGCAAGAGATGTTGGTCACGCGCTGCACGAAGGAGCCGCCGTCACGCACCGTGCCGGCTTTCTCCATCGGCACGCCGTAGGGATCGCTGATCGGGCCGGGGTCCGGCTTGCCCTCGTACCAGTAGGCCCATTCGGTGTCGGTCATGAACTTCTTGGCGCTCGACGGCACCGGGCTGTAATAGCCGTAGCGGCTGACGAACGCGCCCTGCCAGCCCGACAGATACCAGTTGAGATACTCATAGGCTGCGTCGAGCTTCTTGCCGCTCAGATGCTTCATCAGCGCCATGCCGTTGCACCAGCCGCGGTAGCCTTCCTTGCCGTTCTTCACGTTCACCGGCGCATAGATGCAGGGGATTTCCTTCACCCGCACCGCGGCGACGGCCGGCGACCACATTGATTGGATAATCACTTCGCCGGCGGCCATCAGCTGCACCGACTGGTCGAACGTGGTCCAGGTGGCGCGGAAGTGACCGCTCTTCTTCAGCTCGATCAGCTTGTCGGCCGTGAAGTCGATCTCCTTCTTGGTCATGTTGCCTTTGTTGCCGTACTTGATCAGGTCGGCGCTCTCGAAGCACAACGCCGCATCCATGATGCCGATCGCCGGCACGTCGAGGATCGCGGCCTTGCCCTTGAACTTCGGATCGAGCAATTCCTTCCACTCGGTGACTTCGTGGCCGACGAGGTCGGGCCGGTAGCCGATCGAGTCGGCGTTGTAGACCTGCGGCAGGAAGGTCATGTAGTCGGTGACACCTTCATGCAGCTCAGTATCGGTCGGCTTTCCGATGTACATTGCCTCGTAGGGCGAGATGCCCTGGCGCGGAATCTTGTGACCCTCGAGCTCGCCCTTGGTGAAGATCGGCAGGATGTTGTCGAATTCCTTGATCTTCTTGACTTCAATGCCTTGCAGCACGCCGCGCTTGGTGGCGAGCTTGGACTGCCAGCCTTCGACGTCGGCGATATCGACCGAGTCCGGCTGAGTGATGAAGCGATTGATCGACGCCGAGGTGTCGAGATTCTGCATCGTCACCTTGAAGCCGAGGTCTTTGGCCGCCTGATCGCCGATCGCCTTCACGACCGAATAAGACACGCCGACATGGCGCAGCTCGATGTCCTTGATCTCCTGCGCCCAAATGGTCGGGAAACCGGTGATCGCGCCGGCACCGGCGGCGCCGCCCAAAACCGCGCCGCCTGCTTTGAGGAACGAACGCCGCGACGGGCCTTTCTTGGCTCCGGCGCGCTCGTTTTTCGCGACGGCATTTGCACCCGGCGTACCTGCGGTGTCTGGATTTTTGCTCACGGCTGTCTCCCTGCACGCAACATCTCGCTACGCGCATTGTCTAAAAAATAACCGGCGGGACCTTTTTTCTTGTGTCTTACGGCGTAGCATCGGCTTTTAGACGGGAAAAATTGGAAATTTAAATCGGCTTATAAGTTCGCCTAATGTGCTCAGCCGGCGATCATTTGCTGCTCGAAATCGCGCCAGTCGCGCACAGTTTTGTTGCGCCGGGCACGTGCACGCTGGAATTTGTAAAAGCTGTTTTTGCGCGCGGCGTTGAGGCTCCGTGCTTGAGCAACGCAATGATCTAACGCGACAAACGCCGCCTTCGGCTTGGGGCGGTCAATGGAGAAGCGTCGCCCCTGGGCGTGAACACTTTTGGTGCACGCGCGCATTGGGAGTTTCTGACGCTCGTGTCGCCGAAGAAACAAAAGCATCCGGCAAAGCATCGAGATGCGAGCGTCAGCCCAAGCCGCGGTTGCCTAACCCCCAAGCTTCTGAATGGCGTGCGGGCCGGTCGCAAAGGCGACGTTCTTGGTCTCCATATAGAAGTCGAACGACCAGTCGCCGCCGTCGCGTCCGATCCCGGAGCTTTTCACGCCGCCGAACGGCGTCGGCAGATGGCGCACGTTCTCCGAGTTCACCCAGATCATCCCGGCCTCGAGGCGATCGGTGAAGCGTAGTGCGCGGGTGACATCTGAGGTCCACAGGTAACCCGTCAGGCCGTATTGCACATCGTTGGCGAGCGCGAGCGCCTCGGCTTCGTCGCGGAATGGAATTGCGGTCAGGACCGGACCGAAAATCTCTTCCTGGGCGATCCGCATGGCGTTGTGCGCGCCGGTAAAGAGCGTCGGCGCGACATAGCAGCCGCCACCCGGCCCTTGCGCCTTGCCGCCGCCCACAGCGATCGTGGCGCCTTCGCGTTTGCCGATCTCGAGGTATTCAAGGACCTTCTTCTCGTGGAGCGGATGGATCAGCGGGCCGATGACCGTGTCCGGGTCCAGCGGATGGCCAAGCTTGATGCGCTTGGCCTTCTCGGCGACGGCGGCGGTGAACGCGTCGTAGATGCCCGCCTCGATCAGAAGACGCGATGACGAGGTGCAGCGCTCGCCATTGAGCGAGTAGATCATGAACACGGCGGCATCGGCCGCGCGCTCGAGGTCGGCATCGGCGAAGACGATGACGGGATTCTTGCCCCCCAATTCGAAATGCACGCGTTTGAGCGTGTCGGCTCCTTGCCGCATGATCAGCGAGCCGGTGCGGCTTTCGCCGACGAAACCGATCGCCTTGATATCAGGATGCTCGGTCAGCGCCTTGCCGGCGTCCTCGCCCAAGCCGTTGACGACATTCCAGACGCCCGGCGGAATGCCGGCCTCTTCGGCCATCTCCACCAGAAGCCGCGCGGTGAGCGGCGCCAACTCGGCGGGCTTGTGCACGACGGTGCAGCCGGCCGCGAGCGCCGGCGCGATCTTCCACGTCGAAAGCATGAACGGCGTGTTCCAGGGCGTGATGATGCCGACCGGGCCGATCGGCACCCGCGTGGTCATGTTGATCTGGCCGTCGCCGCGCAGCACCTTGCCGTCGCGCGCCCCGGGTGCGCGGTCGGCAAAGAAGCGAAAATTCTCCGCGCCGCGCAAAGCCGCCTTGGCCATGAATTTCAAGGCCTGCCCGGTATCCATGCATTCGACGAACGCGATCTCCTCGGCCCGGGCGACGATTGCGTCCGCGACTTTATGCAGGAGTTGCTTGCGCTTCTCGCCGGGGAGCCCGGCCCACTCGGCGAACGCTGCCTTCGCCGCCTTGGCAGCGCGGTCAACGTCAGCCGCCTTGCCGTGGGCAACCTTTGCCAGCGGCTGCAAATCCACTGGCGATGGCGTGTCGAACGTCGCGCCGTCGAGTGCTGCTACCGCCTCGCCGCCGATCTGATTGGGCACGTAAGTGTCACGAAAACGCGCGAGATACTTGTCCGCCTTGGCGAGGTTGGCTTCGAGTTTCGACATTGTATGTGCTGCTCCCTGGCGCGGAGACCCGACAGACGCTGCGGCCGCCCGATGCGAAATAGACTGTAGCGCAACAAAAGCTCCTTTTGCGCAGAAGCCAGGACCTTGTTTCCGGCAGTGCTTGCGGGCGCCCCGCGATCGCTGCGTTGCCGCGACCGCACCTAGGCAACGTCCGGGTTTTGCGGCATAGTTTGTTATATCCCTTGGAATATAACGATGACGACCCCAATTGCAGGATCGATCATGGATGCCCTTCTGCTGATCAATAATGCCCCCGTTCCGGCGTCGAATGGGCGTACGTTCGAGCGTCATGATCCTTTGACCGGCGCGCTGGTCACGCGCGCGGCGGCGGCGACATTGCAGGACACGCAAGCGGCGGCGGATACGGCAGCGGCGGCCTTCCCGGGCTGGGCCGCGGTCAAACCGACCGAGCGCCGCCGTTTGCTGCTCGCCGCCGCCGATATTCTGGCCTCGCGTTCCGATGAATTCGCCGACTTCATGATGGGCGAAACCGGCGCCTCGCGGCCTTGGGTCAATTTCAACATCGGGCTTGCCGCAACCATGTTGCGCGAGGTCGCATCGTTCGTCACCCAGATCAACGGCCAGGTGCACACCAGCGAGCTGAGCGGTTGCCTCTCCGTCACCGTTCGCCAACCGGTCGGCGTCGTTTTGGGTATCGCGCCGTGGAATGCGCCGATCATCCTGGCAGTGCGGGCGATTGCCGCGCCGCTTGCCTGCGGCAACACCGTGATCCTCAAGGCCTCGGAAATCAGTCCGGGGACGCAGGCCCTGCTCGGCAAAGTCTTCGCCGACGCCGGCTTCCCGCCGGGCGTCGTCAACGTCATCAGCAACGCACCCGCCGACGCCGGCAAGGTCGTCGAGCTTTTGATCGCGCATCCGGCGGTACGCCGGGTCAACTTCACCGGCTCGACCCGCGTCGGCCGCATCGTTGCCGAGACCGCCGGCCGGCATCTCAAGCCGGTGTTGCTGGAGCTGGGCGGCAAGGCGCCGCTTCTGGTGCTCGACGATGCCGACCTCGACCAGGCGGTCAACGCCGCCGCGTTCGGCGCGTTCATCTATCAGGGGCAGGTCTGCATGTCGACCGAGCGGGTCGTCGTCGACGAGAAAGTCGCCGATGATTTCGTCAGCAAATTCGCGTTGAAGGCACAGAGCCTGCCGGCCGGCAATCCGCGCAACGGCAACATCGTGCTCGGTCCGATGATCGGCGTGGAATCGGCCGTGCGGGTCGAGGGAATGATCAAAGACGCGGTGTCGAAAGGCGCCAAGCTTGTGACCGGCGGTCAGCGCGACGGTGCGCTCATGGCCGCAACCGTGCTCGACTACGTCACGCCGGAGATGACCATCTATCGGGAGGAATCGTTCGGCCCCGTCGCTCCGGTGATCCGGGTGAAGACGGTCGAGGACGCGATCCGGGTCGCCAACGACACCGAGTACGGGCTCTCGTCGGCGGTGTTTGGGCGCGACATCAATCGTGCGCTGGCGGTGGCGAAACGCATCGAGTCCGGCATCTGCCACATCAACGGACCGACCGTGCAGGACGAAGCACAGACGCCGTTCGGCGGCATGAAGGCGAGCGGTTACGGCCGCTTCAACGGACCGGCCGCCATCAACGAGTTCACCGAACTACGCTGGATCACCGTCGAAACCGAGCCGCACCACTACCCATTCTGAGCCGCCATTGTGCGCGGCTGCAACGCACCGTTTGGAGGAATGCCATGAACATCCCCCTTCCCCATCCGCAAATCAGCGAGGCCGTGGCGAAATTCGTCGCCGGCAAGCACCAAGCCTTTATCGGCGGAAAATGGCTTGATGCGGTCTCCGGCAAGACCTTCGACACGTTCAATCCGAGCACCGGACGCGTCATCGCGCAAGTCGCCGAATGCGACGCTCCTGACGTGGACAAGGCGGTCGCCGCCGCGCGCGAGGCGTTTGAAGGTCCCTGGAGCCGAACGACCGGAAGCGAACGCGCCCGGATGATGTGGAAGCTCGCCGAGCTTATCGAAAAACATGCTGACGAACTGACCGAGCTGGAATCGCTCAACAACGGCAAGCCGCGCCCCAACGTGCGCAATGTCGATCTCATGCTCGGCTGCGAGACGCTGCGCTACACCGCCGGCTGGGCGACGAAGATCACCGGCGAGACGATCTCGCTATCGACCGCGCCGAAAACGCACGCCTTCACGGTGCGCGAGCCGATCGGCGTGGTCGGCCAGATCATTCCTTGGAATTCGCCGATCATGATGGCGACCTGGAAGCTCGCGCCGGCGCTGGCCACCGGGTGCACGGTGGTGCTCAAGCCGGCCGAGCAGACGCCGCTGACCGCGCTCTATCTGGCGCGGCTCATTCAAGAAGCCGGAATTCCCGACGGGGTCGTGAACATCGTGCCGGGATTTGGCCCCACAGCCGGCGCCGCCATCGCGGCGCATCCCGATATCGACAAAGTCGCCTTCACCGGCTCCGGCGAAGTCGGCCGGCTCATCATTCAGGCCGCCACCGGCAATCTGAAAAAGGTCTCGCTCGAGCTCGGCGGCAAGTCGCCGGTGATCGTTTTCCCCGATGCCGATTTGAGCGTGGCCGGGCCCGGCGCCGCCAAGGCGATTTTCACAAATTCCGGGCAAGTCTGTGCCGCCGGCTCGCGCTTGTACGCGCATCGCCGTGTGTTCGATAAGGTCGTTGCTGATGTCGCGGCGGAAGCAAAAAAGATCCGCATCGGCCACGCGCTGAGCGACGGCACGCAGATGGGACCGCTCGTCTCGAAAGAACAGCTCGAGCGGGTCTCGAGTTACATCGATCAAGGCGAAAGCGACGGCGCCACCATTGTCACCGGCGGCGATCGCATCGGCAACGACGGCTATTTCATCGAGCCGACCATCCTGACCGACATCAAGCCGGACATGTCGGTGGTGCGCGAGGAGATTTTTGGTCCGGTTCTGTGCGCCATGCGCTTTGACGACGACGATCTCGATCGTATCGCCAAGGAAGCCAACCAAACGATGTACGGCCTCGCCGGCAGCATCTGGACGCGCGACCTCAGCCTTGCGCATCAAATGGTGCGCAAGATCAAAGCCGGCATGGTCGGCGTCAACATGCACGGATCAATCGATCCGGCGTTGCCGTTCGGCGGTTTCAAGCAATCCGGCTGGGGGCGGGAAAAAGGCCGCGACGTCCTCGAGCTCTATACCGAGGTGAAGTCGGTCGTTATGGCGCTATGACAGATATTATCGAGGCACGCCCTCAACAGCGTGTCGCAATACCGCGTGACTGCTCGTTTCATCCGACCGACTGGGACGTCCTTTCGAAGTCGTGGTTTCCGGTCGCCAGGGCCGATGAGGTCGAGGATCGGCCGACAAAGGCTCGTCTGCTCGACGTCGATCTCGTGGTTTATCGGACCGGCGACGTCGCACGCGTGGCGCGCGACCTCTGCTTCCACCGCGGCGCCGCGCTGAGCATGGGCTGGGTCGAGGGCGACCTGATCGTGTGCCCCTATCACGGCTTCCGCTACCGCCCCGACGGGCGCTGCGCCGGCGTCCCGGCGCATCCCGACATGGCGATCCCGCCAAAGCTGCGCATCGTTACATTTCCCACGGTGGAACGCTTCGGCCTGATCTGGACGACACTGAACGGGGGCGCGGCACGCCTGCCCGATTTCGAAGCCTGGGACGATCCGGACTTCCAGCCGATCATGGCGCCGACGATCGACATCAACGGATCGGCTGGCCGCCAAGTCGAGGGCTTTCTCGATGTCGCACATTTTGCCTGGGCACACGTGGAGACCTTCGGCGATCGCTCAAACCCGATCGTGCCGAGCTACAAAGTCGAACGCACGCAGCAGGGCATCCGCGCGGAATATCTCAGCTCGGTCAGCAACTATCCGCGCGAATTGCAGCATCGGGCCCCTGCCGATTTTCGCTGGCTGCGCGTTTTCGAAGTGTTTCCGCCGTTCGCGGCGAGGCTGATCGTCCACTTCCCCGATGGCGGCCGCCTGTGGATCCTCAACGCGGCGTCGCCGATCAGCGCCCGCAAGACGCGGCTGTTCTGCCCGCTGGCGCGGAACTTCGACAAGTACGGTTCCATCGAGGCCGTGCACGAATTCAATTTCAGGATCTTTAACGAGGACCGGGTCATCGTCGAATCGCAACGGCCGGAGGACTTGCCGCTCGATATCCAGATGGAGGCGCACATCGCCGCCGACCGAACCTCGATCGCCTACCGAAAGCTTCTGAAAGAGATTGGGCTCGGCACCCAATATATCAGTTGAGCGCCGCGTCGGCGCGACGGCAGATGAACATCAGGTACTTGTGAACATCAGGCATTTGCGTTTTTTCGTCGCTCTGTCGCGGGAGGGCCATTACGGACGCGCGGCGGCCGCCTGCAACGTTACGCAGCCGACGCTCTCCGAGGCGATCCGCCAGCTCGAGCGCGAACTCGGCGTACCCCTGATCGACCGCAACGGCCGCCGCTTCGGTGGGCTCACGCCCGAGGGCGGACGCATTCTGGGCTGGGCGCAGGAAATCCTGGCGAACGAAGACGCGCTGCGCCAGGAGCTGGGCGAGATTCATGGCAACCTCGCCGGCGAGCTGCGCATCGGTGTCGTTCCCGCTGCGCTGCCGGTGACGCCGCTGCTGACATCGTTGTTTCATCGCCGCCATCGCTTCGTGATTTTGAAGATTCTGTCGTGCACGTCGCGCGAGATCGAACGCGGCCTGGAAGCCGGCAGCCTCGACGGCGGACTGACCTATACCGAGAACGAGCCGCTGCGATACGTGCGAACCTACCCGCTCTACCGCGAGCGCTACATGCTTCTAACACCGGCACGCGCGCCTTATGACCGCATGCCCGAAGTGACGTGGCGCGAAGCGGCCTCGCTGCCGCTCTGTCTGCTGACGCGCGACATGCAAAACCGGCGGATCATCGACCGTCTCTTTGTTGCCGGCGGCGCCGGTGTACCCAAGGTGGCGATCGAGACAAATTCGGTCTTGTCGCTCGTTGCCCATGTGCGATCCGGCGAGTGGTCCAGCATCGTGCCGCACACTTTTCTCGAACTGCTGGGGCGCGATGGAGCAACATTCCCGGGATTGCGCGCCATACCGCTGGTGGCGCCGGAGGCGCATCAGGCGGTCGGGCTGGTGGTGAGCGAGCGCGACCCTTTGTCACCACTGGTTCGCGCCTTGGTGGAAGTGGCGCAGCAATTTGATTTGTCGGATCAGCCTAAGGACGCAGCCGTGCCCTCTTCCTGATCGGCTTTTCCGATGATCTACCGGCACATTCCAATTTGATCGGACAGAACCGCCACCCCATTGTGAGGTTCAAAACACAATAGGCGGAGAATTCCATGTCCGATCTTATTGAAACAACCGCCTTGGAAACAACCGCCTTGCCGGATGTTCCTTTGCGTCTGCTAATCGGCGGCGAATGGTGTGAAGCGGCAAGCGGCAAACGCTTTGCAACGCTTAATCCGGCGACCGAAGAGGTACTGGCAGAGGTTTCCGAAGCCGAGGCTCCGGAGATCGATGCCGCCGTGGCGGCGGCGCGCGACGCGTTGCGGCGCGGCGCCTGGCCGGGCATGACCGGCGCCGAACGCGGACGCATTCTTTACCGGCTCGCCGGCATCCTGCGCGAACGCGCCGAAGAGGTGGTGCTGCTGGAAAGCATCGACGGCGGCAAGCCGCTGGCGGCGACGCGGCGGATGGATGTGCCTGCCGCGATCGACTGCCTCGAATATTACGCCGGATGGGCCGACAAGCTCGCCGGTGAGGTCGTGCCGGCGCGGCGCGACGCGCTGACCTACATCAATCGCGTGCCGGTCGGCGTCGTCGCCGCGATCGTGCCGTGGAATTTTCCGCTGATGAACGCGGTGTGGAAAATCGCGCCGGCGCTGGCCTGCGGCTGCACGGTGGTGTTGAAGCCCGCCGAGCTTACGCCGCTGTCGGCGCTCTGGCTCGGTCGCGCCGCGCTCGAAGCCGGCCTGCCCCCGGGCGTGCTCAATATCGTCGCCGGTTTTGGCGCCACCGCCGGAGCGGCGCTTGTCTCGCATCCGGGCATCGACAAGATCGCCTTCACCGGATCGCCGCAGACTGGCCAATTCATCATGCGCGCTGCCGCGGAGCATGTGACCCGCATTGGCTTGGAGCTTGGCGGCAAATCGCCGAGCGTCGTGTTCGCCGATGCCGACCTCGAGGCCGCCGTGCGGCAAACGGCGTCCGGCGCCTATTTCAACGCCGGGCAAGTCTGTTCGGCGGCGACGCGGGTAATTGTCCAGGACTCCGTGCATGACGCTTTCGTCGACGGCTTGGCGCAGCGGGCGAAGAAACTTCGCCTGGGCAATCCGCTCGAAGACGGCGTCTCCATGGGGCCGCTCATCTCCGAGAAGCAGATGGAACGCGTGCTCGGCTATATCGAAAGCGGCCGCCGCGAAGGCGCGGAGGCCGTGTGCGGCGGCGAGCGTGCCGGCAACGCCGGATATTTCGTGCAGCCGACCGTATTCGCCGATGTCAGCCCCGGCATGACCATCTCGCAGGAAGAGATTTTCGGCCCGGTCGTTTCGGTGCTGCGCTTCTCCGACGAGGAAGAAGCGATCAGCCTCGCCAACGGCACCGACTACAGCCTCGCGGCGGCGGTGTGGACCAACGACATCAACCGCGGCCATCGCGTTTCACAGCGCCTGGACGCGGGCACCGTCTGGGTCAACACCTACGGCCCAACCGACACCCGGCTGCCCTGGGGCGGCATGGGCGGCAAATCCGGCATCGGCCGCGATCTCGGCCGCGCCGCTCTCGACAACTACACAGAACAAAAGACCGTTTGGGTGCAAATGCGTACGTGACGAAGCGCTGAAGCCCGATCGGCAAAAGTCCGCCGGGCTTTCAAACAGGGAGGAAACAGACATGGCAAAGGTTGTTTGTGTACTCTACGACGATCCCGTCGACGGATTTCCGAAATCCTACGTTCGCGACGATTTGCCGAAATTGACCCACTATCCCGGTGGCCAGACGCTGCCGACGCCGAAGGCCATCGACTTCGTCCCCGGTCACCTGCTCGGCAGCGTGTCCGGCGAACTGGGTCTGCGCAAATACCTCGAGGGCCAGGGGCATGAGTTTGTGGTCACGTCCGACAAGGATGGGCCCAATTCCAAGTTCGAACGCGAGCTCGCGGATGCGGAAATCGTCATCTCGCAGCCGTTCTGGCCGGCTTATCTCACGGCGGAGCGGATCGCCAAGGCACCGAAGCTGAAACTCGCCGTCACCGCGGGCATCGGGTCGGACCACGTGGATCTCGCGGCCGCGATCGAGCGCGGTATCACGGTGGCCGAGGTCACCTATTGCAATTCGATCAGCGTCGCCGAGCACGTGGTGATGATGATCCTCGGCCTGGTGCGCAACTACATCCCCTCCTACCAATGGGTGGTGAAAGGCGGATGGAATATCGCCGACTGCGCGATGCGCTCCTACGATGTCGAAGGCATGCACGTCGGCACGGTCGCAGCCGGGCGGATCGGCCTTGCCGTGCTGCGCCGACTGAAGCCGTTCGATATGCATCTGCACTACACCGATCGGCATCGCCTGCCGAAGGCGATCGAAGACGAGCTCGGCCTCACCTTCCACAAATCCGCGGCCGATATGATTCCCTTCTGCGACGTCGTCACCATCAATGCTCCGCTGCATCCGGAGACTGAAAATCTGTTCGACGACAAGATGTTCGCGCGCATGAAGCGCGGCACTTATCTGGTGAACACCGCACGCGGAAAGATCTGCAATCGCGATGCCGTGGTCCGCGCGCTGGAAGGCGGCCAGCTCGCCGGCTATGCGGGCGACGTGTGGTTTCCGCAACCGGCGCCGAAGGACCATCCCTGGCGCACCATGCCGCATCACGGCATGACGCCGCACATCTCGGGTACGTCGTTGTCCGCGCAGGCGCGCTACGCCGCCGGCACCCGCGAAATCCTCGAATGCTGGTTCGAGAAACGCCCGATACGCGAGGAATATCTCATCGTCGACAAAGGCAGGCTCGCCGGCGCCGGCGCGCATTCCTACAGCGCCGGCGATGCCACCCGTGGCTCGGAAGAGGCCGCGAAGTTCAAACGCTAGATCTATGTGTTACCGCATGTCCTTTTCGGACATGCGATAACACGGGCCCTACCCGGCCTTGGCAAAGGGCTGCGGCAAGCGCGCGCTATTCTGCCGATCGACCATCCAGCGCGGATATTCCGGCCTAAGCGCGCTGGCTTTTTCCAGGATCGCGAGATCGTCCTCACTGAGCACGAGGTCGGCGGCTGCGATGTTGTCGGCGAGCTGCTCCGGCGTCTTGGCGCCGATGATGACGCTCATCACGCTCGCCTGGTGCAGGAGCCAGGCCAGTGCCACCCGCGCCACCGAAACGCCGTGCCGTTCGGCAATCGGGCGTACGGCATCGACGATGTCGTAGGCGTGTTCGCGCTCGACCGGCGGAAAATCGAAGCGCGCGCGCCGCGCATCGTTGGGACCGGCGAAATCGCGGCGGAATTTTCCGCTCAACAAGCCACCGGCAAGCGGGCTCCACACCATCAATCCGAGCTTCTCTTCCGCCATCAGCGGAACGATCTCGCGTTCGATGTCCCGGCCGGCGATCGAGTAATACGCCTGCACGGTCTCGAACCGTGCCAATCCTTCGGCCGCCGAAACACCGAGCGCCTTCATGATCTGCCAGGCCATCAGGTTAGAGCAGCCGACATAGCGGACGTGACCGGCGCGAACGAGATCGTCGAGCGCGTGTAACGTCTCCTCGAGCGGCGTTGCCAGATCGGCACCATGAATCTGGTAGAGATCGATATAGTCGGTGCCAAGCCGCGTAAGGCTGTCCTTGACGGCATCCATGATGTGACCGCGCGACAGGCCCACCGCGTTGGGTCCGGGACCGGTGCGTCCCCGCACCTTGGTGGCGACGATCACATCCTTGCGCGCAACGCCCACATCCTTGATCGCGCGGCCCAAGATCCGCTCCGACTCGCCTTCCGAATAAACGTCGGCCGTGTCGACGAAATTGATACCGGCATCGATGGATTGGCGGAGCAGATTGTTGGCCGCCGCCTGATCGACTTGTCCGATGATCGGCCACAACTCGCCGCGGCCGCCGAAGGTCATGGTGCCGAGGCAGATTTCCGAAACGAAAAGGCCGGTGCGGCCCAATGGCTTATATTTCATTGCAATTCGATCCTGGCAATTTGATCCTGGTATGGATGGGCGGGTAATTTTTAGCGCGACGGACGTCGCCGATTGCAGGCTCCAAGCGCGGCCGCGTAAAGCGACCACCCTCTTTGGTAAGATTCAAGCACGTTCGGCTTTCCGAAAGTATGCCGGCGAACTGGCTTTCTTTTATTTCGCCGGCGCTTTGGCAAGCTCCTTGAGAAACTCCGTATGCGTCAGCGGGCGGGAGAACATCGGATAGTTCTTTTCGACCGAAAGCCGCTGCTCCTCCTCGCCCACCGTCGCGGTGCAATCGGTCAGCGTGACGACGTTGTAGCCTTTTTCATATCCGGTTCGCATCGTCGACTCGACGCAGCAATTGGTCAGAAAGCCGCCCAGGGCGATGTTGGTGATGCCGCGGCTGCGGAGCACAAAATCCAAATTGGTGCTGGCGAAGCCGCACAAGCCGCGCTTGCCTTCGACCACGATATCTTCCGGCCGCGGCTTGAGCACGTCGACCATTTCGGCGCCCCAGGAGCCCTTGCGGAACGACTTTGAATCGACAACCCCTTTGAGAATGCCGTACGGCGTCGGGCTGAGCTCGTGATAGTCGTCGGTGAAGGTGATCGGCGCATACACGATCGTCGCCCCGAGCTTCCGGGCCTTGGCAACGGTCTCGACGGTATTGGCCAGCATGTTGCTGCTGTCCATGACGGGCTTGACCGCCTGGTGCAGCGTGCCGCCTTCGCTGGTGAAATCATTCTGGTACTCGATCAGAACCAATGCGGTTTTTTCCGGGTCCATCGTCGCCTCCCTGATCATCGTTGCGTCCGCGCGATTGTTTCGTCGCAACGGGACGTGCGTCTGCGCGCGGGAAAGAAAACGGCCAATCGATCGCTATATCTGCGGAAACATAGCGCCACACTTAGCCACCTGACAAGGCATCACATCTCTGTGTGGCGCGCGCCTAATCCGGTGACAATGCGACAGCACCTTCGTATGCGATGCAGGGCGAGTTGGCGCGCAGTCGCCGGGAGACCGATCGATGACGTTATTGGTTCTTGCGTATCTCGCGGGCGTGCTGACGATCATCAGTCCCTGCATTCTCCCGGTCCTGCCTTTCGTGTTCGCGCGCGCCGATCGCTCTTTCCTGCGCAACGGACTGCCGATGCTGGTCGGCATGGCGCTCACGTTCGCACTGGTGGCGACCTTCGCGGCGGTGGCCGGTAGCTGGGTGGTCGAGGCGAACCAATATGGCCGCATCGCCGCGTTGGCGCTGATGGCCGCGTTCGGCGTGACCTTGCTGTTTCCGGAATTGGCGGACCGCCTGATGCGGCCCCTTGTCGGCGTCGGCGCCAAGCTTTCGGCATCGGCCGAGCGCGACGCCGCAGAGCATCAGGCAACCATCCTGCCGTCGTTGTTGCTCGGTGTCGCCACCGGCTTTCTGTGGGCGCCGTGCGCCGGCCCGGTGCTTGGCCTGATCCTGACCGGCGCGGCGCTCAAAGGCGCCAACGCCAGTACGTCGTTGCTCCTTCTCGCCTACGCGTTGGGCGCGGCGACGTCGCTGGCGCTCGTTCTTCTTGTCGGCGGACGCGTCTTCGCGGCGATGAAACGTTCGCTGGGCACGGCAGACTGGATCCGTCGCGGCCTTGGTGTTGCGGTGCTGATCG
>Ga0209006_10003538_pt1 | contig 14199 bp, 12 predicted proteins | sample JacPin_JW_Ref_O2_FD_188567 | JGI IMG/M metagenome (GOLD analysis project Ga0209006, IMG submission 188567) | Forest soil microbial communities from Algoma, Ontario, Canada - Jack Pine, Ontario site 1_JW_Ref_O2 (SPAdes) (version 2) | ecosystem: Environmental > Terrestrial > Soil > Boreal... | reverse complement strand
ATGAATGTCGTTGTCCAATGGAGAAAGTAGTTTGAATCCCCTTGTTTGACCTATCCGCCCCCTAACTCGCTGATTTTATCCGCAGGGCTGATGAAATATACGTCGAAACCATGAAGGACCAAGTTACCGCTCAAAATCTCCTAGAGGAGATCGAGACTGCGAGGCTTCATCATCCCACGACCCGACAAAGTACCGCATTTTCAGCTCGCGTGGACGCGTTGATGAAACGATTTCATCTAAGAGGAAACCCTGCAGCATCTACTAGTGGCTTCCCGCGACCAGTCCATCCCCTTTTCCCCGATCAACATTCTGTCAATGCATCTCTCGCGCAGGCTCTGTCCTCAGAGATCGGGACCGCAATGATCTCAGCAAAAAAAGTAGAGATCGCGGCTAAGGAATATCGTGACGCTTGTGACTCCATACGCCGAGTCGAAGACATCTCTCAAGATGCTAGCGGCTTATCCGCAAGCTTCGCGAGTATCATCGATCGCCTTGAAAACGGTGTAACGTTCAGTCACGGGGATGGCTCGCCTCTTGACCTCTCCACTGAGAAATGCCTTGAACCCGCTAGCCATTCAGTCTTCCTTGCATTACTTCCATCCACCCTGGAGGAATTGGATACGACATCCGTCAAAGCGGATCAATTATCGCGAAATGTTCACGCTGCTCATCTGATCCTTGGTCGACCGGGCATTGACCCTTCGTTCAAGGCCAAGGTTGTCGCCGAATTCAAACGTCTGACCGCAAATCGGGAACGGGCCCGTGCTCTCGGGAATGAAGCCCATATCCGTGCTAGTCGCTTACGAGAAGTGAAGAAAGTCTGGTCTATAATGGGCGAACACCTAAAAGAACTCGAGGGTATCCGGCGACACCTCGGTGACGCAATGGAAACACATAGGTGGCGACAACAGTCCGGGAGTGGGGACAAGCCATTGACGCCAGAAAGCCCCTTTGTCTCTCAGTTCCCAACCGCGGCATCCTCGGATTTGGCTACGCAACTTGATCACATTCAAGAAAGGCTCGTTCAGGACATCGAATCACCATTATCGGCGATGTCGTCGTCGTTGGAACCTTCTTTGAACGAATGGCTAACACGGAGCTTCAGGGGATTGACGGGGTTATTGGGAGTTGTTCGACAAATGACTCGACTCCTCGAAACCATCAAGAGGCAAGCTGAGGTGATGGGTACCGTTCGGTGCGAGTTCGAAGATTTCCAAATCCGCATCGAGGACACGAAGTTAGGCTTCGACTCTGCCATACAGCAAGTTCTTCATGCCAATCTACCCCAAGAACCCCTGAGCCCCGACATCGACCTGCAAGTTGCTACCACGGACCTCCGTAAATTGGTCCAAACCTTCATTGACAATCTGTCACAGAGGGTTCCTTTCGTGTCTCAACGCGATTTGCGCGTCCAAGGTGATGGAACTTTCGTAAAGAGGCGTTTCTCATCGCAGGACCTCAAATTGGGTGCTAGCTTAGAACAGGTAACTGTCGAGGTACCATTTGACCTGTCTTCTCTTGACGATACCGTTCGCGGGGATTCCAACTCATATGCCATGAGGCTGGCCGGAGAGCTAGAAAGGATGGATCAGAAAGTAAATCACTTTCATCTAGCTCAGATGGTGAAGGAGATGGATTTGGCACTGTCTTCCACTGTTGATGGTATCGATCTCGCTGCGGAGAAACTCGCTTCTTTCAGAGCCTCGCTCTCTGCTATCGTGGAGCGGGACGACGAGATGGAAAGATTACAATCATTATCGACAGCTCTTGGTGATTTTTCGCAGGAACAACGAGCGACAATAAGGCGATCTTTCTCCCCTCTCCGCGAACGCCTTCGTCATATGGACTCCGCACCCGGTGCTCACGATGCTGCCGTCCGCGAAATCATGTACCTTTCTCGTGTTAGAGCCGTGGACGATGCCGAGCTCAAGTTCACCGTTTGGAATGCGGATGTTGAAACCCTCAGAAACCTAATTTCCGATGCCCAAAGTCTCCATGCTCAGCGATTGGAACAAGAACGTCTCGCAGAGGAGCTCCGTGTGAAGGCGGAAATGGAACGTTTGGCAGAAGAAGAAAGGTCAAGACGAGAGCAAGAGCAGTTGGAGGCGGAGAGGGTTGCAGAGGAACAACAGGTTCAGATGGAGAAGGACCGTCAAACAGCTAAAGAGGTAGAAAGACTAACACTGGAACAACAACGCCTCGAAGCTGAGGAAAAGATGCGGGTTGAGGATCGTGTAGCTGAAGAACGTCGATTGCAGGACGAACAAGAATCCACGGCAATAGAAGAGGCAAGGAAGCAGAAATACGAGCGGGAGCGTCAGGAAGAGGGACAAAGATTGCGGGAGGAAGAAGAACTGCGCCTGCAGGCAGAAATTGAGCGTCAAGAAAAGTCGAAGCGGGAACAAGAGCAGCTGGTGACGGCGGAGAATGTGCTGCGAGACACTTCCCTCAATGGGGACCCTACTGGTAGCCCCACTCGCGACACCGTCGGTGAAACTCACGAAGGTTAGTATGTCCATCCATGGTCTATGGCATTTGGCTCAATTTAGTAATACATAGACGTGTTTGGCTTATGTCTGACGGCGTCTCCGTCACCTCGACACCCTCCCAGGACACAGGAAATGAGTGATCTGCATGCTCGTATATTGGCGTTGAGGAGGCGTCTGCATTCTATCAGCCTCAACGACGCTTTCCGTCCTCAATCCTCGTCTTCGTCATTCCAACTTCCCAACCTCGACCAAGCGCAGAAGATGGAAGGAGAGTTCTCTGTTGTCTCACAAGACGTCGATTGCCTACCGTCCTCTGTGTCTGATCTTTCCCTTAACTTGGAACTCCGATCCCTGAGAGCCGAAGTTGCTGCGTTAGCTGACGCCATCCCCTTACTGTACAAGCTGGCCAAATTTTCGGATGCCATTCATTCCTGCGACACCGCCCTTAGTGACCTCCTCGAACACATCGACAGTTTCCCGGCAACACCTGCTCATTTATCGTCGTCGCATACTAGTCGGAAAGACCTGCCTCCAGAGGAGCAATTGTCCGCTCGTTTAATATTTACCAAATCTCTCATTGATGACATGCTAAATCAATTTTCAACCGTTTCGGATGATCCTCGAGCCATCAACGAGCACAAGCGGATTCTTCAAACATGGACCGAGCTGCAGGATATGGGTTACGATCGGGTACACGGCAGGAAGTCTAGACCGGCCAGTGTCATTAGCTCTAGCCATCTTAGCTCCGGTCGCAACAGCAGAGCCTCTGACATAGGCAGTCTCCCGGCTTTAAGCAGACAAAATACAGGTTACTCCAGCCTGTCGGCGCGGCCTTCGACTCGGGGAGGATTCCGGAAGTCGAATTCAAGACGTGTGGCGTCTACGTCAATGGATTCTCAGAGTCGACCGTCCAGTCGAATATCCAACAGTTCGTCCCATCGTTCGGTAACAGGTCCACTTCTGTTGTCGTCTACGCTGTATAGTTCAACATATGCGTCACGGCAGCGGACAGCTAGTTTGTCTTCTTCGACTCAGACTCCGGCTATACTACTCTCCGAAGCGCCCCCGAGGCCTCGGGTTCGTAAAGAGCAAACTAAACGAACCGGTTCCCCCACCTTTTCTGACATTCCATCACATCCTCGCGCCGCCCTGACTCCTTCGCGATCCTCAACCTCGACTTCGACTTCGACCTCTACGTGGGGTCGTGCTCCGAGACTACAGTTTCCAACGGCACCAACGTCACCTCCCCCTAAAACTCCTTCCCGCAAAAAAAAGAAAACTTACATCGCGAACCCAAAGAACAAGCTCGATGTGGCCGTTGGCGACGTTGTTAACAAACTCCCAGCCAATATCAATATCGAAGTGGTGGCAGATACTTGGAAGGATCAAAGTGGCAAGTATTGGATTGGTGACGAAGACCCTAAGCTTTGCTTTTGTCGGATACTGCGTTCTCAAACTGTCATGGTCCGTGTTGGAGGTGGATGGTCAGAGCTATCAAAGTGTGTTACTCCTCAATCACAGCGCGATTATGAAAGGCTGACCGATCATAGGTTTATCAAGGACCATTTTGCGGACACCTTTCGACTTCTGCCAGACTCTCCACAGCGTGCCGGTGCACAAGAGGAGAAATGGATAAGCTCGGCAACACTACTTGAATCTCCTCAAGCTACTGAAGCTCCACCGTTGCCCCCTTGTACACCTGAACCCAAAGGACCGTCTATTCCATCCTTTTCGTTATTGACACCAAATGGACATAGCCCGCGCTCACTGGGGTCCACACCTTCGACGGGTTCTCCTCTAAGGTCACTCCAGTTTATAAGACGTGCAGACCCGGAGACCCGTCCCACGACCCCATCTAAAGTCTCAAGTCAACTTCCTCTTCAAAAATTGTCCTCTCGTACACCAGTGCGAAATCTAGCTTGGAGGCCTTGATTCGACGTTTCATGGTACAGTTTCTTTACTTTTTCTTTTGCATACATACACGTCATTGTGGATGGCACACTTGCCTTGCTTTTTAGCACTTTATTTATTCAGCACTTACCGTGACCCCGCCACTTTAAAAACATACGGACTTGTACAAATTACATACTGGCAATACTACATTGTTCATATCATTCAAACGTTATGCCAATCTTGTCGATATCACCCATGACTGTAGATGTTCTGCCAATCGTAAGGATCATCCCCACATTGTTCTGTACTATACGAAGTACAGTATGTCGAATGCAACCACTGTACATACAATCAATACAACCATTTGCATAGATAGGAGACGTACATACATATATAGCTCTGTAGGAAATCACCGTATCACACACCCGCCTTTTCGTTGAAGTGATTCTACAAAACCTTTATTGAGTTCCCTGTGGCCACAACAGAGGTCTTCTACAGTTCCGGGTAGTCACTAGTCAAAGATCGTGAGCAGATGAGCAGCGCAGAATTCTGAAGTCCGTCAGTAGAACTTGAAGTGGGCTCTGCCGTGGCCATCTGCCCGTCCATCACCAACACTCGCTACTCTTTTCTTGATTCTTGACCACTTTCTTCTTGTCATTGTTCGTACACAATTGAGGGGATGGATGGTGACCTGAAATGCAATAGACTGTCGTGTCGCAAGGCATTAACAGACAAAGCAGTTGTTGTGAGCTTTCTTCTCCCTCCGAGTACAGAAATCACCTTGACAATAGCCTTCTACGCAGACCACATGTGAGACGTGATCCTGGTCCGCTTTTTGGCTGTCTCACCGTCCACTCTTTCGCTCTATAATAGGTTCTCATATCTTCTGCGGTGCATCACGTTCATATTCTTTCCTCCGGTTGTCACAGACTGACGGTCTCTCGTCGGTTAGTCGGGTGTGCCAACGAACTATTTAATGCTTCTCAACTTTGCCCTGGTCGGTGTGGTCTTGACATGTCTACTCCTTGTGATATGGCGCGTACTTAAGTTATGAAAAAGCTTGCGAAACCGCTTTATCCGAGCCGTGCGTGAATAGTTCATTTCTTTTTGAACCCCTTCTCGCCCTAAGTCCTATCTAGAGATGACGTTGTGGTCAGTCGCTCCGTGTCTTCTTTGACCTTTATTTTCCACAACTCCTCGGTTAGATTTGCTCCCTGCACCCAACGAATGATTACAAAACGGTATATTCTCGATACATGTCTATGCCTTAATTCTGAACATTCTGTCTAGTCTGTTCTATCGGGTCTAAGCCCCTTAATTATTCTTGAAATCTGTAGCCGGTATGCTGCATTGGGTCCACGGTGATCTGGCATTGCTGAGCTCTCATTTGCTCACTTAGTGCGATCTCATTCTGGCAATATCAAACCCATCAAGAGAAGTGAGTAAACGTAAAATATTCGGAAACTCTCACTCGATGTTATGACAGTACCTTCCAGCAAGCTGTGGTTCGGAATGTCAGCGACATGAATGCTCAATTACAGAAACAGCTTGAAAATGTCATCAGGGAAGGTAATCCGACACCGCTAACGCAGGCATTAGTTGACCAAATCTGTTTGCCTTAGCGAATGGAGAAATCAACATCTTGAATAACAAGGTTTCTGGTACGCACAATTAAGATGATCTTCGCCCCAAGTTGCATCATAGGTATTAGAACTTGAACGCGATCTCGAGTTGGAACGTAGGAAGGTCCGCGACTTGCAAAACGCCGCGAAAGAGCGAGACAAGGAGTATCAGAAGCTTAAGGTTTGGCCGTTTCCGCTACCCTAGAAACACGATCATGAACGATTGGCAGTACCAACACGACAAAATAAAACGTAAAGCTTTAATTGCACCCAATACAGTCGCATCCGAAAACCAAGTCGGTTTCAGTGGAACCAACAATATCAACATGGAAAGGCCCTCTCCGTCCGATCACCAAATTCAACCCAGGTCCTTTGGGGCCAATCTAGGAAACACTGTTAACATCGGAGCATTCGTGGGAGGAATGGAAGCCAGCGGGGTTAAACCTCACCGAATATCTTTCATCCTTTTCCGTTCACTAACCCGTATCAATCCCTAGATCCAGAGAACACCGATTATCAATCGCACAGCAGGCTCATATCTCCCTCAACAAAGCGTAGCTTGGTCTCAGCAGCGTGAAAGCCAAGGGCCAGCCCTAGGAGCGAGAAATATATCCAACCGCCAGAATTTCGGCCGAACCGACCAATCCTACAACTCAGGGACCATATCAGATTCCTCGGAAGAAGTTGAAAATCTACTTTTAAACCCGCCTCGCACGCGCCGTACCCACCAAGTAGGATGGTCCGCTGCTCCAAGACCTAGACCCAATCAGAGAAGTAAGTCTGCTACGAGACTCGAGGGCCGTTCTTTTCTCAGTGGTTGCAGTCTTCGCATCAGCAGTCAACAAGCGAACAACGAATGGATTCAAACCTGCAGTATAACTCAAATAAATAAGAGCGGATCGATTTCTTCATATGTTGGCAGCACGATAATGTCTCATTCTTACTTGATTATATTGTGTAGTTTGATGAATACATCAAAATAAGTACATGTCGTCTTCCTTGGTGCAAAGATTATGATTAGCATAATGATGTGGCTCCTGAACGAAAGTATATATGAATACGATTAGCAAGCAAAACAAAGATGTTGCCCAACATCATCGATATCGAATGGTTCCATTCTTTTCATCCTCCAGATATTGTCCAATGGCGAGAATGTCCTGGCCGGATCTTCGGAGATACCCAGCTAGGACCTCTCGGTTGGCGCGAGGCAAGATAGCGGCAAGTTTGTCAACCTGACGGATAAATTCAGGATCTACCTGAATACCCACGACAGGTTCTGAAGGAGACAATTCATTTAAAGAAGGGCGTCGAGCGAGTGAAGGGTCATGCGATGGTGTGCTCGATTTGAAACGGGAGGATATCATCATAGTCTGTGAACGTTGGGCGCGATATGGAGGGGCACGGGGTCCTCCAGGGAAGGTGGGCGCGGCGACAATGTTGACAGGCCGTGGAGCGGTGATCGCGGGGGGGTTCTTGACAAGTAGTTTCCCCGCTGACAAGGAATGGGAAGGATTGAGGTTGCTTTTTTCAGATTTCTTGACGCTGGCCTTTCTGCCGAGAGAGGAGAAAAAGCTACTGGCTTTGCTAGGAACAGTCGGGGAGGGCAGTGATCGCATGGATGACGGGGTCCGAGTAGGCCATCGCTGGTTTTGGGCTAAAGAGGGGTACGGGAGTGGTGGTGGCGCAGTAGGCACTGTGATGTCCTCCATTAGTGCGGTAGAGAGGTCTGTCGCGAGGGAGGCATCTAGGCGTCTGGGAAAGGTAACATCTGAGATGATTGATGAGGCTGAGGTTTGTCTAGGTTGTCCACCAGTGCCAACTGAAAGTCCAGAAGATCCAAAAACATTTTGGATGGTCGAACGTTGAGTCGTCAACCCCACTACATGCAATCAACATTTGAACCAGGAGAAACATAATGGTCGAACACACCTTTATATCGCGTCTCTGTCAGCCAGTTATTCAAGCCACAATCACAAATGTACAGTTCATTGATTTTCTGCGCGTATCCTGCACACCGGTCCAGAGTGTTCCTCCGAGTAACTATGTCATAGCATTCCATCGCAGCAGGCCATTGCGATTGAATTTTCTGTACAGAGATTGGAAGGGAGGGAACACTCGACGGAGAAGGTGTCCTCAGACCAGTGCTCGATTCGCTCACGGCGGACGGCGGACGGGGAAGAGCCGAGAAGCGTTTAAGATTCACTAAACTGGACTTGAAGCTTCTTGAGCTTTTTGGAGGCGGACTAGGCGTATTCGTTTTGTGGCTCTTTGATCGCGTAGAACGTGTGGAAGGGGGAGGTGAGAGGTCTGAGGATGACCGCCCTCCGGGATCACTCGATGGTGTTTGCTCTCTGGGGAGCATTGCAACGTCACTTTGAGTGATACCCTGTCTTTGTTGTGAGGACGTGTCTTTTGTGACAGATGGAGGCTCTATTGTCGTAGATGTCTGGCTACGGCTTGCATTCGCGATGTCGGTATCAATGGTGTTGACCCCTAAATCTGATATCACATCTTCTGAATGCGTTGATTTGATTCCAGGGTTGACGGTTGACGAGTCTGCCGGAAGCAAGACCGACGGTGGGAAAGCTCCTTCACGTCGATGTACAGAGATTGTCGGGTGATGTGGAGTGCTTTCCGTTGGTTCTCTAGGACCGAACACAATCTCAGGTGTGCTGTAAGAAGCATAGCTATTGGAACGTACTTTGTCACGATATCAGTCTTAGATCGACTGGTATCTTCTTCCTTGAAACTTATTAAACTTTCCCCTAGTGAGGAAGAGGATGATTGTGGATCTATTGCTGACAGTGATGTGGGTAGCTGCAAGGATTGCGTGACAGAATCCACGTCACCGCGATTGCCGTGCGGGAGTGGCGAGAGTAGACGAGGCGGACGTGGTGGTGGTGGAGAATTAGGAGGAACGTTGATTGCCGCTCTTGGAGGTGGAGAATGTGCCCTAGCAGTATGCACGCCTTTCAGAGGATGGTCAGATCACGCGGGTTATTCAAGATCACTGGATTTACCTGGGTGACCGTTGAGATGAGGGGGTGCCGTTGAAGGAGGATACGGCGAAGTCGGCTGTACGTGAGAGCCTGAAGTGGCTGCACGAGAGCTCAATTTCCTGGTAATCAAGGGCTGAGTGAGTGCACCCAGGTTGAGTACGATGGGAGGAGCGACGGCAACACTGGGATCCTTTTCCTGTCCAATTTCTGGGGTAAGAATCGGAAGTTTTCCTGCCGATTTTGTAGGTGTAGAATCATCCAGAGCTGAGACCGGGAGACGAGAGGGATCTGTGCCATTTTCAAAAAGGTCCTGGGAGGGTTGAAAAATTGGAGGTGAGAAGACTTTAGGTTTGTCCAGTTTGTGGTTGTTAGATGAAGAAGTCTCCGTCCCAACGATACCCACGTCACGAGATGGTTGGTAGTGAAGGTCTCCTTGCCTTAAATGGCTGAGGGCATCGGACTGAGAGCGATGATGTGAATTTGGCTTGGTGGCCCATTCGTGCCTTGTCCTATCTCCTGAAACAGGGGCCGTGGAAGGGGGGGTGAGATGCGCGTACGACCTCGGAGATGCGTCAGGGGGCACAACTAAAGCAAGGTCATCAAGACGAGTCCCAAAGCCACGCCTTGATCGTAAGCTGGAAGGTGGAAAATCACTAGTGTAACCACGACCAGAATGCCCCTGTTGTGAAATGTCAGAAGTTGACGAATCCATTTGCACGATTGCAAGACGACGTCTGTCTGTGCCCCTTTCGGAACGTGCACCTGGACGCCTTGACCCAGCCAGGAGCTCGTTGGTAAGAGGAGTGGGTTTGCTGTTGCCTTCTCCAGCATCAGAGTGCACAGAATAGTCGGAAGACACGGTGTCTGCTGAGATTTCTTTTACGTGTGACTTGAGAAATTCTTGATCTGGGGTTGACGGAGTATAGGTGTGCCCAGCATCATCTGACTCATAATACGACATGATATTATCTGGATTTGGTCGTTTCAGACGGAGACGAACGGGTTGCTATCAGACGAAGGGTATTTAGAGCACGAGTACGACTACATTACCTGAAGTCAGAACCGACACACTGCCCATGCGAGGTGAAGGAGGCAGAGAGGCAGACATCATTGACGATGTCAAAGCCGTCCAGACTATGATTAGATTTCGAGTGGAAGAGGCGGTGTCATGAAAACGGGGGGAGTGTTGCTTCACTACAAAATCAATCAAAATGCCAGCTTGCGGATTGCAAAGCCCCTCAAAACTGACGAGCAGGAAAACAAATGTGACCGATTTCCTTTTTCAGTGGTTTCAATGTCTCCGACGACATTCGACGGTCTGGCGCTCACCATAGGCTCGCTTTCGACGGCTAAGGATGGTCAATATCAATCCATTATATCTCGTTTAGAGGAGAACACGCAGGTAGAAAGACAAATTTTGGACAGATTGATGGATCGAGGTGAGTCCAAACGTAACCCATATGCATATTGCCCGTTCAACTCCTTTGGATCAGCTACAACCTTGAAACCATCTATCTACTCCTCTGCACATATCATCCTTTCATCTTCGGACTACGATGCCCTTGTTCCCAGTCTTTCGGATTTACTCTCACTGATCCTTTCCGGTCTCAAACCCCTTGGCACATTGCATCTCCTGAATTTGCCATCTACCCATCAAACCTTTGCCTCGGAAATTAAACTCGCCGGTTTCAATATCCTATCAGATCTCTCAACCACTGACGCTATCGTCGCTCAAAAACCATCCCACACACTCGGTGCTTCCGTCTCTCTCAAATCAAACTCTCGCCATGTAGCAGACGCGGAACGAAAGTCGTCCAAGAAAGCGATCTGGGCTCTCAGCCCACCCTCAACCCATACGATCGACGCAGAGTCGCTCCTCACCCCAGCAGACCGCATACGGCCCATACCCACTTGCGAACCCTTCAACGCCAGTGGTCCAAGAAGGAAAAAGGCGTGTAAAAACTGCAGCTGTGGTCTCGCAGAGATAGAGCAGGAGGAGTTGAAACAAAGCAAAGTCGTTGTGCTGGATGGATCTGAGAATGGTCAGACACTCGAGGTTTCCCAGGAGGAGCGGGAACGGTTACGGAACGCGGCGAAAGCCACCCCCAAGGCAACTAGCAGTTGTGGAAGCTGTTTCTTGGGAGATGCTTTCAGATGTGCCAGTTGTCCCTACCTTGGTGAGTTCCATGATCACTTTCCCGACAATGATTTACCATTTCCGTGCAGGTTTACCACCCTTCCAACCAGGAGAGAAGGTCGAAATTGACCTTGGAATGGACGACATCTAAACATTGTAAAAAGTACACCCTGTATGTATGTACTGTACATACATACATTCTTGAACTCATTAGGTAGAACTCCTCATGGTATTTGACGCTTAGAGTCACACGCTGAGATAAGCACTTACATCGAAATCATATTTCATTATGGCAGAGCTCGCTGCGCCCCAACCCATGGAAGATGTTCAAGCCGAGCTTCCTTCTGCACCATCTGAAGTCCCAGCCCCACCTAAAGAACCTGAATTTACTTCGGAGACTTTGTACATCCAAAACCTGAACGAGAAGATTCAAGTCGGAGGTCATTGACGTTCCCTCGTCCTTTTCACGATCTGACGTCTGAATTGTTCTTGGTCAGTCTTAAAAACTTCGTTGCGCGGGCTGTTCAAGTCGTATGGCGAGGTTCTGGATGTGGTAGCGCACGGAAACCTGCGAATGAGGGGTCAAGCCTTCGTGTCGTTCGCATCAGCCGAAATTGCGGGCAAAGCAATGAAAGAGGTCCGAGGTTTTCCTCTATATTCTAAACCAATGGTGCGTATTGGTCTTCTATTCGTAACTCCTATTGAGTATACTCTCCCCTTCAGCAAATATCTTTCGCAAGAACACGATCGGATGCGGTCGTCAAAAAGCTTGATGATGAGCACTTTGAGGAACACAAGGCTCAGAGGGATGCTCATAAAAGTGAGTAGTTATTCAAGCTCACCAAGTCACCTTACAACTCCCCGTAGAGGCAACTCGCTACACAAATCCACTGAAACAGAAATTCCGCGCAAAAAGGATGGCAGCAGAGGGTGAGTCTTTTTTGTCACTTCATTCTATACCCCTTAGTGACCGTTAAATGAAGTGGATGGTGCCGCATCCGCGCCGCCACCGAAACGACCAAATGTGCAAATGCCAGACGAATATTTACCACCAAACAAGATCCTATTTCTTCAAAACCTCCCGGAAAGCGTCACGAAGGATCAACTCATGGCACTATTTTCTCAGTTAAGCCATACCGTTTCTTGTAGCTAACCATTTTTCTAACTTCGCGATTCTTAAAGGTATCCAAACCTATACGAAGTTCGTCTTATCCCTATGAAGAAAGAGATCGGTTTCGTGGAGTATATGGACGAAGCAAGTGCGGGTGTCGCAAAAGACGCGTTGCACAACTACAAACTGGATGGCGAAAACAAGATAAAGGTAACATGCCACGTGTTGTCCGTGAACTGTGTTGTGAATAACTTTCATCTCTCAGATTACCTTCGCAAGGAAGTAGCGTTGTCTGAGTCTATCATAGACCGGCCATTTCATTTATGTAGTACGTTCGATACAAATATAATTATTGCCGCAAGTTGGTACTGGGATGTAAACCACGTCCGACGGGCGTTCCTACAGATCCTACAGATTGTGTGAAAGGACATTGTATTACAAAGAAAATAATGCAAGCCATCCCTGCATAAAGAAAGAGCCGAAATCTACCCACCCCCATGCCATGAAAAACTAGGTGATCTCGACACTGGCAGTTAGCGTACGTATCTTTCACGTCGCGCAGCGGACACGTGCCGACAACATAATCCTAAACCCAGGAATTATACCGATTGGCGGCTTTGTTCACGGTGGCTCCCGGCGCCACACCAAATGTCCTGGGGGGGTTTGGGACAAACGGGTCCGCTCGAGGGCACCAAGAACCTGGCGACGGAAAATCCCCGAGGAACGTCCAACGTGGGGACGTAGGACGGTCCGCAGAATGTGCTGGGATTACATTACTTGGCCTGTCACGGGTGTTGCGTTTGCATGGAAAGCACGGGTTAGCCCTTGAGCCGCCCTGGACTTGGCAAGCGGCCAGATTTTTGTCAATCGCTCTGCCAACCAGGTTGTGTGCCAGCCAGTGGCTTCGGATGGAGGAATGATAGTTCCTAATCTTGAGCAGCCAGCTGTGCCAGTCATGATGGGTGACACTGATGTTGTATCCGAGGACCATCAGGGCGGAGATTTCCATGCTGTTGATCACCTGGAGGGGCAAAGTGGAGGCATTGTGCCTTGAAATCGAACCAACGGTGTTAAATGTCAAAATCCAGATGTCAAAGAGCAATTCGTACCATTGCCAGGCTGACACAGTATGATCCTCTAACCACTTGGTCGCTAACACACACCCAATTACGAAGGCGCGGACGATGATCCCTGACACAGTAGGTCGGTCGCCTGGGAAGTGTATCGACTTGAAATGATCCACGGGTAATTGGGCAATGTACCGAAGCGCGAGGAATATGATAGCCGAATCCAACTGTTCCGTCATAATGATATCACGGATGAAGATGGCTGCGTTATACCTGTCCTGTTCATGGATTGTGGAACTATGAACATAGAATCGGTAAGTTACGCAGCGAAGAGATCAGCCGACAACTCACATGGGTTGGTTGATAATAAGTCTGAACAAATAGTCGGCAACCCACTCTCCCATCGCTCCGCTATATCCGTTTTCAACACCAATCGCGTTGTACTTGGAACGACATGGAGACCGGTACGTCGAATCCTCGTGTCGGTTATCGGGAAGCTCATTGGTAGATGTGAGGTGATTTGAATGGTCCGGCGAATTCGGAAGTGGAGTATGATATCTGTCAGTTTGGGATGCGACGGTACGATACTCGGTGACCGATCTGGGGTCATTCCGCCGCCGCGTTGCAGAAATGTTGGCGTAGTGTTTAGTTGAAGATTTTCGCAGCGGGTTTGGAATGTCATCTCGCGCCTTCGCCACAGCAGCACGCGAAGGAAGGCCTGCCTCCATGCGCCGAATGTCAACCATTGATGGCAGGATGATTGAAGACGGATTGCGACCGGCGTCAAATGGTCTAGGATACCTGGATGTGTGGCATTGACCGGCGGGATTGCGAGTGCAGAGTCCTTCTAGACGTTGAGTGGGGTGGGGTGGCGAAGTTCT
>Ga0209006_10003537_pt1 | contig 14202 bp, 8 predicted proteins | sample JacPin_JW_Ref_O2_FD_188567 | JGI IMG/M metagenome (GOLD analysis project Ga0209006, IMG submission 188567) | Forest soil microbial communities from Algoma, Ontario, Canada - Jack Pine, Ontario site 1_JW_Ref_O2 (SPAdes) (version 2) | ecosystem: Environmental > Terrestrial > Soil > Boreal... | reverse complement strand
GGAAAAGAATCCAGGCGAGGGTGACGATCAAGAGGAAAATCAAGCTGAGAACGGCCCAAAAGATCAGCGTTTGCGAGGGCGTCGCCGGGCGCACTGGGCCGGGGTTGAAGGGCCAGAAGATGACCAGGACGCCGACCATGCCGTACGGGCTCTTGTCCCGCCGGTACCGCCAGGCCAGCCAGGCGAAGAAGCCGAGAAACAGGACTGTGCCGAGCCAGCCGTTGCAGACCAGCAGCAGATAGAGCTGACCGTTGCTGCCGACCGCGTACTGGCCGCACTGCGTGCAGGTGGCGGTCGGGCCGACCGCGATGGACTGGGCGCTGCCCTGTTGGTGGCGGGTATCCCCATAGCCGATGAGCGGCGCGGCGTTCGCGTCGTCGATGGCGGCCAGCGACAACGACGCGCGGATCGAGTTGCTCTGCTGGTGCTGCAGCCGTGAGGTGATGAACCCCTGCAGTGGGGTGGCGACGACCGCGCCCACGACGACAGCCAGGCCGGCCAGCACCATCCCGAGCATGGCCACCTTACCCCTGGCCGCCATCCGCACCGCGAGGTACACCGCCATCAGCACGACCGCCACCCACACGGTCCGGTTCAGCGAGTAGACCACCGGGATGAGGGCGATAGCGATGGTGACCAGCAGCCACCGGCGCTGGCGCCGGCCTCCGTAACTCCACCAGGCCACCACCAGCCAGGGCAGCAAGATGGTCAGGCACTCGCCCCACGTGTTGGTGTACTCGAACGGTGCCTTCGGTCGGCCCTCCGACATCCCCAGCACGTTGGTGACCTGCGACAGACCCGGGTAGAGGGCGGCTTGGAGCAGGCTGTTCTGTTGCATGCCCTGCGGCAGGAGGTAGGCGAGCGGCGACTTGAAGTGCAGGCTGGGCGCGAGCACGCCGCCGATGCCGCCGATGGTGGTAAATAGCCCGACCAGCCCGAGCAGCCAGGCCAGCCGACGCCGGGTCTGCTCGGCCTCGGTGAGGTTGCCCGCGTACAGCAGGATGACGGTGAGCCCGCCATAGGTCAGGCCGCGGTCGACGAAGGAGATGAGCCGGTTCGACACCGGACTGGTCACGGTGCCCGGCGCGGTCACCCCCAGAGTTGCCGCGCCAGCGACGACACAGATCAGGAACAGCAGCCAGAGGCCGAAGCCCGGCGGCACCTTAATGGGCCGGCCGTGCCGTCGCCAGGTGCGCATCTGCAGGAGCATCGGTACGGCCAGGATGAAAACCGACTCGTCGGCGAGGCCGAGCATCCACCAGATGGGATACCCCGCCAGCAGGGCAGTCAACGGCCACGCCGGATGCTGAGCCAGCCATTGGCGGCCGAACCGTCGCCGGTAGCCAGGCCGACGCCGGCCCGGCCGTTGGTCTGGTGAGACCAGGCTCGGCGGGGAGGCCTTCGGGATGGTCAGGGTCACCGTGGTCACCCGCCTACCTGACTGGTCCTGGTGCCCGCGGGGGCCAGGATGATCCAGGTCGGGCCAGGCTCGAAGCCCATCGGCAGCCGGGCGCTGTCGAAGTAGTTGGTCACCCCGGCCAGGCCCGGCTTGTGCCAGGTCCCAGTGGCCGCTGTGCCGCCGCTGCCGCCCGGCGAGGTGCCGGAGAACACCGTGACTGTCCCGTCTCCGACCACGCGGGCGCTCTGGGCGGTCTCGCCGTACTTACGGCTCAGGTAAATGGTCTTGAACGGGACCACCTGGACGACCAGGTTGGCTACGCTCACCCGCGGCCCGCCAGCCGTCTGCACCCACCGTCCGGTCCGGGCATCGAAGGTCCACTGCTGAGTGGGCTGCCCGGGGACCTCGACCCGCACCGAGGTGGGATGGCTTTCTCCCACCGACGCGAGGTCCGTGCCGGGGGTGCGGTAGGACAGCACCTCGGGCGGCGGTCCGTCGCCCCGGCCCACCGAGGCCAGCGCCGAGGTGGAAACGTACAGGCCGCCAGATCCGCTGGTGTAGAGCGCGGCGTGCGCCGCGTAGCCGGCGTCTACCACCTTGGTGGCGTCCAGTACGGCCATGAACGAACTGGTCCCGCCGTCGTACCCGGTCACCGGGTGCATGACCGACAGCGCCTGGCCGTCCTCCGGTCTGATGCTGGTCACCGGCCCCACCCGGGGGGCTTCGGCCGACTGGAACACGGCCAGGTACCGGACCGGGCTGGTCATCTCCGCGAAGACGATGTCGGCCGATCCCAGGCCGACCGGATCGGCACCCCCAACGGCCACGGCTACAGCCGGACGCTGAGCGGTCGCGCCGCTCGCCGGCAGCCCGGTGAGCGGCGCGACCGGGGCGGCCACAGCGCTGCCGGTAGCCGTAGCGGCGGAATGGGTTGCCACCGGGTGGGCCGGGCTCGAAGCCGGATGGCCGGACGTGGGCGTCACCGGTCCGCTTTTAGCTCCCGAACACCCGGCCAGGAGCATGGCTGCCCCGCACACGGACGCGGCGACGGCATACCGCGCCCGTACCCCCCTCGCGCCCACCGCCTCAGCGCCCGGGCAGCGAGCTGGATTTCCCGTCTGCCTCGGCACCGGGCCAGTCGATGACCAGCGTGTGATCAGTATCGTTCTCGCCATCGCCGTCCTGGGGCGTAACGGCACGCCCGTTCAGTTCTTTGCGCTGTTCGCCTGCCGGCTGCCGCCGCTCGTCCGGCGTGACCGGGACGCTCTGCGTGGACTCCAGCGCATAGCGCTGTGCCTGCGCCTTCGGCGCGGGCAGCAGAGCGGCGCCAAGCACATTCGCACCGATGCGGCGCAGGTCCTGGACGGCGCTCTGCACATGCTGCCTGCTGGTGCGCGGCACCTCGACCACCACGACGACCGTGTCGGCGCTCTGAGCCAGCGTGTAAGCGTCGGGACCGGACAAGACAGACGGAGCCTCCAGCACGATCCACCGGGCATAGGTGCGCAGCTTGGCCAGTAGCCGCTCCACGTCATCCTGCTGCATGTCCTCGGCGTCGGTGCCGACCGCAACACCAGGCCGGATCACCCGCAAACGGGGGGCCACAGCCACCGGCTCACCGGCATCGCCGGGCTTCGCGTCATCGGCTAGCAGGTCGGTCAGGCCTGGGCCGTGCGGCAGGCCGACCATGGCCGGGATGACCGAGTCCTCGAGGTCGGCGCAGATCAGCGTGACGTCGGGCTGGTTGCGGGACAACGCGACAGCCAGGTTGGCCGCCACCATGCTGGCGCCATGCCCCGGCCGGGCCCCGGTGACCAGGATGACGTGGCTGCCGGTACCCAGCGAGCCCGTAAGAACGTGGGTCAGGCCGGTAAACTCCCGGCCCAGCGGCGACCGCGGCGCGACGATAGCCACGTCGGCCGCCGAGCGCGTAAGCGGCGAGTTCATCAGCACCGGCACGTCGATCCCGGCCAGGTCACGCGGCCCGAGGATGCGGCGATGACGCCGGTCCAGGACGAAGGCGAGGACCAAGCCGACGAGAAGACCGAGCAGCAGGCCGCTCGGGAGGACGAGCAGCTTCTTTGGACTCGAGGCGCTGGACGGCGGGGTGGCGGCGCTGAGGATCGACCCGGCCGAGGGATTAGTCAGCTCCGCGATCAGCTGAGCGACCTGGTTATTCAGCGATCCGAGCTGGCTGTTGTCGGAGCTGAGCTGCTGCTGGGCCGTGGCCCGCTGCGGGGAGTTGCCCGGCAGGCTGGCTACCTCGACGCTCAGCTTGGCCGACGACGACTGCAGGTCCGCGATCTTGGCCTGCAGGGCCGAAATCTGTTGGTTGGCCAAAGCGATCGTAGTCGTGCTCGAGTAGGTGAGGAAGGCTTGGGCGAAGGACTGCGCGCAGGTCGCGGCACCATTCGCCGACGACTCCTGGCAGCTGATCGAGAGTACCTGGGAGTTAGCCGGCACCGTGACGCTGAGCCTGTTGATGAGCTGCTGCAGCGGCACTGTGACGTGCATGAGCTTGGCCGCGCCCTGTGCGACCGCGGCGGACTGCACGACCTGCGCCTCGGTGTCCAGGTTGACCGTGCCGCTGGTGCGGCCGTTGGCGACCTCGTTCGCCGTGCTGCTGCTCCCGGTCACGTAGACCGTCGCGGTGGCGATGTATTCCTTGTGTGCCGTCTTGTAGTAGCCGACGGCACCCACCAGCCCGACCGTCGCACACAACAGGATCAGCCACCATCGGCGCCGTAGCGTCCCCGTGTAGTCGGTCAGCTGCAAATCTTCGCGCTCCTGCGCCTGACTCATCAAGCGCCCCCTCCGTGCCGGTCTTCATCGGGCCACGCCCGCTCCGGCCGTCTCAGGAGCCGACGCCACCGTCGTACTTGCGCGGACGCTGAGGTGTTCACCCTTTCTTCCCTGCAGGTTCCGTCTCAGGACATCATAGTCATAGTTAGTTACGTTTCGTAACAGTTCTGCGCGTTCTACGTAAGTACGACCGCTTTACTTGCTTCACAACAGTGACCTGCCGCAACAAGACGGCCGCTCCCTCAGCCACTTATCTGGGTTGCGCCGTAATGCCATCGAGTGTGCGACATGGTTGTTTCGAACAGGTCAAACCAACAAAAGTGACACGACATCGTAACGTAACCTCCTATTTTCCCCGTGAAGGCTTACAATTTGCCCTACGCCTGCCTCCAGTGGGTGAAACGTTCGGTTCCGGGGGGGATTGAGCCTGGCCAGCCTGTCGGCTGACTCATCTCCTTGTCGTGAAGCGGGCACGAGCAGTTACCGAGTCAGCAAGACGCCGGGCCCGGCTGGGGGGACCTGGCTGACAGGGAGCAAACATGAGGAAATATCTCATCGCCGCAGCCGCAGCCGGGACGCTGGTAATCGCTGTCGGAGTGCCGGCCGCCCAGGCGGGAACGGGCGGAGAACAGCCACCGTCAGGCGTCGTGTCGTCCGTTCCGGCCAGCAACACGCCGCACCTGAAGGCCGACGAGAGTACGACACAGCAGATCCGCCAGCTTGTGCAGTGCGGTAACACGATGTACGCGGTCGGCACCTTCGACACCATCGTCAAGGGCAGCACCATTTACTCCAGGAATAACATCTTTAGCTTCCGCGCGAGTGCACCCTATACGGTGACCAGCTGGGCTCCTAACGTCGTCGGGACCTACGGCACCACCTCGGATGTCAGCGACACGCTTAACACGATCGCCTTCGTTAACGGAAACTGCCAGGACGCGTACATCGGTGGCAAGTTCACCTCGGTGAATGGCACCACCGTGCAGAACATCGCCGAGATCGACACCACCACGGGCAACGTGGTCACCAGCTTCGCCAGCAAGGCGGCTGGCGCTGTCCAGACTATGGTGGGCGTAGGCAACCACCTACTGGTCGGCGGCAACTTCACCGGCATTAATGGCGACACCACGGACCCCTATATGGCGAGCCTGGACCCGGCCACCGGCCGGAGTGACGGGTTCCTGCACCTCAACATCTCCGGCAGCTACCAGTACCCCGGGGTGGTGAACAACAGCACGCACGTCTTCAACCAGCAGCTCAGCAACGGCGGCACGCTGGACCTGGTGGAAGGCGACTTCACCTCCGTCGGCGGCCTGCAGCGGGAGCAGATCTTCATGCTCAACGTGGGCGGCACGTCCGCCACGGTAACCGGCTGGACCTCACCGGAGTTCGACGGCAGCGACCCGAATTACCCCTACCAGTGCGCCACGGTGGAGCCGTTCTACATCCAGGCTGCGGCTTGGTCACCGGACGACTCGACGGTGTACATCGGCACTACCGGTTACCACGCCAACGGCTACCCCGCCGACATCGGGCTCTGTGACGCCGCCGCCGCGTTCCCGGCCACTCAGCAGTCCGTGCTGCACGAGTGGATCAACTACACCGGCTGCGATTCGCTCTACTCCGCCGGCGCCGACGCCAACGCAGCTTACTTCGCTGGGCACGAGCGGTACTCGATGAACAACGAGGCCTGTGACGGCCTGGGCCCGAACGGTTACAACGCGCCCGGCATGGAGGGCCTCGATCCAGCCAACGGCAACCTCTACGTCACGCCGGACGGCTCCGTCGGCTACTACAGCCGCGACCGCGGCCTCGGGGCCGATGACATGCTCGTGACCAGCGCCGGCCTGTGGATCGCCAGCGACAACCTCGATGACAGTCAGATGTGCGGCGGGGCGGAAAACCTGTCCGGCATCTGCTTCCTGCCGTACAGCAACTGACACCCGGCCAGAACGGGGCCGTGCTAGCCGCACCAGAGCGGGGACGCGCGGCCCCGGCAAGTCCGGGCTTTCGCGGATACCTCTCTATCCCGCCACGGCAGGCTCCCGCGCTACGCCTGACCGCGGTGATCGGGGGCGGGCCCGAACGCTGCCGGCAGAGCGTATTTTCCTTAACCTCTAGGCTCTCTTGTGTGAGGGCGGGACGGCGTGTCTACCTATTACAGGATCCGGTCCCGAGCTGAATCCTGATCCTGCCGTCCCGCTGGCGGGGCGACTGGACGGAGGCCTGGCATCCAAAGGCACCGGGGAATGCATGTGCAGACCGATAAGAGCAAGGGCACCAGGCTAGCGGAGCCGGCGGACCCGAGCCCGGCCCATCGGCTCGGCGTGGGCATCGCCCGTGGCGCCGCGATCGTCGCCGGCCTGACCATCCTGTCCCGGATCCTGGGCCTGGTCCGCACCCTGGTCTTCTCGCAGACCATCGGCGCGAGCTGCCTGGGCACGGCCTATGTCACCGCCAACCAGGTGCCCGACCTGCTGTACCAGCTGATCCTGGGCGGCGCGCTGACCAGCGCGATGGTTCCGGTACTGGCCCGGGCGGCCGAGCGGGCGGACGCGGACCCGGCGGAGAAGGCGCGGGTCGGCCAGATCACCTCGGCGCTGCTGACGTGGACCGTTGTCATCACCGTGCCGCTGGTCCTGGCCATCGTGCTGGCCGCCGGGCCGGTCGCCTCGCTGCTGAACCCCAGCAACCCGAACGCGCACTGCGTTCGCGCCGACACGATCGCCGTCACCGGCGACATGCTGCGGGTGTTCGCGCCCCAGGCGCTCCTGTACGGGCTGTCGGTGGTCCTGTACGGGCTGCTGCAGTCCTACCGCCGGTTTGCCGCGCCGTCGATCGGCCCGGGCATCTCCAGCCTGGTCCTCATCGCCTGCTATCTGGCCTTCGTGCCCTTGAACAACGGTCGTCCGCTGGCTCAGATCCCCGTCACGGCCGAGCTCGTCCTGGCGGTGGGCACCACGCTGGGCATCGCCGCCCTGGTCGTGGTCGCGCTGCCGTCGACGCGGCGGCTGCACCTGCGGCTGCGGCCGGTGTTCCGGTTCCCGCCCGGGGTGGCGCGCCGGGCCGGCGGCCTGGCGCTGGTCGGCGTCATCGAGCTCATCGTCATCGACGTGGCTGGCGTGGTGACCATCGCCCTGGCCAACGGCCGCGGGGATACCGGCGCGATCGTCTTGTTCAACTACACCTCGCAGGTGTTCAGCACGGTCTCCGCCATCTTGGCCCTGTCGATCGTGGTCAGCGCGTTCCCGGTGCTGTCCGCCCGGGAGGGGCCGGACTTCGACCGGACCAGCGCCGGGTCGACGCGGGCCATCTTGCTGATGTCGTGGCTGGGCACGGCGGTGATCGCGGCGATCGCGGTGCCCGCCGCGCACGTGCTGGCCAAGCAGCCCGATCAGGTCCCGCAGCTGATCTGGGGATTCCTTTTGTACGCTCCGGGCATCGCGGGCGCCGCGGTGATCGCGAACCTGAGCCGGGTGATGTTCGTCATCGGGCGGCTCAAGGTCGCCGCCGTGGCGCTGGCCGGAAGCTGGCTGATCGTGATCGTGGCCGACGTGGTGCTGGTCGAGCTGGTGCCCGCCCGGCTGGTGGTCGCCATGCTCGCCCTGGGTACCACGATCGGCCAGACCGTGGTGGCCATCCCGCTGCTGTTCGTCACCCGGCGGATCTGCGGCCCGGCCGCCGTGCAAGGGACCCGCCACGCGGCGCTGGCCGGACTGGTCGCCTGCGCGGCAGGCATCGCCGTGGGCGTGGCCCTCAGCCTGGCGGTGCCGCTGCATCACAAGCTGGTGGCCGCCGCCCTCGCGGTTCCCGCGGCCGCCGGCGCGATCGTCGCCTTCGGCGTCGTCGCCTACTTCCTCGACGATGGCGACCTGAAGGCCGTCCTGGCCTGGCTGCGCCGGGCGATGGCCAAGCTGCGGTCCTAACGGCCGCTCACCTGCTCAGATGGGCCACATGGGCGGGTTGCACCGTTTAGCCTGATTGAAGCGGGTACGTAGGTTTCCGTAACCGCGGTCGGCCGGCGGTGAGCCGTGCCGGGCCTGGAATTCTCGTAGGTGTCTGAGGGTGGATCCGACGGTCACTGGTCAGCAACAGCACCGCGGCGAGCCGCGTGGCGTCGCCGAGGTGGTGCTGTCGCTGGAGGCGGCCCGGGCCGCCGACCCGATCGGGGTGTGCGCCGCGCTGATGGAGACGATGGCGGTGCTGTCGCCCGCCGTGGTCCGCCGTGACCTGCTGCAGGCGGCGGGGCAGGCGGGCACGCTGCTGGGCCGCGGCCGCCGGGTCGACGCGGCGATGGTCGACCAGGCGGTAGACCGGCTGAACGAGCGGTCGCTGCTGTGTGTGGGCCTTGACGGGCAGGCGATCACGGTGCCCGGCCTGGCAGCGGAGGTGGTCCGCGACGGGCTGGCCCGGCGCGGGCGGCTGGCCGCGGCGTGCGGGGCGGCCGCCGCGGCGCTGGAGGCCTCCGCCGGAGCGCTGGGGACGGCGCCGGATCAGGGCGCGGTCAGGGAGCTGCTCGGTCAGGTCACGGCACTGCTGGCCACCGCGGGAGCGGCCGCGCCGGACGCCGCTCCGGACGCCGGGGAGGAGCTGGTCGGCCTGGTGCTGCGGCTGCGGCTGCTCGCGGCGGACCACCTGGCCGCGCTGGGCGACAGCGCGCCGCTGGTCATCGCGGCCGGTGAGCCGCTGCTCGCGGAGCTGGAGCGGGTGCTAGGCCCGGGCCATCTCGATACCCAGAACGCGCGGAACGCCCTGGCCGCCGCCTACCATACGGCGGGCCGCATCGCCGAGGCCATCCCGCTGCTTCAGCAGAGCCTCGCCGCCCAGGTAGAGCTGCTGGGCCCCGATTTCCCCGGCGCCCTGGCCCTGCGGAACAACCTGGCCAGCGCCTACCGGGCGACCGGCCGGCCCGCCGAAGCCATCCCCTTGTTCGAGGACAACGTGGCCGCCTGCGAGCGGCTGCTCGGCGCCGAACACCCCAAGACCGTCGCCTCCCGGCACAAACTCGCCCTCACCCGCCAAGAGGCCGAACAAGCGGCGCCCCGGCGGTAGGCGCGGCACCGGCCGCAGTCCAGGTAGTTACATGTGCATCGGTGCGGCGAAGCCGATGTTGTGGTGGACGTTAAGCCACCACGTCCACACGTCCGCGTGGTCCGAGCCGACCACGACAGCCAGGAGATTACCGGCGTTCTGGGTCCAGACGAAGCTTTGCTGGCCGTTGTTGATATTGCAGAACACCCGGCCTGCGGCTTGGTCGTCGGTCAGCTTTCCCGAGCTCACCTGCGCGACGGTGTAGTTTTTCGTGTGAAAGAACTGGTGGTTCCAGCTGACCTCGCCGTAGGTCTGCTCCGGGCCGCAGTCCTGGAAGTTCGCCTTGAAGGTGCTGGAGTCCAGCGGCTTGACCTGAGCGGTGTACGCGTCGTACAGGGCGGTCAGGGACGGGTAGGTCCGGAAGGTGACCTCCGTGATACCCGTTGCCGGGGCCGTGCACGTCACCATCGTGGCGCCTTGCTGCTTACAGGTCGAGGGCGGCAGCCTGCCCTTCGCTCCTCCGCTCTTGTTCGCCTGGATGATCGCGCTCATCAAAGCGGTGGGCGGCTTCGGCTTGACGGACGCCGATGCCGCCGCATGTGGGTGAGACCCGGATCGGCCGCTTACCAGCGCCCAGGTGCCCGCTCCCGCGGCGACCAGGACCAGGGCGGTCAGGGCCGCGATCCAGCCCGGCCGGGCAAACCAGCGCCGCCGCGGCCCGGTCCGGCCCGGCCCAGGCGGACGGCCGTCAGGCCCGCCGGTCCAGCCCGGCGGCACCTCGCCAGCCTGGCGGCGGTGAGAGACCACGGTGCCGCCCTGCTTGGCGGACACGGCCTGCGCCTCGGCAGGAGCCGTCCCGGTAGCCGGCTCATGGGACATCTCGGGCGGCCGGAACGGCTCAGTCACGATGCTTCCCTGGATCCCGCCACGCGGCACGGTCCTGAGGATGTCGAGGGACCCGAGCGTCCGCGGGTCGGCCGCTAGGCTGCCGAGGGCGACGCGCATGGCCTCGATGAACTCGCGGCAACTGCCGTACCGGTCACTGGGCTGCTTGGCCAGGACGCGGGCGAACACCTCATCCACGGCGGGCGGCAGGTCCGGCCGCAGCGCGGTGGGCATCGTGGGGCTCTCCGTGACATGGGCGAAGATGATCGCGGCGTCCAGGTCCTTCTCGAACGGGACCCGGCCGGTCAGGCACTCATACAGCACGCAGCCCAGCGAGTACTGATCGGCCAGGCCCAGCACCGACATGCCCTGGATCTGCTCCGGTGCGACGTAGTCGACCGTGCCGAGGAACTGCCCGGTCGAGGTCATCCCGCTGCGGGACATGGCGTGCTTGGTGATCCCGAAATCAGCCAGGTAGACGTGATCAGGATCAGCATCGTCGCCGCCCCGCTCGATCAGCAGGTTGCCTGGCTTGACATCGCGGTGTACGAGCCCCTTGCGGTGCGCGGCATCTAGCGCCCGCGCGGCCTGCGCGGTCAGGAACAAGGCGGTCGACGGGATCAGCCGTCCCCGTTTCTTGGTCATCTGCCGCAGGTCCGTCCCCGACACGTACCGCATCGCGATATACAGCAGGCCCGCGCTGGACCCGGTGTCGTAGATGGGAATCACGTTCGGGTGATTGAGCGAGGCAGCGATCCGCGATTCCTCCAGGAACCTGGCCCGGAACACATCATCGGTAGCCAGCTCCGGCGCCAGCACCTTCAGCGCGATAACACTGCCCAGACGTGGATTCTCGGCCTGGAAGACCACGCTCATCCCGCCGCGGCCGAGAACCGAACGCAGTCGGTAACCCGCGAACTCATCACCAACCAAAGGCAGCTCAGCCATCACGTACTCCCTCCCCGGGATCGCTACCCTGGCCGGGCAAACCGGACGGCGACCCCAAGCCCCTCTGATGAAAGGAGCCATGCGCCTAGTGAACTGATACAAACGCCAGCAGTCAACGCCCGCCCCGCACCTAAAACCATAAGTAGTCGATTAACTACAGTTAGCAAGGACCTGCGGCAATGCAGCTTAGCCTTAAGTCGATCATGCAGCTCAGCCTGGCGCTGAACGAGATGAAACCGGGCTATCACTTCGTTAGGGCGACATGAAACCGGGGTTTCATCCGGTTCCGGCGGGTCCGGAGCATACGGAATACGGTGCTGGCGGTACCAGTGTGACCGAAGTCCCGTTTCTAGTCCCGTGGCGTTGACCGCGACCATCAAGTTAGGCGGCATTGGACCCTGCGGCGACTCGGAATACTAGGCCGGGGACGGTGTACTGAAAGAAAGCATGTCGCCCGGAATAATCGAGATCATCAGTCGGACCGGCTTGAAGCCGCAGCGGAAGTGGCAAGGATTCGGCGAGGGTGCATATCTAACCTGATCAATACTCAGAGCCATTCTTATGGCAACGTCGCCATTGCCTTAGCTCGCCGAGCCCCGCAAGGCCGTAACGCGGCCCAAGGCATCACAGGTTGCCGCGCCGGGCCTGCTCCCGCTCGATCGCCTCGAACAGCGCCTTGAAGTTCCCCTTGCCGAACCCCTGCGACCCGTGCCGCTCGATCAGCTCGAAGAACACCGTCGGCCGGTCCTGCACCGGCTGGGTGAAGATCTGCAGCAGATAGCCGTCCTCGTCCCGGTCGGCCAGGATGCCGAGCTCGCGCAGCTCGTCCAGCGGCACCCGGGTCTCGCCGACCCAGGACCCGAGCTCGTCGTAATAGCTGCCCGGGGTGGTCAGGAAGTCGACCCCGGCCGCGGACATGGCCCGGACGCTGGCCACGATGTCGTCGGTGGCCAGCGCGAGGTGCTGCACCCCGGGACCGCCGAAGAACTCCAGGTACTCGTCAATCTGCGACTTGCGTTTGCCGGCCGCGGGCTCGTTCAGCGGGAACTTCACCTTCCGGGACCCGTCCGCGACCACCTTGCTCATCAGCGCGGAGTACTCGGTGGCGATGTCGTCGCCGACGAACTCCTTCATGTTGGTGAAGCCCATCACCCGGTGGTAGAAATCCACCCATTCGTCCATCTTGCCGAGCTCGACATTGCCCACGCAGTGGTCGATTTCGGTGAAGAATTCGCGCTCGCCCGGCGCGACAATGGGTGGCGCGGGCACGTAGCCGGGCAGGTAAGCGCCCGAGTACCCGGACCGCTCGACCAGCGTGTGCCGGGTGTCGCCGTAGGTCGCGATGGCCGCCACCACCACCTTGCCTGACTCGTCCTCCAGCAGGTGCGGCGCCTCGAGCCCGCGGGCACCGTGCGCCACCGCGTGGTGGTAGGCCTCTTCGGCCGAGCTGACCTCCAGGGCCAGGTCCGCCACCCCGTCGCCGTGCGCGGCCACCCGCTCGCCGAGCGCCGTCCCCGGCCGGGCCGGGCCGCGGAAGACCAGCCGCGCGCCGCCCGAGACCAGGACGTGCGCCACCTCGTCCGGATAGCCGGTCTCGGGCCCGCGGTAGGCGACTCGCCGCATGCCGAACGCGGTCGAGTAGTAGTGCGCCGCCTGCTTCGCGTTCCCGACCGCGAAGACCACGGCGTCCATGCCGATGATGGGGAAGCTGTCCTGTGCTGGCGTGGTCATACCGCTAGCATGCGCATCTGACGTCAAACTGCGCAACCAGATGCGATTCTACTGGTCAGTCTGCCTATTTATACCGAACGGAACGTGGTACTTGTGTACATCATGACTACCAGCGTTCCGAGGGTCACCGACCAGCTGGATGCCGCGCTCATCGAACTGCTGGCCACCGAGCCGAGGGTCGGGGTGCTCGAGGCGTCGCGGCGGCTCGGCGTGGCCCGCGGCACCGTCCAGGCGCGCCTGGACCGCCTGGCGGACCGCGGGGTGATAACCGGATACGGACCTGACGTGGATCCCGCCGCGCTCGGCTACGAGGTCACCGCGTTCATCACGCTCGAGATCCGCCAGGCCGGCGGCCACGACCCGGTAGCCGAACGGCTGGCCACGATCCCGGAGGTGCTGGAGGTGCACACCATCACCGGCACCGGCGATATGCTGTGCCGGGTGGTCGCCCGCACCAATGCCGACCTGCAGCGCGTACTCGACGCCATCGTCTCAGCCGAGGGCGTGGTTCGCTCCTCGACCCTGATTTCCCTCGCCACCCAGGTCCCCTACCGGATCCTCCCGCTGGTCCGCGCCGCCGCCTTTTCTCACGAAGAGATATCGCAGCGGACTCCGGCGGCTACACCTGGTTAAGGGGCAGGCGCGTGGGGAAGAAATCCTGATCGATGAGTCTGCCCAGGGTCCGTCCTGCCCTCGATACGACCGCTCCGGCGTCGGCCGCCCCGGCGGCCTGGGGCGCGGCGAGCGGGAAGATCGTCGTGGGCGCCGTCCCGCGGCAGCTGTCCGGGTTCATGCCCCGGCCCGCCCTGCTCGCGCAGCTGGCCAGGGCCCATCAGCGGGGGTCAGTGGTCCAGGTCGTGACGGGCCTGCCGGGGGCCGGGAAGACACAGCTCGCGGCCGCGTACGCCCGGGCCAGGCTCGCGGCGGACTGGCGGCTGGTGGCCTGGGTCCACGCCGGGAACGCCGGGAACCTGCTGGCCGGGCTGAGCGCGGTGGCCGACGCCGCGGGGCTGCCCGGCGGTCCGGGACGGGACGCGGCCGGAGCGGGCCAGGCCGTGCGGGCGCTCCTGGAGGCCGACGGGGAGCGGTGCCTGCTGGTGCTCGACGACGTGGCAGATCCCGGCCTGGTGCGGCCGTTCGTGCCGGCCAGCGGCGCGGCTCAGGTGCTCATCACCGCGACCAGCCAGCCGGCGGCGGACCTGGGCACCCCCGTCAACGTGGACGTGTTCAGCAAGGAGGAGGCGCTGGCGTTCCTGGCCGGCCGGACCGGACAGGGGGAAACGGGAGCCGCGCCAGTGGCCGCCGAGCTGGGCTTCCTGCCGCTGGCGCTGGCTCACGCCGTGGCGGTGATCACCGGACCGAAGATGGGCTACCGGGGCTACCAGAAGCGGCTGGCCGCGCTGTCG
>Ga0209006_10003535_pt1 | contig 14208 bp, 8 predicted proteins | sample JacPin_JW_Ref_O2_FD_188567 | JGI IMG/M metagenome (GOLD analysis project Ga0209006, IMG submission 188567) | Forest soil microbial communities from Algoma, Ontario, Canada - Jack Pine, Ontario site 1_JW_Ref_O2 (SPAdes) (version 2) | ecosystem: Environmental > Terrestrial > Soil > Boreal... | reverse complement strand
AGAAGCCCATGGGCTGGTTATTCAGCATGGCGGCGGTGAACGCCGCGAGATAGTGGCATTTCAGAAACGCGCTGGCATAGGCGATGAGCGCAAAACTGGCAGCGTGCGACTCCGGGAATCCATAAAGCGCAAAGGAGGTGATGGCCTGAATGATGCGGTCCTGTGTCGTTCCTGTAATTCCTTTCGCCTCCATGCCCCGGCGCAGTTTGATTTCGACTTCTTTCATTCGTGCCTCGGAACGTTTGAATCCGAAGGCGCGGCGAAGTTCTTCGGCTTCGCCGCCAGTAAACCCTGCCGCGATCATGGCGATGCGGAGAAGCTGTTCCTGGAAAAGCGGCACGCCGAGTGTGCGCGACAGCGTGGATTCGAGAAGGGGATGGAGGCTCTCCGCGGGTTCCCGTCCCTGGCGACGATTCAGATACGGATGGACCATTTTTCCGACAATCGGCCCGGGCCGGATGATGGCCACCTGCACGACGATGTCGTAGAAACATTTCGGTTTGAGGCGCGGGAGGCAGGACATCTGGGCGCGGCTCTCGACCTGGAACATGGCGATAGTGTCGGCCCGTTCGAGCGCGGAGTACACCGCAGGGTCGTCCTGCGGCAGATGGCCCAAATCGATTTCCTCCCGATAGTGGCGTCGAATGAGACCGAGAGAATCTTCGAGTACCGCCATCATTCCAAGGCCGAGAAGATCCACTTTGACGATGCCCAGGTCCGCACAGTCTTCCTTGTCCCACTGCACCACAACGCGGCCCGGCATGGTGGCGGGTTCCAAAGGAACCACGGAATCTAGTTGTCCCTGGCACACGACCATTCCGCCGGAATGCTGGCCGAGGTGTCGCGGCAAATCCTGCACCTTCTGGCAGAGCTCAAAAAACTTGCGGATGCGATGCTGCTTGAGGTCGAGGCCGGCATCCTGAAACTGCCGTGTGAGCGTGTCCTGGGAATCCGTGTATTCCCAGGCGCTCACCAGACTGGCGAGACGGTCCAGCGTTTCGGAGTCGAGGGAAAGGGCTTTTCCAACTTCGCGAGCGGCGGACTTGCCGCGATAGGTAATGACGTTTGCGGTCATCGCGGCGCCGAGCTTTCCGTAGCGTTCATAGACGTACTGGATCGCGCGTTCCCGCTGGTCGCCGCTCGGAAGGTCCAGATCGATGTCCGGCCATTCGCCGCGTTCTTCAGAAAGAAACCGTTCAAAGAGAAGATTCATTCCCACAGGATCGACGGCCGTGATCCCCAACGAATAACAAACCGCGCTGTTGGCCGCGGAACCTCGGCCTTGCACGAGAATGTTCTTTTCCCGGCAGAAACGAACGATGTCCCAGACGATGAGGAAATAGCCGGCGAGATCGAGCTTTTCGATGACCGCGAGTTCCCGTTCGACCTGCGCGAAGGCGCGCTCGTTCTTTGTGCCGTAGCGATGAACCATCCCTTCGAGGGTGCGGGCGCGGAGAAAGGCTGCTTGCGATTCCTGGTCCGGCGTGGGGTAGATGGGGAACTGGTAGCCGAGATCCTTGAGGGTGAACTTCAGGCGAGACGCAAGCTCTAGGGTGTTGCTGATCGCTTCCGGCAGGTCCCTAAACAGGGCGGCCATTTGCGCCGGCGATTTGAGGTGGCGTTCGCTGTTGGCGGAGAGAAGGCGTCCCGCGTTCGAGAGGACGCGATGTTGACGAATGCAGGTGAACACGTCCAGGAGTTCGCGGTCTTCTGGAGACACGTGGCAGACCCCATTGGTCGCCAGCAGTGGAAGGTGCATCCGGCCCGCGAGTTCGATGGCCGCCTGATTGCGGCGTTCCTCTTCCATCGAAAAATGGCGTTGCAGCTCCACGTAGACGCTGTGTTTGCCAAAGATCGCGCACAACTGGTCGAGGCATTGTGCTGCTTTCCTGTTTCCTCCGGTGCGCAGCGCGTAAGCGAGCGGGCCTTCGGCTCCGCCCGTCAGGCAAATCAACCCGCTGCTAAAATCCGCAAGCTCTTTCGGCGCAATCGCGCCCTCCCCCTTTTTTGAACGGAGCTTCATCCTGGTGATCAAGCGGCAGAGATTGTGATAGCCGAGTGGCGAGGCGACGAGCAGTGCATAGCGCCATCCGCCGACGCAGCTGACCTCTGCGCCGATGTGCGCTTGAAGTTTCGCTTTTTTTGCAGCCAGATAAAATCGCGGGGCGCCATACAGTCCGTCGCGGTCGAGCAAGGCCATCGACAGCATGCCGTGCGCGGCGCATCCCGCTATCAAGTCCTCGGGGTTCGAAGCGCCTTCGAGAAAACTGAAAGCCGAGCGGGCGTGGAGTTCCGTGTACATCAGTCATACACTCCCCGCACCCACCACTTTTCCTGGCGCGCGTTGTAGGAAACGCGATACAGGCCTACGGCAGGCGGAGATTCGGAAAGGAAGTGAATCTCGAGGTCCCACGCGTCTTCCTGCCAGGGCTGGTCTTCCCACCAATCCCCCGACGTGCGCCAAGGGCCCGAGGCTCGAACCACCTTGCCAGGCATCCCTTGAAAGGCGACTTGGATTGGAATCTTTCCCTGCAATTGGACCCAAGCGGGGAGCGCAGGCCGAAAGACGCGAAAGCCTGTCTGCGTTTCGGGATGCTGTTCTCGAACGGGAGCGGCAGCCGGGGGGACGGAGAATTTCTGCATGTGAAAGGCATCGGGGCGATGGGTGTCGAGCATCTGCGGCGATCCGACGTTGTTTTCGCCGACGACCGCAGCGATGCGCGCGAGAGTGAGTTCGAGCTTTTGCGGATCAGGCGAAGCGGGAAGGAACAAGCCGGTTTGCGCGGCGCGGGAGCGGCCTGGTTCCGCGAGCATGTGGATTTTCTGGACAGGAGCCCCGGGCGGCTCGGCCTGCAGGCGCAGGCGGAGAAGTTTCAAGAGCGCCGCGGTGTCCTGCGACGGAACCGGCAAGTTCAAGGTCGAGGAAAATGTCCTTGGCAAGGGCTTTCGATGGAGAGTTTCACGCGCGGAAAGAACAGTGCTTTCAAACGAGGTCTGCAACTCGAAGGTTACGTGTATCGCGGCAATGGCCAGGGCTCGCCGAGAGACGCGCACGGACAACTGCTGAAGAAGCCGGCCCAGAAGAAACGAGAGGGGTTCCAGATTGTCGACGGCGTCATCGAGTTCGAACCATTCTTCAAAGCTGTCCGAAGATTGCGCGAGGACCAGAGGCCGGTTTCCCTTTCCACTCGCCAGAGTTGCTAAGTGAACGCCCTCTTGCCCAACCCGTTCAGAAAGAGAAAGTACGGGAAGCGAAGCCAGAGACATGCAGGTGGTCACCCCCCAGCGTTCGAAGATTTCCGCAAGTTCCGGACTGGGCGAAAGCATTCCGACCGGTAGGGTTTCCAGGAATCGTGCCTCCTGTCCGTCCGGCACCACGGTCACTCCGGAGAGGGCGCGAGCCACGATCCGGGCGGTTTCCACGTTCGCGGATACGGCCACATGCGCGTCCATTCCAAGTTCAGAGGTTCGGGAGAGGATTCTCTCGGCAATCTCTTCCTGTGTGCCAAAGAGCCGCGCGAGGCCGGAGAGATCCAGGAGCAAGGTATCCGGCGCAGCATCCTCCACGCGCGAGGAGACCGACCATGCCGCGTCGAGGAGAGCCTGGTGCGCGGAATTCTCCAGGCTCTTGCTCCGATGTCGGATTTGGACCTGTTGGAATCGTTCGGCATTGGCTTTGGTCATTCCCCTGGTCACGCCCAATTTTTCTGCCAGCCGGTTGAACGCGATGACGCGGTAGGTCGGCGGCTGTCCTTCGATGACCGCCACGGGTTCGATCCGTAGTTCCGGTGCGCAGCGCACGATGGCTTGAAACGTAAAATTGGGAACGAAAATCGCAACAAATGACATAAGTGATCGCGATGGTCCACAGGCAACTGAGAAGATTCAACCAGGGTCCTTCGTCCTTTCTTTTTCCCAAAGAAGCAACGGTTCTTCATTTGATGAATCGCGTGGAACGCGATTCGTCCGCAACTCGAAACGGAGGAGGTCTTTGTGGTCGCTTCCCGGAGTCGTGGAGTGGTTGAGGAAGTGCAGGTTTCTACGCCGCGTACTAGAGCGAATGACTTCGGTCGCAACGGTCCATCCGTCGAGCAAACAGGCCGGGGTGTGAAAACCGCGCGAGGGCCGGGAACGCTCCCGGAAAGACCACGCGGCGGCCTCTTTTTCAAGACGCAGGACCAGGGACGCGCATGTTTTCGCGTTAGATTCCCGGGATAGCACCAGCAGAATCGTAGAAGTGTTTTCAACCGCACGCCGCAACCGGAACCAGACGTTTAGAGGAATTTGCCGAACGAGACGCGCCGGCGTGTCGCTCAAGTCCATGGCGACCATGCCGAATCCGCCGCCATGGAGAAGGACGTCCACGGACCGCAACGCATGATCCAGATTCTTGCAGCGAACCCAGAGTAACTGGTCGAGGGAAACACCGGCTGTTTCGGCGCAGGCAGGATCAAACGAATCTTGCGCATCAACCAATGCGCAGACCTCTGAATTCGCGGTGCGCGCCGCTAGAGCCGACTGCAGGAAAGAAGTTTTCCCCGACGAAGGGCCTCCGTAAAGTTCCGTGAGGCCGCCTCGTGGCAAACCGCCGGTGATGTCATCGAGAACAGGGATTCCCGCGGGGACCGTACAAGGGGATTCCATGCGCGCAAGACGGAATGGGGAAGCGATGCGTCCGGCAAGAGCGGACTCGACATGGAGGCGCAGAGCGGCGGATTTCGAGTGCATGGCGTTGGGGCGAGGTAGAGGGGGAGGAGACGGTATTCGCTTTTTGTTCGCCTAGAGCAGTTTGGACGGTCTTTTCGTGTTTGTCAAATTCGAAGTCCGCGATGGGTCAATTTCTCTCTTCCGGGTGCGCCATGATCGAGACACAATCCCGAGGCGCTCCTCGGTCCGCTTCGAAGAACTCAATTCTGGGCGAAGCCCGGTTATGGGCAACTGGAGAGGATTTCGCACAACCGCAGCTTGACGTCTCGAAACGAGGGCAAATACAAGAGGTGCTACCTGCAATTGGCTTGTTTTGTGATCGGCTGCCAGATTAATGTAGCCGCAGAGAAGACGGGAAGGGTGCCTGATGGATGCGACCCGGAGGAATTTCTTGTCGACTGCGGTAACGGCAGTGGGAGTAGCGGCGTCGCACAACCTTGCTCGCCCCGACGATCATGAACACGATCCTAGCCGGAGGGGTTCCTTCGGAAGACACCATGATTAGCACACGTCTCACAGAGCGCTTTGGCATCCGGCACCCCATCGTCTCTGCGCCCATGGCGTATGTTGCCGGCGGGGCGCTCGCCTCGGCGGTTTCTCGCGCCGGCGGACTGGGAATCGTGGCCGGAGGCTATGCAGGGACTGTCGGTGGAGAACCTGATTTGGAAGCTGAACTTGTTCAAGCGAAATCGGGCAAATTCGGCGTTGGATTCATCACCTGGGCTCTGGCGCGTGCGCCGAAGATGCTGACGAAAGCGTTGCAACACAGTCCGCTCTGCGTGTTCCTCTCCTTTGGCGACCCTCGTCCCTTTGCGGGAGAGATCCGCGATGCAGGCGCCGCGTTGATCTGCCAGGTGCAGTTCTTGTCACAGATCGATATGGCTCTGGAGGCTGAACCCGCCGCGATCGTAGTACAGGGCACCGAAGCGGGCGGACATGGAGCAAACCGCTCAACGTTTCCGTTTGTTCCGGAAGCTGCCGATTACCTGAAGCAGCGCTCGCCCAAAACTTTACTGATTGCTGCCGGCGGGATAGCGGACGGTAGAGGATTGGCAGCAGCCATCCTGCTGGGTGCAGATGGTGTGGTAGTCGGTTCGCGTCTTTGGGCCTCTGCCGAAGCCCTCACTCCAAAGGCTCACACCGACAAGGCTATCGGCAAGACCGGCGATTCGACCATTCGGACGAAAGTGCTCGATGCTTTACGCGGGGTTCCCTGGCCGAGAGAATTCTCCTTTCGCTTCTTGAAGAACAAACTGACGGAGGAATGGGCTGACCGGGAGGCCGAGGCGTTTCGCGCCTACGGCACGCTGTCTCGGAAATACGTCCAGGCGCGTGCCGAGAACGACCTCGATACGCTCGCAGTTACCTGCGGAGAAGCGGTGGGTTTGCTAAGAGACCGCCCGACGGCTGAATCAATCGTGAATTCGATGGCTCGGCAGGCCGCCAGTCTCCTTCGCCATGGTGGCAAGCTCAAGTTCACGTGGCCATCTTGAAGAAGCGGCGTTCCGGGAGATCGCCGCGCGAGCAGCGCTCGGTGGCACCACATTCCTCGATTTGGTTGGAATCAGTGGATGGCCAATGGCTATTTCTGAAGCGCTGATTTTTCGTTCTTGCCTGTCGCTACGAGCATAGTCACGCTCTTGCCGTGCGCGTGGGGGGAAAAAAACCGGATCACCTCATCATCGTAAAACGTTAAACCGGTGGCACTCAAGCGTTGGGCGTAAGCGGCAAGATACAGCTTGCCGCTTAAGATGCCCGCCTCGAGTTGCACCGCGCGGTATCCGCGATTGCCGAAGCGTTGCAGTATCATTTCTAAGTCCGCGAGGAAGAAGATGTCCGCAGCGGCTTCGGCTGGCAACTGTTGGTCCAGCCCCAGATGACCAGCCTCGGAGCGGAAGTTTCCTGGTTTCAGGCATTCGAGCATATGCCCGTCCCGATGGTATACGTAGGCTCCGGGTTCAAGACCTTCGACGGCGCTCACAATTAGGTACACGCTGTTCAGAGGTGTCCCTTGTGTATCCAGGAAGTCCGCGGGGATCCCACGAGTAGCACGGTCCAGCATGGTGGACAGCTGAGATAGCCCGATAGACACTTGCGCAAACTTGCGTGCGGAGCCCCGTCGCAGGATGACTTGTTCGATCGGATCGCGAGGCATTTCCGCATCCGAATAAGGATGGAGCGGAACGATGGGTCCCCTTGTGGGCGGCAGTTTCCCGAGCGACGCGTGACCGCGCCAAGTCCGAACCTCCTCGGGCGATCGGAGCGAAGAAGCAGCGTGAATTTCATGCATGGCTGGGTAGACCGTCTCGTTTCGGGAGAGCGGAACGCTTTCCAAATCGAGGGGGGAGATCTCAGAAGGTGGTTGCCGCGCTGGAGCCGCGACATGGCCGAGGGCTACCACAGAAAAGGCTACCTCGCGGTCCGGATGGACATCCAGCAGACGGTTCACCTCTGCGTCCACGAATCCGCAGATCACCTTGGCAGGTATTCCAAGAGCTGTGGCGACGGCCAGCAGATTGGCCAGTAGAGTGCCGTTGTCCCAGCCAAAGTGACGATAAGTACGGGCCTGATATTTCCACGCATTGCGCCAGTACGTGCAGGTACAAAGGATGATGAGCGGGGCATGGATAACTGCTGTTTCGCTGGCGGTAGCCTCATTCAGTCGACTGCGACAGTCTCCCGTTCGTAGTCTGCGCAGGGCGAACTCTGCTGGCGAAAAGTGGTACACGCCTGCTTCCAAATCGACAAGATTCCCGCAAACAACATAGAGCTCGACTTCGTAGAGTGCACCGGTGCAGGCTGCGGCGCGAAAATGAAGATCACCGCCGGGATAGTTCCGATGCCGAGTGATGCCAGCGGTTAGATACAGCAATTGGGCCAGCGCCTCGAGGTCTGGTACGGTAGTGGAGTCCGTGTGGATGCTCTCAGCGATCGCGGAAAGGGCAGCCACGCCGGTTTGGCGCACCTCTCGCGGCAACGCCAATGGCTCTAGGGAGGTGTAAGCCTTGAATGGCAACGGCTGATTGGCCCAATCCAGGAAATGCGGATTGTTATGAACGCTCGCGTAGGAATGCTTTGTAGCGTTGTGGAATTTCCAAGCAGCTTCAACTTTGCTGTTGAAGGTCATTGGTGAGCGGGCCGGCCTGTCCCCAGTATAATACCGCCATGTGGCGAGGAGGTAGCGAATCGTTGTTGATAATTGTATTTCATAAGTAATTAAGAAAGCGATCGAGAAGCGGCGTTCGGCTAGATCCGTTGGGATGTTCCGGAACGGGGCTTCTGGGTTTCTCTGGATGCCATCGGCGAAAGAGCCATGAGGCCGGCAAACATCAGCGCTTCTATGGTGCTGGCGCTCGCGGTTCGGCATCTAGTTCGATGGGGGACTCGTGCTGAAGCGTGTGAGCGCAACATTGCCGGACAAAAACCGGGGACAGTTTCAATTCTTTGCGCTTGCCTCCGGAGCGCCCTCTTTGAGCAATCCGTCGATCCAATGGCGCAAAAAGTTCTCGTCCTCAAGGTTTGCTTCGCGCACCGGACGACTCTGTGCGCGAATGACGCCTTGACGATCAATTACGACAATCTGCGGAACCATGAGGCGTTCCGTTTGCGTGCGCCCCAGGTAGCTGTCCACCTGCTGGGAGGTGCAGTAGCCGATCGGATAGGTCACTCCAAGCTCTTGTGAAAATCTGATGACCATTTTTCCGCTAATGTTGTTGTCGAAGGCTATGCCGATCGTCTCGAGACCTCGCGGTCCCAGTTCTCCTTGAAGCCTGGCGATCATCTTGGCCACCCGCATGCAGTGCGGACAGTTGGTCAGCAAGAACTCCAGCACCACGACTTTGCCCTTGAAACTGGACAGGGGCGTTTGTTTGCCCGAAGGTTCGGAGAAGCTGAATTCAGGCGACTTGCGGGGCGCAGGCGTTGTGGCCAGCAGCGCGGAAACGCCGAGGGTCAAGAAACCAACCGAGAGTGCAAATCTTGGCATTCGCATACTTCTCCCTTTTGACAGCAACTAAGAGATCTCGTTCCACTTCCTGATGATGCGCCCGATTTCTGCCGTCGCGGCAGCAGCAGCATCTTCCGGGCTGCTTGCGCCTTTCAGAACGCTCTCGACCATCCGGGGGACAAGAGAACTGTTGAAAATCTCCATGTACGCCGGCGTTGCAAATCCGGGAACGCCCAGGTTGGGGGTCCAATGTAAGGCATCCTTGAGCCCCGTGTATTTGTAGGATGGATCGGCCCGCAGGTCCTTGGAGAGCCGCACAATGAGGTCGGGAACCGTCTTTGGGTAAATCGGAAAGTTGCAGCCCAGGCTCTTTTCGTAACCGGTTCTGGAGCTGTCAACCAGATCGGCCAGGAATTGCTTGGCTCCGTCCTGATTTTGGGCGAATTTCCAGACTGCCGAGCAGTTGGTGACGTGCGGGAGGGCGGTCACCCCCATCCCGTTTCGTCCGATCAACGGTGGCTGGAGCAGGATCTTCTTTGCCACCTGGGGATCTTGCTTTTCAGCAGTGCGCAAGAGACTGATGGCATTGCTGGTCGAAGAGGTCTTGCGCGCCAGCATGGCCTGAACGTTGCCTCCTGGTCCCCAGGCAAGCTGATCCGGCGTCCCCGAATCCTGGTACAGCGCCTCTATGTACTTCAGGGCCCCGACGGCAAACCCGTTCTTGTTGAAAATTGCATTTCCGTTTCCATCCAGTATCCAGGCGCGAAAGGCATACAGAATGGTGTGCAACGTGACGTTGCCTTCCAGGGTCGGCGTAAATGCCAAACCACAGGGGATGCCAAGCTGGTCGCGCAGCTTTTTCCCGCCACCGCGCAGGCTGCCGTAATGCACCGGACCAAACGGCATGCCCACCTGGGCCCAGTAGTCCTGAAAGAAGTGCAGCGGAGAGGGAGCCCAGAAGTCCGCAAACGCAAAGTAGGTCTTGTTCTTGAGATTAAAAGTTGACCGGTGCGCGAGTTGTTGGATGGCGCCGTACTTGGACGCAACCGTCTGATAGACATCGCTGTGATCTATCAGGTGTTGGTAATATTCGGCAGGAGGCCAGGGGAACGTGAACACGTCGTGCCCCTTGCCGGCCTTGATCTCCGCATTGGCCGTGGCGCTGATTTGCTCGATCGGGATTTCGTCCACACTTACCCTGGTGTCGTGCAGCTTGCCCCAGTCGCTGGCCATGCTTTCGAACCACGAGTCAAACTCCGGCGCAAAATGCGTCCATTTCGCGATCTTCAGCGTCTTCTGACTGGCCAGAGCGCGGTCGGGAAAAAGAAAAAATGGTCCGACGGCTGCCGCACCGGCTGCCAGTTTGAGGAAATCCCGGCGAGGAATCTGCTTTTCCTTGGGAGTGGTCATATCGATAGGGCCCTCTCGGAACGCAACTACCCCTGGCAGCGCCGAGGCACTGCCAGGGGGTGTTGCTCGGTTTATCGTCAGCCGCTACTGCGTAGCACCGGCTGCTGAATCCACCTGCTGGAGTTGCTTCGGCGTCAGCTCGTTGGGGAACACACCGAAGAGCTGCAAGCTCAGAAAGTTAACGGTTAGGGCCAGGTTCTGCGGAATCCCTCTGGCATTGCGCACCTGATCGAGGAACGCGTCGGGTGCAATGGCACCGGCCCGCGGATCCGGAATGGCCGGACAAACGAGCCAGACCGCTCCGCCGTCCGATCCATCCACCGCCTCCTGGCCTTCCGCCCCGCAGTTGTTGCCTTCAAGCTGGTCGTTGAGTTCAGAAGCGGTCAAAATAATGGGAGTTCCGTCAGTATTAAAGCCGTTCTTTTTACCGATTGCCTTGTATATCGGGCCACAGACCGGATCGGTGGTATTGGGAGGTTGCGTAAACCAGAAATAGGTGAGAATCCACATGCCCAGAAGATCGTCGCAGAAATAACCGTACGGGCTGTCGCTAACGCCGTCTGCACACACCGTGGGATCGGTGCTGATGCAGTTGTTATCGCTGCCGTCCATGGCGTTGCGATTGGTGGCGAATCGCCAATCTTGCCTGAGGTTAGGGGTGAACACCGCATTCACGGTATTCACCGGGAAGCAAGGCGTCGGCGGTGCCAAAGGGCTCTGCATGTCTGCAGCACACGGGTTGGTGGCGAAAGTGCCGTTAGGCAGGGTCTGTTTGGGCGCTGCGTAAGCCTCGAAATTGCTAACAATCTGCTCCATGCTGATCCCGCGAGGATTGAGGCCTGTCTGATTCCCATCCGGGTCGGTGCCTGGGGTGATCGAGATTGTCGTTCCGGCATTCTGTTGATCGCCGTCCAGGCCACCATTAATGGCGCCAACGTTGCGCGAGTAGCTCGTCTCAAAGGCGCTCTGACCGGTGACGAAAGAAAGGATGGAGATGAACTCAAAGGTTTCTGGCTTTCCATTGGTAAATGGACTGTTGCCATCGTCCGCGTTGCCGCCAGTGGTCGCCAGGACGCGGAAGTTTCTGCGGTCCGGATCTCGGCTGACGCAGGTCCTGTCCGCCACCCAGTTTTTCTGGTTGCCGCTTGCCGGCGGTCCTGTCTGCCGGGAGGTGCCGAAACGACCGACGTTAAAAGGACTGTTCGGGTCGATGCCGTTATCCTTATAGAAGGTATCGCTGTAATCGCACGGCGGAGGGTTAAAGTTGTCGTCGGCATCTCCGCCATTGGGAGGCCCGTCCTGCTGAGCCCGTAGGTTAGGCACAGCCACGAACAGCAGCCCTGCCAGCGCCAGAGGGTAAATAAACCGCGAGGCATATCTTGGTGCGTTTTTCATCACTTTAGATCCTTCCTCCGGCAACTGCCGGGATAAACCCAACCTCGAAATGGAAACTTTCCTAACCACCGAGACTTCAGGATGCTTGCACCCTGTTTGTTTCGGGATGGATGGCCCACTCCAGCGTTTCGGCAATCCACTTCGCGTGGGCCATTCCCGGACAAGCCGACCACAGCATCAGCGGTTCGTTGCCGTAGCGAATGTTACCGATGTGTTGCGTCTTGTCCTTGTCGATGGCCGGTTCCGGATAGGTGAACCCAATGGCCTTGCGGACCTTCTCCATGTCCTCCGGTTTGGCCGTCAAAAACGTCCAGCCCGGTCCAGCGTGATACATCTCGCGGTGGTGCCTCAAAACTTCGAGGGTGTCCTCTTCCGGTTTCAACGTGAACGAGTACATGAAAATGTCCCGGCCCACCTGGCTGCCAAGTAGCTTCTCGACCTTGGACAAGTTGGCCATGACCAGCGGACAAATCTCTTCGCATTTGGAAAAAAAGAAATTCAGGCTGACGATCTTGTCCTTGATTAAGTCATCGTAGAAGCGCACCCGTTTGCCTTCATGCGTAATGAGCGGGATATTCGGCAAGTGTTGCGCCTGGATACGCCTCCGCGCCTGTTCCGACAACGTGAGTCCGGTGGAGGCAACCGGGTGCGTGGAGCCGGCAGCAGAGAGGACCGCGCCCGCGAAAGGAGCCATTCCCAGCATGCCCAGCACGTTTCTTCTCGATACAACTTTCATGGCGCAGCCCTCCTCTCGGGCCTTCCCCGCGCGACGTCCTCACGGGACGTTGACGTTGTCTTCCTGGCCGGGCGGCACGAGGTGCCAAAGAGCCATCATGGCGTGGTCCTCATGAACCACGTTGTGACAGTGGATGGGGTACTTGCCCAGCCAGTCGCGGAAGCGGAAGAACAGTTGCACGCGCTCGTTGGGATGCACTTGGGTCACGTCCTTACGCCCCAAGTCCGACGGCACAGTAGGCTTCACCCGGTTGCGGCTCAGAATCTGATGCTCCTCGAGGTGGATGTGAATAGGGTGCGTCCAATCACCGGTGAGGTTGGTCAGCAGCCACTGCTCCGAGCTGTTCTGCCGGACAGCAAAGCGGAAGGTGTTGCAGTCCATGAACTGGCCGTTGATCGACCACTGGCCGTTCAAGCGGTCGAACCTGAAAGTGCGGACAATGCGAGGCTCCGCAGTGGTGCTCGGCAGTTGGTAGAACGTCGGGTTGCTGGCCGGATCGACGCTATCATCTTTGACTGCCGTGCCACTCACCCGGAATTGCAACAGCAGGTTTCCCGCTCCCGCCGGCAGAATTGCGGGCTGGCTGGAATTGAGAACCAAACTGCATTCCGTGCTGGAGCTATTCTGGGCGGCCACTTGACTGTCAACCGCCGCCGGTCCCTGGCCACTAATCTGGTTCAGGCGGTTTTCGAGATAGATGGTTTTGCCGGCGAATTGGCGGAAATCAATAATCACGTCCACGCGCTCGGCTGGGCCAATGCGGACGCTTTCTACCTGAATCGGATTGGGAAGCAGGTTGCCGTCGGTGCCGATCAGAAAGTACGGATTCTGCGCACTCAGATTGTTCAGGTCGGTCAGGAAATACTCGTAGAAGCGTGACGGACCGGTATCGAGCAGCCGGAAGCGGTAGCGGCGCGGCTCCACGTTCAGGAACGGCTGGATCACGCCGTTGACCAGGAACTTGTCGCCCAAAATGCCGTCGAGGTTGAACAGATCAAACACCAACTGGCCGCTCTCCGGATCGTAGACCTTGTCGGCGAAGGCCAGCGGGATATCGTGCGCCGGGAAGTCCGGCAGACGGAAGCCGGTTTCGTCGTTGCCGGTATCGAACTGGTTGAACAGGCAATAAAACCCGAGTAGCCCCTTATAAGTGTTCTGTGAGGTGAAGTCCACGCGGTGATCGTGGTACCACAACGTGCTCAATGATTCATTGATGTCGCCGTTGGGTTCGTGGTCAGAGTTGAACCCAGCCAGCACATTGGGATAGTACTGGTCGCAGAAGCGCCCGTTGGTGTAGAAGTCGCAGGGGTTGCCATCACTCTCCGACGGGTTGTGGGCGTTGTGGAGGTGGGTAGAGACCGAGGCCATCCCGAAGCCGGTGTTGTTCTTTTCCGTGATCGAGGGTAGAGAGTTGATGTTGCGCGTGAGCTGCGGTCTTCCGTAGAAGGCTTGGTACGTCGGGCCCGGGCTGCGTGGTCCCGTGCCATCGTCGAATCCCCAGATGCTCTGCACGGGCAGATCGGGATGTTGCCTGGTGGTGAACTGCCTCTGGTTGAATTTGTAAAGTGTGGACGGAACCACCGGGAAACGGCTGGCATCGATCTGCGGCGCCTGGAAAGGGGCGGCCCGAACTTCTCCCGCTCCGACGTTGGGGTTCTCCGTCGGTGTTGGGGTCAGTGAGGAAACCCTCTGTGCCAAGGGCATGATCGGTAGAGCCTGGATAAAAGGTCTGGTCGGGGGGCTAGCCGTCTGGTTGCTGGGTACGCAGTTCTGATTGGTTCCTGGACTGGTATTCTGCCCCGAACTGGGCGGGTTATTTGTCTGTACTTGTTGACCGTTGGCACGGGCGCTCAAGCCGCTCTTGGCTACCAACATACCGCCCGCTGTGAGCAGCCCCATCTTAAAGAGGTCGCGCCGACTGGTGAGCCCGGCAGCGATCAGTTCGCGCCGGTTCTTGGCCGCGTTGACCATTTCGCGATAGCGCGCCTTCGAGACTTTCTCACCAAATACGTTG
>Ga0209006_10003534_pt1 | contig 14210 bp, 5 predicted proteins | sample JacPin_JW_Ref_O2_FD_188567 | JGI IMG/M metagenome (GOLD analysis project Ga0209006, IMG submission 188567) | Forest soil microbial communities from Algoma, Ontario, Canada - Jack Pine, Ontario site 1_JW_Ref_O2 (SPAdes) (version 2) | ecosystem: Environmental > Terrestrial > Soil > Boreal... | reverse complement strand
ACTCTACGGCGCCACGCAAGGCAACGGCGTACTGTTCAGTCTCACCAAGTCCGGCGACTACAAGGTCGAGTACCAGATGATGGACGCCAGCGTCCAGGGCCAGTGCCCGTGCTCTCTGCTGCAGGCCAGCGATGGCATGTTTTACGGCACCGCATCGGGTGGCGGGCCGCGGGGTTCCGGCGTCGTTTTCGCGCTGAACGCAGGTCTGCCGCCGCCCACTCCGCGAGCCAGGCAGTTCCAGCCCACGTCGGGTGCGGCCGGGACCCAGGTGCGGATCTGGGGCGAAAACCTGTTCGGTGCATCGGTCGCCTTCAACGGGGTGCCCGCGGCGAAGCTTTCCAATAGCGGTCCGAACTATGTCTGGGCCACCGTTCCCCGGGGCGCCACCACCGGACCAGTCACCGTCACCAAGCCCGGCTCCAAATCCACCAAGCTGGCCACCTTCACCGTGGAGTAATTGTGGCGCACGCACTCCTGCGTGCCGCGATCACACTTGTGTGAACGCCGGCCTTTGTCCCCCCGCTAGGGAGTGGTGTTGAACAGCACCGTGACGCTTCCGGGGAACTGATCGGCAACGGCGAGGTAGGGCTTTCCGTCCCCGTTGAAGTCGGCAACGGCGATCCCAAAGGGTTCGCTTCCGGCGACAAAGAAGGACGCGGCCTGGAAGGTGCCATCACCGTTCCCTTCAAGGATCGAGACAAGTCCGGAACCGCCGGACACGGCGAGATCGGGTTTACCGTCGCCGTTGAGATCGCTGATGGCGACGTTGATGGGGCCGGCGCCGGCACTGTAATTCACAGCTGTCTGGAAGGTGCCGTCGCCGTTGCCGATGAGAACGGACGCGCTGTTCGCGCCGTTGTTGGCGGCGACCAGATCAACGTTGCCATCTGCGTTCAAGTCGCCCGCGGCGACGGAGAAGACGTTGCTCTGGACGTGGTAGATGACTTGGGTTTGGAATGTTCCGTCGCCGTTGCCGAGGAGCACGGAAATGGTTCCGGCTGACGAGCAGGCGACGGCGAGATCGGGTTTGCCGTCGTTACTAAAATCGCCGGCGGCGATGGAAACAGGGCCGGTGCCGACTGGGTAAGAGACGGCGGGGCCGAAGGTTCCATCCCCGTTGCCGAGCAGGACGGAAACGCTGTTGCTGCCATGGTCAACGACGATCAGATCGAAGTTCCCATCGGCATTGACGTCGATCGCGATCACCGCGTATGGCGTGCTCCCGGCGGCGTAGTTAACCGGAGTCTGGAATGTGCCATCGCCATTTCCGAGCAGGATCGAGACGGTGTTGGATTCGGAGTTGGCGACGGCGAGATCCAGGTGGGCATCTGCATTGAAATCGGCGGCGGCGACTGCGCGCGGGCTAAGTCCGGTGGAATACGCAACGGGGGCCAGGAAAGTGCCGCCGGAACTGCCTAGCAATACCGAGATGCCGTTGGCGCCCTGGTTGGCGGTGACGAGATCGGGCAGGCGATCGCCGTTCAGGTCGCCGGCGGTTACCGAAATCGCTCCGTCTCCGGTCGCGTAACCGGCCGCGCGTGCGAAGACGGCCTTGCCTTTGTTGAGGAGGATGGCGACGCTGTTGGAAGACTGGCTCGCAACGACAATGTCCTGAGCGCCGTCGTTTCTAAAATCACCAACCGCGACCGATTGCGGGTCTCCGGCCGTGACGTAACGAGCCGGCGTATTGAAGGTGCCGTTGCCTTTGCCAGTGAGGATCCAGATGTTATTGGAAATGCTCTCAGTGGCGACGATATCCGGTATGCCGTCATTGTTGAAATCGCCGCGTGCGATGTTGGAGATGACAGGGCCCAGAACCGTGGTGAGCGGCGCTTGAAACGTGCCATCCCCGTTGCCAAGCAGGATAGCGACGCTGCCAGTATTTTCTTTATTGCCAACGGCCAGATCCAGCTTGCTGTCGCCGTTGAAGTCGGCGACAATCACGGCGATAGGTTCGGTACCAACGGTGTAAATCACCGGCGCCTGGAAGGTTCCGTCGCCGTTACCGAGCAGGACCGCAGCCTGGGTGACGCCAAAAGCAATGACGAGATCCAGCTTGCCATCCGAGTTGAAATCTCCGGCCGCGACGGATTGGGCCTCGGACCGTCCGAGTTTGATTGAGGTGCCGCTGCTGAAGGTTCCATCGCCATTGCCGAGCAGAATCGATTCCTCGCTGCCTGAATAGCTCACAACCACCAGATCCAGTTTGCCGTCTTTGTTAAAGTCCCCAGCCACGATGGAGTGAGGCGACGGGCCGGTGCTGTATTGAACGGCGTTTTGAAAGGTTCCATCGCCATTGCCGAGCAAAACAGAAATGTTGTTGGAAGCGCGGTTGGCGACGATGACGTCGAGTTTGCCGTCGCGATTCACATCGGCGACGATGACGAAGACCGGGGAAGCGCCGACGGAGTACGAAACGGGCGGCTGGAAGGTGCCATCTCCGTTGCCCAGCAGAATGCTGATGGCATTGGCGTTTCCATCCACGACGACCAGGTCTTTGTTCGCATCGCCGTTAAAGCGGCCTACCGCGACCGAGATCGGACCACTGCCGGCGGCGAAGGCCCGCGAAGCGCGGAATGAGATGTTCTGGCCGTTCAGACCGGCGCTTCCAGCCAGCACCAGCAGAAAGAAGCAAACGAACCGTAAAGTCATGGATTTCCTAAAGAGAAATACGTCAGGGCTGATCGCCGTCCAAAACTGGCCCGAGGTTGCGATCTATCCCCATGCGCATACCAGAACCGGGCGGGACACCCATGATGGTCATGGTGTCGCCATCGGTGATCAGGCTTATTAGTTGGGCCTGGGTATAGGGGCCCTGGGTTACGGTGTCAATCTCGTAGGTGCCGCTCGACGGCTGATAAAGGAAGCCGTGCAACTGGCCATTGGCGGTGCCTTTGATGATGAGGTCGATATTCCCGGCAGTAGCCTGATTTTGGAGCAGCGTCCAATCGCTGGTGATCGATGTACTCGTTACGTTGGCGCTGGTGACCGTCCGGGCGTACCCGACAGCCGGGGCAATGCCGGTGTCAAAGGACTGCACGAAGGCGGCGAGGTCCAGCTCCGTTTGGTGGGGGAATCCGCCAAGAACCGGCGAGTCAAGAAGCTCAACCAGGGTACCAAACTCCCCATCGGGCGCTAACCCAAAACCGTCGATACTGCTGGCGCCGGGCGCGTTATTGAAGTTGAGCTTCTGGTAGATGTTGCGCAGCGTAGGAATCTTCATCGGCTGAAAGAGGTTGGAGCGGATGACAATCTTGAGGTTGCTACCGGGACCAGGGTCGTACGCGTGGCAGCGGGAACAGGTCCTAGCGGGATTTCCGTTGATCGGATAGGTTTGGAAGTCGGTTTCACCATTGACGGCGTTGCCACCCTGGAACGAAACGGGGAGCGAGCGATCGAGGTTCTGATTCGGATTGGGCAGCAAAGCGACGGTATCGATGAACGCCTGGTATGCGCTCATATCGGAACTGGAGAGCTGATTGCCACCCAGGAGCGCGGAAAAGGAAGCGTTGAAGCCGCTGAAATCGGGGATATCGCCACGCCAGTGAAGAGGGTTGGTATTGACAATGCCGCGTAGGGTGCGAGTTGTGAAGGGCCCCTTCATGGGATGGAAAGTGAAGGACTGGCCCTGGTCGACGACGGTGGTCATGCTGCCGTTGGGGTCGCCCAGGTCCCACGCCAGGAAGTCCATATCGGCGTCCACATGGCAGGAGGCGCAGGCGCCCGTTCCGCTGCCGGAGAGCTTGGCGTCATATAGGAAGCCGCGGCCATTGACAATGACCGTGGGCGTGGGATTAAAGGAACCGATGGGAATCTCGCCGGTCAGGGAGTTAGTGGACGTATTGACGATGGAAATGGAATTCGAAATACGGTTCAGCACATAGAGCACATGTGCGCTCGCCAAAAGCGCGAGGCCGCGAGGACCCCGCTTGGTTGCCGGGTTGACCTGGGATCCGGTAGCCGGACCGATCTCAACCATATTGAGGACTTGACCGGTGGGGCTCACCTTGGCAACCCGATCGGTTCCAAAAGCCGCCAGCCAGAGGAACTTGCCGCTGGGATCAAAGACCAGGCCGGCGGGCTGTGCTAGCGCGGTCGAGAGCGCGGCAGGGTTCGGGAGTATCGTGTAGTCGATGGTGGGATTGAGGTCGTAGGGGGTAATTTGCCCATTCGCCAGTGTGATGGCGGTGACTCGGTTATCCACCCAGTGGCCTTGTAGATTCTCAACGAAACGGATGAGGTTGCGGGCGTTGGTGTTGGAGACGAACAGATCGCCCGTTCCGGGCCGCACCGCGAGACCGAGATTGATGGTGCCCACGCCGGGGAAGTACTTCTTGACGGCCAACTTGGTGCTATCGATGGCGACGACGTCATTATCCGGCATCTTATAGGTAATGACCGACGTCCAGTTTGGATCGGAGGCGTCAATGACCAGGCCGACCTGCGGCGGCGGAGGCAGCGACGTGTTGGTAGGCTTCGGCTGCGGCGGCGCATAGTTCGCTGTAAGGATGGTGCTGTGGTTGCCCGATAGCGCGAAGGCTGCGTAGACGGTGGCCCCATCCAGACTGAGCGCGAGCGCGCGCGGATTCTTTCCAAAGACCGGGATGGATTTGATGAGAGCGTGCGTCGCGATGCTGAAGACGTTAATGGTGTTGCTGCGCGAGACCGAGACGTAGGCATTGGCGCCGTAGAGAAGGACGTCGGACGGCTCAGTTTTACAGGCGATGGTGTCAGTGACGATGCCTTTTGAGATGGACACGACGCTGATGCTGTTCGATTCCTGGTTAGCCACCCACACTTCATCGCTATTTCCGGGATTGATGTTTACCGACACAGGCTCGATGCCGACCGGGATCTCCGAGATCAGTACCGGCGCGGCGGGGTTGGCGAGAGAGAAGACCGACAGGCGATTGTCGGGGGTGTTCAAAGCGTAGAGCTGCGTACGGTCCTTCGAAAGAGTGATCGGCCTGGTTTGAGCACCTTCGAAGTTAACGAAGGCGGACAACGGTACTTGTGCCTGAACCAGCGCCTGGGAGGCGAGCGCGACGGTAAGCGCAGCCAGAGGCAGAGCAGGTTTCATGAATTCACCCCCGGACTTGTTACATGGCTAACGTCTGCAGCCGCGTATAAACCCCGACACGACGGACGAGTTCCCCAGGGAAGATAATACTACGAAAAGTCGTCCCCGCAGCCGTTTACCCGAACCATTTTGTCGGACCAATAAAAAGAGCACCACGCCGTCGCACTTCGTCCGCCAGTATTCCACTCCGTGGAGGTTTGATGTTTCAATTCGGCTTCAATCCATTGCCCTGCGTAACCCGATATTCGGGCCCGAGTTTCCCGGTGCCTGTCGCTTCAGGCCTCTTCATTAATTGGTGCTGGTAAGACTTTTCCGGCGATTCGCCGTGGAAAAAGCTGTTCGCAATCGAGGCGACTGCTGTATAATGTCAAAATTCCGGGTGAGCTAACTGCGGCTGTTTTTCGTAGCGGAAGAGGACGATTTGGCGCTTTCCCGGACCATCGGAGTCGCTCGGAATGGAAAAAATTCAAAGAAACCGGCGCTAGCGGAGGCGGTTGGGAGTATAATCGGCGGTACTGAAAACCAAAACGTAAATTCCGGTTTATTGGTGTTTTCCGCACCTTACGGCCGCCCGGAGGGAGCTGCAAAAAACATTTCTTCCGCGTGTGTTTTTTCGCCGCTTTTTTTGCGCGTTAGAAGAACGGCGGAAACGAAGTCGTCAGCCGCGATCGAAAAAAGGAGATCACGATGAAGAGAATCTATGCGATTTTCCAGGCTGCAGCAGCAGCGGCTGTGGAAACCTTGGCTCATAATCGCCGCTGCTCGACTACGCTGAAGGTGGCGGTGGGAGCCGCGCTAGTGATTTGCGCCGTGGTTCTGCTGCCCCGCGCCAATGTTCACGCTCAAGCCAGCGCGTTCGCCAATTTCGAAGGCTCGCAGACTAACCCCATACGTATGTCCGCCGACGGAACACGCCTCTTTGCCGTCAACACTCCTAATCAGACCTTATCCGTGTTCGATTTGACCGTACCGACGACGCCTCAACTGATCGCCGAGATTCCCGTGGGATTAGAGCCCGTCTCGGTCAATCCCGTGAACGACGACACAGCTTGGGTGGTCAACCAGGTGTCGAACACTATCAGCGTCGTATCGGTCTCCAAGGGAATTGTAGTGGCAACCATCTCCGCCAAAACCGAGCCGATGGACGTGGTCTTCGCGGGGGGGCTGGCTTACGTTTCGGCGTCACGGACTCATCAGATATTGGTGTACAACCTGACCACGCTTTCTCAGGTGGCGACTATTCCGCTGTACGGCGATAACCCGCGCGCGCTCGCGGTCAGTCCGGACGGCAGCAAAGTTTACGTGGCCTTTGCGCTTTCAGGTAACGGCACCACGATTCTTTCGGACACTCTTGCGCCGCCTCAATCCGCGCCTGTTAATCCGAATTTACCGCCTCCCCCACAGGTTGGCCTGATCATCCAATGGAACGATCCAACCTATAGCAAGAACATTAAGTACACCATGCCCGACAACGACGTCGCCATCATAAACACCGGAGTTACTCCAACGCTGGCCGGATACTATTCCGGAGTGGGCACCATCAATCTCGGGATCGCGGTGAATCCGGTCACCGGGGATCTCTATGTCTCCAATACCGACGCTCTCAATCTGACCCACTTCGAAACCAACCTGGTGGGGCATTTTGTGAACAATCGGATAACGGAGATTCAAGCCTCCACCGGCACCGTCACCCCCTACGATTTGAATCCCGGCATCAATTATTCCATTCTTCCCAATTCAGCGGCGCTGGCCACCGCGCTCGCCCAGCCGACGGGCTTGGCTTTCGATCCGAGCGGCAATTTCATGTGGGTGGCGGCTTTCGGAACAGACCGGGTAGCCCAGGTGAGCACCAGCGGAAACGTGTTGGGCTTTGTCGAGGTGGCACAGCCCAGCGGACAAGGATCGAACGTGGATCCCATCAACAAGCGCGGTCCGCGCGGCCTGGCGCTCAATTCCGCCGCGCAGACCCTGTACGTGCTGAACCGGATTAGCAATTCGATTTCTATCCTGTCCACCAGCCAGTTGACGGAGCTCAGTGAAATCCCGATCGGCTTCAATCCAACCCCCGCCGCCATCCAACAGGGGCGAGGGTTCCTGTACGACGCGAAGCTCTCCGGCAGCGGCACCGGCGCCTGCGCAGCCTGCCACATTGATGGAGACATGGACCATCTGGCATGGGATCTGGGCGATCCCACCCAAAAGATGACTTCGCTCACCGAAGATGCCAACACGCCGAAGGCTGGGTTCGGTACCGCAACAACCATAACCGTGCACTTTCATCCCATGAAAGGGCCGATGACCACGCAGACTCTGCGGGGCCTGATCAATCAGGCTCCTTACCACTGGCGCGGCGACCATGCCAATTTTGCGGCCTTCAATACGGCGTTCACTTCGCTGTTGGGTTCGTCCCAGCTTTCCACCGCGGATATGAATCTGTACACCAATTTCGTCAACACGCTCATCTTCCCGCCCAACCCATATGAGAACCTGGATCGTAGTTTGCCAACATCTTTAGGTTTCGCGCAAAACGGCAACGCGGCCAACGGACAGTCCGTTTTCGCCAATGTCGTCGAAACGACTTGTCCCACTGAAAGCTGCTTCCTGACCTGCAACGCTTGTCACTTGGCGTCGCCCACCGGGACGGGATCGAACCAGTTCGTTTCGCCCGCCGCTCCCCAGTTCCTGAAAAACCCACATTTGAGGAACATCTATCAGAAAACACTTTTCACTCCAGGCGCAGGCACCACCATCGATGGTTTCGGCATGGACCACGACGGGCATCTGGGCACTAGGGACGGCATTGCCCCGTTCTTCGAGGGAGCTCCCTTCGCCGGGTATACGGCGCAGCAGAAAGCCGATATGAACGCATACGTGGTTGCGTTCGATACGGGAACGGCCCCCGCCGTCGGCTACACGCGCACCCTGACCAAGCTGGATGTCACGTCCGCGTCCGCGCAAAGCGAATGGACGTTGTTACAGAGCCAGGCCGCAATCCCAAACATCGACCTGGTTGTACGCGGAACGCTCGGCGGGCAGGTACACGGACTGCTGTATCAACCCACGGCCGGCACTTACATCTCCGACACCGGCGCTTCGTACACGCAGGCCCAATTACAGACCCTGGTATTAGCCGGCGACACGTTAAGCATCATGGGAGTTTATCCGGGAACCGGATCGGCGACGGTGGGAACGATACTACCGTCATCGCAGCCCGCCGCGAAGAGGCTGCGCCAAGGGTCAACGAAGTTGCTCGCACACAGATAAAACCGCCCGACGTGATGTTTTGCTGAGCCGCGCGCGTCACATGGCGGTTCTATCGGCGTGCCCGCGAGGAACTTCGGTTAGTTTGGTGTGGTGACTTCAGCCACCACTGACATCGGCGAAGGTTCGTCGTGTGTATCGACGGTCTCCACCGCATAGTAATACGTAGTGCCCGCCGTAACGGGATAGTCGGTGAACGAAGTGGTGCTCGCCGCGCGGACCGCAAGCTTCTCCAGGCTGGGGATGGAGCTGCCTCGGAAGATGTGATAACTCATCACCGGCAGGCCACTCTGCCCGGGACTCCAAGTGACGCTGACCTGAGTCTTGGAAACCACCGTAGCGGTCACCTTGGCCGGCGCCGAGGGCAGCGCCAGCGTGGTGGCCGCTACGGCGCCCGAGAGCGGCGAAAGGTCGCCGCCGGTGTCCTCCGCCTGCACAACGTAGAAGTACTTGGTCGCCGCCGTGAGCGAGTAATCCGTGTAGGAAAGCCCGGTGGTAACGCCCACCTGGGTGAGATTGGAAGGTGAGGTTCCGCGGAAGATCCGATATTCCGAAATCGGCATGCCGCTGGTACTGGCCGCCCATGTCACCCCGATCTGCTCGGGCGATGCGGCCGTTGCCACCAGCTTGGTCGGCGCTTTGGGCGCTGCCAGCGTACTGGCCGATAGCACCGCCGACATCGCCGAGAAGTTCCCGGAGGTATCCACCGCTTCTACGCTGAAGTAGTATGTGGTCCCCGGCGTCAATTGGTAGTTGGTGAAAGTAGGGGACGTTGTAGCGGTGACGTACCCTACTTGGCTCAGCCCGGTAGGCGTGGTTCCACCGTACACATGATAGCCGGCCACGGCCTCCAAATCCGTCGAGGGCGACCACGTCAGGGTGATATAGTTGCCGGAAACCACGGATGCCACCAGATGGGCGGGCGTGCTGGGGGGCGTCAGATCCATGGTAGTAACCGACACACCCGCTAAGGGCGACGTGTTTCCGGCTAGATCGAAGGCGGACACATCATAGGCATATGTAGTCGCGGTGGTAAGTCCGGAGTCTTGGTAGAACGTTTGGGCCGTGGTCGTGATGCGCACGCCATTGCGGGACACATAGTAACCGGCCACCCCGACGTTATCAGTCGAGGCAGTCCAGCTCACAGTTGCTGTGGTGGTAGCCGTCGAAAATCCGGTCAGTCCGGTAGGGGCAGTGGGCGCGGTTGTGTCCGGCGTCGTGACCATCGACTTATAGAAGCTCATGCCCGTGGGGGTGAAGCTGGCTTGCTCGCTAGCGGTCCCGAACGCCGTGTACTCCGTATTCGTGATCTGGGTGGGGGTCAGATTCTCGTTGGAACTGTTATACGGCAGATCGGCGCGGAAGTTGTCCGAGGAGAACGGCCCCAGAAATTCCATCTTGGTGTAGTTGCCCAGATTCTCCATGGTCTGCAGGAAATAAGAATCCAGCGGCTCCCAAAAGTTGAACGGATCGCGCGCCATAATCTGGTTCCCGTTGAGCACATTCACCTCGCTGTCCCGGACTTTATAGAGCCAGCATCCCGACATCGTAACGGGCTTGCCGGCTGCAGCTGCGATACTGGCGATGGTCAGGGCATTGGGCAAAAAGCCATCGTTTATCGTGTAGATGTGCATGTCGATGAAATCCAGCGGCAGGGCTACAAAACTCTGCGTGAACTCCTGGAATTGTGGATCGAAGGTGGCCACGCCGGCCCCCACCTTCAGACTGGGAATCGCCTTCCGCGCGCTGGTCAGCATCATGCTCACCAAGCTGGAAGCCCCGCTGACGGTGTCGACCTCGGATTGCCCACTATTGGCGGCTTCCGAATCCGGCTCTTCCAGCACCACCAGATAATCCGGCTGCATGGTCTGGGCGACTACCTGGGCCGTCTGTGCGCGGGCCTGCTGGTATTGGGCCCAGTCGAGGGTGGCATAGAAGGGCCCCACGTTCCAGCCGGCGAAGATGCCGGTGGGTTGCAATGTGTCGTTTTCGACCACCAGTTTCATGCCCGCCGCGTGGACCATGCTAGCCACCTGCGAATAGAAGTTCACGTATTGTTGATACTGCGCTTCACTGGAGAAGAAGGGCTCGTACAGCATGGGAAAGGCGAGCTCGATCATCGCCGCCTTAGCCCCCATGGCCTTCCACCCCTGCAGTTCGAGCTGCACTCCCGCCAAGCGGTTGGCATCGATCAATTGAGGGCCGGCGTTCGCATCCGCCGTCGTGAGCCATCCGGCGTAGAGCACCGGATAGTTGGGCGCCTTCCCCTTGCTGTTCAGCGTGGAATTGAAGGAGATGAGATAGTTGTCCAGTTCGGAGTACAGATCCTGGAAGGTTGCGGGCACTGGAGGCGGCGTTGCCGCCTCACAAAATGAATGTAAAACCGACAGTGTCAGAATAATAGGAAGGCAGAGACGCCATCGCGTGGAAGCGCGAAAAATTGATGAAGACTTCATGAAGTTAATGCCTTTCAAGTACCAAGCTAAAAACAGACTCAATCACCACCGGGTCGACCTCCTCCGTGCGCGTGGCAGCGCCGGCGTTGCTGTACGCGTACGATGTGCCTCCCATATCCCTCGAGGAATTGACTGACCTGGCATTGCCGGCTTCAAAATAGGTGCTACCGGGATTGCTGGTGATACTGGTGATCGATGCAGTACTGCCAAAAGTCCAAGACCAGCCCACGACGATCCATTGACCGCTGCTCGTGGCGGGAATCGTGCCAGGTAATGGCGGATAAAACAGCAAGTCGGCGGCTGATGGCAGGCTCTGTGGAACCCCCAAAAGCATCGTCAGCTTCAAACGCATAGTATTACTAGTTCTTCGTCTCCCCAAGTACTCTCGCCGTGGTGAAAGCCCAGTATAGTATTCTTCCTGTCAGTGGCCTATCGTGGACTCGCCGCAATCACGCATGCAGAATAGGTTAACTCCTCCATGCGGAATGACTTACTGTCACAGAGGGTTATCCCCTAGCGCTGCGAACGCCCAAGGGCCCTGGCGAGCCGCCGGTCCTTAGTCCCCTGCCGTTCCAGTTTTGTTCACCTAAACTTAGCGCCTGGCATCATCGGCATGGAACCAACGGCCTAGAAGTACCACGGCCAGCGCCGTCGCAATTCTGCTTCACGTGGCGCCTGGACCGCGATCGGCGGGCTATTGTTCCGAACAGCCCCGATGCTGAATCCGCTTCAGTATGGTAACTACCAATTATGCTCATGCGGCTTCAGCATTGTCAACAAGTAGCAGCAACGTGAATCCGCTTTAGAATCACGGGTCCCGGCGAGCGGCTGGCCCTAAACTCCTACCCGCCCGGTCTAGTTCCGGTTACGTGGAGGTGAGGTCCGCCAGCATCAATATGGAATCAACAGTCCTACAGGTACTATGAGTTTTAACAAGACGCTGAACGGTACCGTCTCGTTGCGCGAAAACTCAGAAACTTCTTAGAAAAGTACCAGTGCGTAACAAGTGATAGGCATCCAGAGCACCTTTTCAGCGCAAAAAGAGTTAACATCTAAAATCGTCGTTCACTTCGGAGGAAGCATACGGATGGATCGTCTAGAGAGCCGTTGGCGGGTTGCAGGCGCGCGTTTGATCCTGGCAGTTCTTGGTTTAGCGGCGCTCGGAGGCTCGCGCGCAGCCGCCGCATGCCCTTCGATTGATCCGACCAAGGGGTTTGTCTCAAACTTCGCAAATCCCTGTTACGAACTCCCCATGGCAGTGTCCGTATCAAATGGGGCCACCGATCTGGAAGCGATCTATACCCGGGTTTATTTTCAAGTGAACCCGGCCTACGAGCTGATTATTCTGGGTACTTATCCAAATGCCCGCTTCATGTCGGCGAGCGTTTACGACGACCACCTGGTGGTGGTGGGCGACTTGAAGGATTCAGCCATTGTGCCGCTCACTAGCCAGACGGTCAATCCTTTTCTGCCGGGTGCAGTGTACAAACCGAATCAACTGTATGGCGTCACCGTCTCGCTGGGCGGCGGCCAGCCGGCTATGGTGAGCCCGGGCTGCGCCACACCCAGCAGTGTTGAGCACAATCTGCTGGATGCATCCCAGATTCATCAAGGCATTACCTGGGCTGGATACCCGAACTTGCCGGCTGGATTTCCTGCTCACGAAACGGGCGCCAATGCGGCCGGCGCCTTTTACATTCGGAAGTATGTGGACATTGACTCGCCGCCGCCCACGGAATATGTAATCGTACGCAGCTTGGCGAATGGGTGCGCGATTCCAATTCAGCAGGCCCAGCAAATGAATCTTGTTACCGTGTCGCAAGTAGTGAGCGGGCCCTGGCTGCACGAAGCCCAGATCGATGCTCATTTGCAATATGCTTCGCTGATCCAGCCGTACCTCGATTTTCCGAGCGATCCAACCAACGGAGCGCTCTGGGGCCGGCCATCCGAATACGTCGCGCTCAACGATCAAGATGCGGGCTACCTGGGCACCAGTTTCAGCAGCACGCAAATCGCAGAGCTACTTTCCGGCCAGGTTTACCTGCGCCTTCGGTTTCAAATGCCAACCACGCCGAACACACCCTGCGCCAACGGAAGCTGTAGCTTGACTGGAAATGAACAGGTACGGTATGTCGGATTGACGTTGCATACGGCTCCCTCTTCGTGCCGGGGAGCCACGTCTGTATTCACCATTGACGATCAGGGTCTGGTGAAAGATCCCAATGGAAATGTAACCATCGTCGCCGGGTTCGGGGCGCCGCAGCCTTCCAACGTGACGGCGGCCAATTACTACACCTGGATCGATCTCAGCACTGTCTCGAACTACACCAGCGTCACCGGTTTGATCGTCCGTGAAATATCTCCGAACCCGACCTTTCGCTGCTCGGCGTTCAACGTCCCTTTCAAGACGTCAGAGTACAATCCCAAGGGCGGGTATATGGGGAATTACGTTCCCACGGTGGATTTTCCCACGGCAGCAGAGATCCCGTTGACGCCGGTGCCTGTGTCGCGCCCGAATACCTGTTCCTTGGAGCCTGCTCAAAAGCCCCAATCGGTCTGGACCAGCACGGGCTATGAGACGTGCGCGTCCAACGATACATTGAGCGCGTACTCGGCCACCGTAGCCAGCACTGCCGGCAATGGCAATTCGCAACTGACTGCGACCGGAGCTTGGACGGCCAGCAGCGATGCGTCGTGGCTGCAATTGTCTTCCGGCAGCACTAGCGGCAGCGCCAACGCGACCATCGACTATAGCTATTTAGCCAATCTGAATCCTGGCGCCCAGACGGGACAACTCAACATCGCCGGCTTGCCGTTCTGGCTTACTCAGGTGGGCACCAGCTATGTCCCGGTAGATTCGCTCCGCCCGTTAGTGTCCTCTGGGTTGAACGGTCCGCGAGGTGTTGCCGTAGACGGCTTGGGTAACGTCTATATCGCCGATAGCGGCAACAACGCCGTCGAGGAATGGACTCCGAATACCCGGCAGGCAACCCCACTGGTGGTTTCCGGACTGAATAGTCCGTCCGCGGTTGCAGTGGACACGCAGGGGAATGTCTATATCGCCGATAGCGGCAATCATGCCATCGAGGAGTTTAGCCCTTCGACGTTTCAGTTCACGACATTAGTGTCAGGTCTGAGCAATCCGTCCGGGGTGGCGGTGGATGGACAGGGCAATGTTTATTTCTCCGATACCAGTAACAATGCCATCGACGAATGGAATAGCGCGACTCAGCAGGTTAGCATGCTGGTGGCCTCCGGCTTGAACGGTCCCACTGGCGTAGCGGTGGACTCGCTAGGTGATGTCTATTTCGCCGATTCGAACAACAACGCAGTCGACGAATGGAGTGTAGCCAGTGGGCAGGTGAGCACTTTGGTGAGTTCAGGATTGAGCAATCCAACCGGTGTAGCCGTGG
>Ga0209006_10003532_pt1 | contig 14212 bp, 11 predicted proteins | sample JacPin_JW_Ref_O2_FD_188567 | JGI IMG/M metagenome (GOLD analysis project Ga0209006, IMG submission 188567) | Forest soil microbial communities from Algoma, Ontario, Canada - Jack Pine, Ontario site 1_JW_Ref_O2 (SPAdes) (version 2) | ecosystem: Environmental > Terrestrial > Soil > Boreal... | reverse complement strand
TTTCCGAATTGGCCGGCGGACGGTAAGCCGCTGGAGATTCATTTCACGCCGGGAGAGAAGTTCAGCTACTCGGGCGCGGGCATGGTTTTGTTGCAGAAGGCGGTCGAGAAAATTACGGGCAAGCCGCTGAATGACTACATGCAGGAGGCGGTCTTTGCGCCCCTTGGGATGAAGCACAGCAGCTATGTGTGGAATGCGGCGCTGGAAAATGATATCGCGTATGGGCACGACGTCAGCGGAGCGCCGGTGGATTTGTTCAAGGCGAATGAAGCGAATGCGGCGGCGAGTCTGATGACGACGGCAGAGGATTACGCGAAGTTTCTGGACGCCGTCCTCGATGGAAAGGGATTGAAGCCGGAGACGCTGCGCGAGATGGAGAATCCGCAGATTGCCGTCGATACGGGCTGCACGAACTGTGTGGAAGGAACGGGAACGGGGAAATTGTCGACCTCGGTCTTTTGGGGATTAGGCGTCGGCATTGAGAATACGGCGGACGGCGAGTCTCTCTGGCACTGGGGCGATAACGGAGTGTTCAAGGCGTTTTTTGTCGTGCGTCCGGCGACGAAGTCGGGCGTGGTGTACATGACCAACAGCGAAAACGGGCTGGCAATCGCGCGTCAGATTTTGGCGGAGACGCTTGGCGGCGAGCAGCCGGCGTTTGATTGGCTGAAGTATGACAACTACGACTCGCCTGCGCTCGGCTTTACACGAACGGCTCTGAAAGATGGCGCAGCTGTCGCGCTGGAGAAATTTTCAGCGGAGTTGGCTAGCGGAAAAATTTCCGAAGGAACGATAAATACGACGGGATACCAGTTGATGGGAAGGAAGAAAATTGACGATGCCATCCTGTTGTTCCGGAAGAATGTGGAGCTGCATCCGGAATCATGGAATGTGTATGACAGTCTGGGCGAGGCGTACATGAATCATGGGGATAAGGATTTGGCGGTGAAGAATTATGAGAAGTCGGTGGAGTTGAATCCGAAGAATGAGAATGGTGTGGCAACGTTGAAGAAGTTGGCCGAGAAGTAACTTCAGAGAATCTTGATCTCTCGCAGGGGAGATCCCTCCGCCCGCCGGTGAAAACGCGGTCATTCCGGACAACCTCGCGCAGCAATTCCCTTCCTTCTTAGTTTTCCACAGGGCTGTGTAACGAATTGCATCTTTTGCGCACTATCCTCCCGATGCTTGTACGGGTGCGCGTAGTAGACCGGCGTGCCCGAACCCAGGGGTAATCCAAAAATCAGTTTCGTCGGAGGACGGATATGAAGGCTCTAGGTACACGTGTGCGGATCGGGCTTGGACTAATTGCGATGTTCTGCGGCGGTGGCGTGGTAGCGGCGCAGACGTCGAATGACGCGGCGCCGGTGACGGCGTCGGGCTCGAATGGGGCTGTGGTTCCACAGCTGGTGAAGTACAGCGGCGTTCTGACGGACGCCCAGGGAAATGCACTGAGCGGTGTGGTGGGTGTGACATTCAGTATGTATCAGGAGCAGACGGGCGGCGCGGCGCTCTGGTCGGAAATTCAGAATGTGCAGATGAGCAAAGATGGTCATTACACGGTGACGTTGGGCTCGACGACCAGCGAAGGGCTGCCGCAGGATGTGTTTGCCAACGGCGAAGCGCGGTGGTTGGGCGTGCAGGTGGATGGTCAGGCGGAAAAGGCTCGCGTGCTGCTGGCAGCAGTACCCTATGCATTGAAGGCGCGCGATGCCGAAACGATTGGCGGATTGCCGGCATCGGCGTTCATGCTGGCCAATGGCGGATCGTCGAATTTGAATGGAACGGCGAAGACGGCCGATGCGAAGGTCTCGGCGAATGTTAGTAAGAGTTCGGCGACGCCGGCGAATCCTGCGGTTACGGGCAAGGGCGTCGTGGACTACATTCCGATGTGGGATACCACCAGCGACATCGTCGATTCGGTGATCTTCCAGAAGACTTCGGAGATCGGCATTGGCACGACGGCTCCGGCAGCGACCTTGGACGTGAACGGAAAGTCCGACGTGCGCGACACGTTAACTTTATTTCCGAAGAGCACCGACAACACTCTGGCGGTGAGCGGAACCACGTTCAAAATCAACAGCACCGGCGCGGTGACATTCGTCAGCGGCCAGACGTTTCCGGGTGCGGGGACGATTACCGGCGTGACGACCGCGGCCGGAAGCGGATTGAGCGGCGGCGGAACGACTGGAACTCTGTCGCTGAAAGTGCCGGCGGCCGGAATCACGAACGCGATGCTGGCGAGTTCGAAAATTACGCTGAGCGCGAGCACCGCGGGCGGACTTACCGTACCAGGGGCGATGACGCTGGGCGACTCCTACACGATCGGCCTGAAGGCTTGCAGTTCGAAGCAAGTGCTGCAATACAACGGGACGGCATGGGCCTGCGCTGCTGCGGGCACAGGAACCGTGACCAGTGTGGCGAGTGGATCTGGGTTGACCGGCGGTCCGATCACGGGCAGCGGGACCTTGAGCATCGCGAACGCGGGCGTGACCAATGCGATGCTGGCGCATCCCACGATTACACTGACCACGGGCAGCGGCTTGAACGGTCCGGGGACGATGACGCTGGGTAACAGCTACAATCTCGCCCTCACCACGAGCTGCGCAACCAATCAGGTCTTGCAGTGGAATGGCAGCAAGTGGGCTTGCTCGAGCGCGGGCTCGGGAACCGTGACCAGCGTGGCCAGTGGAACGGGGCTGACGGGCGGTCCGATCACCGGCAGCGGGACGCTGAGCATCAACACGACGGTGATTCCGCAACTCGCCGCTGAAAATGTTTTCACCAACACGCAAATCATCAATGAGACCGCCGGAGATGGACTCGACATTACGGCCAACAATGGCTATGGCCTCTTTGTGGAGAGCGCGGGGCTTGATGGCATTGTCGGCTACGGAAATTACGACGGCGGGTTCTTTAGCGGCACGGACGCGGGCACGTATTCGGAATCGCAGTCAACCAACGCTTTCCAGGCGGCGGCCTATGGATCCCAATACGGCTCGTCCGGCGAAGGGATTGGCGTGTATGGATGGAGCGCGAGCAACGTCGGAATCGGCGTCTATGGCGTGGGGGAAACGAGCAGCGCTACCGGGGCGAATACGGATTCCGGCTACTATCCCATGGGAGTCTGGGGCGATAGCGGCGCGCAGTTTGGCTTCGGAGCTTTTGGTTCGGCGGACGATGGCTGGGCCTTCGTGGGCTACAACAACAGTCCCTCGGGCTTCGCGACCATCTGGCTGGAGAATCAGGAGACCACGGCTAGCGACGATCCAGTGCTGTTTACCTATGGCTACGGTTACGGCGGCGAGTGTACGGCCGACGTGAGCGGCAACCTGGGCTGCACTGGTTCGGTGAGTGCGGTGGCTGCGATTGCGGGCGGATCGAAGAAAGTGGCTCTGAACGGCATCGCGTCGCCGGAGCACTGGTTCGAAGACGCCGGCAGCGGGCAGTTGTCGAGTGGAGAAGCGGTGATCAACATCGAATCCATCTACGGAGAAACGGTGAACACGGGCATGGACTATCACGTGTTCCTGACTCCGAACGGCGATTGCAAAGGCCTGTACGTTGCACAGAAGTCGGCTACGTCGTTTGTGGTGCGGGAACTCGGTGGAGGGACGTCGAGCATCGCGTTCGACTACCGCATCATGGCGAAGCGGCGCGGATTCGAGGAGGCGCGGCTGACGGACAGGACGAAGGTGTTCAGCCTGAAGAACCGTCCGATTAAGGCTGCGGGCACGCCGGTGAAGCGCGCGCCAAATCCGCAGGATGTACGCAAGCAGATGGAGCAGCATGCCAAGCCGCACTCGATAGGGACGTTGGCCAAGAAGTAGTGTTCGAGTTGTTTCCTTGGGGAACCCCGTTCAGGCTCTTGCCTGAACGGGGATTTTTATTTCCCACCTGGTCGGGATGGCTTCTGCGCAAGGGTGGGGCGATCGCAAACGGGAAGGGCACAAGTTTACTCGTGCCGTTTAAGTGCAAAAAAGTTGCGCTTTAGCGCCCGTCCGCACCTTCAAACAAAAATCTGCAGAGTACGGGTTACACCTTCGGCGAAATCTTTTTCTGGAGTGATCAGGCTGAGGATCAGGTAGCCATCGGAGGGAAAGTCGTAGAAGTGGCTGGGGTGAACGAGGACAGATTTTTCTTCGACGAGATGAATGACGCGGTCTTCGTCGGATTGAGTAACCGGAATGCGAAGGATGGCGTACCATCCGCCCTCGACGCCGAGGCGGGAACAGATTTTCTGCGCGGCCAGTTGGCGGTCGAGTTCGTGGAGATTTTTCGTCACTCGATCCAGCAGTTGCGACTGGATGGTCTTGCGTTGTTCGAGCAATGTAGGCATCGCCCACTGGATCGGAGCATTCATCGAAAGATAAGTGTCGGCGATGACTTCCAGGCGCGCGGTCGCCTCTACGACGGTCGCCTCGGGCCCGGTGACCACGGTCCACGCCACTTTCATTTGCGGCAGTGCCGAGATTTTTGAGAGCCCGCTCAGAGTAAAAGTGAGAGCGTCGCGGTTCCCCGCAAAGGTGCCGAAGCTGTCGTCATTCGTTGGCACTTGAGTCAAACGATAGTCAAGAAATACTTCATCGACGATCAGCGCCAGATTGTGGTCGCGGCAAAACTGGTTGAGCTGCGAAACCTCGCCGGACTTCACATACGACCCCGTTGGGTTGTTTGGGTGAACGAGAACGACGGCGCGAGTGCGCGGAGTCACGGCGCGATCGAGCGAGTGGAAATCGATTTGCCATCCGTGATCGTAGAGAAGCGGGTAGGGGATGAGGCGAACATCCTGCAGGTCGGCGAGAAATTCGAATAGAGGATAGCTGGGCTTGGGCACCAGGATTTCGTCTCCGGCATTGCAGAGAAGCCGGAATACATAGGAGTAGCCCTCGCTGGTGCTGGCGGTCAGGATAATGCGGTCGGGATCAATGCTAGCGGCGTGCTCGGCGCGGTAATAAGCAGCGACAGACGCGCGCGCTTCGAGCAATCCTTTGGCCTGCGGATCGTAGTCGAGGGAGCTAGGCGACGCGAGCGCGGAGAGGATGGTCCCGTCGTCGTATTCCAGGGCGACGCGCGTCGGGTTGGAAGCGGTTAAATCAAGAATTTGTTTTCCGCTGGCGCGGGCCTGTTCGAGTGCTTGGGTTAGGCGGTTGTGGGCGAGCTTCCAGTTGGTACGCGTCGAAAACATGCTGGGATGATTTTATGCGTTGTCCTTCCCATGCTATTTAGCTTCAAAATCTAAATTTATGAGCTGGGGAAATGTCGAGGCGGGGCGTCGCGCCACACGTCTTGTTCAACGCGGAAGGTTTCAGGGGTGGGCCAGTCGCGGATGCCGACGGCCGGGCATACCAGCGTCTTGCCGCTCGACCGCAGCAACTGGCGCAGCGTCTGCACACCGTAAAACAGTCCCTGGCCGCTGTTGGCGGCGACGATGAGGTGTTCATCGTCAGAGAACAGGATGTAGCCTTCTTCGCCCACCTGCTGATCGGCGGCCAGTCCGTTGCGCGCCAGAAATTTTCGCACCCATTTGTCGTCGAGGCGGGCTAGGACGATCGATCCCTCTTGCGCCTTGGCTTCGGGCTTCATGCTGATGATTTCAAGCTGCAGGCCGGAGCGGTCGGCGACCTCTTCGGCGAGCGTTTCGGCGGCGATGCGGTCTTCCGATTGATGGCCGAGCTGGACGTAGATTTTAGTTTTGGCGCTGACGTGGAACGCGCCTTCGTGCAGATGGAGTTCTTTCGGCGCGGGCTCAAGCTTAAGGGTGCGGCCGCCGTCGTCGATGATCGCCATCGCCGACGCCGAGGCACACGCCAATAGAGCAGGGAGAATCCAACGCAACCGCTTCTTCATTGTCATCCAGACCCGAGACCACGAAAGCCCTTAGCCTGCCATATTGTACTCGTGAGTATGAATGCTGTGGGATTGTCAGTTTGGGTCGGGATGCGGACGAGCCCACCCCGCCGAAGAACGCGACGAGGGTGGGGCAACCGCGCCTTAATCTTGACGGCTGGCTATTTGGCGAAGCCTTCTTTATTTACGACGTAGGGCATTTTGCTGATGTCGCCGTTGTAGTTGCCTTCCAGCATATCGATCAGGCCCTGAACGCAGCGTCCGGCCATGCCTTTATCGGGATCGGTGGAGAGGCGAGTGGTGTTGGCCGCGCTGGCAAAGTGGGGCATAAGCCGGCAGCGGTCGGCGATGGCGGGATCGCGCAGTGGAGAGTCGGCGGGCAGCGGTTCCTTTTCGTAAACGTCGAGAGCCGCGCCGGCGATCCAGTTTTCGCGCAGGGCGCGCACCAGGGCATTAGGGTCGACGACCGGTCCGCGCGAAGTATTGACCACGTAGGCTGTGGGCTTCATGAGCCGCAGCGTCTGCTCGTTGAAAAGATGGTGCGTGGGCGTGGAGCTCTCGCCGGGGCGAATCAAGGGCACATGAATGCTGACGAAATCGGCTTCGCGGAGCGCCTGCTCGAAAGGAACGTACTTGATCCAGTTTTTTTCGCGGGTGAGGCCGCGGGCGTGGCGCAGCTCGTTGATCTCTTGGATCGTTTTGACGAAGGCGTGATTTTCATACGCCGGGTCGTAACAAAGAATATTCATGTCGAAGCCGGAACATTTTTTGATGAAGGCAAGGCCAATACGCCCGGTGCCGATGACGGCGACAGTTTTGCCCGTAACTTCGTCGCCCAGGAAAGGCAGGAAAGGATGCCAATAGTCCCACTGGTTGTCGCGCGTGAGGTGCTCGGCGGGCCACATTTTGCGGGCCAGCGTGCCCAGCATGAAGAAAGCAAATTCAGCGGTAGCTTCGGTGAGCACGTCGGCAGTGTGGCTGAAAGGAACTTTGTAGCGGTTGGCATCGCCGCGATTGATGTTGTCGAAGCCAACGGCATCCTGGGCGACGGCTTTGAGCGTGCCTTTTCCGGCCTCAAAGATTTCCGCGTCGATGGCATCGCGCAGGGTGGTGATGAGTCCGTCGATGCCGGACTTCACCTTTTCGATGATCAGGCTCTTGGGCGGCGCCGTCGGTTGAGGATAGACCTCGAGATCATAGCCGCGCTGGCGCAGCAGGTTGAGGGCGGCGTCCCCAATGTTGCAGGTGGCGAAAACACGGAATTTTTTGGCCATGGAGGTTACTCTGGATTGGTATCAAGAGGGACGTTAGAAAATATCACATTGGAGATGGGACGAGGGATTCAAGTCTTAATCCTACTCAATTTACTCTTAATACCCTGCTGTCATCCTGAGCGTAGCCGTTTTTCAGGCGTAGCCAAGGATCTCCCGCTGAACCGCCCCATCGCGCCAACCAAACTGAGCCACTACCCAGCCCCCCGGCCTACGAAAACTGCGTAGGATGGGCTCTCGGGATTTCATCTTGATTTCAGACCGCGCGTCGATAACCGGAGCGAGGCTCGGGGGCGTCTCCAGACGCCAGCAGGCCGGCGATGTTGCGGAGGCTTTCCCAGGCAGCGTCGTTGAGCGAGGGTTCGGCGCTGACCAGGTCGCGGATCATCTCCCACGCGGCCATGTTGAGCGCGCCTTCAGGCGGCAGCCCCATGGCCAGCGAGACGGCGCACTGCGGGCAGAAGCAGATTCTTTGCGCCGACGATTTTTGCCGCGGACGAATGCCGACCGTCTGCGCGAACATATAAACCGCGACGGATTTGTCTCCCGATTGAATTTCGCGCCGGCAGCGTAGGCAGAATATTGATTGCAAGAGTGCCTTCCTTATTTATGGACGAAGTTTGCCGCGTGAATACTCTCCAATAGCGCTGTGCGCCGGCGCAAGTACGCAGGAAGATTCCGGTGTTTCGCAGAGCCTAAAACTCGCACGCGATAGGAACAGCCGTGGAAGAGCGGCGCTTCAGCGCCGCGTTAAGCGAAAAATAGAGGGGCTTCAGCCCCCGCGCTACGCCCTGTCATCCTGAGCGAAGCGTGAAGTTCGCAACGCGAACTTTACGCGAAGTCGAAGGATCCCATGCCCTCCGGCAGCACCACAAACCCAACAAGGCATTTCTAAAAATAACCATCCCTACTTCTTAAACAAATTATCAAACGCCGCCCGCGCATCATTCGGACGCGGCCCCGCCGCGACCGGCGTCGACGTCTCCTTCTCCCGCGTCACGCGCATGTCATACGACGGGCACTCATTCCTCACATCCTTCTTCGCGACCCGCACCGCCACCGGCTGCATGCACTCAAACCGGCTTCCCGGATCGAAATACGTACACTGCTTGCACGAGTGCAACTCAAACGCGCACTTCGGACACTTCCCGTCCGCCGTCATCCCCTGCAATACCGTCCCACACTGCGAGCACCGCGAAACATCCCGCGTCCCCGCCATATTCACCGGACGCGGCCCAAACGTCGTATCCCGCTTCGAAGGCGGAGCCTGTTTCTCCGCTCCCAGAATTTTGCGCGACAAATCCCGGGACCGATTCTCGCGCTCCCTGTCCCCCGGATCGCGCTCCTTCCGCTCGCCCCCGGAATCGCGATCCTGATACCCATGTTGTCGATATTTAGCCAAGAAGAACCTCCCCAAGCTGCCAAGCATTCTCTCCCCGTCGATACTCCTCCGGCAAGTATCAACAAACGGGAAGGGCACGACTCTAGTCGTGCCGTTAAAGATCAAGAAATGGCGCGGCTTTAGCCGCTGAGGGAAACCCTTGCGCAGCCGTGGAAAATGTCTGCGCTAGCGTGGCGCCAAGAATGAAGGGGCTTCAGCCCCCGTGGACCGCCGGCTCGCTACAATAGAAAAATGATTCACGAGATTCTTCCCGTCGGCCCATTGCAATGCAACTGCTCCATCATCGGCGACGAAACCACGCACGAAGCCATGGTCATCGACCCCGGCGACGATATCGACGACCTCCTCGCGATCCTGCGCAAGCACAATCTCCATGTCAAAAACATCGTCGTCACCCACGCCCACATCGACCACGTCGGCGGAGCCATGAAACTCCGCGCCGCGACCGGCGCACCCATCCTGCTCAATCAGAACGATTATGAGCTTCTGAAAATCATGGACGTGCAAGCCTCCTGGATTGGCGTCCCCGTCCCGGAAAAAATTGAAATCGATCGCAGCGTCTCCACCGGAGAAACCGTCACCGCCGGATCGCACACCGCAACCATCCTTCACACGCCCGGCCACACCGAAGGCAGCATCTGCCTCTACTTCCCCGCCGAAAAAAAACTCATCGCCGGAGACACACTCTTCGCCGGCTCCATCGGCCGCACCGACCTCACCGGCGGCTCCATGCAAAAAATCATGCGCTCCCTCCACGACACGGTGATGGCATTGCCTGACGAAACCGTCGTCGTCCCCGGCCACGGCAACCTCACCACCATCGGCGATGAGCGCGAATCCAATCCGTTCTTAGTGAAACGCTAGCAGCTGAAAGAAATCCTTGCGCTACCGTGGAAGAGCGGCGCTTGAGCGCCGCGTCCGCGCTACAAATCGAACGGTCATCTCAGGGTTTTTGGGTGGGGCGAAGAAGAATCTCGCTGATGAACGACTGCGGGGCTTGCGTTACCAGCATGGCCACGGCGTGGGCGATGTCGTCGGGTTGAAGCATCTTGTTCGGGTTCTTGCCTTCGTGGGGGCTGAGTTCGGTTTCGGTTGAGCCGGGGCAGACCACCGAGACCCGGATATTGTGTGGGCGCAGTTCTTCGGCGACGGAGTAGCTGAGGCCGTTCAATCCCCACTTGGAAGCGGCGTAGGCTGCGCCGTTGGGCAGCGCATTTTTTCCCGCGAGAGACGAAATGTTAATGATATGTCCCGAATAGTTGCGGATCATGAGCGGGGCGAAGACGCGGATCGCGTAGTAGACGCCGCGCAGGTTAGTGTTGAGAATTTTTTCCCAGTCGTCGGGAAGTAGCGTGTGCAGAGGATCTTTAAAGCCGCCGACTCCGGCATTGTTGACCAGGATGTCAAGACGACCAAAAGTGCTTTCGACGCGCGCGGCGGTATATTCGAGTTGATGCAGAATGGTGACGTCGCAGGCGATGACTTCCGCTTTGCCGCCTTTGTCGAGGATGGAGCGGGCAGTGTCGTCGAGGGCGGAGTGAGTGCGTCCGCAAAGGACGGTGGTCGCGCCGAGTTCGGCGAGTTTACGGGCGATGGCTGCGCCGATGCCGCGTCCAGCGCCGGTGATGAGTGCGACTTGGCCGTTTAAGGGATGTGCGGTGTCTAATGTAGGGGATGTCATGTCGTTCTGGTTTTGGATGCGCGAAGTTTTAAGATGAAGAGCGGAGATCACAAACATCCGCTTCAGCCGTGGATTGCATCTTAGCAAGTTGGCGCAGTAACAATAAAGTGAACGATGAGGGGAACGCGCTTGCCTTCGGCAAGAGAGGACCATATAATCCGGCCAACCGGGAAACAAGGGTCTGCGGCTCGGCGTTCCAGTCGAAGTGTATGCTTTGCGTCATCCCTGGTGCCGTATTCTTTGAGTGGAATCCCTTTTTTGAACTCGGTGCCCTGCCAGGAAGCAAGACCTTCCAAAGCAGGATCGGTATGCAAAAGCGGTCCCGGCGGAAGGCAGTTGCTGCTGCAAGTATTGAAGAACACGTTTTCCTAGTAGAGCAAATTTCCCACAGGTTCAAGGAGCCATGCTGATGAAAACGATTTTGCTGACGGTTGTGCTCGGGGTTGCCGCGGCAGCAGGGGCACAGGACGCCGCACAGCCGGCACAAAGCCAACCCGCCGGATCGCAGTCGCAAGCGCCGGTGATCAAAGATCCGGCCGAATACAACGCGTATGTGGCCGCGGTTGATTCCAAGAAAGACGCCAATGCGCGCATCAGCGGGCTGGAAGCGTTTCTGACCCAGTATCCCAACAGCGTGATGAAGAATCAGGCGCTGGAAACCCTGATGGTGAGCTACCAGCAGGCGAACAATCCAGCCAAAACTCTAGAGACAGCGAAGAAGCTGGTGGCGGTCGATTCGTGCAACATTCGAGCGCTCACGCTGCTGGCTTATTTCGATCGCATGATGGCGCAGGGCGGCGATCCGAATGCCGCGCAGTTGCTGATCGAGGGCAAGAAATTTGGGCAGGAAGGAGTCGATTGCGAGCCCAAGGTGACTGATCCGGAACTTAAAAAGAATATCGGTCAGATGGACTCCATCTTCAAGGCGGTCGAAGGAATGGCCGATCTGCAATCGAAAGACTACACCGACGCGATTCCAGAACTAAAGGCGGCGGCGGATGGGAACCCGACTGACTTCAGCGTCGTATATCCGCTGGCGCTGGCGTACTGGCCGGACCCGAAGACTCCGGTGACGCCCGAGAACAGCCGGAACGCAATCTGGTACGCGACGCGAGCTTCTGCGATTGCCCCGGCGCAAGCGCAAGCCCAGATCGAAAAATATGCGCATTCGTTGTTCCGAAGATTCCATGGCGGAGACGATGGCTGGACCGACTTCCTGGCCAAGGCCAAAGCCGGGACAGTGGCGCCTTCGAACGATGAGCTGACAACGTTAATCCCACCCGCACCGACTCCGGCCGATCAGGCGCACAAGATGGTGACGGATACCACTCCCGACAAAATGGATTTCGCAACGTGGGAGTTCGTGCTGACCAACGGCTCGCAGGCCGATCAGGATACGGTTTGGAATGCGATCAAGGGCAAGCCGGTGCAGATGGTAGGCACCGTGATCAGCGCCGAACCGGATACGATCATGGTCGCCGGCAGTTCGGATGATATCGACGCGAAGAAGGCCGACATCACTTTGAAGTTTGAAGATAAGCTTCCGGTGAGGCTGATTCCGAAGGAAGGAAACGATAAATTCCAGTTCCAGGGTGAGCCCGCGTCGTACACGCCGAGTCCATTCATGATGGTGATGGAAAAGGGACGGCTGCTCAACGCCAAGCCCGCGACTCCGGTGCACCACACGACGACGCCAGCCAAGAAACCGGCAGCGCAGTAGATTCTTCTGTTGTGAAAAAGGCAGCCCCTCGCGGGCTGCCTTTTTATTGGCAGAAAGCCGAGCGGCGCCCCGTTCAAGTCCGGGCACGTCAGGTATTACAATCCCTCTACCGAATATGAACTCCCGCGTCATCATCCTCTTTCTTCTGGTATCGACGCTCGCACTTTCCGCCTTCACTTACCAGGCCAGCACCATCGAGACTTCTCACGTCATCAATCCCGACGAGCTCGCGAAAATCCTCCAATCACCAAAAGCCGAGAAGCCGCTGCTGATTCAAGTCGGCTTCCACGTCCTCTACCTTCAAGGACACATTCCCGGCTCGGAGTACATCGGTCCGGCCTCCGACGCGGCCACGCTGCAGAAACTGCGCGACCGCGTGCAAACGCTGCCGCGCAACAAATTCATCGTCATCTACTGCGGCTGCTGCCCCTGGGACCACTGCCCCAATCTCAAGCCCGCCCATGACGCCCTGCTCGCCCTCGGTTTCACCAACGTCAAAGCCCTCCACATCCCCGACAACATTTCGACCAACTGGCGCGACAAAGGCTATCCCTGGGCCAAAGGCGAATAACCGCCTCCCCCTTTCCTTCTTTTTCGTTCTTGACACCCTCTCGATCTAACTGTTACATATTGTAACGCTACAATATTTAACACTGACCCGATGACCAACCCATCCACGCCGCGTCCAAACCCCATGCGCCCCAAGAACCTCGGCGAAGTCGAACAACTCGTCATGGATTTCCTATGGACCCATGGTCCTTCTTCTTCCGAAGCCTGCCGTGAAGCGCTCGCCTCCTCGCGCCCCATGAAGGATTCGACCATCCGCACCGTTTTGCGCCGCCTCGAAGACAAGGGATATCTGCAGCACGAAGTCGATGGACGCACCTTCATCTACAAAGCGCTGGATGCGCGCCAGAACGTCGCCGTCCGCGCCGTCAAAAGCATCATCGACCGCTTCTGCGGAGGCTCCGCCGAGCAACTCGTTCTCGGCATGGTCGATAACGCCGTTCTCGATCGCAAGCAGCTCGAACGTCTTACCCGCAAAATCTCCGAGCGCGCCGAAAAAGAAAAGTCTTCCCGGAAAGAAGGAAAACTATGACGCCCGTAAATTTCCCTGCGGCGGCCAGCCTTCTCGTGCAGCTCGTCAGCCCCGCTGCGCGCGCCATCCCGCTCGCGGCGGTCGCCGGACTTCTTCTCACGGCCTTCCGCATCCGCAACACGTCCCAGCGCCTTTTCACATGGACCGCGGTCCTCTACGCCGCCCTCGCCATGCCCCTGCTCGCGTGGATCGTGCCCTCGACTCCGGTTCCAATTCCAGCGATCTTGCCCAGCGCTGACTCGCACGCCGCGTCTGCTCAAACTTTTTCTTCGCAGCCAGCGGCCGCGCCAATCACGAGTGCGAAGAATATTTCTCAGGACGCTGCGCCCACTCTCGATGCCGGTCCGCAACCGCGCATCGTTCCAGCACCCTCACCGAACGCTTCGACTGTCTCCTGGGAAACTGTTGCCCTCGGCCTCTACCTGGCCGTCGCTTCCCTGCTGCTCGGGCGTTTCCTGCTCGGACTCGCTTTCACCCGCCGCCTGCTGCGTTCCTCCGAGCGCATCTACGATGCCCGCGCGCGTCTTCCGCTCGACCGCCGCGCTCATGCGGCAAACTTCCGCGCGACTCCGCCGCTTTTCGAATCCGAATATATTTCTGTGCCACTCACGATCGGCGCTTTGCGCTCCGCCATTCTTCTGCCCGCCGGATGGCGCGAGTGGGACGACGCCAAGCTTGATGCCGTCCTCGCCCACGAACTCTCGCATGTCGCGCGCCGCGACGGACTCACGCAGCGCGTTGCTCTGATCCATCGCGCCATCTTCTGGTTCAGTCCGCTGGCGTGGTGGCTCGACCGCCATCTCTCGGACCTCGCCGAAGCCGCGAGTGACGAGGCCGCGCTCGCCGCCGGCGCCAGCCGCACCGACTACGCCCGCACCCTGCTCGGATTTTTTACCGCCCTCCAATCCGCCCCCGGACGCGTCCGGTGGCAGGGCGTCGCCATGGCCAAGCCCGAATCCAGCGCCGTCAAACGCGTCGAACGAATTCTCTCCTGGGCTCCGGACGAGATGCCCGAAGAGAACAGCCAACAAAAAAGAAATAAAAAAGGACCACTCACCATGCGCCTGCAAAAAACCATTGCCCTTATCGCCGTCGCACTTCCCGTAATCTACTTCGCCGCATCCGTACACGCGGCTCCGCAGCATCTTCCGCTGGCTCCCGCGTTCGTACAAAACCAAACAGCGCCAAGCCA
>Ga0209006_10003531_pt1 | contig 14212 bp, 13 predicted proteins | sample JacPin_JW_Ref_O2_FD_188567 | JGI IMG/M metagenome (GOLD analysis project Ga0209006, IMG submission 188567) | Forest soil microbial communities from Algoma, Ontario, Canada - Jack Pine, Ontario site 1_JW_Ref_O2 (SPAdes) (version 2) | ecosystem: Environmental > Terrestrial > Soil > Boreal... | reverse complement strand
ATTGATGGTCAGCGACACCGATCGTACCCAGCGCACCAACTTCACGCTGTCGATCGAGGCCGCCGAGGGAGTCACCACCGGCATCTCGGCCCACGATCGCGCCCATACGGTGCGCACCGCCGTGCGCCCCGATGCGCAGCCGGAGCATCTGCGTCAGCCCGGTCACGTGTTCCCGATCATGGCCCAGCCTGGCGGTGTGCTGACGCGCGCCGGGCACACCGAGGCTGGCTGCGACCTGGCGCGCCTGGCCGGTTTCGAGCCGGCGGCCGCGATCGTCGAGATCATGAACGATGACGGCACGATGGCGCGCCGGCCCGAACTCCAGGACTTTGCCCGGCGCCACCAGCTCAAGATCGGCACCATTGCCGACCTGATTCGTTACCGCCTGCAAACCGAGCGCTCAGTGGAGCGCATCGCCGAGCGCAGCGTGAGCACCGCGCACGGCGATTTTCGTCTCTACTGCTACGAGGATCACGTCAATCGCGACGTGCACCTGGCGCTGGTGCACGGTGACCTCAGGTCCGCTACGCCGCTGGTGCGCGTGCACGTCACCGACACGCTGCGCGATCTGGTCGGTGTACACGACGGATCACACGCCTGGACACTGCCGGCAGCGCTGCTGCGTATCGCGCGCTCGCCGTGCGGTGTGGTGGTCATACTGCGCCAGCGCGAGCCGCCGCGCGAGCTGGCGGATGCCGTGCGCTCGCTGTCGCGACGGGCGTCGGGCGAGTCAGGCGCGCCGCTGAGCGGCCCCGTGCTGCGCACCTATGGCGTCGGCGCGCAGATTCTGCGCGACCTGGGTGTGGAGCGCATGCACGTGCTGTCGGCGCCCAAGCAGCTGCACGGAATCTCGGCTTTCGGGCTGGAGATCGTGGATTACGTCGGCGAGAGCGGTTGAAGCTTCGCTATACTTTGCAGCCGCATGGGTACCGCGGCCAATCAATCCGGCACGTTTGCAGCGAGCGAGTTTCAATTCGCGATCGTCGCCGCGCGCTATAACTCCGACATCGTCGAAGCGCTGCTCGAGGCGGCGCGTGCCACCTGGCGCAAACACGGCGGCACCGACGCGGCGTTGCGGGTCGAACATGTGCCGGGCGCGTTCGAGCTGCCGCTGGCGGCCAGGGCCCTGGCGCTGCATGGCGGGGTAGACGCCGTGGTGGCGCTCGGCTGCGTGATCCGCGGCGACACCGCGCACTTCGAACTGGTCGCCGGCCAGTGTGCCTATGGTCTGCAGCGCGTGATGCTCGATACCGGAGTGCCGGTGAGTTTCGGTGTGCTGACGGTGGACACGCGGGCGCAGGCGCTGGAGCGCGCGGCGGCGGATTCGCTCAACAAGGGTGCTGAAGCGCTTGACACTGCGCTGGCGATGGCGAGCCTGCTGCGGCGGCTGAAGTGAGCGGCCGCGTCGAGCGCAATTCCGGCGCCCGCACGGTGGCGCGCAAGCTGGCGCTGCAGGCGCTGTATCGCTGGCAGCTGAACGCCTGCGAATGGCGGGACCTGGTCTCCGAGTTTGCCGGCGATGCCGATATGCCGCGGGCCGATGCCGACTACTTTCAGACCCTGGTCGAGGCGATCTGCGGCTCGCACGATCAACTGGACGCCGCGCTGGCACCGCTGCTTGATCGCAAGCCGGCGCAGCTCGATCCGGTCGAGCACGCGCTGTTGCTGATCGGCAGCTACGAGCTGCAGCACCGGCCGGAGGTGCCGTTTCGTGTGGTGATCAATGAAGCCGTCAATCTGGCGCGCCGGTTCGGCGCCACCGATGGCCACAAGTTCGTCAATGGCGTGCTCGATCGCGGCGCGCGCCTGTGGCGCATCCAGGAGCATTGAGCGCCGCCGCGCTCATCAGGGCCGTGACGGGTGTCCGCTTCCGAATCGCAACTGATCGAGCGCTATTTTCGCGGGCTTGGCGCCCGCCGCGGCGACACGGTGCTCGGCATCGGCGATGATGCCGCGCTGGTGCGCGTGGCGCCCGGCAGCGAGCTGGCACTGACCACCGATGCGCTGATCGAGGGAGTGCATTTTCTGCCCGGAGCGCCGGCGCGCTCGCTCGGACACCGCGCGCTGGCAGTCAACCTGAGCGATATCGCGGCCATGGGCGCCGCTCCGAGCTGGGCATTGTTGTCGCTGAACCTGCCGTCGGCGGACGAGAGCTGGCTGCGCGAATTCGCCGCCGGCTTCGGAGCGCTGGCGCGCCGTCACGAGGTGGCTCTGGTGGGCGGAAACTTAAGCCGTGGTGCACTGTCGATCACGGTCGAACTGAGCGGGCTGTTGCCGGCGGGACAGGCGCTGCGGCGCGACGGTGCCTGCGCCGGGGATGAGTTGTACCTGAGCGGCAGCGTCGGCGATGCGGCCTGCGGCTTGAGAATACTGCGGGGCGAAGCCGCGGCGCCCCCGGCCGAGGCTGCCTATCTGAAGCAGCGTTTCGAATTCCCGACCCCACGGGTGGCGTTGGGACAGGCGTTACGCGGCGTCGCCAGCGCCTGTATCGACGTCTCCGACGGCGTGTATGTCGACGCGACCCGCCTGCTGGCGGCGTCCGGCTGCGCTGCCACGCTCGAGATCGAGCGCCTGCCGTTGTCGCAGGCGCTGCGCGACACCCTCGGCGATGGCTCGTGGCGCGCGGCGCTGTCGGGCGGCGAGGACTACGAGCTGTGCTTCACCGCCGCCCCGGCCCAGGCCGCCGCCATCGGCGCGATCGCGGCGCGCTGCGGCGAGCCGCTGACGCGCGTCGGCAGGCTGCAAGCCGGAGCCGGCCTGACGCTGACAATGGCCGGTTCGGTGATGCAGTTCTCGCCTTCGGGCTTCGATCACTTCGGCGATTGAACATTGTACCGTAGCCTCCCGGCGCGCGGCCGGCGGCCAGCCGCGGCGGCAGGCGGCGTGTTGACGGCCGCGGCCGATCCGCGATCCGCATCACAGCCGCGTGGTGTTGCAGCCGCTTATTCTGGCGGCCGTCATTCTCGCCGCTGTTATGAAAGCCTCCGCACCAAAAACCGCAAACGCCGCCAAGATCCCCGAGCGCATCGGCAAGTACCCCATCATCAATGAGGTCGGCCGCGGCAGCACCGGCACCGTTTTTATGTCACATGACCCGTACTACGGGCGTGACGTTGCGATCAAGGTCTACAACATCGAAGCCGGCGGCGACGACGAGCGTGCGCGCGTCGCGCGCAAGATGTTCCTGTCCGAAGCGCACATGGTCGGAATGCTGCACCATCCGAACATCCTGCCGATCTACGATGCCGGCGAGGAAAACGGCCATTGCTACATCGTCACCGAGCACGTGCACGGCGCGCGCACCCTGTCGGCCTATTGCCGCCCCGACAATCTGCTGCGGCTGGACGATGTGGTCGAACTGATGTTCAAGTGCGCCAAGGCGCTGCACTACGCGCATTCGCGCGGCGTCATCCACCGCGACATCAAGCCGTCGAACATCATGCTCACGACCGACAGCGATGTGCGCATCATCGACTTCGGCATTGCGCTGGTCGCCGACTCGGAGATCTCCCGCATCGAAGGCATCGCCGGTTCGCCCAGCTACATGTCGCCCGAACAGGTGCAGAGCCTGGAGCTGAGCAACCGTTCCGATCTGTATTCACTGGGCGCGGTGATGTATGAGCTGCTGACCGGCGTGCGGCCATTTCGCGCCGGCAATCTGGCCAAGCTGCTGCACCAGATCGTCTACGCCACGCCGGCGCCGATCCACACGCTGCGCAGCGACGTGCCGGAGGAGATCGAGAATGTGGTCGCGGTCGCGATGCAGAAGGACCCGGAGCGCCGCTATCAGTCGGGCCTGGACTTCGCCGCCGAACTCACCCGCGTGCATCAAACACTGCGGCAGCGCAACGCGCGCATCGATCAGCAGGAGCAATTCTCGCTGCTGCGGCGGCTGAAATTCTTCCACGAGTTCTCGCACGCCGAAATCCACGAGGTGCTGCGTGCCAGCCATTGGCAGCAGTACGCCGCCGGCGAGCAGATCGTCAAGGAAGGCGAGATGGATGATCGCTTCTACATCATCGTCGCCGGCAACTGCGCGATGGAGCGCCATGGCGAGCGCATCGGACTGCTGTCGAGCGGCGAGTGCTTCGGCGAAACCAGCTACGTGCTCGGTGCCAAGCGCACCGCGACTATTCTTGCAGCCGACGATATCACGGTGCTGAAGGTCAGCTCGACGCTGCTGGAACAGGTCTCGGCCTCGTGCCAGCTGCGCTTCAACCGCGTGTTCCTGCGCTCCCTGATCAGCCGCCTGCAGAGCACGGAGTTGCGCCCCGCCTAGGCGGGGCGACACTCAAAAGTCTTCAGCACTCGCGCTATAGCGCTCGCGTTCGCGCTAGAGCGCTCGCGGCCTCTAATGCTCTTTGTCGTGCGGCTCGTGCTCCGCCGGGTGCGGAGCGTTGGCCGGCGGATGGCCCGCGCCTCCTGGAGGCGCAGCGTGCTGAACCCTGGCGGCCGGTGGCGGCCCCTTCGCCGGTGCAGCAGGCACGACCGGTGCGGCCCCGCCGGTACCACCCGTGGTGTGCGGCGGCGCGGCCGTGAGCGCAGTCGGATGCGGTGCCATGGCGGGGGCACCGCCGGTCGCGTGCGCGCCGGCCGCTGTAGCCGGCGTGGAGCCCGGCGGATGGAGCGCGACGCCGTGCGCCGCGACCACGCCCTGGCCGGTAAACACGGCGGGGCGCGCGGTGGCGGCGATCGGCGGATTGCCGTGATTGGCCGCGGCGCGCAGCGCCGGATTGCTCTGGGCGCCCTGCTCGTGCTGGACCTGCGCCGGCAGCGGTGCGACATGCTGCTCGTGTTGCGCCGCCAATTCCTGCGGTTCCGCCTTGGCCTGGATGCCGCCGGTGCCGCCGTTGTAGCTGACGTGATTGACCGTGACGTTGTTGATCACGGTTTTGTTGTAGACGTTGGTGATCTGGGTGTTGCCACGAACATTGCTATAGGCGCTGTTGTAGCGGAATGCGCCGTGGTCCCAGTAGCCGCCGTCGTAGCCGTGGCCGCCGTAACCGAAGCCGTAATTCACGCCGCCATAGAAGCCGATGTGGGGACCCCAGTAGCCGCCGTTCCACACATAGACGCCATCGTTCCAGCCCCAGTAGCCCGGCGTCCACAGATAACCCGGCTGCGGCGCCTCGACCCAGGTGCCCGGAACCCAGTAATAGTCGCCGTCACCCCAGGCCCAGTAGCCGGGTGCCCACAGGAAACCCGGCCCTGGCACCGGCGGCTGTTCGTACACCGGCAACGCCGGCGGGGCGATATTGATCGATACTCCGACACTGACAAAGGCCTGCGAGGCCTGCGAACTCAGCAGCAGCGCGGACGCCGCTACTGTCGCCATCACTGCCGTGTAAAAATTGCTGGCGCGATATTGCATGGAATCCTTCCTTGCCGCTGTAGGTCAGCGATATCTACAGGAAACGCCGGCGAGATTAACCCGTTGACGCTGAACGGCCGCTGACTCGAGCGTTCAACGGGCATTGCGCACGCAAACGGTGGGAATTGCAATCGGACAGGCGCGCAATTGCGCGCAGATGCGACTCGCGCACGCCGGCATGAGCGCAGCGGCTGCTGCAGTCGTTGTCGGCGCCTTTCAGCGCTGCCGGATCTGGCCCAGAAGTCGCAGGATCTCCAGGTACAGCCATACCAGCGTAACCAGCAGTCCGAAGGCCGCGTACCACTCCATGTAGCGCGGCGCTCTATTGGCGACACCGGTGGCAATCAGATCGAAGCTCAGTACCAGGTTGAGTGCGGCCACGCACACGATCACCAGCGACACACCAATGCCGAGCGGCGTGGCGCTGCCGAGAATCGGCACCGCGACGTGAAACAAGCTGAGCACGAACGTCGCCAGGTACAACAGCATGATGGCGCCGGTGGCGCCGACCACGATGGCGCGAAAGCGCTGCGTCACATGAATCAATCCCAGCGTGTAGGCCAGCAGCAGCGCGGCCATGACGCCGAAGGTCAGACCGACCGCCTGCACGGCGATGCCGGGATAGCGCTTCTCCAGCACCGCGGAAAAGCCGCCGATCGCAAGGCCCTCGCACACTGCGTACGGGATCGACAGGTACGGCGCCAGCGTGGCCTTGAAACTGATCACCAGCGCCAGCGCGAACCCGCCCAGCGCGCCGATCCAGATCGCCGGTGCGATCGCCGCCAGGCCGCCGCCCGACAGGTACTGCGACCATGGCCACAGCGCCGCGGCCAGCAGCACCACCAGCAGCAGGAACGATTTGTTGATCGTTCCCTGCAGCGTCATCGCCTCGCCGGCGACGCCAGCCTGAGGCAGGCCGGCGAAGGTCTTGTCGTTCAGGGTCGGATTGCTGGTGCGTGTCAGCCAGTTTTTGTTGTCCATCGTCAGATTGCCTTGTCGTGTTCGATCATCGCGTAGGCCGAATGGTTGTGAATCGACTCGAAATTCTCGCTCTCCACCACGTAGGCGGAGATGCGGTCCTCGGTGTTAAGGCGCACGGCGACGTCGCGTACCATGTCTTCGACGAATTTCGGATTGTCATAGGCACGCTCGGTGACGTACTTCTCGTCGGGCCGCTTCAGGATGCCGTACAGCTCGCACGAGGCTTCGCTCTCGGCCAGCTCGATCAGTTCCTCGATCCAGATGTGCTCCTGCAGGCGCGCCTTGATGGTGATGTGCGAGCGCTGGTTGTGGGCGCCACGATCGGAGATCTTCTTCGAACACGGGCACAGGCTGGTGACCGGGACCACCACCTTGACCCAGGTGTGGGCCTCGCCGCGGCAGATCTCGCCGATCAGCGAGGCCTGGTAATCCATCAGGCTCTCCACGCCGGTGACCGGTGCGCGCTTCATCATGAAAAACGGAAACGACATCTCGATATGACCCGCATCGGCGTCGAGCCGCGTGGTCATCTCGCCCAGCATCGATCGGAACGAGTCGACCGAGATCTCGCGCTCGTGGTGCAGGATCTCGACGAAGCGCGACATGTGGGTGCCCTTGAAATTATGCGGCAGGTTCACGTACATGTTGAAGGTCGCTACCGTGTGCTGCTCGCCGGCGGCGCGATCCTTGACCTTCACCGGATGGCGGATGTCCTTGATGCCGACGCGGTTGATCGGGATCCGGCGCGTATCGGCACGCGACTGCACGTCCTCGACCGGAACGACGCTCTTGGGTCGGGGTTGCACGACGCTGTTCATGGCTTCACCTGTGGCTGCTTACGCGGGCCCGGCGCCGCCCGCTGCCGTTAATCTGGTGGCGCTTCGGGCCGGCTTCAAGCCGGGGACCGTGCCGCGCCAGCGCTCGATGCTGGCGGCGATGCCGGCCAGGTCGAGGCCCGCGGCGGCGAGACAGTCATCGCGGCTGCCGTGCTCGATGAAGCGGTCGGGAATGCCGATATGCAGCCGCGGCGTCATCAGTCCTTCGGCATCGAGCGCTTCCGAGCAGGCGCTGCCGGCGCCGCCGGCGACCGCATTGTCCTCGATGGTGACGATGCCGGCGTGACTGCCCGCGATTTCGTGCAACAGCGCGCTGTCCAGCGGCTTGATGAAGCGCATGTTGACCAGCGTGGCGTCGAGGCGCTCGGCCAGCACGGTGGCTGGCATCACCATGGCGCCGAACGCCAGCAGCGCCAGGCCGCTGCCGCCACGGCGCCTGAGTTCGGCACGACCTATGGGCAGGGCGGTCATTTCATCAAGGATGGCAACTCCCGGGCCCCGGCCACGCGGATAGCGCACCGCCGCCGGACCGTCCAGCGTCGTGGCGGTGTAGAGCATCTGGCGGCACTCGTTCTCATCGGCAGGCGCCATGATCACCATGTTCGGCACGCAGCGCATGAACGACAGATCGTAGCTGCCGTGATGCGTCGCGCCGTCGCTGCCGACCACGCCGGCGCGATCGAGTGCGAACACCACCGGCAGCTTCTGCAGCGCGACGTCGTGAATCAGCTGATCGTAGGCGCGCTGCAGGAACGAGGAGTAAATCGCGAGCACCGGTCTCATGCCTTCGCAGGCCAGCCCGGCGGCGAAAGTGGCGGCGTGCTGCTCGGCAATGGCGACGTCGAAGTAGCGCTCGGGAAAGCGGCGCGAGAACTCCACCAGTCCCGAGCCTTCGCGCATCGCCGGAGTAATGCCGATGATGCGTGGATCGCGCTCGGCCATGTCGCACAGCCACTGACCGAACACCTGCGAGTAGCTCGGCGTGCCGGGCTTCTCCTTGTGTATGGTGCCGGCCACAGGATCGAACGGGCCGGGGCCATGCCAGGCGATCGGATCGGCTTCCGCCGGCCCGTAGCCCTTGCCCTTGCGCGTCACGACGTGCAGCAGCTGCGGCCCGGACAGTCCGCGGATGTTGCGCAGTGCGCGCAGCAGCGATTTGAGATCGTGGCCATCGATCGGCCCGACGTAATTAAACCCCATCTCCTCGAACAGCGTTCCGGGCAGCACCATGCCCTTGACGTGTTCTTCCGAGCGGCGCGCCAGAGCGCGCATGGTCGGCATCTGCTGCAGTGCCTTCTTGCCGCCTTCACGCAATTGCGCGTACAGACGCCCCGAGATCACACGCGCCAGGTAGTTCGACAGCGCGCCGACGTTCTCGGAGATCGACATGTCGTTGTCGTTCAGCACCACCAGCAGATTGATCGGCAGGCTGCCTGCGTGGTTGAGCGCTTCGAAGGCCATGCCGGCGCTCATCGCGCCATCGCCGATGACCGCGACCGCACGCTGCTGCAGGTCGTTGCGCGCTGCCGCAATGGCCATCCCCAAAGCGGCGCTCACCGAGGTGCCCGAGTGCCCGACGCCGAAGGCATCGTAGGGACTCTCGTGACGGGCCGGGAACGGCGCCAGGCCATCGCGTTGCTTGATCGTATGCAACCGGTCACGCCGGCCGGTCAGCACCTTGTGCGGATACGCCTGGTGGCCGACATCCCAGACCAGGCGGTCATCCGGGGTGTTGTAGACATAATGCAGCGCGATGGTCAGCTCAACTGTGCCCAGACCGGCGGCGAAGTGTCCGCCGCGGGTGCTGACGGTCTGAATCAGGAACTGCCGCAATTCCTCGGCGAGCGCGGGCAGGTCTCGCTCGGCTAAAGCGCGCAGGTCGGCCGGGGATTCGATCGCACCCAGCAACGGGTACGAGGGGGTGCTGTCTGCCATCGTGAGAGCCGAGTTTACACGCTCGCGGCCGTTGCGGCCGCGTTGCAGCGTACCGCGAGTCGCCAGCGTCCAAGCCGGGCCTAAAGCGCCCGGTCCACCACGTAGTGGGCCAACCGGCGCAGCGGCAGGGCCGGGCCGCCCAAGCCGTCAAGGGCGGACAGTGCCCGGTCGCGATGCTGCAATGCAAGGTCGCGGGCCGTCTCCAGGCCAAAGACGCTCGGATAGGTCGGTTTGCCCAGCGCGGCATCTGCGCCCTTTTTTTTGCCGATCACGCTGGTTTCGCCGGTCACATCGAGGATGTCGTCCTGGATCTGAAAGGCCAGTCCGATCTCGGCCCCGAAGGTGCTCAGCGCACCGTAGGCAGGCGCCTTCGCCAGGCCGGCGGCGATGGCGCCCAGCTCGACGCTCGCCTGGATCAGCGCGCCGGTTTTGCGCCGGTGCATGTGCTCGATGGCCTGGGGGCTGAGCACTTTGCCCGTGGCTTCGAGGTCGATCGCCTGGCCGCCGGCCATGCCATCGGTACCGATTGCGCCGGCCAGCGTCGCCAGCATCAGCACACGCTCCTCGGCGCTGCTGTCCGCCGGTTGCGGCCGGGGCTGCGCCAGCACCGAGAACGCCAGGCCCTGCAACGCATCCCCGGCGAGAATAGCGGTGCCCTCATCGAACGCCCGATGGCAGGCGGGTCGCCCGCGGCGCAGGTCGTCGTCGTCCATCGCCGGCAGATCGTCATGGATCAGGCTGTAGGCATGGATCAGCTCGACGGCGGCTGCCGGTGCGTCGAGCCGCAGCGGCGGCGCGCCGAATGCCTCGCCGGTCAGATACACCAGGACCGGCCGCAGTCGTTTGCCGCCGCCAAGCACGCTGTAGCGCATGGCATCGCACAGGCGGGAAGTGGCCGGGTCCTGATGCACGAGCTCACGTTCGAGCACCCCCTCGATACGACGCTGGTAGGCCTCGATGCTGGCCCCGAGAGCGCCATCGCGCGCAGCGGAGGTCATTCCGACGAGGCGATCTCGAGCGTTGCGGTGGAGTCGAGATCCACGATCGCGACCTCATCGTCCCGCTGCAACAGCTGCTGCACCTTCTGTTGCGCAGCGGCGAGCGCGCTCTGGCACTCACGCGTGAGTCGCACGCCCTGCTCGAAGGTACGCAGCGCCTCATCGAGCGGCAGGTCGCCCGACTCGAGTCGCGTCACCAGTGATTCGAGTTGCGCCAGCGCCGCCTCGAACGGCGGCGCAGCCGCCTTGGATGCGGACTTCGTTGCCATCGAATTACCCTAGCACACTCGTTGACGGGCGCGGAGCTTGCGCATAGATTGCGGCTGATTAGAATTAGTCTAAAAATGGGCTGAGACTTAATTTACGGAGGTTGCTGCTCATGAAACTCGCTGGAACCAAGACCGAAAAGAATCTGAAGGACGCGTTTGCCGGGGAATCCCAGGCGAACCGCCGCTACCTGTACTTCGCAGCCAAGGCCGATGTCGAAGGCTACAACGATGTCTCGGCGGTGTTCCGTTCCACTGCCGAAGGCGAGACCGGTCACGCTCACGGCCACCTCGAGTATCTCGAGCAGGTGGGTGATCCGGCCACCGGTCTGCCGATCGGAGAGACCAGGCTGAATCTTAAGGCCGCCGTAGCGGGCGAGACGCACGAGTACTCGGACATGTATCCGGGAATGGCCAAGCAGGCGCGCGAAGAAGGCTTCGGTGAGATCGCCGACTGGTTCGAGACCCTGGCCAAGGCGGAGCGCTCGCATGCAAACCGCTTCCAGAAGGCGCTCGATAGCCTGTAAGGGCCGCGGGGCCCTGGAGACCTGCGCGGCGTGAGTCCGACAGCTGATGGCGGCAGCCGCGAGGGCAGCCTCGAGGCCCCGATCCGCCATCCGATCAACTGGCGCGACGCCTCGTTTTATGACGAGGCGGCGCTGGATGCGGAGCTGCACCGGGTATTCGATATCTGTCATGGCTGCCGGCGCTGCTTCAGCCTGTGCCAGTCGTTCCCGCTGCTGTTCGATGCGATCGACGCCTCGCCGACACTCGAACTCGATGGCGTCGACAAGCGCGTCTACTGGCAGGTGGTGGAGAACTGCTACCTGTGCGACATGTGCTACATGACCAAGTGTCCGTACGTGCCACCGCATCCGTGGAACGTGGACTTCCCGCACCTGATGCTGCGCGCCAAGGCGGTCCGGGCCCGGCGCGGTGCGCTCAAACTGGGCGATCGCATGCTCAGTTCGATCGATGCAGTGGGGCGCATCGCCGGAATTCCGGTGGTTGCCGAGATCGTCAACGCCGCCAATGGCAACCGCTTCGCGCGCAAGCTGCTCGATAAGGTGCTGGGCGTCGATCCGGGCGCGCCATTGCCGAAGTACTACGCCAACAGCGCGCGCCGGCGCCTCAAAAAGACGTTGCGCCGCGACCTGCCGGCGCAGGCCGCCGGCGAGACCCGCGGCCAGGTGGCGTTATTCACCACCTGCTATGGCAACCGCAACGATCCGCAGCTGGCGCAGGATCTGGCCGCGGTATTCGAGCACAACGGCATAGCGCTGGTGCTGGCGGCCAGGGAGCGCTGCTGCGGCATGCCGAAGCTCGAACTTGGCGATCTTGCGGCGATTGAGCGTTTCAAGGACGAAAATATCCCACAGCTGCTGAAGCTGGTGGATGCCGGTTATGACGTGGTCGCGCCCATTCCGTCCTGCGTGCTGATGTTCAAGCAGGAGCTGCCGCTGATGTTCGCCGGCGACGCGGATGTGCGGCGCGTCGCCGAGCGCATGTTCGATCCGTTCGAGTACCTGATGCTGCGCCATAAGGCCGGACTGCTGCGCGTGGATTTCAAGGCACCGCTGGGCAAAGTCAGCTATCACGTGCCGTGTCACCTGCGGGTGCAGAACATCGGCCTGAAGACCCGCGACGTGCTGCGGCTGGTGCCCGACACGACGGTCGAGCTGATCGAGCGCTGCTCGGGCCATAACGGCACCTACGGCATCAAGAGCAAGTTTCGCGGCGCGTCGATGAAGATCGGCGGCCCGGTGTTCCAGCGCGTCGCCAACTCCGGCGCCGATTATTACTCGAGCGACTGCCCGATGGCCGGCCACCAGATCGAGAGCGGCCTGGCGTCCAAGGCTGAACCGACGCATCCGCTGAAACTGCTGCGCATTGCCTACGGAATATAAAATGCAAAAGCTCGCCGCGCCGCAGCTGATGTCGCTCGAGCAGTACGCGCGCGAGCGGCCGGCGTTGCGGGCCGGCATGATCGAGCACCGGCGCGCACGGCAGCTGTATGTCGGTGAGCATTGCAGCTGGAGCTTCGAGGACCGCCGCACGGTGCACTACCAGCTGCAGGAGATGCTGCGCAGCGAGCGCATCTTCGAACCCGAGGCGATCGCCGAGGAGCTCGAGACCTACAATCCGCTGATTCCGGACGGCAGCAACCTCAAAGCGACACTGATGATCGAGTATGCGGACGCCGCCGAGCGAGCGCGGCGGCTGGCGGAGCTGCGCGGCTTCGAGCGCCACTGCTGGATGCGGTTCGCCGGCTTTGAGCCGGTGTACGCGATCGCCGATGAGGACCTGCTGCGGGAGAACGACACCAAGACCTCGGCGGTGCATTTTCTGCGCTTCGAGTTCTCGGCCGCTATGATCAGCGGCGTCAAGGCCGGCGGTGCGCTTTCGGCCGGGGTCGATCACCCGGCGTACCATTACACCATCGACCCGCTGCCGGAAGGCCTGCGGCGCGAATTGCTCGGCGACTTCGACTGAGCCGGGCGGGGCGAGGGCCTTCGTAACCGCTATATCAAAGGGATTGAGTCTATTGGTGTGAATTTCATTACGAAATTCGCGCGAATAGACTCAATCCCACTATGTAGTATTTTCGAAGCTCGCCAGTCGCCGGGTCAGGCGCGCCGCGTCTGCTAGAATCCGCGCCGCTCTCGCACAGGAACACCATGGCTGACTCGTACACCGCATCCGATATCGAAGTGCTGAGCGGGCTGGACCCGGTGCGCCGCCGTCCGGGCATGTACACCGATACCACGCGGCCCAATCACCTCGCGCACGAGGTCATCGACAACAGTGTCGATGAGGCGATCGCCGGCTACTGCAAGAACATCAGTCTGACTCTGTACAAGGACAATTCGCTGGAAGTGGTCGATGACGGCCGCGGCATGCCGACCGACATCCATCCGAAGGAGAAAGTCAGCGGCGTCGAGCTGATCCTCACCCGGCTGCACGCCGGCGGCAAATTCACCGAAGGCTCTTATAAATTCTCCGGTGGCCTGCACGGCGTCGGCGTCTCGGTGGTCAATGCGCTGTCGAAGCACCTGGAGTGCTGGGTGCGGCGCGACGGCAAGGAATACAACATCAGCTTTCGCGACGGCCGCGTGCACTCGAAGCTGGAGGTAATCGGCAAAGTCGGGCAGCGTAATACCGGCACCACGGTGCGCTTCTGGCCCGATCCGAAGATTTTCGATTCCGATCGCTTTTCGGTGCCCGATCTCAAGCGTGTGCTGAAGGCCAAGGCGGTGCTGTGCCCGGGACTGCGGGTGAGTTTTCACAACGAGCAGAGCGGCGAGAAACAGGAGTGGTTCTACACCGGCGACCTGGGCGCCTACCTGGTGGAGCAGCTGGGCGCCGCCGCACGCCTGCCGCCCGAGCCGATCACCGGCAAGCACAGCTCGGATGACGATGCGGTGGAGTGGGCGCTGGCGTGGTCGGCGGATGCCGAGCCGCTGATCTGCGAGAGCTATGTCAATCTGATCCCGACCACCGGTGGCGGCACGCACGTCAACGGTTTGCGCGCCGGCGTGGTGAACGCGGTGCGCGAATTCTGTGAGTTTCGCGACCTGCTGCCGCGCGGCATCAAGCTCACCGCCGAGGACATCTGGGATCGCGCCTGCTACGTGCTGTCGATCAAGATCCGCGATCCGCAGTTCGCCGGCCAGACCAAGGAGAAGCTCGGCTCGCGCGAAGCGGCCGCGTTGGTGGAGACGCATGCACGCGACGCCGCGGCGTTGTGGCTCAACCAGCACCCGGACGCCGGCGAGCGCATCGCGCAGTTCGCGATCGAGAATGCCCAGGAGCGTATCCGCGCGG
>Ga0209006_10003530_pt1 | contig 14215 bp, 7 predicted proteins | sample JacPin_JW_Ref_O2_FD_188567 | JGI IMG/M metagenome (GOLD analysis project Ga0209006, IMG submission 188567) | Forest soil microbial communities from Algoma, Ontario, Canada - Jack Pine, Ontario site 1_JW_Ref_O2 (SPAdes) (version 2) | ecosystem: Environmental > Terrestrial > Soil > Boreal... | reverse complement strand
CCGTTTGTTTCGATTCTGAGTCTGGCGAATGCCGACGTCAGCCCGACGATTCTGGCGGTGAAGTCGGTGCGAGTGTGGCAATCGGCGCCGCCGTTTTTTGAATCGCCTTTGGCGGTGCTGGACGCGGCGGATCAGCCTACGATTCTGATTCGACGAGAATCGCCGGAGGCGAGTCCGAATTACTACTTGAAGAACGTCGCGAAGAATTCGCAGCAGCAGGTGACAAGGTTTCCTAATCCGTATGGCGACACGTCGTTGCCGAAGAAACAGGTTCTCAAGTACAAGCGCACGGACGGAGTGGATCTGAGCGCGAACCTTTATCTTCCGCCGGGGTACAAGACCGGGGATGGTCCGCTGCCGACTTTGATGGAAGCGTATCCCACGGAATATAAAACCAAGGCGGCGGCCGGGCAGATGAGAGGGTCTCCTTATGAGTTTCCGTTTTTGTATTGGGGATCGCCGGTGCCTTTTGCGACGCAGGGTTACGCCGTGCTGGAAAACGCGACGATTCCGATTGTGGGCGAGGGACAGGCGGAGCCGAACGATACTTATGTGGAACAGTTGGTGGCCAGCGCGAAGGCTGCGATCGATGAAGGAGTACGGCTGGGCGTGGTGGATCGAAACCGAGTGGGCGTGATGGGCCATTCTTATGGCGCGTTCATGACGGCGAATTTACTCGCGCACAGCGATCTGTTCAAGGCGGGGATCGCGCGCAGCGGAGCCTACAACCGTACGCTGACGCCGTTTGGATTTCAGAATGAAGACCGCACCTATTGGCAGGCGCCAGAAGTGTATTACAAGATGTCGCCGTTTTCGTATGCGGATAAGATCAAGACGCCGATTTTGCTGATCCACGGCGAAGCGGACAATAACACGGGCACGTTTCCCATGCAGAGCGAGCGGCTCTTCAGCGCTATCAAGGGCGCGGGCGGCACGGTGCGTTTTGTGTTGCTGCCTCTGGAGTCGCATGGGTATGCGGGGCGGGACTCTGTTCTGCATATGTTCTGGGAGATGAATAACTGGCTGGGGACTTACGTGAAGAATGGGGGAGCGGCGAAATAAACTGCGGCTTTTGGGAACAACCTCGGGGGCGTGGCGCCCGCGGCCACCCGAGGCTTTCTTTGTCTCTTTGTCCGTTTCCTGGGTGCTTTTGTTATCTTTCGTTCGCTTATGGTATCTTTCGCTGTTCCGAAGGGGCGAGGGAGTGAGCTATGAAAACAGCGGGGCGTTTCTCGGTATGTGTCTCGATGATTCTGCCGGTGGGGCTGGCTTGGCTGAGTTTAAGTTGCACGCGGGCGTCGGTGCAGCCGAAGGCGGGCGCGTCACGGCCATCTGACATTAAGGTGGAGGTGCGCGACGGCGGGCCGGTGGTGCTGACTACGAGCGCGGCTGAGTTTCAGATTCTGCCGTCAGGGGCGGTGCAGGCATTTCTGCTGAAGGACGGAAAAAAATTGACACTGGATGAACCGGGCGTCGCGACGGCGGCGGACGGGGATTCCATTGTTCACGATGGGCAGAAGCTGGAGTTCACGCCGGACTTCGGACAGGCCAAAGTACTGGAAGCGACGGGCAAGTTGGGGCGCGGGAAGCGCGTGGAAATCCCGGGGCATCCGCTGGCGCCGAGCGGCATGGGAGTGGAAGGGACTCTGGAGGTGGAAGCTTACGACGATTTTCCGAATGTCGCGCTGGTGTCGGTGGCGTACAAGAATGTGGGTGCGAGCGATTTCGCAATCGATTCGGCAGTGATGCAGCAACATCGCTTCAACGCGGGACTGGCGGACACCAAGGCGAAGCCTTATGAGATGTGGTCGTTTCAAGGATCGAGCTACGACTGGGGAAAAGACGATGTGCAGAAACTGACGCGGACTTCGGCGCAGCCGAACGCGATGGGGGGCATCGTCAAGGACGGCTATGGGGGTGGCATTCCAGTGGTTGCGTTCTGGACGAGTTCCGTGGGAGAGGCGATTGGTCACATCGAGACGCTGCCGTGGACGCTGTCGATTCCGGTGAAAGTTGAGGCGGACGGACGAGTGAAGGCGGGCGTGACGGTCCCGGTAAACACCGCGCTGAAGCCGGGGGAAAGTTATGCGGGGCCGCGGAGTTTTGTCGCGGTGTATAGCGGAGATTACTACGAGCCGCTGCGGATGTGGTCGAGCGTGTTGCAGAAAGAAGGATGGGATATTCCGAAGCCCTCGAACGAAGCTTATAACGTGAGCTGGTGCGGGTGGGGCTATGAGTTCAACGTGACACCGAAGGAGATGCTGGGCACGGTTCCGAAGCTGAAGGAGTTAGGAATCAAGTGGGCGACGCTGGATGATCGATGGTTTGATACATATGGCGACTGGAATCCGCGGAAGGATACGTTTCCGGGAGACTCGATCAAGCAGATGACGGACGACTTTCACAAGCAAGGGATCTTGGTGCAATTGTGGTGGCTGCCGCTGGCGGTGGAAGATGGGGAAGGGAAGTATGAGTCGCACAAGTATGCGATCTCGAAGGTGGCGCAGGAACATCCGGAGTGGCTGATTCTGGACAAGAATGGAAAGCATGCGCGGATGACGAGGGACTTGGCCGTACTCGATCCGTCACTGCCGGAGGTGCAGGCGTATTACAAACAGTTGACGGAGAAATTTATTCGCGACTGGGGATACGACGGATCGAAGCTGGACAATATTTATACGGTACCAGCGTGCTATAACCCGGCGCATCATCACAAGTCACCGCAGGATTCGGTGAATGCGATGGGCGAAGTTTACAAAACGATTTTCGAGACGACGCGTTCCATAAAACCGGAGAGCGTGACGCAGGCGTGTCCGTGTGGGACGCCGCCGTCGCTGGCGTGGCTGCCGTTCATCGATCAGGCGGTGACAGCGGATCCGGTCGGAGCCTCGCAGGTGCGGCGAAGAATCAAGATGTATAAGGCGTTGCTGGGCCCGCAAGCTGCGGTGTACGGCGATCATGTGGAACTTTCGGCGATGACGCCGACCGGCGGAGGAAACTGGAGCGAACACGGCGACGATTTTGCGTCGACGCTGGGAGTGGGCGGCGTACCGGGAACGAAGTTCGTGTGGCCCGATGCGGGGCCGAAGTATGCGCCCGTGAATTTGACGAATGAGAAGGAAGCGCACTGGAAGAAATGGATTGGGCTGTACAACGAGAAGATGCTTTCGAAGGGAAACTTTCTTGATTTGTACGTCTACGGATATGACTCGCCTGAGGCGTACGCGATCGAGAAAGACGGGAAGATGTATTACGCTTTCTTTGCGCCGGAGAATGGCACTTGGAAGGGTGAAGTGGAACTGCGCGGTCTGAAGCCGGGGAGTTATCGGGTTGTGGATTATGTGGAGGGGAAGGATTTGGGGACAGTACAAGTGGGTGCTGGGGGTGTGGCGAAATTGAAGACGGAGTTTAAGCAGCACCTGTTGGCGGAGGTGAGTGCGAAGTGATTGGGGCGTGTTGAGTGTGTCGGGAATTTTTGTCGGGAATTTTCCGCGGGGCTTCGCCTTCGCGGGAGCCGAGGCGGCTGTCGCTACGTGAGCGGGTAGACCTTCCCGTGCTTCAGGAAGAATCCTTTGCGATGGGTCGCGTCACGGAAAGCTTCCGTGCCGCCAGGGCGGGTAGTGGAGAGTGCTCCGGCCGTGTTTCCGCTGGCCAGACAGGCCGGCAGATCGCCTCCTCTCAGGTATTGATGAAGGAATCCGGCGTCGAAGCTGTCGCCGGCGCCGACGGGGTCGACCGCGTCCACCAGGAGCGCGGGACTAACAAATCGTTCGTTTCCTCTTTGCGCCAGGGCTCCCTGGCGGCCGAGCTTCACGACAAGCAGCGGCACTAACTTCCCAAGTTTTTGCACGGCGGTTTCCAGATCCTGCGTGCCTGCGACCTTCATGGCCTCGCGCTCGTTGGGAAGAAAAACGTCGACGTAGCGGAGAATATCCAGCAAGCCACCCTGCCATGTGTCCGCCGGATCGTCGTTCGTGTCGAGAGAGATGGTAAGGCCCGATTGCTTCAGCCGCTGCAAAAGCTCACCCACACGCGGACGAAGGCCGGTCTGCAGATAATAAGAAGAGAGATGAAAGTGGCGGCTATCGGCCAGGTAATCGAGGTCGAGATCGTCCCAGCAGAATTCGGCGATGGTTCCGGAGTAGGTGAGAATGTTGCGCCATCCGGTGCGGGGCAAAATAACAGTGAGTCCGGTCTTGGCTGCACCTGGAACGACGCGCACGTGGGAAACGTCGACGCCTGCATGACGTAAGCGATCCAGGGCAATGGGGCCGAGGTCGTCGTCGCCAATGCGCGACTGGAAGCCGACGCGGCTGCCCAGCGCGGCTAGATTGTGAGCCACGATGGCGGAAGAAGAACCGAGCGTGAGCGCCATGCCGTCGGCGAGTAGTTCGCGCTCGGGCGGGAGTTGCTCGGGGAGACCGTAGAGGATCAGGTCGAGATTTAGTTCGCCGGCGATGGTGACGTCGAAACGGGGCATGGGATTTTGTTGGGTCAAGTTCGCGTGGCGCGGATCAAGCAAAGGTAACAACCGCGAAGCCACAGGTGCTGTAAGGGATCCTTCAACTGCGAGGCTGCTTCGTTTCGCGAACCAGCCACGTCTCTCAGGATGACAAATCTATTTCGAGGACAGCTCTATCTTGTGTGACGTTCACGATTTCAAACCAGCGTTACTTCTACGCCGGCCTGCTTCAGGATGCGAATATCTGATTTCGGGGCACCGCGATCGGTGATTACTTCTTTCAATGCCGACGGGGGCGCGATCAGCGACAGGCTGCGGCGGCCGAATTTGCTGGAATCGCAAACGGCCACGGTGCGTTTGGCGACTTCCACCATCACGCGATTCACTTTCGCTTCCAGGAGATTGGGTGTGCTGAGGCCGAAGTGCGCGTCGAAACCGTCGACGCCCAGAAAGAGAAGATCGGCGCTGAGACGTCGGAGTGTTTCCTCGGCGATGGGGCCGACCAGCGAAAAGGAATTCTGGCGCAGCGTGCCTCCGGTGAGGATGACCTCGACGGAAGTGCCTGCAAGCTCGGCGGCAATATTCACAGCATTGGTAATGATCGTGAGGTTCTTGAAGTTGCGCAGAGCCCGCGCCACAGCGGTGGTGGTAGTTCCGGAGTCCAGGATCACGACCTGACCCTCTTTCACTTTGGACGCCGCGGTCTGTGCGATCCGCATTTTTTCCTGACGATGCAGTTTTTCCTTTTCGCGCAGCGTGGGATCTTCGAGCGCGCTCTCACGCGCGGGCAGAGCTCCGCCATGAGTGCGGTGGACGAGACCGTGGGCGTGCAGGACTTCGAGGTCCTTGCGAATCGTAACCTGAGAGGTTTCGAAATGACGGCCAAGTTCGGCGACCAAGACCCGGCCGTGGCGGTTGAGCAATTCGAGGATGGCGCGACGACGTTCTTCGTTAAGCACTGGAATTGAATTGGGTGCGCTATCGGTTCGGGCGACAGGCCGCCAAACAGCTTTTGTGGCGCATTTCTTTTTATAGCGTTTTGTTTCGTTTGTCTACAGGAAAAAAGTGGGACCGGGGAAGAGCTGTTTGCCTGCCGTACTGGCGAACCGTGAACTTCGCCGAGGTGCAAGCCGCGCCAATGGCGGACCAATAACTCCTGTTTTTGTCGATAGTTGGGAACCAAGCGGGGTGATAACCAATGCAATACCTATCCTCAAGACGCTTTGCCTCGCGGGGGCCGTTTTGTCGTAGTCTCATTTTGATAGCGAAACTCTTTGCGGTTTCGAAGGGACGCGATGTTACGAAATCCGGAAAAAGGGAATGAAGGGCGAATTGCGATTTCGGAAGGGCAGGTTTTCGTGCGCTCGCGTGCGGTGGTGTCCCGCGTGGTTGCGGGAGAAACGCTGATTGTTCCGGTGCGCGGAAAAGTAGGCGACCTGGCTTCGATTTACAGCTTCAACGAAACCGGTTCGCTGATTTGGAAGCTCCTGGATACGCCGCGGACGGTTGGGGAAGTGGTGGGCGCGGTTGCGGAAGAATATCAAGTTGATACGGAAAAAGTTCGGCAGGATGTTCTGCGGTTTCTCAGTGAGATGGGGGCGGTCGGCCTGATCGAAATCGCGCAGATCGAGATTTCTCAGAATCGGATTTCTCAGATTCCAATGGGTGCGACCGAGGATTGTGCGGTTGAGAGTTGTCTGGCTGAGGTTCCGGAATCGGCAGTCGTGGCTGGGACTGAGGAGCCAGTGGGGCGGGAAGGTCTGGCGGCAGCGGAAGCGCGGTGAGTCGCGTCCGCTGCTTTCAGAATCGAGGCAGTGCATGATCGAGGGGAAATGGATCAGTTAAGTTATGGAGCCTTCAGCGAAGGGATGCATCAGCGCCATTTTGGCGAGCGTGCGCCATTGCAAGCGTCGATAGAAGTCACGCGACGTTGTCCCCTGGAATGTTTGCACTGCTACAACAACCTGCCCATGGGTGATTTGGAGGCGCGCCGCCGGGAACTGAATAAAGATGAACACTTCCGACTGCTGGATGAGTTGGTGGAGATGGGTTGTTTCTGGCTGCTCTACACGGGCGGCGAGATATTCGCACGCAAAGATTTCCTCGAGATATACACCTACGCCAAGCAAAAAGGATTTTTGATCACGCTGTTCACGAACGGCACAATCATTTCAGCAGAAATTGCGGACTACCTGGTGGAGTGGCCGCCGTTTGCGATCGAGATCACGTTGTACGGGCGCACCAAGGGAACCTACGAGGCGCTGACCCAGATACCCGGGTCCTATGAAAAATGTTTGCGGGGAATCAAGCTGCTGCAGGAGCGGGGCTTGCCACTGAAGTTGAAGACGGTGGCAACCAGCGTCAATAAGCATGAGATTTTCGCGATGAAGCAATTCGCCGAGGAGGAGCTCGGGCTGGAGTTCAAATTCGACGGGCAGATCAATCCTCGAATTGATTGCTCACAGAGTCCGCTGGCGGTGAGGCTTACGCCAGAAGAAGTTGTGGCGCTCGACCTGCACTCTCCTCAGGCAGCGAGCGAATACCGGCGGCTGGCCGAGCATGATGCGGCAAACCCGCCGAACCTGGCGCAGAGCGGAACCGTATATTTCTGCGGAGGAGGAGTGAATTCGTTTGCCATTAACGCTTACGGGGAGATGGGTATTTGCGTGATCTCGCAGCAGGAGACGTTCAGCATTCGCGACGGCGGAGCGCGCAAAGTCTGGGAGGACGCGTTGTTGCGTTTGCGGAACCGGAAGCGGACGCGCGTGACGAAGTGCATCGAATGCCGGATTCAGTCTCTGTGCGGGATGTGCCCGGCGAATGGCGAGATGGAAAACGGGGACCGGGAAAGTCCGGTGGAGTTTCTGTGCCATGTCGCACACCTCAGGGCGGCGGCAATTGGTGCGGAGGTTCCGGCTCATGGAGAGTGCGAATTCTGTGCGGGTGGAAGCGGGCACCACGCACTGTTCGAGTCGGCACGCAGGATCGCCAACCGGGAGATCGACGTGGATAGCTGGATGGGGCCGCAGCAGGCTCCCCCTATCCTTCCCGTTCTAAGTAACTCGAGCACGGCTGTGTCGTGCGGAGGGTGCGGTGGTCATTAACAGCGAAACATTGACCGGAACGCAGGGGTGAAAGGCTGAATGAATAACGAAGCTATGCAAGCCGAAACCATGCAAGGTCGAGACAAGAAGGGCTATGAGCCACCACGGCTAGTTACGATCAACCTTCGTCCGGAAGAAGCGGTGCTGGGGCATTGCAAGATCGCGACGTCGGCGGGGCCCGTCACCTCGACCTGCGTGGCCCTGAATTGCATGACGATCGGATCGTAGGAACGGATCTGCACGAGAGATCCTGAAGGATCGGGGCGGGATGAGGGACGACATTGGATCGCGACAAGGGAACCCGTTGAACGTGTCGGAATCTCCTCACTGCAGCCAGTTTCAAGTCGGCGGAGTGTCCGTCGCACTGCAGGGGGAGTGTGGTGCCGACGTTAAGTTGGTTCCTGGTCTTTTGCCCTTTCGTGCGGATGCTGATTTCTCCGATATTAGCATTTCGGTAGCTTGGGCTGAAAAACTTCCTCTGACGCGCGGGCGTCGCCTATTCGATTCGGGATCGGTGTGGAGACTGTACGAATGCGAAGAGGGATTTCAGTTCGACTTTAGTACGCCCGTCCTCGGGAAGTCGGCTTATAAACGGCTGATCGTAGATGAGCAGGTCAGGCGGGCTCAGCTGCTGTTGAGCCGTGAATGCTTTGAAAATCGGAACGCGGCATTTCCCCTGGAGTATCCGCTTGATGAATTGCTGATTACGCACCGACTCGCCCTCGAGAAGGGGATTGAGTTGCATGGTTGTGGAATCATCGGGCCGAACCGTGCGAGCAACTTGTTTATTGGGCATTCCGGCGCCGGTAAGAGTACGACCGCGCGGCTTTGGGCTGCACGGGATGGTGTGGAGATCCTAAGTGATGATCGAATCATTCTGCGCGAGCACGCCAGCCAGGTTTTCATGTACGGGACGCCGTGGCATGGGGAGGCGGCTTTCGCTTTGCCGCAGCGTGCTCCGCTCGAACGAATTTTTGTTTTGGAACATGGGCAGGGCAACGTGCTCACGCGGCTGACGCGGAGCCAGGTAGTTGGGGAATTGTTTGCGCGCAGCTTTGTTCCGTTTCACCGGCATGAGTATGTGGACTCGGCGTTGAGTTTTCTAGAGCGGGTGGCGGATACGGTTCCTTCCTATCGGTATTCTTTCGAGCCGGATGAGCGTGCGGTGGAGAAGATTCTTGGATTTCGCGATTGACGTTTTCGCGATAAGCGATTTCGCGGTCGGCGATCTTGTGCTTCGCGATCGCAGGCGTCACGATCGCAACATTGGCCGTCAGGCGCGGGCAGGGCGTCGGTGACGCCGCGCGGAGAGTGCGGCGCGGACGTTACTTTAGTTCCTAATCTTTCGTCCTTTCGTGCCGACATCGATTTCCCCCAGATTAGTATCAGTAGTGTGGGCTGGAAAAATTCCCTGGAAGCGGTCGCGGATTTTTTCGTGCGCCGGCCTGCGTCGTTCGACAGCCAAAAGTATATGGACTCCGCGTTGAGCTTTCAGCAGCACGTGGCGGATGCAGTTGCTTGCCATCGCTAATGTCTCGATCCGAATGAAGTGCAGTAGAGAGGATTCTTGGATTTCGCGATTAACAGTCTCACCATTGACGATCTTACGATTGCCGACCGGACGCAGTCGAAGCTGTTCGAGGCTTTCACGCGGGAGCTTCTGGCGGGCGGCAGTGCAATCCGGTTTGAAGCGCGCGGAGCCAGCATGTCGCCGGCGATTCGTGACGGCGAGATTGTGCACGTAAGGCCCGCGGTTCCGGGCGATCTGCGCAAGGGAGATCTGGTTCTGATCAAAGTGGAGGGGCGGATCTGTCTGCACCGGCTGGTGGTGGCGGATGCGAAGCGCGATGTATTCATCACTCGCGGAGACTGCGGATTACAGGATGATCCGGCAGTGAGCGGAGAGGGAATTCTGGGCGTCGCCGAGGCCAAGGAAGTGCGAGTGGGGCGGAGCGTGGTCCGGGCAAAGTTCAAAGGAGTTCGTGGACGCATAGCGCGGTGTGCGGCGAAGGGGCATCGAGTGATGAAGAGGCTGCTTGGCATAGCGGGCGCTGGGGCGCGACCTCAGCGGCCAAAGCCGGAATCAGAAGAGCGTCCTTATCGCAGCGCTGAAGCGCTGCGCCACCCAGAGCCGGGCGACCTAGAATCAAGCCATTCAAAATCAAGTGATCGAGAATTAAGCCAGACAGAGTCAGGCTCCTCACAATCAAGCCGTACCGAATCTAGTCGATTCAAATCCATAACATCCAGCTTTTCCGCGATCGTTCCCGTCGTTCTCGGTTTGTTGTTGATACTGGGAGCCTCGAGGGCGGCGCGGGCGCAGGTGGTGGTGGATGCGACGACCTCTACCACGGGCGATCAGGCTGGAACGGGGACGACCGCGCTGAACTTTTCCCACACCACGACGACCACGGCCAACCGTTTATTGATCGTGGGGGTTTCGATCAACCTCACCAACAGCACGGGTACGACGGTGAGCAGCGTGACCTACGGGGGGACGGCTCTTACGCGGCAGGGGTTTCACAACGATGCGGGGCTGACTCGGCGTGTGGAGATGTGGTCTTTGCTGGCGCCGGCCAGCGGAGCTGCCACTGTCACAGTCAACGTAAACGTTCCGACAAACACGACAGTTGGTGTTGTGGCAGGTGCGACCACCTTCACGGGCGTGGATCAGACGGTGCCGATGGGATCGTTTCTTTCAGCGGATGGCGCGGTGGCGGGGTGCGTGACCAGCGCGAATCCGACCTCGGCCTGCAACTCGCAACTCGATGTGCCGAGCGTGATCAACGGGATGGTGATTGACACGCTGGCGACTGGAGAAGCTCCGAACGTCACGATGTCGAGTCCGCAGGTTTCGCAGTGGAATGCGAACTCCGGCGGATTCTTTCCCACAAACAATCGCGATGTGACGGGGACGGGCAGCACGAGAACGGGAGCGCCGATGGTGCCGGTCTCCGAACTTCTCAGCTCCACTTCCAACTGGTCGCAGGGCGCGATTGCGGTGAATCCCACCACCGCAGATATTGCCGTCAGCACGACAGTGGGCAGCGCCGTTTTTCTCGGGTCGAACACGGTTTACACCATCACGGTGACCAATAAGGGTCCGTCGGCGGCCAACGGCGTCACGCTAGCGGACACCTTGGCGGCAGGACCGGCTTTTATTTCCGCGGTTGCCAGCTCGGGAACGACGTGCACGGGGACGGGGCCGGTGAACTGCACGCTGCCGACGCCGCTCGCCAGCGGAGCAACGGCGACCATCACCGTGACCGTCAAGGCCAGTGCCGCGGGAGCGTACGCCAATACGGCGACCATCACGGACTCGGGGACGCCTCCCGACCCCAACACAGGAAACAATTCGTACACGGCAGTTGCGACGGTGCAGACTGCGGCATGCGCAACGGTTTCGCAAGCTGCGCCCGGAGGCACGCTAACCGGGACCGTGAACACTTACTATCCGGGAACGGCGAGCGTGGCGGCGGGTGCAACGTCCATACCGATCGGGACGGCCGCGGGCGCGGGCAGTGCGATCGCCGTAGGTAACCTGCTGCTCGTAATCCAGATGCAGGACGCCAGCATTGACGTCGTCAACAGCGTTGCGTATGGCAACGGCGACACTGGACAGGGATTCACGGCTCTCAACAGCGCGGGAAACTACGAGTTTGTCACGGCCACCTCGGCGAGCGGTGGCGGTGGGTCGGTATCGATTGCGGGATCGGGAACGGGCGGCGGGCTGGTGTTTCCATATCACGCGTCGGCGGCCTCAGCCACGGCAGGACAGAGCACATATCAGGTAATTGTGGTGCCGCAATACACGAGTGCAACGCTGAGTTCGGGATTGACGGCGAGCGCGTGGAACGGCTCCACGGGCGGCGTTCTGGTTCTGGATGTCTCTGGGACGCTGACGCTGAACAGCGCGACGGTGGCGGTGGATGGACTGGGCTTTCGTGGTGGTGCGGGTTTGCAGTTGCAGGGCGGTGTGGGCGGTAACGACACGGACTATATTCACGCGGCTCCAGCGGCTTACACAGGCGCAGTGGAGAATGGCGTCGATGCGGTGAAGGGGGAAGGGATTGCCGGAACACCGCTGTGGGTGGAATCTGGTGGCACCTACGTACAAACGACGACTGGCTATCCCAGTGGAACGGCGGGTACCGACGGGAGCAGCGCGCGCGGAGCGCCGGGGAATGGCGGCGGCGGTGGCACCGACGCGGATCAGGTCGGCAACTCCGAAAATGCCGGAGGTGGTGGCGGCGGCAATGGTGGAGCAGGAGGCTTTGGCGGCGACTCCTGGGATTCGAATCTGAGTGTTGGTGGCGAGGGTGGAACGGCGTTTCCCGCCACGATCAACCGAGTGGCGATGGGCGGCGGCGGTGGGGCGGGGACGAGGAACAATTCTGACGGCGACAACCAGGCCAGCGGAGGAGCAACCGGGGGCGGAATCATTATTATTCGCGCCAACTTGCTGACAGGAACGGCAACCCTTACTGCAAAAGGCGTCGCGGCGTACAACGGCACTTTGAATGACGCGGGCGGAGGCGGCGGAGCGGGCGGTAGCATCGTGGTTCTTTCGGCGACCGGCGGCGAGAGTGGACTCTCGCTCAACGCCAACGGCGGCACCGGCGGAGACGCGTGGGCAAGCGAGGCTTACACGCTGGGCAATCGTCACGGCCCGGGCGGCGGCGGTGGTGGTGGCGTGGCATTAGTTTCGGGGACTCCGGCAAGCGTTAGCGTTCTCGGTGCCGCGAGCGGGATTACGGAAAATCCAGGCGTGGCGTACGGTTCCACGGCGGGAACGAATGGCACGAGTGTGACCAACGCGTCGATCTCGTCGACTTCTGGAACAATGTCGGGCGCGCAATGCACGCCGGACATGACGCTGGGCAAGAGCCATGTAGGAAATTTTGTGCGCGGCTCGACTGCGAGCTACACGATTCCGGTTTCGAACCTGAGTCCGTACGGCGCGACGAACGCCTCGGTGACGATCAACGACACGTTGCCCACAGGGGTGACCCCGAGCAGCGCGTCCGGGACTGGCTGGGCGTGTTCGATTGCGGCGCAGACGGTAAGTTGCATGCGGTCGGATATGCTGGCAGGGGCCAGCAGCTATCCCTCAATCATCGTCAATGCGAACGTGACGCAGTCGGCGCCCGCGACCGTTACCAACACGGCGATGGTGGGCGGCGGAGGCGAGATCAACCTGGCGAACGACAGCGCGACCGACATGGCCACCGTGGTTTCCAGCACCGACATCAGCGTGACGAATGTGGGAACTCCGAATCCGGTGGCTGCCGGCGGCAACATTACTTATACACAGGTGGTGACCAACAACGGACCGAGCGCAGCGGACAATGCAACACTGGTCGATCCGATCCCGGCAAATATGGGGCTCGTGTCAGTTTCGGCTCCGTCAGGATGGTCGTGTATCCCTCCGGGAGCGACGGGGAGCCTGGTCTGCACCAACTCGGACATGGCGGGGTCTACGTCGGGCGCCTTCACGGTGGTGATGCAAGTGGCCAGCGGAACCGCCAACGGGACGGTCATCAACGAAACGGCGTCAGTGAGTTCCTCGGCAAGCGACCCGAATCCAGCGAATAATACCGCGACTGTCAGCACAGTGGTTGGCACGACCGCAAAGGGCGAGCTCACAGTGACGAATGTGGCGTCCCCGAATCCGGTGGCCGCAGGAAGCGACATCACCTACACGCAGGTGGTGACGAATACAGGAACAGGTGCGGCGACAACAGCGACGTTCAACGAGACGACGCCGACGAATACGACGTTCGTCTCAATCGTGGCTCCGGCCGGGTGGAACTGCGCGGGCTTTCCCCCGCAATGCACAAATCCGAGCGTAGCGGCTGGCGCGTCGGGGACTTTCACGGTTGTATACAAAGTCACCGGGGGCACGGCGAACGGGACCACGATCAGTGATACGGCAACCGTCAACGCGGCGAACCAGGCGTTTGGTGCAAATGCGGCAACCGCGACTGACGTGGTGGGAGCGGCCACGCAGGCCGGTCTGGTCCTCACCACGGCGGCGACGCCCGGCACCGTGCTTTCGGGAAACAATATCACCTATACGCAGGTGGTAACGAACAACGGCCCGGCCGCGGCGACAACGGCGAGTTTCACCGAAGCGACGCCGACCAACACCACGTTCGCATCGGTTTCCGCGCCGGTAGGATGGACCTGCACGACTCCCGCGGTGGGAGCGACCGGGACCGTCAACTGTACCGACCCCAGCATGGCTGCGGGAACGGCGGCGGACATTATTGTGGTGTTGAACGTTGCGCCCACAATCGCGGCGGGCACCATTACGGCGACTTCATCGGTCACGGCGTCCAACGCGGTAAACACCAGCACCACGACCACGGCGACGCTGGTAAGCATGGTTTGCGATCTGACCGTGACCAATAGTGAAACGCCGAATCCGGCGACCCAGGGCAACACGATCACATACACGCAGACCGTGTTCAATCACGGTCCCAGCAATTGCGTGACGGCCACATTCAACGAGGCGACTCCGAGCAGCACGACGTTCTCTTCGGTAACAGCGACGACCACTGGTGGCGGGACATGGACTTGCCCTAACGCCGCACCGGTGTCGTGCACGAATCCCACTGTTCCGCCGGGGTCGACGGTGACGATCACG
>Ga0209006_10003529_pt1 | contig 14217 bp, 11 predicted proteins | sample JacPin_JW_Ref_O2_FD_188567 | JGI IMG/M metagenome (GOLD analysis project Ga0209006, IMG submission 188567) | Forest soil microbial communities from Algoma, Ontario, Canada - Jack Pine, Ontario site 1_JW_Ref_O2 (SPAdes) (version 2) | ecosystem: Environmental > Terrestrial > Soil > Boreal... | reverse complement strand
GACTTGGCTATCTTTGCCCAAGCTTTACTGGATGGCGGTCGGGGCGTTCTCACGTCCGCGACGATTGCCAAGATGTCTGCACCGCAGCAGCCGGTGAACGGAACCGCATTGCGCGGTTTCGGCTGGGATATCGATTCTCCGTTCTCCACGAATCGCGGAGAGCTTCTGCCTGTCGGCGGCTACGGTCACACGGGATTCACTGGAACTTCACTCTGGATTGACCCCTCCACGAATACGTATATCGTGCTGCTCACGAACGCCGTGCACATGAATGCCTTGCCTGGGAAAGAAAAGGGAAGCGCTGTATCGCTGCGTACGAAAGTCGCAACCGCGGTGGCTGCCGCGCTCGCGATCGACCCGTCACCAGCGGAAAAAATGCGCGTCGCCTCGATTACCGGGTACAACGAAATGCAGAGTGCGGCGCGCAAACTGGGAGTCCGCAACGGGACCGTGAAAACCGGCATCGACGTACTTGAAGAGACTAAATTTGCCGCTCTGCATCCCTCGAAAGGCGGGGCTCCACGCAGTATCGGATTGCTAACCAATCAGACTGGCCTCGACTCTGAAGGACGCAGAACGATTGACGTGCTGTCCAACATCCCGGGAATTTCACTCGATACAATTTTCAGTCCAGAACACGGGGTGACGGGGACGCTCGATACAACTGATGTCAAGAACGCCAAAGATGCGTCGACAGGAATCGCAGTGTACAGCGTCTACGGTGGAAAAGATTCGGCACGTCGCCCGCCGGTTGATGTCCTCAAACGGCTGGACGCGATCGTGATTGACCTCGCCGATGCAGGCGTTCGTTTTTATACCTACGAAGCCACCGTCGGTTATTTTCTAGAGGCCGCCGCGAAGGCCGACGTTCAAGTCGTACTACTCGATCGACCCGATCCGATTACAGGTTCCTTTGTGCAGGGGCCAGTCTCTGACGAAGGGACGGAACGCTTCACAAATTATTTTCCCGAGCCGGTTCAGCACGGAATGACCATGGGCGAACTGGCAAAGATGGTAAACGCTGAGCGCAAGATTGGCGCACGGCTCGACGTCATCACCATGGAAGGCTGGCAGCGCGGCGACTGGTTCGATTCGACCGGACTGACCTGGGTGAACACTTCGCCGAATATGCGCAGCCTGATCGAAGGGACGCTTTACCCCGGCGTCGGCATGATTGAAGGCACCAATGTTTCCGTGGGACGCGGGACCGATACGCCGTTCGAAGTGGTGGGCGCTCCGTGGATCAAGGGAAGGGAATTAGCGGCGTACCTGAATGCGCGCGCCATTCAGAGTGTGCGGTTCGTGCCCATCGGGTTCACCCCGTCGGCGAGTAATTTCTCGGGAGAGCGCTGCGAGGGCGTCAACCTGATCGTTCTTGATCGCAACACTCTCGACGGGCCAGAGCTCGGTATTGAACTGGCATCGGCGCTGCACAAGTTCTATCCCAACGATTTCAAACTGGAAAAAATGGCGGATCTGCTGGTAAACCAGTCTGTTTTCGACGCGATCAGCGCGGGCGACGATCCAAGACGGATCGCCGAGAATTATCAGGAACGTCTTAATCGGTTCATAGCCATGCGAGAAAAGTATTTGCTGTATAAGTGAATTTCAGGTAATGGTGTCGTTAGAATCAATTTGAAAGGGCACGGCTTCAGCCGTGCCGCAAGCTTATTCGCATTGCGGCTTTAGCGCCGAGGGACGCCAATTTTCAAACTTACCACTACAGAGTTTCGGGTACTGTTACAGTTTGAAATTCACAGCCCTTCGCGCATGGCCTCTGCCTATGGCATGATGTTCCTGTGACCATCGGCAAAGGCAAGCGCCCACGCGATACAAACCAACTCGCCAAATTCATAGTTGACGCGACCACGGGCCAGATTGAGATTCCCGATCCCGATGCTGGCAAGAATCCAGCCGCTGTTGCGCTAGGGCGACTTGGGGGCGCTAAAGGCGGCAAGGCGAGAGCCAAACAACTCTCACCAGCCAGAAGAAAAGCCATAGCCAAGAAAGCCGCAGCCAAGCGCTGGGCAAACTCCTAGCCTATTCCTCTTCACGAAACGGGATTTCTAGCGTGTCTCCGAATTTCGGCATTGATCGATTCAGTAAGCGGTCAAATTCCTTTGGACTCGATGCGGCATCCATCAGGACTTGCGCCTTTGACAGGTGATCCCTGAGTTCCGGTATGCCGTGATCGACAGTCATGAACTGAGTATTCTTATATCGGCGATTCCCGCTCTCCGTTCTGGGATTAAGTTCCTTCAGTTTTTGGCGAATGCCTGGCGCGATACGGTCATAGACTATGTCGTTGACCCAGTGACCCACGAACGACGGCCTCTTGAGTCCGATATAAGACTCATATCCCTTCACCCTTAGCAACTTTTCCCAAAAAGAATCTGGGAAAACCTTCGACCATTTGCGAGCATAATCGTTCAGGTATTTGTCGATAATTTTCTGGATTGCATCGCGTTCGCGAACTTCCTGATACCCCGTCACCTCGTCAACTGCGGCAATAATTCCAGCCTTTGCGAAACTCAGGGTAATGATTTGCGCTTTATAGGCCATCGGGAGCCAGCTCTTGCGAAAGCCTTTTCCATCTTTTGCGCGGATGATCGCTTCGCACACGTCAATGAGTAGCGTAGCTTCGTTGGCGATTGCCGGAATACCACCCCTGCCGGGACGCATAAATCGGACAGGGTTATCTAGGGCCATGGCTAACTCATTGTTAACGAAAGGCTTGATTGCCCCAAGGGAGAGAAAACCCCGAAGTTTCGACCCATGGATTTTCGCTTCTCCGCCGAGTCCTACGGCTTGCTGCATTCCTCTGCCTGAGAGAACCCGCGTGCCATCTTCCAAGACGTAACACTCAACCTCCACGTCGCCGATTTTGAGCAATTTCTCTGGAGAACCGTAGATCGCCTTTTTAATGCCCGGTTCTACTGGAAGTGATTGACCGGACCATCGTGCCGACGCCGCCTTCCTTGCTATTTCGGCCCTCCGGTCAGGCGATAAGACCTCAGCCCTAGCAACTCCGCCTATAGCTTTCCCCTTTATATCCCCCATAAAAATCACTTTTCTCCTAGCTATGCTTGCAAACTGTGATACTTTTATCACGAACGCAAGCATGTATCGCAACTTTATTTTATTTGATGCTTGCAATAGCATGATCGTTCAAGCATAATGTACAGTATGAATCGCTTAGGTATTCGCCAGCAAACCCAAGTCATTTCGGCCTTTGTTGAAGGAAACGGAATCAGAGCTACCGCCAGAATGACCGATTGTTCCCCGGTCACGGTGCTAAAACTACTGGCCGATCTTGGATGTGCGTGTGCTGACTATCACAACCGCGCCGTCCGCAAGCTCCGTGTACGCCGTTTGCAGTGCGATGAAATCTGGTGCTTCGTGGGAGCGAAGGCGAAGAACGTCAGCGTAGAAAAAAAGCAAGAGGGTTGGGGCGATGTTTGGACATGGGTCGGAATCGACGCGGATACAAAGCTGGTTGTCTCTTACCTAGTTGGTGGGCGTGACGGCGGCTGGGCAAAAGACTTCATGGAAGATTGCGCGAAGCGAATCAGCAACCGCGTACAGATCACCACCGATGGGCACAGAGCATACTTGGACGCGGTAGAAGAGGCTTTCGGTGCCGATATTGATTACGCGATGTTGCAGAAGATTTATGGCGCATCATCCGATGAAGAGACGCGCCGCTATTCCCCAGCGAAGTGCATCGGTTGCGATCTAAAGGTTGTGAGCGGTGACCCAGACCCGAAGCATGTGAGCACCAGCTACGTTGAACGCCAGAATCTAACGATGCGGATGCACATGCGCCGTTTCACACGACTGACGAATGGACGCAGCAAGAAAATCGACAACCACCGCCATGCGGTCGCGTTGCACTACACGTACTACAATTTTTGCAAGGTTCATCAAACGCTTCGCGTCACTCCCGCGATGGAAGCTGGCTTGACGGACCACATTTGGTCGCTGCAAGAACTGGTGGGGTTGCTGGGGGCGGAACAAACGAGGGCTACGGCGTGAGCGAACAAGAAAAACCCAGCTTAGACGATGCCGACGGGAACTGTAAGAAATGCGGACACCCGTTTAATCCTCACCTAGTAATCGCCTACGACACTAGTGATTTTTCCAAAGGGGGCGAACTTCGGTGCCCGGTGGAAGGGTGCAGTTGTTGTCGCAGTCTAGATTTTGACTTTAAGAACGCCCCATAATTTCAAACTGTAACAGTACCGAGTTTCGATACCGGTAGCCCGGCGCCGCCCGGTCAGTTACAATTTCGAAGTTAGAAGTTTCGGAACGCTCAGGCCCTGATATGCCGGAAAATCTGCTTCTTATCCCAAGTCCCTTTTACCGTTGCGCCGGCCCCAACTGCGGAGTGCAGAAGGGCGCTAGCGATCGCTGGTGGGTGATGTGGAGCTCGTTTGGCGACTACGGCGTTCCGGTAATGCACCTGGCGCCGTGGGATGAAAAACTCGCCGTGCAAGAGGGAGCCCTGCATGTCTGCGGCGAAGGTTGCGCCCACAAACTGCAGTCGCAGTTCATGGGCAACGTACTGGAGAACCGGGCACGTCGTAGCAATGCTTAGTTCTAGCTCTAGTTCAAGTCCGAGATCTCCTGGTTCTAGTAATTACTCGCAAGGTCGCGGCTGCCAGCCGACTTCAAACTGACCTCAGCTAACCACGGCTCCGGCGGCAGCATCTGAGACTCCAAGGCACTTAAACTTTTCGAAGTTAGGTTCTTATGAACTTTCGAGCAAGCTTTACGTTTCTGCTTTTTTTGGTGAGTGCGGCAGGCGCGCAGTCTACCCTGGCCCCCGGCTCCGCTGCGCCTGAGAGCCAGAAACCTACCCTGACAATTCCGTCTGGTACCAAAATCCCCCTCTCCTTGAAGCAGGCAATTTCGACCAAGACGGCCAAAGACGGAGACCCGGTCTATGCCGAAACCGCCTTTCCCTTTGTGCTCAACGAAAAAGTCGCAATCCCCGCCGGAACCTATATCCAGGGAAAAATCGAGCATGTGCAGCGCGGCGGCCACGTAAAAGGACGCGCCGAAGTCCTCATCCATTTCACGTCGATGATTTATCCCAACGGCTACACCGTCATGCTCGGGGGCTCGGTGGAAAATACGCCGGGCTCTGAGCACACGTCGATGAAAGATTCCGAAGGGACGATCCGTCAGGACAGCGATGCGGGAAGAAAAATCAAAGATGCTGCCACCGGTGCGACGACCGGAGCCGTGATTGGCGCGGTGACCAACGGAGGAAAAGGTGCCGGCATCGGAGCAGGGGCCGGCGGTGTTGCCGGGCTTGCCATCAGCATGCTTTCGCGAGGTTCCGATGTACGACTCGAGCCGGGGACATCGATCGAGATGGAGATTCAGCGCGAAGTTACCGTCGACGCCAGCCGCATAGCGTCACGGCATGAGGTAGTCGTGCAAAACGAATAGCGGTTGGTAACCCCCTTCCGCCAGAAGTCTAAAAATTCACCCACTATTTCAGCGAAAAGACGGCATTCACATGCGCCGACACGGTTACGTTTTGGGGCGAAAACTCAGCCGTAGGCGCCGCCTGCTCGCTCATCGCCGCGTGCTTCATCATCATCGGAGCCATCACCCGAACATTCTCAAAAGTATCCACCGACGCCGAAGACAGTTCACCCAGCGTGCGTCCGCTGGCGCTGGCCATCGACTGCGCCGATGCGCGAGCCCGTTTGTAGGCGTCGGCCACAGCTTTGGTCTTGGCATCATCGGTCGAATCCAGAGTGTAGCTGAGCGATTGGCTATCGCTGACGCTGGCATCGGCGAGTTGCTGTGTCACGGGGCCGATCTTTGAAAAGTCCTTGAGCTTAAGGCTGACACTGGTCGTTACCTGGTAGCCGACGACTTTGTGCTTCGGGTTCTTCCAGTCGTATTGCGGATTTACTGAGAAAAATCCGATTTCCGCCGCTTTGGGATCGATGCCATTGGCACGCAGTACTTGTCGAGTGGCCTCGGCTTGTTTGGCGGCCTGATCGTAGGCATCTTTGGCGGTGTCGGCTTGCGCGGAAATATTGAATTGAATGAGCGCGGTGTCGGGTGCGGTTTCAAATTTGCCATCGGCGCCGACCGTGACCGTATTAGGTTGAGGTCCAAAGGCTGAAGCCTGACCCAATAAAACATTGCTCAGAGCCAGTACGGCGAAAAGAGTAACCGTCGCGGATTTCATTTCATCCCTCCCATGACGTCCGAAAAGCTGTCCGAAACCTTAGATCGCTAGATCGCATTACTCAGACTCAATCGCGATCAAAAACTCAGGTTTCCGTTATACACCTGTGAGGCTAGAACGCGGCGTTTGGCGAAGGTTGCAAAGGAAATGCGAAATGCGGAAGCTAGCGCCCCGGCCCTCGAGTGGCCGATGGCATCAGATCTTGGGAAATGAGGCATTCGTCGCGTTGATATCTTCACGCAAGTCTTCCCAGATATTTTCCGGCATCTCCAGAAAAATCTGGACGATTCTGGGATCGAATTGCCGTCCCGACCAGAGTTCAATTTCCTTGCGGGCCGCCAGCATCGATTGAGCCGCGCGATACGGACGATCGGTTCTCATCGCATCCAGCGTGTCGGCAATCGCGAAGATTCGAGCCCCCAACGGAATCTCTTCGCCCTTAAGTTTGCGGGGATAGCCCGTCCCGTCGAAACGTTCTTGATGGGAATAAATGATTTCCGCCGCCTCCGCAAGAAACGGAATTCGCGAAATAATCTTGTAACCCAGATAGCAATGCTCCTTCATCGTGTCCATCTCGTCGTCGGTGAGCTTGCTGGGTTTGAGCAGAATGGCGTCTGGGATAGCGATCTTGCCAATGTCGTGCAAGAAAGCGCCACGGGCGATCACATTGACTTCTTCTTTCGGCAGTCCCATTTTGCGCGCCATGGCAATCGTGTAAGCGGTTACGCGCCGGGAATGGCCTTCCGTTTCTTTGTCTTTGAGATCCAGTGCATCCCCCAGAACTTCGAGGGTGATGTCGTAAGATTTTTCGAGATTCGATAGCGCGGCTTTCCACTGCTGCGTGCGGGCCGCAACCAGCGCTTCCAGGTTGGTGCGGTAAGCGTCGTTTTCACGCTTCAGGCGGCGATTTTCCAGGGCACGCCGAACCGTGGCCAGCAACTGTTCGCGCTCGAACGGCTTCAGCAGGTAATCGTAGGCCCCATTGCGCAATGCCTGCAGCGCCACTTGGATATCGTGCACCGCGGTTACCATCACGATGGGCATGTCAGGATAGCGCTCTTTGGCTCGCTCCAACAGGGCGATGCCATCCATTTCAGCCATCATCAGGTCGGAGAGGACAAGATCGAACTCGTCCCCCGATTCGAGAATCGCGAGAGCTTCTACGCCGCTAGCCGCCTGGCGAGTTTGAAAGTGAGCTCCTCCGAGCATGGAGGAAACAATCTCCCGAATTGTTTCCTCGTCGTCTACCACGAGAATGCGGTCGTTTGGCATAGCGCTAAGTCAATGTATCGCTCATTCTAGGCCTCCACTTCACATTCCGAAAGTAACCACTTGAAGACTGAAATCAGCAAAGGATGGGTGAGCCGCGTGATATTTAAAAAGCTGGGTGTATTTTGCCCGTCTGTTCTGGTGCTGCGCGTTGCAGCCGTATTTCTGTCTTGTACTTCTGTTTATGGATGCTGCCGGGCTACTTGGAAACTCGCTTGGCGTGTTGACCGTGCCGTGGTTAACGGCGCGCGAAACCGCGGCCTTGATCGCCGTGGCTGCCAGTCTGATTTTCTTCCGCGTATTCCGTGAACGTTATCTACTGGTCTGGGCAGCGGGATGGGTCGCTTACGGCGCCTTTCTTTCGGTCACAGGGCTGGCCCGATTGCACGCCGTCTCTCCCAAGGCCTTAGAGGCTTTCGCCCAGGCCGACTTCGTTTTGGTCGTAGCCTTGTTCGCGGCATCCGCATTGCTATCGGCACAATCGAAGCGGGCATTGACCGTTCTTGCCGCGGTCTCCTGGGTGCTAATGGTTTGCGCCGCCATGCGGCCAATCTACTTTCCTGATTCCAGAAGCCTCACGCTGGGGCTGGACCTGGCTTGCCGCCTCATCGCGGTCGGTGCGGCAGTGGTCCTGATGCGCTACCGCTTGGGGCGCATAGGCTTGGGATCGGTTGTATTCGCCGTTGGTCTGCTGTCCTTGAATCTCAACTGGCCGCGCTTCACCAGCCGTATTCCCAGCGAAGGCTACCTGCTGGCGGAAGTGTTATTCGGTTCCAGCATGTTGCTGGTGGCGCTCGACGATTCTCGTCTGCGTTTGTGGCGTCTCGCCGTACTGAACGAATTGACCGTGACCATCGCGCGTAGCCAGAATCATGGCCCCATGATGCAGACCGCGCTCGAAAAACTCAAGGCCGTAGTGGGCGCTAAAGCTTCGTGGTTCCAGTTGATGGAAGGCGATCACCTGGTACCCACCCAGCATGCCGGGCTTTCTCCCGAATCGTTGCGCATTTTAGGTCAGGCTGGAACGAGCGAAACTGAGGCGCGGGTTCTTCAGGAAAACCGGGTTGCGGTAGTAAAACTCGCCGACCTATCGGAGTCCGAACGAGTAGAGCTCGCCAAGCATGGCGTTCATGACGTGATCTTGCTTCCGGTGCAGGGCAAAAAAACTGTAATCGGAATGCTTGCGCTCGGCTGCTCTCGTAGTCGTAGCCACACTCCCGAAGAGCTCGACTTTCTCGAAACGACCGCACAAAGGCTGGGAATTGCAGTGGAGAATCTGCGCTTGCTGGAACAGGTGTTGCGTTCCCAGCGGCAGTGGATGAACACTTTCGATTCCATTCAGGATCTGATTCTGGCGCACGACGCCGACTTCCGCATTCTCAAGACCAATCAAGCCCTGCTGCAGCGGCTGGAACAGGCTCCGGCCGATATCCTGGGCCATCTGTGCGAAGAGGTGCTGCCCCAGAAGAGCGCGTGGAATAGCTGTCCCTACTGCTTGCGCGGATCGGGTGTGACCGAGGGGATCGATCCTTGTTTCGGCGGCCAGTCGGTAGTTTCGACCTCCTCCTATGCCGAGCAGGGCGGCCAGCAAAAAGGAACCATTCACGTAGTCCACGACACGACCGCGCGCCAGGTTGCGGAAGAGAAGTACCGCATGCTCTTCGAGCAGGCGCAGGAAGGCGTTTTCGTAGCGACCCAGGAAGGGGAGCTGCTCGATTGCAACGACGCCTTTGTCACCATGCTCGGCTACAGCAGCCGCGACGAGTTGATGGCCCTCGATATGGGTAGCGTGCTGCACTCCGTACCCGAGGAACGCGAGGCGTTCCGTAAAGAAATCGAAGCCCACAATTACGTGCGCAACTTCGAGATCACGGTGCGGCGCAAGGATTCCACGATGCTGACCGTCGCCCAAAGCTGCTTTGCGACCCGCGACTCTTTTGGACGCATCGAACGCTATCAGGGCTTTGTGCTCGATGTAACCGAGAAAAAGCGTTCCGAAGATGAAATGCGGCGCCGCAATCGGGAGTTAAACGCGCTCAACGCGATGGCTGTGATCGCGACTCAGTCTTTTGATCTCGACGAAATCCTGAATCTGACGCTGCGTCAGGTCATTTCGCTCTTCGGAGCGGAGACTGGATCGGTTTATCTTGCCGGTGAGCCGGAAGGTACTTACCGCAGACGCGCAGGCTGGGGTCCACGAAGTGAAGCGCGCGTGCGCATGGCTGAGGTCGTCTTTACCGAAGGCTTGGGCGATCTGGTGATGCGGTCGCGGGCGGAAGTCGTGACGCAGGACTTCTTGCCCCACTTGCCCCCATCCGTCGTTGAGTTCGTATGCGCCGATCGCTTGCCTTACTGGATCTGGGTCGTGCTCTGGAGCAAAGACAAACCCATCGGCATCATGGGCATTGCCAGCAAGGAAGACCGTCACTATTCCAGCAACGACGAGAACCTTCTGGTCGCGATCAGCCGCCAACTTGCCACCACTATCGAGAAGGTGCAACTTTACGAAGAAACCTGCCGAGCGTATGAAGACCTGCGGCGAACCCAGGAACAGTTGCTCCAAAGCGAGAAGATGTCGGCCGTTGGCCAGCTCATTTCCGGTGTCGCGCACGAGTTAAATAATCCCCTCACGGCGATCCTCGGTTACGCCCAATTGCTGGAAGGGGCGGGGCTCGATCATCGATCCGCCGATTATGTCCGCAAGCTGTTCAAGCAGGCGCAGCGCACGCACCGTGTCGTTCAGAACCTTCTCTCTTTCGCGCGCCAGCGCAAGCCGCAGAAACAGGAAGTCGATCTGCGTAAAGTGCTGGAAGAGTCGCTCACCTTGCGCGAATACGATTTGAAGGTCAACAACGTCGCGCTCGAACGCGAGATTCCCGACGAGCTTCCTTCTGTCGTCGGCGATCCCCATCAACTGGAGCAGGTGTTCTTGAATATCGTCAACAACGCGCTCGATGCCATGGTGGAGAGCAGCAGTAGTGGCCTCTTGAAGGTTCGTGTATTCCAGAAGGATGCTTACGTTTGTGTCGAGTTCGATGACAGCGGTCCCGGAATCAAGGATCCAAGCCGCATTTTCGATCCTTTCTACACTACCAAGTCGGTCGGAAAGGGAACTGGCCTGGGGCTCAGCATCTGTTACGGAATCGTCAAAGAGCATGGCGGCGAAATCGTTGCGCGCAATCGCGACGAGGGCGGAGCGACCATCGAGGTCCGCTTGCTCGCCAGCGAAAAGCCCGCGCTAGCCGAGACCGTGCCTTCCACGCGGCGCGAATCGCTGCTTGCCGGTCGAGTGTTGCTGGTCGAAGACGAAGAAGCGGTGCTGGAATTCGAGCGGGATGTGTTGGTCGGATCCGGAGCCGACGTCACAACTTCGATGAGCGTTGAAGATACAAAGCAGCGCTTGGGCAGCGGTTCGTTCGATGCCATCGTTATGAACGGACGCATGCCTGGCGGTTGCACCGCGCGTGAAATGTATGAGTGGATGGCTCGGGAATCTCCGGGCTCAGAAAACAGGCTGTTGCTGACATTCTCCACGGTAACGGATCCGGAGACGAGAAGTTTTCTGCAGGAACGAGGCGTACCCATGCTGGCAAAGCCCTTCGAGGTGGCAGACTTAATCTCCCACGTGCGCGCTTTATGTCAGCGTGAGGGAAAACCTGCCAGGGAAAAAGTTTCCATGGCGGGTGCCGGAGCCTAGCGGCCGCCCCCTTTTCTTAGAGCTGGCCTTTAAGCCGGCGCATCATTTCCGTGATCTGCTTTTCATTGCGCCGGTACCAGCGCCAGTGGCCTTCTCTCTGCGCCTCCACCAGACTCGCCTTTTCGAGAATCCGCATGTGATGCGAAACCGTTGGTTGCGCCAGGGTTACTCGCTGCTCGATATCGGCGGCGCAGAGTCCGGTTTCTTTGTCGAGAGAGCAACCACCTTTTTCTTTGAGCGCCAGAAGAATCCGGCGGCGAGTGGGATCGGCGATCGCGTGCAGAAAGCGATCGAGATTGAGATCGTTGCTATTCATCTTTTGCAGTTCAGATATTGCTGCTCACGTCCCGCTTGCCTCTTCCGCTATTTCTTCACGATCGGATTGTACCCATCACCGATCAGCCGGGCGCGAATCGCTTCCGCTTCTTTCAGGTCGGTGTAAGGACCGACTTGCACATGAAAAAACTTGTCGATGGAGGCATTGTTCGCGCTGAACGCAGGATACTGTTTCTTCTTCAAGGCCTCGACCAGCGATTCGGCGTCTTCCTGACGGGTGACGGCAGCGACTTGCACATAATATCCGCCGCTGGCTGGGGTAGGGGCCAATCCCGCGTCTGTACCGTCTTTTGACGCGGTGGTTGTCCCTGCCGCCGCTGTCGCTGCGCTGGCTGATTGTTGCGCTGACAGTGTTTTGGAATCTGCCGGCGTGAGCGTTGTGTCAGTGGACTTCTCGCCTACGGCTTTGTAAAAGCTGAAGTCGCCGGATTGCGGCGCCGTTGCCGCGACATTATTCTTTGCCGCCGAGGGGCGGACGATGGCAGACGGTGCTCCTGCCTGCGCCGTCAGAATCGCGCCGAGCGGAGTGGTCCTTCTGCCGAGCGAAAAGCCGATCGCAAAAAAAAACGCGCAGATCAGTACAAATGAAAAGAATATGGCCAGCATGCGGCCAGTGCCAAGAGTTATTTCTGTGTCCTGCTGCGCCGTGGGCATGGAAAGTAGTGTTTACCTCAACTTTGTTTACGTCTTCGCCGGTGCGGGCGGTGTCGATCCGCCCCCGAGAATTTTCTGCATGCCGGAGAAGAAATCGATGGGAACGGGGAACACAACCGTCGTGTTCTTCTCGACTCCAATTTCCGTCAGGGTCTGTAAATATCGTAACTGGATGCTCGCCGGTTCGGAAGATAACAAATGTGCAGCATCTACCAGGCGCTGGGCGGCGGAAAATTCGCCTTCCGCGTGGATGATCTTCGAACGCTTCTCGCGTTCCGCCTCGGCCTGCTTGGCCATGGCGCGCAGCATAGACTCCGGCATATCCACCTGCTTGACTTCCACGTTCGCCACTTTCACTCCCCACGGCGCGGTGTGAGTATCCAGGATGCTTTGCAGGCGCAGGTTAATCTTGTCGCGGTGCGCCAGTAGTTCGTCGAGTTCCTGTTCGCCAAGCACCGAACGCAGTGTGGTTTGCGCAAATTGCGAAGTCTGGTAAGCGTAATTGGAAACCTCGACCACCGCTTTATTCGGATCGATCACGCGCAGAAAAATAACCGCATTCACCTTTAACGTGACGTTATCGCGGGTGATGATGTCCTGTGGCGGAACCTCGAGAGCTTCCTGGCGCAATGAGACTCGCACCATGCGATCAAAAGGCACGAATACGCAGATCACTCCCGGACCTTTTGCCTGTCCCAGCAGCCGGCCGAGGCGGAAGATGACTCCACGTTCGTATTCGGCAAGGATCTTGATAGAGCTCAGAAAATAGATAATCACGATGATGATGCCAATCGCGAACACGGGGAACCCAACATCCGGCATAGATCGCCTCCAGGCAACTGCTTATTCGTGCATTAACGGTGTCTGAGCGGATTGTAGCGCACGCGGATGGTCGCGGGCTGCACCGAACGTGGCAACAGTAGTGCCTGCGATGATTCGTGTGGTGACGAGGCTATGTCACGTCCCATGGCGCAAAAACCGTAATCCTTCGCGGCTTCGTGGCAGGGATGCGCGATCCAAAAACCGTCACTGGAACCGTCAGAAGTGTGGCCCATTCATCGCGATTTTCGCCAAGGTGTGCGCCACTCATTTATCACAAACTAGGCGTGTCGCCCATCACAGACAGGCCCTCCGCCCTATGCCACAATCACTCCGTGAAATGGTGCAGTGAGAGAAGTTGCCGGGTTGCAACACAGACTCTTCTCGAACCTGTCCCACAACTCATTTTCAGAGCTCTTTGACAACTTATGACCACTAAGTCCTTACCAATGAGGTATTTCCATGTAAGCCCCTTACAATGAGGTATTTAAAATTGGCCTCCGCTAAGTAACTGATTCTAAATGCCATAAAGGCATGAAAAAAAAGGGGGGGTGGGGGGTGGGGCGTCGAATCGAGTAAAACGCATTTTCCAGGAACCGAAGAAATTATTCATGTAAAGGAGCCATCATAATGTCAACTTATCCAGGCGAACGTTGTCAGCATATAAGATTGAACGGGGATCATTGCCAAGCCCCCGCAAAGCGCGATCAGAAGTTTTGCCGCTTCCACATCGCCTGCGTACCCGTCAAGGTCGACGTCAGCACTTCCGCCGCATTTCCTGCCGCTCCTTTCTACCTGCCGGTCCTCGAAGACCCCGCCTCCATTCAACTGGCAATCTCGCAAGTCTGCTACCACCTGCTGTACCGTCGGCTGGATACGAAGAAGGCTGGCATTATGCTTTACGCCATGCAGATCGCATCGTCCAATCTGGGGCGCCTCACCGGTAATACCAGCCAGCACCAAAGCCCTTCGGGAACTGACGAAAATAATCTGGAAAATAGCCGGGAGGGCGATCCGCAATCCCCATTGTCGCCCCCTGACGTTTCGACGACCTCGAACGATTCCGACTCCCAGCCCGATCGCTTGCCGCCTGGCACAATTCAAGCCTGCGCGCAGCCGCCGAGATCACGCCTTAAGTCCAGCGTGGTTTAAGTGCACCCGGTCTTCGCGCAGCCATCATCGCTTTTCACGCGGTGACCGGTCGGGTTGCGATTACCGGATCGACGCG
>Ga0209006_10003528_pt1 | contig 14221 bp, 11 predicted proteins | sample JacPin_JW_Ref_O2_FD_188567 | JGI IMG/M metagenome (GOLD analysis project Ga0209006, IMG submission 188567) | Forest soil microbial communities from Algoma, Ontario, Canada - Jack Pine, Ontario site 1_JW_Ref_O2 (SPAdes) (version 2) | ecosystem: Environmental > Terrestrial > Soil > Boreal... | reverse complement strand
CCGAATGGGAAGCCTGATTGTTGAGTGATCAGTGATAGAGATAACCGAAGTCCTCACGCACCCGAGGCTGTCGCCTTCTCCGCTTCTTCCCGAATCCTCTTCCACGCGGCCTCCACGTGCCGCGCTTCCGTGCGGATCTGCCCGACGCTCATCCGCAGAGTCAGCTTCCCGTTCAGTTTCGTGTGCGTGAGAAACAGGTCCCCGCTGCGATTCAAAGCATCCATGATCTCCTGATTCGCCGCATCTCCCGCCTTGTGACGAAAGCACACCAGGTTCAACGGTACCGGCGCAGCTAACTCGAAGCGATCGTCGCCTCGCACCCACTCCGCGAAATCCTGCGCCAGCCGCACGTGCTCGCGAATATGATGTTGTAACCCCTCAACGCCATAGTGCCGGATCACAAACCATAACTTCAGCGACCGAAACCGCCGCCCCAGTTGAATGTGCCAGTCGCGGTAGTCGATCACCGCTCCCGACTCCGTGGCCTGATTGCGCAAATACTCTGGCAAAATACTCAGCGTCTGGATTAGCGCCTTGCGGTCCGCAACCCAGAAGCAATTGCAGTCGAAACTAGTAAACATCCATTTATGCGGATTGAAGTTGTAGCTGTCCGCCAGTTCGACTCCGTTCTGCAGATGCCGAAATTCAGGACACAACATCGCCGTGCCCGACATGGCCGCATCCACATGGAGCCACAAATTATTTCGCCGGCAGATTTCGCCGATCGGGCCGATCGGATCCATCGCATTCGAAGACGTGGTTCCGACAGTCGCGCACACGAAACAAGGCACGAGCCCCGCCTGCTTGTCGCTTTCAATCTGTCGCGCCAGTTCCTCGGGGCGCATCGTCAGATTTTCGTCCACGGCGATAAGCCGCAGATTTTCGCGGCCAATCCCTGCAATCATCGCCGCTTTCTCGAGCGAGGAATGCGTTTGGGTCGAAGCGTAGACGACGAGGCGTCCATCGCATCCGTTTTTGTTGCTCGCGTAGTTCGTAGCCCGCTCGCGCCCCGCCAGCAGCGCGCACAATGCGGCGCTCGAAGCCGTATCCTGAATTACTCCGCCGCCGCTGTTTGACGACAGAAATTTTTCCGGCAGTCCGAGCATGCCGACCAGCCAGTCCATCACATGGGTTTCAAGTTCTGTACACGCCGGACTGGTCGACCACAACATGCCCTGCACGCCCAGTCCGGATGAGAGAAGATCGCCAAGAATTCCCGGCCCCGAAGCGTTGCAGGGAAAGTAAGCAAAAAAATTCGGCGACTGCCAATGCGTAATACCCGGAAGAATCAGTTGCTCAACATCTTTCAACAGCGCCTCAAATGCCTCGCCGTGAGCCGGCGGCGCGGCAGGAAGCGCAGCGCGAATTTCTCCCGGCTTCACCTGAGAAAGCACAGGAAACGATTCCACCCGTGACTGGTAATCGGCAATCCAGTCCACCACGGCATGGCCGTGGCGGCGAAATTCTTCAGGCGACATGTGAAAGGATTTTGTTTCCGACAAAGTTCGCTCCTCGCCTGGCATCTACTGCAAGTGGCCGAAATACACTCGCGTCTTGTATTCGAAGGTCGCCTTGCCGTTCACCGCATGCGCATCGAAGATTCGTCGCAAGCCCTGCAGCATCGGTTCATACTTCGCATCGTCCGGCCCCGGCACATACGACGACGACAGCAATCGCCCCTCGATGCCCGCGTACTCAAACTCCTGCCGGTTCGCGAAGATGCGCTCCTGAAACGGCAGCGGATCGAAGAACTCATTCAACTGGTCGGTAGTGTGCTCGTGCCGCACGTCTGCGTAGTCTGTGCCGTAAGTCAGCAAAAGCTGCTCATAATCGCGCAGAAACGGAGTCGAATCCGTCACGCGTTCATTCCACAAAAGAACCAGCCAACCGCCCGGCTTCAGGATTCGCACGAATTCCCGCCGCGCCTGCTTGCGATCGAACCAGTGCCCCGCCTGTGCCGCGGTCACAAAGTCGACGCTGTTGTCATCAAGCGTGGTCGCTTCCGCCTTGCCGTCAACGCTGGTAAAGCCGGCAAAATCGGCCCGGAGCCGCTCTCCCGCCTGTCGCATCTCCGCGTTCGGCTCGACTCCGAATACGCGATTGCCATTCTGGAGCAACACGCGAGTCCAGATGCCCGTACCCGAAGCGATGTCGGCAATCGCCTGATCGGCGCGAAGGCCGCATTCGTCCCTCAAAACTTGCAGCGCCTCGCGTGGATAGCCAGGGCGGTAGCGTACGTAGTTTTCAACACGGTCAGAAAATCGGCTGATAGCATTCGATGCAGGCATGGAATTTTCGCGCGACCTTCAACTTGCCAGAAAACTATTCTAACGGCAGGATAGAGAGGTTGTCCCTTCCCGCGCCTGACGTCCTATGCGAGTCGTGATCAAAGTCGGCACCAGTCTCATCGCTCCCGGCGGAGTGATCGACTCCAACTTGCTGCGCGGAATTGTTGATCAGTTCGACCTCGCCAGCAACGAATACCTGATAGTAACCTCGGGCGCGATCGCCGCCGGCGCCTCGGGCCTGGGGCTCGAAAAGAGTCCGCACAACGTCCCGCGCATGCAGGCCTGCGCCGCAGTCGGCCAGAGCCAGCTAATGCTCACTTACGAGCGATTGTTCTTCGGCAAAAAAATCGTGGCACAACTGTTGCTATCAAGCGACGATTTCACTTCGCCCGTGCGTTACCGCAATCTGCGCAACACGCTGGCCGAATTGCTGGCTCTGGGCGTCGTGCCAATCGTCAATGAAAACGACAGCGTCTCCGTGCGCGAACTTGAAGGCGCCTTCGGCGACAACGACGAATTGAGTTCTCTTCTGGCCACCGCCGTCAAAGCTGACTGGCTGCTGTTGCTGACTAACGTCGACGGATTCATGGTTCCCGGCATTCACGGCAAACCGCGCCTGCAGCGCATGATTCGCAGGCTCACGCCCGCGCTCGAAGCGCAATGCAACGGCAAGAGTTCCCTTGGGCGCGGCGGCATGATCTCGAAATTGCGTGCTGCCAAACTCGCGAGCGAAGCCGGAGTTCACGTCGCAATCGTCAACGGAAGGCATCCGCAGGCGATCCAACTCGGCACCAAGCGCAAGATCGGAACCTACTTTCCTCCGAACTCGCAGCCGGTCTCGGACGCCAGAGAAAAATTAAGCTCATGACCTCCGCACCAACCACGGTGGCCTCTACGCATGAGAAGTTGCTGCGCGCCCGCGCGGCTTCCAACGTGCTGGCTCAGCTTGCGACGACTGAGAAAAACAATCTGCTGCTCGCCATCGCCAAGGCGATCGATGCCAACGAAAAGACAATTCTCGCTGCGAATCAGAATGATGTTGACGACTCCAACCTCGAAGGCGCAATGCGCGACCGCCTGCTGCTCACGCCGGAGCGCATCGCTGAAATGGCGAACGGTGTGCGCGACGTCGCGGCGCTTCCTGATCCTATCGGCGACGTGCTCGCTGAGTGGACCCGACCCAACGGTCTGCAAATTCGCAAAGTGCGCGTGCCTTTAGGCGTGATCGGAATCATTTATGAATCCCGCCCGAACGTCACGGTCGATACTGCCGCGCTCGCGCTCAAAACCGGCAACGCCATTGTCCTGCGTGGAGGCAAAGAAGCCGCGCACAGCAACCGTCGCCTCGTTGAAATCATGAGCGGCATACCCGGCATTCCCGAAGGCGCAATCGAACTCCTCGATTCCGAAACGCGCCAGTCAGTGCAGGAACTTATCAAAGCCCGCGGCCTGGTCGATGTGATCATTCCCCGCGGAGGCGCCGGCCTGATCTCTTTCGTGACCGAAAACTCCGCCGTGCCCGTGATCGAAACCGGAGCAGGGAATTGCCACATCTTCGTCGACGAAACCGTCGACCTCGATATGGCAGACGTCATCGTGATCAACGCCAAGACGCAGCGCCCGTCGGTGTGTAACGCCGCCGAAAAATTATTGGTCCATGAACGAATCGCGGCAGCGTATCTCCCGCGCATTGTGAAGAAGTTGATCGACTTCGGTGTCGAAGTGCGCGGGGACGAAAAGTCCCGCGGCCTGGCCGCAGGACTGACAATCGCTCTGGCCACTGAGCAAGACTGGCCGGAAGAGTACCTGCGCCTCTGCATGGCGGTCGCCGTAGTCGCCGATGTCGACGCCGCGATCGCCCACATCAACCGCTATTCCACGAAACACTCCGACGCGATCGTGACCCGCAACGAAGAAAACGCGCGCAAGTTTCTGCGCGGCGTCGATTCCGCTGCTGTCTACTGGAACGCCTCCACCCGCTTCACCGACGGCGCAGAATTCGGCTTCGGTGCGGAGATGGGCATCAGCACCCAGAAACTCCATTGTCGAGGCCCTTTCGCGCTGGTCGAACTGACTTCGTCGAAGTACGAGATCTTCGGGACAGGACAGGTTCGGTAGTTGTTTTCGCCGCGACTTTGCGAGCGTACGTAAACTCCGCGAGATAGCGATCGTGATTCGCGCTGGTATCGTGAATTCCACTATTACCCAGCGCTGCGATCTTGCGAGGTTTGAATTTAAGTTTCATGGACTGTGCCCAGAGTGAGGCGTGCCTGCTCCTGTGCTACCTTACTACTTTTCCCCACGGAGCCCCATGAAGCTTCTCTCAGCCGCGGTCCTGTCTTCCGTCCTCTTTCTTGCCGCATCTCCTCGCAGCGCCGGCGGACGCGCCCCGGCATCCTCCGGTCCCGCTCAACCCATCTTCGGATTTCGCGACGGCGCTGCTGAATCCGCAGTCGAATCGAAGTTTCTCGCGGTACCCGATCCCAAACTGGCGGAAGAGCATCTGCGCACGTTGACCAAAGCCCCTCACATGGCCGGCACCGTCGAAGACAAAGCCACGGCCGACTACGTAGCGCAAAAATTTCGCGATGCTGGACTCGACACCGAGATTGTCGAATACAAAGTCTGGATCAACTATCCCTCCGAGATCAGCGTCGATCTGACCGCGCCCCCCGGAGTCGCAATGCACGGCCCCACGCGCGAGCACGTCGAAGGCGATCCTGGAGACGCCGATCCGCGCGTGGTCATGCCGTTCAATGGCATGTCGCCGTCCGGCGACATCGAGGCCGATGTCGTGTACGCCAACTACGGCACGCCCGACGATTTCGAAAAACTCGACAAACTCAAAGTCGATGTGCGCGGCAAGATCGTGCTGGTTCGCTACGGCCAGAATTTTCGCGGCGTCAAAGTGTTCGTCGCGCAAGAGCACGGAGCCGCCGGTGTAATCATCTACTCCGATCCCGCCGACGACGGTTGGCGTCGCGGCGACAAATATCCCGACGGCCCCTGGCGCCCTGACACCGGCGTGCAGCGAGGTTCCACGGGATTCATGTTCGAGTTTCCCGGTGATCCGACCACGCCCGGCGTCGCGTCGATTCCGTCATTGCCTGACTCGCAGCGCATCGCTCCTGAAAAGTCGGCGCAGATGCCGAAGATTCCCGTCACTCCGATTTCCTATCACGATGCGTGGCCGATCCTCGAACATCTCGCCGGGCCCGATTCTCCGCGCGAATGGCAAGGCGCGCTGCCTTTCACTTATCATGTGGGTCCCGGCCCGGCGAAATTAAAAGTCCATCTCAAGCAGGACTACCAACTCCGCACTCTCTGGGACGTCGTCGGCCGCGTGCGTGGCAGCGAATCTCCCGACCAATGGGTGGTCTCCGGCAATCACCGCGATGCCTGGGTCTACGGCGCGGTCGATCCCAACAGCGGCACGGCGGCGATGCTCGAAGCGGTGCACGGCGTCGGCGATCTGCTGAAGTCCGGATGGAAGCCGAAACGCTCGCTCGTCTTCTGCAGCTGGGATGGCGAAGAAGAAGGCTTGATGGGTTCCACCGAATGGGTCGAGCAGCACGAGGCCGACCTGGCGAATGCTCCCGCATATTTCAACGTCGACGTTGCCGTCACCGGACAGAAGTTTGGCGCGTCGGCCGTCCCTAGCCTCAAGCAATTCATTCGCGACATCACCAAAGCGGTGCCCTCGCCGAAAGGCGGCACGGTTTACGAGGCGTGGCAAACGGCCTCACAGCCCGAAGCTCCCACCGCGCAGGCCGCCACCGATGCCATCGGAGACTCGCGCCGTCTCCCGAATGCACTGGCTGAAACAGATGTGCCCGTCGGAGACCTGGGCAGCGGCTCTGACTACACCGCGTTTCTGCAACACCTCGGCGTGCCTTCAACCGACATCACATCAAGCGGCGCCTACGGTGTGTATCACTCCACGTTCGACGATTTCGCCTGGTTCAAGAAATTCGGCGATCCCGATTTCACCTACGAGCAGGAGATGGCGCGCATCTTCGGTCTCGAAGCCATCCGTATGGCCGACGCAGACGTGCTTCCCTACGATTACGACCAGTACGGACGCGAGATCGTCGAATATCTCGATGCCGCGCGCAAACGGTCGGAACGCAAATTCGGCGATCATGCTCTCGACTTCGGACCCGTCAACACTGCGGCCCGGCATTTCCAGAGCGCAGGCATGAAGATCCTGTCGAAGCAGAAAAATCCGCCGCGCGACCCGGCGCGGCTGAACCAGGCTTTGCGCAACGCCGAACGTGCCTTGCTGATGCCGCAGGGACTGCCCCATCGTCCCTGGTTTCGCCATGCGATCTATGCACCTGGCGAATACACCGGCTATGCTGCGGTGGTCATTCCCGGCGTGAACGAAGCGCTCGACAAGGGAGACAGCGAACGCGCGCGCCAGCAGTTGGCAGCGCTGGCCACAGTCCTGGACCGCGCCGCAAAAACGCTCGAAGGCTACCGCTGATCGGCTTCAGATGCAGCTTCAACTTCTTGCCGGCAGGGTCATCCCGAGTGCAGCCGCTTTTCAGGCGAAGGGAAGGATCTCCGGCTCCACTAAACGGGCGCGTAAGCGAAAACCCAGCTCGCATTGACTAGTCAGCTGACTAGTCATAAAATAGGCCCAGAGGCAATCCAATGGGCTCCTGGCAGCTACAAGAGGCGAAAGCCCGCTTCAGCGAATTTCTCGACGCGGCCATCAAGAAAGGCCCGCAGGTAGTGACGCGTCGCGGGATTGAGGCGGCGGTCCTTGTGCCGATTGAAGAATGGCGCCGGCTGCAACAATCCAATCGTCCGAACATTAAAGAATTGCTCCTGTCCGGGCCTAAGTTTGAAAACATCATTCCCCCGCGAAGAAAATGGAAACGCAGGCCACCAGTGGAGTTTGATTGACGCGGTATCTGCTCGATACGAACATTATCTCGGAGATCCATAAGCCCAAGCCCCGTGGAGGCGTGCTCGCGTGGTTTGACACTTTGCGGGACGAACAGGTCTGTCTCTCAGCAGTCACCCTGGGGGAGCTACAAGACGGAATCGAGCGAACCCGTCGGCATGACCCAGCCAAAGCTGTCGCCATTGAAGCGTGGGTCGACGACTTGCAAAACATATCAATCGTGCTGCCGATGGATGGGCCTTCGTTCCGCATCGCTTCACGCATGATGGTTGGGAGGCAAGAGGATTTACTATACGACGTGATGATAGCCGCGACGGCGCGGCTACACGGTCTTGCCGTCGCGACACGCAACGAAAAAGAGTTCAAGCATCTTGGTGTCGATGTTTTCAATCCATTCAAATTTCGTTGAACTTTCATGACCTCCGCTCAAGCTTTCGCACACTTATTGCGCTCGCTGCCGGCTTCCGCCGCCGCGACGTTTCTTGCCTTGTTCCCCATCGTTGATCCTCTGGGCGGCATCCCCATCTTCTTCGCGATGACCTCGGACTGGACCGACCAGGACCGCCGCCGCACAGCGATCAAGACCGGGATTTGGGTCTTCGTCATCCTGGTCACGTTTCTCTTCTTCGGACGTTTCGTGCTCTTCTTTTTCGGTATCTCACTGCCCGTGCTCAAGATCGCAGGAGGCCTCATCGTCGCCAACACCGCCTGGGGCATGGTGACCTCAACCTCCCGCATCACGCCCGCCGAAACCCACGAGGCAGCAAGTAAAGAAGACATCTCCCTGACTCCGCTGGCTATGCCGTTAATGTCGGGTCCGGGATCCATCGGCGTGGTCATGGCGTTGGCCGCTCACGTCGACGACAAAGCCGCTTATCTGGGGATGATCATCGGCATCGCGGCGGTTGCGCTCTCCGTGCTTCTCTTCTTCTGGCTGGGCGGGCCGCTGGTGCGTCGCCTTGGACCAAACGCAGTCGGCGCTATCAACAAAGTCTTCGGCTTTCTCATCCTGGCAATCGCGGTTCAACTGGTCTGGAACGGAGTGGCCGACTTCCACAACTAGCCAGAGGCTCGGAGGGCATCAGTTCTCCACCACCCTGCACGAGGCATAACTTTCCGGAACCAAACGCCGCATGCTCTCGTATTCCTAACCAGCGCCCTTGCGCCCGAGAGGTATCCCATGGCCGGAAGGTCTCTTGCCTGTTTCAGTCGCTTTCACAAAGCCATTCTGTTATGTCTCTTCCTGCTGCCGGTCTCTGCCTCGTTGCGCGCGGCCGCCATGAACGCCAGCAATGATTGGGACTATGAAGAGACGCATAGCGATTCTCGTGACTTTGCCGCCGGTGGCATGCTGCATGTGCATTTAAACGTCGGAGACCTGCACATCCGGCGCGGCGATTCGGCGAAGATCAACCTGCATTACACGGTGAAGTGCCGCAACGAAAGAACTGCAAAGGATGCGCGCGTGGATTTTGAAACCCACGGCAGAGACGCTACTCTCGAGTTTCAAGTGCCCACCGGTCACGCGCAGTTCGATGTAGAACTCGAAGTGCCCCAGAATACGAATCTGGACGTGCACGAAAAAGTCGGTGACGTGACGGTCGAAGATGTCGAGGGCGACAAAGAGGTGAACCTCGGCGTTGGCGACATCCATCTATCCGACGGACCCTCCGGTTATCACCTCATTCACGCGAGCGCCGGCATTGGCGACGTCAACAGCGCCGGCTACGGCGAAACCAGCGGCTGGCTGGGCAAGACCCTGAAGTATCGCGGCGAGGGCAAATATGAGTTGCGCGCCCGGGTTGGAGTCGGCGACATCACGCTGAATCGAAAGTAGGGAAGGACTCTTTCGTCCACCCAGCGGAGTTCCCTTCACATTTTGTTCGTTACATCCTCGATATACAGCAAAATCAGCTGTTCTCCAGCCTGCGGTTCGATGCGGCGGGCATTGAGCAGCATCGCTCGCTCGCCAAGACCGGGAAACTCGTGGCGGACTTCGAAATCCTCCACTCGCCGGTTCTCAGGTAGAACCTTCTCCAGCAACTCCCTCAACCTGGGGATGTTCCACTGCTCATTGCCAAGCTCATAAAGGGATCGGCCTTCGGTCTCCTGGCGGTGAACTCCGAACACGCGGTAGAAGGCCAGGTTGCCGCTGAGAACCTTCAGCGCGCCGTCCAGAATCACAATCGCCTCCCTCGCATTCTCAATCAGTTCGCGCGCAAACAAGTGAGCCAGGTCGAGACGGTGCCTCATGAGGATGGCATCGACATCCTGAAAACTGATCACCGCTCCATCGATTCTGCCGTCCCAGGTCTTATAGGGCCGCACGTGCAACAGGTATCTTCGGCCTTCTTTGGTGGACACTTCGAGTTCCCGCGAGCTCACGCTCTCAATGGCCTCCAGCGCCATCTGACCCAAATCGGGTGCTTCGACGTTGGGCCGAATGTCGCTCACTCTGCGGCCCACATCGCCGGGTAGCAGGTTCAGCAGCTTTTGTGCGGTCGGGGTGAAGTGGCGGATATGCAGATCCATCCCCACCATCACCACCGAGATGCTGACGTTATTGAACAAATTGAGCAGATCACTGTTGGCGGTCCCCAGTTCGGCGTTGCGATTGTGCAGCTCTTCGTTAAGGGTAGTCAGCTCCTCATTGGTCGACTGCAGCTCTTCCTTCGCGGTTCCCAGTTCTTCGTTCGTGCTTTGCAGCTCTTCGTTGGCCGACAGGATCTCCTCGTTGCCTGCCTTGAATTCCTCCGTCGTGGTTTCGTGATCTTCCAGCAGCAGCTGAAATTGCTCCCGCATTTGCCCCAGTTCGCTCTTCAGACGACCCAACTCGCGCGAACGGGTATCCTTGGCCTTGCCCGATTCCTTCCGGCCCCCGGATCCTCTCTGGGGGGCGACGACTGGCACGTCCTGGAAAATGACCAGATAGAAGCGCTGGGTTTTTCCTTGCTGGGAAACGGGGATCACTTCCAGGTTCACCTCTCGCGTGCCGCCGTTGGACTGGATGGTGACGCCCTCTTTCCGCACCGCCGTCCTCTCTTTTTTCGCCTTGCTAAAAGCGGCGCGCAGATCCAGCCGCAGGCCCTCAATCACCATTTTCAACAGGCTGAAGGTCGGGCGCCCGGTCACCGGCTCCAGGTACGCTCCCGTCTTCCCGCGGAACTGAACGATCTCCATATCCTCGTTGGTCACAATACTGGCGGGAACAAAGCGGTGGAACAGGACCCGGTCCGCTTCCTTCTCGACGGTCGAGGCGGTCTGGAGCTCGGAGGCCAACTTGGGCTCTTCCACCCGAACGCGATGATCGCGGGTACTGAAATATGTAAGCAGCGGTCCAGCGGTTTTTCTCTTCTGAAAAATCTTGCTTTTCCGGTCCACGGGCACAAAGCAATCGGAGAAGTTGCCCAGACTCTCCGACTCTCCCAGCATCAGGTAGCCGGTGGGCTTAAGGGCGTAGTGCAGGGTGGGCAACACGCGCTCTTGCAGCACCGGACCCAAATAGATCAGCAAATTTCGGCAGCTGATCAGATCCAGATTGGAAAAAGGTGGATCTTTGGCCACATTCTGTTTGGCGAAGATGCACATCTCGCGTACCGACTTGGTGATCTGGTAGCCGCCGTCAAGGGCCAGGAAAAAGCGCTTCAAGCGCGCCGGTGAGATGTCGGCCAGCGAGGCTTCCGAATAGAAACCAGCGCGGGCGCGGGCGAGCGACGTCTCGCTGATATCGGTAGCGAAGATCTGGAAGGGAATATTTCCCAGCGTCGCCCGCGCGGTTTTCTGCGTATGCAGCCAGATGTACTCCAGCAGTGCCATGGCCAGTGAATAGGCTTCTTCTCCCGTGGAGCAGCCCGGCACCCAGATCCTGATTGTGCCGCGGTCCTTCCCATCCTGAAACAAATGCGGGAAAACGTGCTTGCGCAGCGCCTCAAAGGTCTCCGGATCGCGAAAGAATCCGGTGACGTGGATGAGAATATCCTGGTACAAATCCTCGACCTCGCCCGGATTGTCGCGGACAAAGCGGAGGTAGTCTTGCAGCGTCTCCACCTTGTTGACCACCATCCGCCGCTTGATGCGTCGTTGCAGGGTGGTGTGCTTATAGTGCGTGAAGTCAACGCCAGTCACCTTATCGACCAGCGATAAGAGCGTGTTCAACTCATGCCCCGGTGCTAACCCGTCTTCAGATTCTTTGCCGGCCGATGGCGTTAAATACGGGTGTTCCCCGATCCGGGCCAGTTCCCGGGCGATCGCGGCCGGGGGGACAATAAAATCGACGCAGCCTGCGCTCACCGCGCTGTGCGGCATGCTGCCGTACTTGGCCGAGCGCTCGTCCTGAGCGAAGGTGATCCCGCCCGCGGCTTTCACGGCGCGTGAGCCTTCGGTTCCGTCGGAAGCCGTGCCCGACAGAATCACACTGATGGCAAAGGGGCCGCGGTCTTCTGCCAGAGAGCGCAGAAAATGGTCAATCGGCAGATGCAGTCCGCGGGTGAGCATGCGCTCTGACAGCCGCAAAGTGCTCTTGCGAATCGCCATGTCTTTGTTGGGCGGGATTACAAAGATGTGATCGGGCAGGACCACAACGCCATCGGTCACGTTGACTACCGGAAGGGATGTCTTGCGGGCGAGGATATCCCGGAGTTCGCTGGAATGCGTAGGATCGAGATGCTGCACCAGCACGAAACCCATACCCGTTTTGGCGGGTAGGTTGGCCACCAGATCGGAGAAAGCTTCCAGGCCACCAGCCGAGGCGCCAATGCCAACGATTGGGAAGTTCTCGGCCTTGGGAACTCGAACCGGGGAAGGTGCGCGCTGGCGCGACTTCATTTTTAAAACAGAGGTTCGCATAAAACCCAGCCGGACGGATTACTTCGAGGAGGCCCAAGACTGCACTGCGCTGAGACTGCGTGGGCGCATGTTAGTTCCGCTCAGGCAGCAGGTCAATACTCGAAACGGGCCATTTTCGTCGTTTGGTCCGAATTGGAAAGTCACGCGCCTTAATGTTTGACCCGATGCCACGCGTTTCTCATATATCAATCGTATTATTTTTTTCTTGAAACCCCTCAAATATTTGATTCTTAACGACTTGGTTGAGGGTGATCGAGTGAATTCCCGGCAAAATATTGAAAGCAAATACTTTGTACGCAAAATATTGGGGGATAAGGACTTCGTGGTCCGATCCAGTCTGCGAGTGTCGCCCTGACCAATTGCTGTCTTCGGGTTGGGATTGACGGCGCACAACTATAAGTGTGCGCTTTCTGTATCCCCAGTAAAGGTTGTTCGTCACAATGGAGAGACTTTTTTTTGTGGAAAACTGTGGAAAAGTCTGGGAGGGGACTCAAACCAATGCGAACAAGGACCGTGACCGCAGGCGGCATCGCTTCCACCGCATCGACTTCACTCAGGGTCGGGGTCTTCCGCAAAGAGCGCGAAAACATGGGGCACCCACATCGGCTGGCATGGTCAGGACATGTAAAATAGCGGCATGGCGGCAGACAAATAACACGCGCATGAGCTTATTGACCAGCCGGCGCCGGATCAAGTTCCGGAGGCCATCGGCCTGCTCGAGGGCCTGCTCGATCCCGTCGCTCGTGCCATAGCCGACGCCCCGGTGGAACGACGAACCGCTCTCGGCTGCTGGTGAAAAAGCACTGGACGAAGCCCGTGAATGGTCGAAGCGTAACGAGGGCATTCCACACGAAGAAGTTCTCGCTAAGTTTGGGCTAACGCCGGAAGAGGTTTGATCGCTTTCAGGAACCGAAGTGAAGCGGATTCTGTGGACCGATCCTGCTAAGAACGACATCCGCGCTTTAAGCAAGCCAATCGCAAATGCAGGTCTTCTCCGCGCTCCATCGTTTCGCTCGGACTGGCTTAGGCGATGTGAAATCCTTGCAGGGGCGGGACGAGTTACGCCTGCGTGTCGGCGACTATCGCATATTCTTTGTTTGTCCGGACTCTGACGCGATTGAGATCAGGCGAGTGCGACATCGCAGCGAAGCATATCGGTGAGATGACTCGCGAAGTCTGAGGCTTTTGCAAAGAGCGCGAAAAGAATGGGGCACGCGGCTTCGCTGCGTCAGGCAGGAGTTTGCTCGATTGAAAAAGAGTTCCGGTCTGCTCTGTTTTATGACCGGCGCGCATGAGCAAAGCTCTAGAGCAGGTGCTGTTTGAAGAGTGAAGTGGGATATTGATACAAACGTCACAGAATCGCCCATCCTATCGCGCGACGTCTCGCCCACCCGGCGCTATTTCTCTTTGACTTTCTCGGCCAATTCACGAAACTCTTTGGATTGCTTGTGGCTGGCCTTTATTTGTATCTGGGCTAGCTGGCGGGAGTTTTCTGTCGTCAGGATTGGCGCCAGGGCTTCCAGTTCGGTGGCTATTTCGCGGGCGTGATCGGCCTCTTTCAGCATCAGGTGTTCGAATTTGCGGACTGCCTCGTGGTGATCCATAGACCTCTCTTTGGGGTCGATCTAACTGCGCTACATCTGGACAGCCGAAAAACGGCTGTCCTATATATTCCATCCAAACCCATCACTGACGCGGCCCCTTCGGCAAGCTCAGGGCTGGCTCTAAAGGGCCGCTTTGCTACGGCGCTGCCAAGGCCTCGACGTCTGCGAGACCAATGCCTACTTCAGCGTCACTAACCTCTCGACCAGTTCTGAGTAGTCTTTCTTCTCGATGCCGTGGACTTGCTTGTTGTATTCGTCGACTTTCGATGAGTAATTCATCGAGCAAAATTTCGGGCCGCACATGCTGCAGAAGGCGGCTTCTTTGTAGTAGTCATCGGGCAGGGTTTCGTCGTGCATGCTGCGCGCGGTCTCGGGATCGAGCGACAGGGCGAACTGTTTTTCCCAGTCGAATTTGTAGCGCGCGTAGCTGAGGGCGTCGTCGCGGTCGCGGGCGCCGGGGCGTCCACGGGCGATGTCGGCGGCGTGGGCGGAAATTTTGTAGGCGATGATGCCGTCTTTTACATCTTTCTCGTTGGGCAGGCCGAGATGTTCTTTTGGCGTGACGTAGCAGA
>Ga0209006_10003527_pt1 | contig 14222 bp, 23 predicted proteins | sample JacPin_JW_Ref_O2_FD_188567 | JGI IMG/M metagenome (GOLD analysis project Ga0209006, IMG submission 188567) | Forest soil microbial communities from Algoma, Ontario, Canada - Jack Pine, Ontario site 1_JW_Ref_O2 (SPAdes) (version 2) | ecosystem: Environmental > Terrestrial > Soil > Boreal... | reverse complement strand
GTCGGCGGCGATGCAGCGGTACTCGCCCTTGAATTCCTCGAAGGAATCGAACGGCGGATAGGCGCCGGAGAGGCCCGCGATCGTCGAGTTCAATCCGCCGCCGGCGATCAGCAGCAGCGGAAAGCCGGAACCGGTCTCCTCAAAGTGGATACGGACGGCGCCTTTTTCGTAAAAGCCCATGGCGGCTCCTCCTTGTCCGGTTGCTTGCGCAAAGGCGCGCGGCGCGGCGGCGATCGCCGTGGCGGCCGCGCCCGTGGCCAATATGCTGCGTCTAATCGAATCCATCATCGGCGCTCTCCCTGACAATCGGCGTATCGATCATGCTCTTGTTGTCGAGCATTTTCCTGTCGATCGTCGTCCTGGCCGAAAATCGTCACTTTTTGTCTGGCGCGGCCTTGGGCGTCTCCGGGCCTCTCGAGGCGGCGCTGAGCACGTCGAAATCGACCGGGATTTTGCCCGCTTTTTCAAACTCGAGGGTTATCGATACCTTGGTGCCCTTCTTCATCTTGCTCTTGAGCTTCTCCAGGCCGACGAAATAGCTGCCGGGTGCCAGCACCACTTTGTCGCCGGGAGATATCGCCAATCCTCCGCTGACCGGGTTCACGCTCATCGCACCCCCGACCATGCTGATTTGCTGGAGTTCAATCTTTTCGGCGATATCCGCCGATCCCCCCACCAGGCGGTCGGCTGCGGCTCCCTTGTTTTCGGCCGTCATGTAACAATTGGCCACTTCGGCACCGCGCGGCGCGGCGCGGCACCACGCCGGTGAAACCACGATATCGCCCGGCTTTGCCTCTTGCGATTGCGCTGGCTGGAGCAAGCCGCCAAAGGCCATCAAGGCAGCGAGGTATGTGCTGATTTTCAATTTCGTCTCCCTTTTTCAATTTCGTGGCCCGCAAGAGCTATCACGGGGCTGCGGGATGCAGAATGCCAAGCGCACCGACGATTGCAAGGGCCGGCCTTGCCCGGGCCAACCCCTATCATGCCGTCATGACGCCCATGCGGGCCCCGGCACGCCGCGGTCATCGAGGGGTCGTCGACGTGCAATGGCTGGCGAATGTTTGTGCGTTTGCCGTTGGAATAAGGCTGGGGTTGGCGCAAAGCCGTCTTGCCACAGCCTTTCGGACATGACCACCTGCCTGAGGCGATGTGCAATCTGGGGAAGGTTTTTCGGGGAAGGCGCGAAACACCTGACATTTCCGCGGAATCGTCTTAGAACACCGCCTCGCTGCCCTCCGAAGAAAAGTCATCTCGCTCTAGCGTGTCAGTTCCAGCAAATCATGCCTGCCATTTCGTCGAATAAGCCTTACCGCGTTGGCCGTTCCCGCACCGGGCTTGGCCTGTTCGCCACCAGACCGATCAAGAAGGGAACCAAGATCGTCCGCTATTTTGGACCGTTGCTGGATTCCAAAAAGAAGAAGGACGACGCGGTCGAGAACAAGTATCTGTTCGAGCTCACCAACCGCTGGACCATCGACGGCTCGGTACGAAAGAATGTTGCCCGCTATATCAATCATGCCTGCAAGCCGAACGCCGAATCCGACGTCAAGCCGCGCAAGCGCAAGGTGGTGATCCGCGCCATCAAGAACATCGAACCCGGCGAAGAGATCAACTACGATTACGGCACCGATTACTTCAAGGCCTATCTGAAGCCGATCGGCTGCAAGTGCGAAGCTTGCGAAAAAAAACGCAAGAAGAAGCGCGCCGAGGCGCGGGCCGAGAGGCTGCGGCTGAAAGCCAAGGCCGAGCGGAAGGCCCGGAAGCAGGCCGAAAAGCAGGCGGCGAAGGCTGGAAAGCTGAACGGCCATGCCAAAGCCAATGGTACGCGCTTGAACGGGCATGGCGGAAAGTCAGCCGAGGGCAAAATGCCCGCGGCGAAATCCGGGATTATTGCCAAAGCTCCGACAGGGCAGGGTAGGGCAAGTTCTACCTCCGCCTGAATCCGCCTTTGCGGTCTAAGCAACGGCGCAGCCTCTCTCCGATGTTGTTCTCCACCGCCTGCACCTGCGCGAACACGAAGGCGCCGGCATGATGCAGCATCGGCTCGGGCATGTTGAGCACGCGCGCCGCGACGCGGGTCGCCAGATTGAGCATCCACGGCAGGCGGGCGGCGACAAACGCCAGTGCGCGGAAAAGCGAGAACATCAGCATCGGTCATCTCCTGTTGTCGCGAAGATGTCCTCGCGAAACCGGAGATTCGATTACGTCGGAGGTAATGGAAGCCATGAAATCGGCGTGATAGGTTTTTCCCATGAATGCACAGACAGCCGCCGCGCGCGCCGACCCGGCAAAACCCGCCCATATCGGCGATCATTTGCGGGAGTGGCGGCAGCGCCGCCATCTCAGCCAGCTCGATTTGGCCGGCGACGCCGAGATTTCCGCGCGTCACTTGTCGTTCGTGGAAACCGGCCGCTCCGCGCCGTCGCGCGACATGGTCCTGAAGCTGGCGGAGCGGCTCGAGATACCCTTGCGCGAGCGCAACGTGTTGCTGGTGGCGGCAGGCTTCGCGCCGGCGTTTCCGCAGCGGCCGCTCGACGACCCCGCGCTGAAACCGGCGCGCGCGGCGATCAATCTCGTGCTCAGGGCGCACGAGCCCAATCCGGCGCTGGCCTACGACCGGCACTGGAATCTGGTGTCGGCCAACCGCATGGTGATGCCGCTATTGGAAGGCATCCCGGCACGGCTGCTCGGCCAGCCTTTCAACGTCATGCGCCTGGCCTTTCACCCCGAGGCGCTGGCGGCGCGCACCGTCAATCTCGCCGAATGGTGCGGACACCTGCTGGAGCGGCTGCATCGCCAGTGCGAGGCGACCGCCGATCCCGAACTGATCAAGCTTTATCACGAGCTCAAGGCCTATCCGATCCCCGCGCGGTCGGCGCCGCTGTCATCAGACAATGTCGCGATCCCCTTCAAGATGCGGCTCGGCAACGACGTGCTCAGCTTCTTCTCCACCACCATGATTTTCGGCACGCCGGTCGATATCACGCTGTCGGAACTGGCGCTGGAGACGTTCTTTCCGGCGGATGATCTGACCGCCGAGCGCATGCGAAGGCTGGCGGCCGATCTCGATTAGCGTCTTGTCGGCGCATGAGAGGCCGACTATCTCTTGATCTTCCTGATCAGGAGGTCCGCCATGAGCAGCCTAAAACCGCTTCAGATCGATATCGTGTCCGACGTGGTGTGCCCGTGGTGCTACATCGGCAAGCGCCGCATCGAGAATGCGCTGGCGCTGGCGCCCGAGGTGCCGGTCGATATCCATTGGCGGCCGTTCTTTCTCAATTCCTGGGTGCCGCGCGAGGGCATCAGCCGCGAGGAATATCTCACCACGAAATTCGGTTCGGTCGAGGCCTACAAGAACATCGCCGGCCGCGTCGTCGCCGCAGCCAATGAGGAGGGCCTGACCTACCGGCCTGACCTCGTCAGGCGCCAGCCCAACACCATCGATTGCCACCGCCTGATTCACTGGGCCGAGGCTGCAGGCAAATCGGCTGCGATGAAACAGCGGCTGATGGAATTGTATTTCAGGGACGGCGGCGATCTCACCGATGTCGATGTGTTGGTGCAGGCGGCCGCCGATTGCGGCCTCGATGCCGACGACGCGCGGTCGCAGCTTGCGACCGACGAAGACGTGGCGCTGATCTCGGCGCAGGCCCAGGAGGCCTCCGACAAGGGCATTTCGGGCGTGCCGACTTTTGTTTTTGCAGGGAAATACGCGGTCTCCGGCGCCCAGCCCGCCGATCAACTCGCCCGCGCCATCCGCCAGGTGTCGGCGGAAATCAACGCACAGGCGGCGGAGTGACGGCCGAAAGGTCGATCGAGGGCTGTCTTTCAATCTAGCCTTTCCCGGACGCGGTGCGGCGCATCGCGTGAACAGCCTGCCGCGCGCGTTCGCGGACCATTCGGCGCAAGCCCAGCGCCGCAGCGATCAGCGGCACCATGGGATCGCGGCGGCGCAGCGGCATCAGCACGTCGCCGATCGTAAGCCGGCCGCGCCAGATCGGATTGATCATGGGGTGATCGGCGCTAGCGGTGGAATCGGCGAGCCTGATCGAGGGATCGGCGCAGAGATGCCGGGTGAGATCGAGCGTCAGCTGCACCCCCGGCGAGTATTTGGCGAACCGCTCGTCGACGCCGAGCTTGAAGTAGAACGCACGATCCTGATGCCTCAGCACGATCGCGGCCGCGACCGGGATGCTGCCGGCGCGCAGGCGCGGGATCTCGCATTGGCCGGTTTCGGCGAGTGCCCTGGCCGCGCGCCTGATAAAGCCCGCATCGCCGTCGTCCTGCTCGAGCGCTGTGCCGCGCCGGCCTTTCCAGCCGCTGGCCTCGAGCTTGAGGAATATCTCCAGGGCGGATGCGACATCCTGAGGTCCGCGCGCGATGTCGAAGCTGACAGGACCATGCTCGGCCAGGCGATTGCGCTGACGGCGCAGTTCCTTCAGCTTCTTGGCGCCGAGCGCGTCGCGCAGCAAGTCGTCGGCGTCGCGAGTGGCATCAAGCGCGGCGCGGAGGCGGGAGTGCAGCACGCGCGGATGCATGCCGTCTTGCCGTAGCGCTAGCGTGAAAGCTTTCATCGCCGCGCCATGAAGCATGACGTCGCGCAGGATCAGCGCGTGGGCACCCGCCTTGCGCGCCGCCTGCAGCAACCCCGCCGCGGCATCGCAGGCCATGTCGCGATCGAGCAGCGGCGTGCAAAGCGTGCCATAGGGCTCGGCGCTGACCAGAGCAGGCAGCGGGATGCGGCAGGCGCGCCACAATGAAATCGCGGGCAACAGCCCGGTGAGGCTCGCGGCGCCATCCGGCGCGGGCACCGCGCCGTTCCACGAACTCAGCGCGGACACATCGGTGCGCCCCTGCGCGAAAGCGTTCACCGCCAGTTCCCAGTCGGGCAGATAATAACCGTTCGGCTCAACGGCACGCTCGGCCAGCGTGCGCCATTGGCTGGTAGGCATGCTTGTGAGCGGCGCAAACGTGTCGCCACCGCGCAAAGCCGTCACCGTCTGCGGCCGCCGGCCGATGCGATCGCTGGCCGCTGCGCGACGGACCGCCGCTGAATTTGCAATCTCGACCACGTTGCCTTGGGTCCTTGTTGGCGATGGATCGTGCGAGGCCCGCTTCCCCACCGCCTCCGCCACCGCGCCGACGGGGAATCCTTAGCCGAAACAATGGAAATACCGTTGGGGCGAGGTCAGGATTTGAGCGATAATGTTAATCGGCCGTTTACGACGCGACCCGCCGTCGGCGGGCACGGTTAGACCGGTTCGTAGCTTTCGGATCCGCAGGCGTCATTGGCCTCGACACGCCGCCGGTCGATGATCACGCCGCTGCTGACGGTGACGCGGTAGGTCTGGGTACCCAGCGGCTTGCCGTTGACCGACGTGAATTCGGCTCTGACACACGCCGTCCAGCCCGTTCCGTGGGGCTCGTGTTGCGGCGGGGAGACTTGTACCTGGCGCGGGTACGAACTGGCCGGGAAAACCGAGTCGAGTTTTTCGCGGACCAGCTGTTTGACATCGGGCGGCGGCTCCGGCGTCGGCTCGGTGGTTTTGGAACGCATGAATTCCGGTACCGGCGCGCGGCTGTCGGCGAGGCCGCAACCGGCCAGAACGACCACCGCACCCGCCATCAACACCGTATGAACGATGATCCGCCGCATCACCGGATGTTACCCCGCCCCGGTTAAGATTAGCGCGGTTGTGGCCAATTCGCAGGTCCCACGCCATCAACAAATGCTGAAACCGGCCGCGGAACAGGCTATCGTGCTGCGCCAAGTCGATCCCCTTTTGCCACGATTCGGATGCACCGTGGTTTGCAAGGGGGATGGAGGAGACGCGCGAGATGAAAACCGTCACGATTGCAGCCGTCATGCTGGCGTTGATCGCGATGCCTGCCCACGCCCAGACGGGAGGCAAGCGGCACAAGGGCGACGACGCCAAAGCCGATCAGTCCACCAAGAAAGTCGATGAAAAGGCCTACAAGGCCGCGCTGGAGCGAATACCCGAGCCCAAGGAGAAATACGATCCGTGGGGAATCGCGCGGCCCGCGGATTCCGCCAAGAAGCCGAAGTAGATCCGAACTTCGGCTTCGATGCAGTTTGAACCGGAAAGGGGCCCTTAAACGAACACGACGCCGATGCGCGTGTCATTGCGCCAGATCGAACGGCAGCGGCGGATGAACTGATTGGTCTGGATCATCAGCGTGAAGGACGACGGCACGGTGATGGTCGTTGAGACGTCGAGCCCCGCTCCCTTCGACGACAGATTGCGTACCGTGCATGGGATGCCGGCGCCGCCAAATGCGATGGTCGCGCCCTTCAGCACCCGCTGCCGCGGCACGGCTCGCTTCTCGATCGTGTTCTCGCTCATGACAATGGTCCGCACGTTGGTCCGTCCTTTGCTGACTGATGCCGCGAGGCTACTACGGCCGGATTGCGGAGGGATAAATCCGACCGCTTCTAGCAAAGGTTGCAGATTTACGATTGATTTACGATTGAGGCGGCGCAGGCAGTCGATCCGTCGGCCAATCGAGCTACGGCCGCCTTGAAGCGACGACTGCCGAGCACGATCTCGCCGGTGTCGAGGCGGACCTCGAAGTCGCCGGACGGCCGCCATTCCAGCGCCACGATCCGCCTGACATTGACCAGGCGGGTCCGGTGCACGCGCACGACGCCGAACGGCGCGAGGCGGGACTCCTCGGCCTGCAACGTTGCGCGGATCAGGTGACTTCGCTGTTCCGTCAGCCGGTATTCCACGTAGTTGCCGGCGGAAGTGACCGACACGATCTCGCAGGGGTCGATCAGCACGCTCATGCGACCGTCCCGAAGCCACAACTCGGGCCTTGCGGGAACGCCATCGGCAAGCTTCGGAGCGACTTCCTCGGCTTGCACCGGCGCGGCGCCGGCAGGTCGCTCGGCAAACCAGAAGATGACGGCCATCGCAAGGTAGCTGAACAGATCCTTTCTCAACTCGTAGAGAATTTCGTGAGACCACGGAAAAGCGTAGCTCCAGCCAGCGACGCGATAGGCCAGTTCGCGAAGCAGGCCCAGGCCGATGATGTGCAACGCCGAAAAGGCAAGCGCCAGCGCGATGAATCCGGCGCCCGCCGTGAACGGCCTGGTGGCGGCGGTCCGCAACAGCATCCCGCCGCGCCGGACCAGCGGCAACAGCGCCAGGACCACCATGGCGCTGGTGCCGTTCCATATCGCCGGTTCCCAGAGATTGTGGGGTGTCGCCAGCCGCCAGGAAACATCGCGCGCGGCCGAAAACGTGCTTACGATGGCCGATGCCACGACCAGGGATGCGACGACCGCATAAACCGCGCCAATCGAAAGCCGCGTTCCGACACCGCCTGTCCACGAAACCTCGCCGCTCGCCCTCGTGCCAGCCTGCTCGTCACGCGGACGAAACCATCTATCCCACGCCGGCTGGACAGAATTGCGCGCGGCCAGTTGGATGAGCGACTTAATCACGGGAATTCCACATGATGACCGATGCCGGCAGCCCAGCAAACCCGATCATTTTATATCGCGCGGGCGGCGCGGGAAAGCTGAAGCGGGCGTTCGCAGTCGCGCTCAAGGCTGTTTTTCGCACGCCGATGTTGTTGCTCGCTGTGACATTATCCGTCGCGGCGCCGGCATTCGGCTGGGAATATTGGGGCGGCGACGCCGGCGGGATGCGGTTTTCGCCGCTCGCCCAGATCACGCCGGCCAATGTCGATAATTTGGTCCGGGCGTGGGAATATCATACCGGCGATCTCGAGAAGCGTGCGCCGGCGTTGATGGCGCGCACCAAATTCGAGGCGACGCCACTGTTCGTCGAGGACAGCCTGATCTTTTGTTCGCCCTTCAACGAGGTGATCGCGCTCGATCCCGGAACCGGCGCCCAAAAGTGGCGATACGATCCCGCCATCAACATCAGCCAGCGTCCGGCAAACCGCTTCAACTGCCGCGGCGTCACCTACTGGGTCGATAAAGCGGCCCCCGACAATGCCGCTTGTCGCGCGCGGATTTTCATGGGCACCAACGACGCCCGCGTCATCGCGGTCGACGCCAAAACCGGCGTCGCCTGCGCCGATTTCGGCAACCGTGGCGAGGTCAGGCTCGATGCCGGAATGGAATTGGCCTGGCCGGGCGAATTCCAGATCACCTCGCCCCCGGTGGTAGCCCGCGACGTCGTTGTCGTCGGCTCGTCGATCGCCGACAATGTCCGCGTCGAAGCACCGCTTGGAACGGTACACGCCTTCGACGCGAGAACCGGGGCTCCGCGCTGGAGCTTCGACCCGCTGGTTCACGACGGCATCGATGCGGGTAACGCCAATGTCTGGGCGCCGATGTCGGTGGACGACGATCGCGGACTGGTGTTCCTGCCGACGTCGTCGCCGAGCCCGGATTTCTGGGGCGGCAAGCGGCCGGGCAACGACGCGCACGCCAATTCGGTGGTGGCGCTGCGCGCCGAGACCGGCGAACTTAAGTGGTCGTTCCAGGTCGTGCATCACGATGTCTGGGACTACGATCTGCCGGCGCAGCCGACGCTGGCGCGCATCGACACCGGCGAGGGCATGCGCGACGTCGTGATCCAGCCGACCAAGCATGCCTTTGTCTTCGTGCTCGACCGCGATACCGGCAAGCCGGTATGGCCGGTCGAGGAGCGCCCCGTTCCGCAAGGCGGCGCCGAGGGCGAGCAGCTTTCGCCGACTCAGCCATTTCCCACCCATGTGCCGGCGCTGATGCCGCAACGGTTTTCCGAAGCCGACATTTTCGAGCCGTTTCCGGGCGGGGGCGGTTCTTCCTGCAGGGAACGCCTGGCGGGCTTGCGCAATGACGGGCTCTTTACGCCGCCCTCGACTGGGGGGACGCTGGAATATCCGATGACCGGTGGCGGCGTGAACTGGGGCGGCGCGGCGTTCGATCCCGTCAACCAGATCCTCTACGCCAACACCAGCCATGCCGTGCACATCATCAAGTTGATTCCACGGGCCGAGGCCGAAGACCTCAAGCGTCCGGAGGGGGGCGATTTCGGGGCGCAGCGCGGCGCGCCGTTCGCGATGACGCGCGTGGTCGCGCTGTCGCCTTATGGGCTGCTGTGCAACCAGCCGCCGTGGGGCGAACTGGTTGCGGTCGATTTGAAGGCCGGGAAAATTCTCTGGCATTCTTCCGTCGGCACCACGGGGGACCGCGCGCCGCTCGGGATCGCCTTTAGCTGGGGCACGCCGCTGGTCAACGGCGTGGTCATCACGGCGGGCGGCCTCGTCTTCACCGGTGCGATGGATGCTTACCTGCGGGCCTTCGATGCCAAATCCGGCGCCGAACTCTGGCTGGGCAGGCTGCCGGTCCCCGGTATCGCCAATCCCATGACCTATCTCTGGAAGGGCGAACAATATGTGGCGATCGGCGCCGGCGGTCATTCGGAATCGGGAGCGACCATCGGCGACAGCATGGTGGCTTTCCGCCTGGCGCGGCCGGGCGAAGCGGCCTCGCTGTGGTCGCGTACCATAGATCAGCCCAACGGGCGTTTCTGGAGCAAGGCGATCGTAATCGGACTGGCGATAGTGCTGGCGGCAGTCGGTCTATGGCGATGGCGCCGCCTCGCAAGGTTGCGGAGGGCGCACCCGTAAGGCGCTCACAACATTGCAAAGGCGCTCGAGACCATCGCCACCTGTTTGTTGTCGGCGGCGCTCGACAGGGTGACGCGGCCAAAGCCCATGGTGCGCCCGAGCCGGACCACGCGCGCCTCCGCGAGCACGTCCGACGCCGTGGCGGCGCGCATGAAATGCGTGGTCTGATCGACTGTCGTCATAGGTCGATAGCCACGATTGGCGGCGAAAAAAGCCATCACCATCGAGGTGTCGGCAAATGCCATCAGCGCCTGGCCGGAGATGATGCCGCCGTTCCGGCACAGCCGTTCGGAGAACGGCATGCGCAGGATCGCGCCCGGCTGCCAGCCGGGCGCCGCATCCGGCGGCGGCGCACATTCGATGGCCTCGATCGACAGCGCGAGGTCCCTTACCCAGGGTGCGAACACGTCGCCAAGAACGGCTCTCGCCTCGTCGATATCGCACTTGGTGGCCAGTTGTTCGCGTTGCATGGACGGCGGTTCCTGTTGCGGCATGGTATTGGCGATCCCGGTGGCTTGAAAATGCCTGACTTCGACCGGTATGATAGGGCCGTAGGGGAGCAGGTCGAGTAATGTTCAGGCTGATAGCACTGATTTTCAGCGTGGTCGCGCTCAGCCTCGTCCTCAATGGCTGCACCAAATGCGGCCCGATCTGGGACGATTGGATGCAGTCGCCGAAATCCTGCAAGTCGGATGGTCTTTGAGGTGCACGGCTCGCTTTGGGCGAAAGTTGGCGTCGCGGTCGGCGCGATGGTATACTGCCGACAAATCGCAGGGAGTGCCCCATGAGAATTCTTGCCGCAGCGGCATTCATCGTATTGCTGACGGCGCCGGCTTACGCCCAGATGCCGTCGCTGAATTTGCTACAGGATAATAGCGGCCCCAAGACCCAGGAACAAAAGGACGCCGAAGAGGCAAAGGACAAGGCCTACAAGGAATCGCTGAAGAAGATACCCGACGCCAAGGGTACCGCCGACCCGTGGGGCAATGTCCGCACCGACCCACCCAAGGCCGCGGCCTCCGCGAAGCCGCGCACCAAGACCGGCAGCAACGCCAACTGAGCCTGAAGTTGCCGCATCGGCCGGGCATCGCCGACCGGTGCACCGGCGTCTGATGGCACGCGCAGGACATCCGCATCAGCGCTGCTCATTTGCTCGGCCGGCTTGGGATCGGTTGCCGGCGGCGCTATATTGACCCGGTCGTCATTTGTACCGGAGTTGCGACATGATCTCTCGCCCGCGCGATCTCGCCGACCGGATGGCCGGCCGGCGCAGGCCGGATGACGGCTATCTGCGTGAGACCTTTACCCTGCCGCGCGACCGGGCACGGACCAAGGCGCGCGACTTCCTCACCCGCTATCCCAAGGCCGCCTATATGAGCGGGGTCGAAAGCTGGCGCGAACTGCCTGACGGCGACATCGAATTTACCATGCGGCGGCTGCGCAGCGCCGACTGAAGCGCGCCGGGCCAACCGGGTTCCAATCTCCTATTATTATTAAGGTTTCCGGGTAACAGCTATTCAAGCATTTTCGCCTAGGCTGATCGATCGAGGGCGAAAGATGGCGAGGAATCGACGAGATCCCGGCGCGCGCAAGGATTTCCGGGTCGACCTGTACAAGCCGGGATTCCTGATCCCCGCGCCCGATGCGCCATGGATCGAATGCACGATCGTCGATGTCGGCGACGACGGGGTTTGTCTCGAGGTCGGTGCGCTGGCCGTGCCTGAACTTTTCGGTCTCGCCTTCACCTCCGGCGGCGAGGTGCTTCGGGTGTGCTCGCTGGTCTGGCGCCAGGGCGAACAGGTCGGCGCCCGCTTCGTCACCCTCAAGGAACTGCGGCAAGGTTTTGTGCCGGCCGCGGAAGCCGACCGCAGCAAAATTCCCGCCTGAGACCTCGCCCGAAAGCGTGACTGCCGCCGTCAGCTCGGTGGCACCAATCCGCTGTTGAGCCAGCCCTGCACGGCTGGTTCGCTCATCGGATCGACATAACCCGGCAAGGTTGCGCGTCGCTCGATCGAGCCGCTGCATTTGACGCTTTGGAATTGCCGGTCGGGATCATGCGTCATCGAACAAGTCGGCGAGCCGCATTTGGGGCAAACAGGATGGTCGGCCGCAACGAATGATCTTGTCATCGGCAACCTCCGCGAATGGGGGCGGTCGCATAAAACTCTGCGATGCAATGATGATGGAATCGGAAAAGCGCGCAACGCCAATCAATTCCGTCCGGTTCCCGACCTACTGCTTGAGCTGGTTAATAAATGGTGAATCCGCCGCCGATGCGTCAATCCACCGTCACATGATAGCGTCGAAGCTTTTCGCGCTGGATGCAACTCAAGGCCCGGTCCGCGATGCGTTTGTTGGCGGCGCCATAGTCCATCACGCGGACGAAGAATTTCTTGTCGTCGATGAAAACGCCGACGCCCTGGACGGTCTCGCAACCCGGCCACAACCTGACCTCGTTCAGGCAGTCCCGGATCAGGTTCGATCGACTGATCGGTACGGTGTGCCGTAGAAACCCCATGCGATTCTCTCAGCCCGCGGCCAGCCGAGAATAAAAATAGGATATATTTTTCACCCGCCAAAGCGTAGTTTTTGGCTATCACCTGCCTGTTAAATATGCGGCGGAGCCGCCGTTGCATTTTCTGGTCGAGAACTGCACGGTTTTTGGTCTGCAGTTTCAGGCCTGGATGCCGATTGCGCTGTCGATGGGTTTCGCAGCCGTCCTCGGGGCCTGGTCCGGATCGCCGGAGCGAGCCAAGCGGTTTTATCCGCCGGCTTGGGCTGCCGGCTTCTCGGATCGCTTCCAAAGACCTCAGCGGCCTACTTCTTGAGGTTGATGCCTTCGAGGGCGCCGGCCAGCCTAGCAATGAAGTCGGCGACCCAGAGATCCTCGCTTTCGGCGATTGGCCTGGTCGCGTCCTTTGCCAGGTTGTCATTGAAGGAGACGTCGTTGAAGTTTTGGGGCCGGCGCGGCGGCGTGGTGGGCTCTGAGGTCATGTGCATCGGGCCTGGTTGAACCAAGACCAAATGCTCAACCTTGCAAAAAGTTCCCGCACCGGTAGCGCCGGCCGTCATCACGCCTGCGGATCCCGCCATCCGGGAAACATCATGCCGTCAGGGCCGGCCCCTGCTTTTTCGGCAGCAGTCCCAGCACCACCCATGGCACGGGAAAGAACGGAAACAGCAAGGCGCCCCACAGAAACCAGGCGCGTTTGGAGCGACCCTTTTCCGCCGCGTAGTTGGCGGTGAAGCGCCCGCACAACAATGCGACGGCGAGAATGGCGATGGTGATGAAAACGATCCAGGCGAACATGGCCGCTCCTGTCGATGCCGTTCACCCCAAGCATATGGGATTTGGCTTGCGGAAGCGACAGAGGAGGGGGGAGCGAAAACCAAAATCGAGGGGAGCGGCGGACCAGGACACAGGAACCTTTTGGCCTGCGTGACGTTTCGTGGCAGTGCCTCTATCGATTTGCCCGGGGCACACAATCTACCTTCCAGCGGCTCCAGCAACGTCCAGCGCTGGGGCCGTTTTATTTTTGGGAGGAGGGGCAAAATATCGACGCGAGCGGCCTTATTCGTCGATCTCGCGGAGCTTCTGTTGCAGTTCGGCGATTAGCGCGCCAAGGCGCCGCATGGCGACGTCATCCGAGACCGCGTCTCTCGCAAGCGCACGGTATTTCAAAATCTTCATCTCGAGTTCAACGCGCTCGTTTTTGTGAGCCACCTGCGTCTCCGTAGTACGACAGATGGCGACTGAGGCGGCCTCACTTCGGCGGCTGCAATCCTGTCGAGTTGGCCCAGTCCTCCAGGTGCAGCGCCGTTTCGGCCTGCCGCACTTTCGTGAGTAGCGTATCTCGCTCCGGCCCGGGTGGCAGTTTGGCGGCTTGCTCGCGCACCTCCTTGGCCCAGGCGATTATCCGATCCTGAAGGGTGACCCGGCGTTTGAAACGGCGACTTTGCATGACATCTCCCCTGTGCTTGCGGGTCCTAATCCGCATGGTTCAGCACTTGCGATCCTAATATGCAGTTGGCCGGGCGTCGGTTCCAAAGTGAACATTTCAAATCAGGACTCTGTTAAATTCCACCCGCTGGCAGATCCGGACTTCAAACGAAAAACCCGGCCGCGAGGCCGGGCGGATCGCAAGTATCTCCAGGTTTTGCAATGCCGTATTCCGATCGAAGAACAGCGCGGCTGTCTGTTCACTTGTGTACATTCGGGGCATGAAGCGGACAAAGATGACGGCAACGACCTATAACGAAGAGGCCGCCTACTGAGGCGGCCTTACTCTTTCTTGGGCGGCGTTTCCCTTGGAAGGTCCCAGGGCCGCTTGCCATCGGCGTCGCGATCCCAGTAGCGGGCCTTTGAGTCGTTTTCCTCGGCTGCTTTTGCCTTGGCCCGATCAGCTTTGATCTGCTCGTGCATCGATGGAAACTCGCTCGGGACAGGCTGGGCCACAGGCGATGCTTCGGCAGAAGGGGCGATCGCCAACAGGGTCAACACAAGCGCGATTTTCATTCCTGGCCTTGTCAACACCGAACTCTCCACGCGGCTACGGATTAGCTACGCGCTTCTTATGCGCGGAAGTCCACCTTATTTCGCATCTGCGAAG
>Ga0209006_10003526_pt1 | contig 14222 bp, 9 predicted proteins | sample JacPin_JW_Ref_O2_FD_188567 | JGI IMG/M metagenome (GOLD analysis project Ga0209006, IMG submission 188567) | Forest soil microbial communities from Algoma, Ontario, Canada - Jack Pine, Ontario site 1_JW_Ref_O2 (SPAdes) (version 2) | ecosystem: Environmental > Terrestrial > Soil > Boreal... | reverse complement strand
TGGTCGATGGGTTCGCGAGGGTCTGGTCACTGAAAGCACAGCGAGCACCGCGAGCGCGGCGCATTCCGTGGCGGCGCGTGCAAAGCCTCCCGCCATGACCATGCTCAGCCTTGTGGTTCACGATTTGGCGTTCAGCGATGCGGCATGGTTTGCAGCCACCGAGGAGGGGCTATTCAAGTCGAGCGATGCGGGAAAATCGTGGTCGCAACTGTCATTTTCGTCGCTCCCACTGCCGGTGGATTCCGTTCGTGTCTCCCGAGACGGTGCCGAAATTCGTATGGTTTCCTCGCATGGAATGGTTTTTTCAAGTGACGCGGGCCGATCCTGGAAGTGGCACGATCTTCCGCTCGAATCTTACGGTGCGATCCGATTGGAAGTCGCAGACGCATTTACCCTTCTAGTCACTTCTCCCTCCGGCCTGTACATTTCCCGCGACGATGGAATAACGTGGGCGAAAATCCAGTCTGGACTCCCAGCTTCGCCGGTCAATGACATCCTTGTGCGCCCGGAATTCTGGATCGTCTCCCCTGAAAAGGGCGGCCTATATATTTCCCGCGACCAAGGCGCCAACTGGTCGCGCATCGAGAGTCCCTCCAGTGCCATTCATTCTGACAAATTTCAAGTTCTTGAAGCAGACCCCGTCGCCAATTGCATTTATGCAGGTTCGGCGAACGAGAGTTTGTACATGATTAAGGTAGGGAGCCCTTCGATTCTGACGGCAAGCGCTGGCCACTAGCGATCGGGCCCGCCAGTTTCGCGAAGTGCCGACGCTGCTCACAAAAACCAAATCAGTAGGTGAGTTTCAAATCGGGATAACTACGTAGCCCAATTCTGCATCCCCAATCCGCTCAAAGACTTAGTTGCCATCCGTATCTTTACGGACTTGTATGTTGACCCCTTTTGGAACTACATTTTGCGGGCGATACGAGGGAAGAGCGCCTAAGATCCGATTTCATAGCATCGGCCCGAAGTTCCTAATTGGTGCTTGCCGTGCTTCTAAATCCGGAACGGGAAATTGGCGAAAAAAGGGGTCACGCCGATGGCGAGCGGAATTGAAACTGTTTTTGCGGCCGAACGAGCGACGGTTGCTACGGTTCTCATCGTGGACGATGAAAACACGACTCGGGATCTTTGCCGCGACATAGTTATTGAGTCGGGTTTGAGGACGCGCACCGCTTCTACTACCGAGCAGGCGCTCGAAATTCTCGAGCAGTATCCGGTCGACATTATCATCACCGATCTGCGAGTGCCGGAAATCGGCGGACTTGAATTGCTGAAGCGGGTGAGGCAAAGCCATCCGCGGATACCCATAATTGTTCTCACCCAATACGGAACGATCGAGAGTGCGGTGGAGGCGACGCGCGTGGGAGCGACCGATTACGTGACGAAACCGTTTCATATTCCCGAGTTGCGCACGAAACTCGACCGGGTGGTTCACTCGCTCGAACTCGACGAGGAAAATCGAGTTCTTCGAGAGCAGCTGCGGACGCGTCCAGGCTTCGCCGGTCTTATCGGCCTGTCCCCCAAGATGCAGCGCGTTTACAAGCTCATCGAAAAGGTGAGCCAGCACAATTATCCCGTCTTAATCCTCGGAGAAAGCGGCACCGGCAAGGAACTTGTCGCGCAGTCTATTCATTTCGCGGGTACGCGCAGCAGTCGGCCCTTTGTCCCGGTGGACTGCTCCTCATTTGTTCCGACGCTCATTGAATCAGAACTGTTTGGGCATGTGAAGGGCGCTTTTACCGGCGCCAACCAAACGAAACGCGGGCTCATGGAGGCCGCCGGTAATGGCACACTCTTCCTGGATGAAATCGGCGATCTGCCGATTGACCTGCAAGCCAAGCTCTTGCGCGCTCTGCAAGAAAAAGAAATACGGCCCGTGGGTTCCACCGATCGAATTTCAATCTTCGTGCGCGTGATAGCTGCGACGAACCGTGATCTCGAAGAGGCGGTCCGCCAGGGTAAATTCCGGCAAGATCTTTTTTTCCGGCTCAACGTCGTCCAGATCAAGCTGCCGCCTTTGCGTGAGCGTAAAGGTGACATTCCGCTCCTGGTGAATTCGTTCCTCGAAAAATTCAGCGACACGGATGCACCTGTGCGCACCATCTCAGAAGACGCGATGACCAGGCTCATGGCCTATGACTGGCCTGGGAACGTACGCGAACTTGAAAACGCGATCGAACGCGCTGTGGCTCTGGGAACCAGTTCTCTGCTGCACGTAGGCGATTTACCGTCGAACCTGCAGTATGGCGCCAGCGAGAAGTTGCCTCAAAACGACGTGCTCCTCCCCCTCGATGAACTGGAGCGGCGAGCGATCCTTCGCGCCCTGCGCGAGTCAGGAGGTGACAAGCTTGCTGCCGCGCGCCTACTGGGAATCGGGAAGACCACGCTTTACCGCAAGTTGAAGCAGTACGATACACAAGCGCATCTTCGAAACTGAACTTAGCCCTTACCGGCTTATTACCCGCCGATTTTTGCCGGTACGGAATGTTGTGCCGTCGTGCCAAATGCTGCCGGCACGATTGACCAGATGACCAACCCAGCCTTCCTCGATCAACTTCCTTTGGCGGCCCAAGCACACGCCCTAATTCTCAAATCGGGACGCCCTCTAGCTTCAGTGTCGGATCGGGAAACCCTTCGCCTAAGTTTCATTTCCGCACCTCACAGGTTATTGAAAACATTCTAATTTATTTCTTATGAACATGGTCTGCGCTGTGCATTGGGAAACGACATGCCAGCCACGCGAAGCATCGCCCTTTACGAACGCCCCCTCCGACTCGCTCGACGCACCCTGGAATATGCCTTTGCGATAAGCGTGGCGCTGCTTTGCAGTTACTGGATCGTGCAGGCGCGTTGGTGACGCGGGCATGCCGAAACGCCTGAACGCCAGCCTTAGCGGCAGTGTCCTTACAGCTGATCGAAGCATGCCCGCAAGTCCGCGCGTTGAGATGATGCAGCTCCTCGATGGCGGGGCGTTTGGAGCCGTCTTCGAGTCTAGCGGCGAAGCACTTATTGTCATGGACTCGGCGGGGACCATACACCGAGTGAATAGCCGGTCGAAAGAAATGCTGCGATATACAGAAGCCGGCGAACGGCAAAAAAAACTGGTTGACCTCATTTCGGCTCCTTCTGAGATAGGTTTGCTCTCGTGGTGCAAACGCGCGGCGGCCTCCGCCGATCCGAAAGGCTGCCACAATCTGCAGAGTATCGATGGAGCTTTTGCCAATGGGTTTCCGGCGCGTTTCACGTTGCGAAGCCTTCTGCCGGGTTCAGGCCATTTACTGCTCTGCGTAGAGGATGGGTCCATTGCAAAGCGGTCGGAAGAGCGAACGCATCAACTCGAAGCAGAACTCTCGAGCCTCCTCGATGCCCTTGAGGCGGGGGTGATTCTCTTCGATCCGCAGGGTCGTATCCGATTCGCAAATGCGCGTTTTGGGCAGCTATTTGGCCTGAATTTAACGGGGAAGCAAGCCGGGCAGACGATTGCCGATCTGGAAAGTCTCGTCGCGGCTCGTTTTCGCAATCCTAAAGCGTTTTCGATGCCCTGGAAGCAGTTTGCGGCCGGCGAAGAAACGCCTTCACAAGACGAACTGGAATTGATGCGACCGTCGAGGAAGGTGCTCGAACGTTACTCGCGTCCTGTGCTCAGTCGCGAGGGGCTTTCGGCGGGATGGCTCGAGCTCTACTACGACGTGACCGCGAAGCGAGAGATTCAGTCAAAGCTTCTGCAGACAGAAAAAATGGCGGCACTCGGACAGCTTGTGTCCGGAATCGCGCACGAACTGAATAATCCGCTTACGGCGATCATGGGATACGCGCAACTCCTGCTCGGCCACGGCCTTTCGTTGCCGCAGCAGTCGGAAGCGAGCAAAGTATTTCAAGAAGCCGAGCGGGCGCGCCGGATTGTAAAGAACCTCCTCTATTTCGCGCGGGAAAATAAGCCGGAGCGCACTCGCGTCGATCTAAATGAAATTGTGGAGCGTACGCTGGCGCTGCGCGGCTATGAGCTTCGAGTTGAAAACATTGTCGTGGAATGCAGCCTTGAAACCGGCCTTCCGGAGACGATGGCGGATCCTCACCAGTTGCAACAGGTGGTCTTGAATCTGCTCGTCAATGCGGAGCAGGCGCTGCTGGGGGATCGCGGAAGCGGGCACGTCTGGATTCGCACGCGCTGCGCCGCGGGCGGCAGAATCGCGCTGGAAGTTTCCGACGACGGACCAGGGATTGCCCCAAGTATTGCTTCACGAGTTTTCGATCCCTTTTTCACGACGAAGCCGGCGGGCGTCGGCACCGGGCTGGGTCTTTCCATCGTTTACGGCATCGTGCAGCAACACGGTGGCGACGTGACCCTTGAAAGCCACCGGGGTTCGGGCGCGAAATTCGTAATCGAACTGCCGATGGCATCGAGTCTGACGGAACAAGCAGTTGCGCCGGCGCCGCAACTCGAAGGGAGAAACAGTTCGAGCCCGTTGGGCAGAATTCTCGTGGTGGAAGATGAAGCGACGGTGGCGCAACTGATCGTTGACGTGTTGCAGGAAGAGGGGCACGAAGCGGAGGCGGCGTTCGATAGCCAGGATGGGCTCACGCGAATTGCACGGAATCGCTACGATCTGGTGATTTGCGACCTGCGCATGCCCCGCCTGGACGGGCCGGCATTCTACGACGCGCTGGTGAGCGCGGGTAGTCCTATTCAGGATTGCATCATTTTCATCACGGGCGACACGCTGGCGCCTCGCTCGCTGGAATTTCTGGAATCGCACCAGCTTCCTTATCTTGCAAAGCCGTTTCTGGTGGAGGAGTTGAAACTAGCGGTCAATCGGGTGCTCGAACGGAACCCGCCGAAAGTAAAACTCATTCCAGGGGTTCATGTCGGTGATTCTCGAGGGGAAGGGTAAGAAAAGGGAATGCACACGGGTGCCACACAAATGGTTGTCACAATCGAGCGCCGCGCCCTGTTCGGACTTGCCGATGCGACGCTTGCCGAGCGCCTGAACCGTGAAACCGAGCGGTTCGCGGGATTCGGTCCCGTTGCGATTGCGTCCGATCTCGCGGAATTGCGGCGGCAGTCGGCGTCCTTTTCTCCACGCGTAATTCTGCTGGACGAACAAATCTTGGCGGGCGCCCCGCTCGTCGAATCGCTGCGCCAGTTGAGCGAAGCAGCGCCTCTGATTCTGGTGGCCGGTGTGGCTCGGCAATCAGAGATCGCAGGGCTGGTGGCGGAAGGAGACTTGGATTTCGTCGCACGCGCAGGTGATTTCGCTGGACTCGCGGCCAGCATTGTGGAACGCCGGTTGCGGTGGGCGGAACGCTCGGAAACACCGCTAGGCGCTCCCTGGAGCGGTTTTTCAGCAGAGACAGCGGAAATATTCCGCCATGAGATCAATAGTCCCCTCACCGGGATTTTGGGCAACGCAGAGCTGGTGCTTTCTCATCGCGGCCGCTTAGCGCCAGCCGATGTGCACCGTCTGCAGACCGTCGTGGATCTTGCTGTGCGGTTGCGTGAAACCACGCGACGGCTGAGCAACGCGTTGGAGGCCGGCCGGATTCGCTGAGACCTGCTTTGTCCGCACCCGGCGTTCGGCTCGAACGGACTCTGTAAGGCGATTGAGCCGCTGAGAGATTTACTTCGCGTCCCCTGACGCAGACGGAATCGCAGCGGCAGCCGCCCGCGCCTTCTCAAGAATCGCATCCAACTCTTCACGCGACAAAAATCTTCCATGTAGAACAACCGCAGCGATCTTGGCTGTATTTGCGATGTCCACTGTTGGATCGCCTTCGAGCAGCACTAAATCGGCGAGATATCCAGGTGAAATGCGCCCGGATTTCGCGATTGCAAGGAATTCTGCTGGATTCAATGTCGCGGTTTGCAGAGCTTCTAGTGGTGTGAGACCGGCACTAACGAGCATCTGCAGCTCCCGGTGAAGGCTCGTGCCGGCAAAATCGTAGCGGTCTAAGGAGTCGCTGCCTGCAAGGAGGCGGACACCAGCGCGATTCATTTCGCCTGTTAATTTACGATCGTTTTCGAACTGACGCTGCCACCAGGCTTCCGTGTCGCGCTCCTCCTTCGTGGGAGTCTTCGCAGGCGCCCATTGTTTTCGCAGCGATACGGGCAGATAGGCGAGTTGCGGATCGTCGGGCGACATCTCGAGTTGATGGGCATTCACCCAGATCGAAAATAGGGTTGGCGTGACCCACGTGCCATTTTTCTTGAACGTTCGCCACAGTGCCGCGGCCTTTTCGGCTGAAAACGTGTGATTCGCCTGATCCGTGATATCGGCGCTGGCCTGACTGTCGCGTCTCGCGGAAGCTTCCTGCATTTTCTGCCGAAGCTCGTCGCCTTGAGCGGAGCAATCAAAGGCGAGCGAGCTGTAAATGATGTGCTCGATGCTCTTCTGGCGGGCGGTGGAAGCTTCGATAGCGGTGACATCCGACGGGATGTGGCCGGCGAACGGAATAGAATCTTTCTTTGACTCGTCAGCAATTGCGAAATAATTCTCGCGCGAAACTTCGATGATCTTAATGAAATCGGCGCCGCGCTTTTGAAGGTTGTCAACTGCGCCTCGGGATTCCTCTGGAGTACCGACGCGCAGAATCGCGGGGTCAACCGGCTCCGTGGGGGCACCGGGTCGCCTCGCGGGAAGGAGCATCGGCCCGGCGGCGACGATGTGTGGGCCCACGAGCGTGCCATTCTCGATTTCGCGCCGCCAGGATTGAAGGGCGTCAAGATCTCCACCCATGTCACGAATTCCGGTGATGCCGTTGGCGACAAGAAGCGGCAACAGTGTCTGCTTCGCCCACGCCGGATTCGCGTTGATGCCCGCGACGTGGGTGTGCATATCCCAAAGCCCCGGGATCAGGAATTTTCCGCGACCGTCGATCCGATGCGCGTTTTTCGGTATCTCAATCGACCCGATCTTGGCGACTGCCACAATCGAATCGCCTGTGATGACCACGGTTTGATCAGCAAGCTCGCGGCCGCCTGCGGCATCAACGACGGTTACGTGTTCGATTGCGAGCGATTGTGGCTTTTGCGGGTTCGAGCCGAACGAGAAAATTGCGGCCAGACAGGTGAGCGAGACTATCGCGAGACCACGGATCAATTGGCGCAAGGTTTCTCCCTGCGAAGCCCGCGCATAGAACGATCACGGGATTCGCGCAGCGATTCATTGCGCTGTTAGACGTCAGTTCTTGTTTTTCAGGTAGCGGTCAAACCACTCGACTGTGCGACGAATCGCGTCAATCTGGTTCTCGCGCTTGGCGAATCCGTGGCCTTCGTTGGGATAAAAATGCGCGTCCACAGTTTTTCCCGATTCCTTCAGAATCTGAACCACCTGTTCAGCTTCTTCCTTGGGAACGCGAATATCGTTTTCACCTTGCAGAACGAGAAGTGGCGCCTTGGCATCGCGGATGTACTTTAGGGGTGAATCGGCCTCGTAGATGGCGCGGTCCTTTTCCGGGTCGCCCAGCAGAGATTTTTCGTATTCCTGCAGACGCGGGTCTTCATGCTGGAGCATCGTAAACCAGTTGATGATCCCGTAAGCTTCGACGCCAGCCGCCCATATGTCGGGCGTCTTGCCGATGGCCATCAACGTCATAAAGCCGCCGTAGGAACCGCCGGTGATCCCGATTTTCTTCGCGTCCACGTAGCCCGTTTCTTCCAGAAACTTCACGCCATAGACTTCGTCCTGCAGGTCGCCGCCGCCCAAGTCCTTGGTGTTGGCGAGCTGGAATTCCATTCCATAGCCGGTCGAACCGCGCGGATTCGGCGCAATGCAGATGTATCCGCGTGTGACGAGCGCCACCACTGTACGGTTAAAGGCGTCCTGCGTCTGGCCTGTGGGTCCCCCGTGAGGCAGAACGATCGCAGGATTCGAGCCGTCGCGCTTCAAATTGAAGGGTACCCAGACAAATGCGCTGATGATTTTCCCGTCGAAGGATTTGTAATGTACCAGGGTCGACGCAGGAATCTTGGCGGCGGTCAGACTGGCCACCGCGGAGAAGGTCAACTGGCGCGCCTGCTTGGCGAGCTCGTATATCCAAAGATCATTGGGCTGGATGGAGCTTTGATGCGAAACCACGAGCCGGGAGCCGTCTGGGGAAAATGACGACGGAGTGCCGGGGTAGGTGTTGAGGCCCGGCGGTACGTTGATCTTCGCACCGGTGCGCGTGGCGGTGTCGGCGAGGAAGGTGTCGCTTCGCCCGTCTGCGTTGATGACGTAGGTGAACTCTTTACCGTCGGGTGAAAACTCGCCGACATTGGTTTCCCACTTCGTGTCGGTCGCCCAGGTGAGCTGTTTCGTTGCCAGGTCGAGAAGAGCCACATTCGGGAATCCGCCGGGCCTGTCGGAACCGACGAGCAGGGTGTGGCCATCGGGCGAGACGGAGGATACGAACGTGCGGCGCTGGCCTTCGTGGGGCGTGAGATTCTCGCTGGTGCCGGTTGCGACGTCGATGCGATAGACATCTGAATCGGTGAAGTTCGCATTGGCTCGCGAAGCGTAGATCGTTTTCCCGTCGGGACTCCAGAATGGGTTCGCCCAATTGTGATCCTTTGTTTTTTCCTGGCTCAGATTGTGTATGGCGCGTGTCTTCCAATCGAGAATCGCAATATCGGTAGCCGAGGCTGTTTTCGGCTTGTAATTCAGCGCGAGCCGGGATCCATCGGGAGACCACACAGGGGTGGTCTCGGAAATATCCGGAGTGAGAGTGAGATTGGTGATTTCGCCGCCTTCGCTGGGGATCGAGAAGAGATCGTAAATCTCACCTCCGCCCTTGTCCGATTCGAAGACGATCCACTTTCCGTCAGGCGACCATACCGGGTTGGTTTGCCGATCGTCGGACTGACTGAGCTGAATTGGCCAACTGCCGGCGGCGTTGACTTTCCAGAGGTTGTAGCGGCCGGTGATGTTCGTCGAGAAAGCGATCTCCTGGCCGTTGGGCGACCAGGATGGATTTGTGACTCCGCGGGTGTAGAAGAGGTCATCGATGGGCACCGGGGCGGCGCCCATCTCGGTCTGTGATGTGATGGATTTCGGGTCAGTGATTTCGCGTGTGTCGGGGGAATCTGAGGCGAAGGCGGCCAAAGCGATCCATACCGCGAGTATTAGTCGGCTCAATCTCATCGATACCCCCTAAAACGGTGACGGCTGGAATTTTGCGGCGCGATGCCGGACGGCGTGCTCTGAGGAGGTGCTCCTCAGGTCCAAGCGCCGCTTAACCTTCGCATTTTGCGCAAAGGAATTCAAACAAGAGTTCGCGCATCGCGGGTTCTGGATCTAGCCGCGGCGCTGCAAGTTCGCGAGGGGGCGAAAGGAGCGAAAGGATCGCGGGCTAGGGCTGCTTTTCATGAGAGGCCGTTTTGCTGTTGGAACGATGCCGATGATTGGGCGGTCGCCGGCCGGGCATGGGAGGCCGTCATGGCCCGAAAGCAGATGTTTCAAAAGCTCATCGATTTTACGGTGCTCGTCGCGGCTCAGTTCGACGTCTTCCTGGAAGGACAAATCTCTAGAGCGGCGCGTCTGTTTGGCGGCTTGAAAGGCGGCAACGGCTTCAAGCCTAATACGGTTAAGTTCTTCACACGGCTGATCTGTTGGCATGGGCGGCGGAATAATACGATAACCGAAATGTAGCGCAACGGTACGTTGGTACTAAGGAATCGGAGGGCTTCCCTGCACGAGTCGAGGTAAGAATCCAAGAATTGGATTGGACTTAAACCAGTTCGATTTGACATGGCTGCGTTCCGTTTCGGGGGAAATACGAAGGCACTTGGAGTCAAGATTGGCCGATTGAGAAGGTAATGCTGTTCTTTGGCACGGCGGAAGTCGCCTCAGGCACTTTACTTCCCGCCCGAGTTTCCCTACCATGGCGTGCTGAATTGCTCCTGGAGGCGATTCTGCGTGCCGGCCCTGACGGCGCGCGTTGAGCCCATGCCACGCTCTCCACGCATTGTTGTAATTGAACCGAGCGGCGTTCGCCGCGACGTGCCTTTGAACGCTTCTCCTTTCCGCATTGGCCGGCAGGCCGGCAACGAACTGACTCTTCGCGACAGCCGCATCAGCCGCCAGCAAGCTCAAATTCTTTCCCAAAATGGCGGTTGGATACTCGAAGACATGGGCAGTCGCCATGGCACATTTGTCAACGGCGAAAAAGTGCTGAAGCACGAACTGCAGCCGCGCGACAAAATCGATTTCGGCATGGCGGATTCCTACAAGCTTATCTATTTGGGTGAGGGCGCGACGATCGAGGAGTTAGTGGAGAAGGTCGAGGGGCCGGCGCCGTCCGCTCCCGGATCGCGCGAGTTGCACCATTTGGGTGTGCTGCTGGATGTGGCGCGCACGCTCGGCACTGGCTTATCGCTTGAGGATGTGCTGACAGCGGTAGTGGATGCGGCAATCCAAGTGACTCGGACAGAACGCGGCGTCCTGTTGCTGGCCAATCCCGGTGGCGAGCTGCAGATGGTTGTCGCACGCGACGCGCAAAAGGGAACCTTGCGCCCGGATCTATTGAAAGTATCGCAAAGCGTGGTGAAGCGTGTGGTGAACACGCGACGAGAAATGATCGTGAGCGATACCGGCGATGAAGCGGGCGGCGTGTCGCAGCAGGAAAGCGTGGCGCGTCTGGAGTTGCACACAATTGTGGCAATTCCGGTGGATAAACTGCCAGTAATTGAAACACTCGATGCCACGATATCGACCCGACAGGGGGAATTGCTCGGCGTCCTTTACATGGATAGCCACATTCCGTCGAGCGCATTCACAGATATGGATCGCGACGTCTTGAGGACGCTGGCGCGCGAGGCTGCCACAGTCATCGAGAACGCGAGACTGTTCGCATCTGCTCGTGCGAAGGCTCGGCTCGACCATGAGATCGAGATCGCCAGCGGCATTCAGAAGACGCTGCTGCCGAAATCGCTACCAAGCCTGCCCGACCTGCAGGTGGTGGCTTCGACCCTTTCTTGTCATTCAGTCGGCGGCGACTGTTTCGACGTCATCCAACTGAGCGGCGGGCGACACGGGTTCTTTGTAGGCGACGTATCCGGGAAGGGAATTTCAGCAGCGCTGCTCGCGACGCTGTTGCAGGGCGTCTTCTTCACCACAGCGGCAATGGATATTTCGCTGCCTGGCGTTTTTTCCCGCGTGAATCAGTATCTCTGCGAACGAAGCGGCGAAGATCGCTACGCCACAGTGTTCTACGGGATTCTTGACAAGATGGGCCGCTTCGAATATGTGAATGCCGGTCATGTGCCTCCGATTATCCGCAGAAAGTCAGGCGAGCTGGAAGGTTTGGGATCGGCGAATTTTCCCGTAGGAATGTTCGCGGAGGCAGAGTATCAGAGCGCACGCGTCACGCTTGAACCGGGCGAATATCTGGTGATCTACACAGACGGCGTATCGGAAGCTGCCAATCCGCGGAATGAATTATTCGAAGAAGTCCGGCTGCGAAAAATAATGGAAAGCTTTACGGGTGATACAGTGGACGGCCTCGCGGAGTCGATCAAGGAAGGAATGCGGGCGTTCACGGAAGGGGCGCCGCAGTCGGACGACATCACGATTCTGGTCGTGCAATACAAAGGCAATAGTTGAAAACCAAGACGCCATCGCGCAGCCGCACATCGGTCGCCCGGCTCGAGCCGCTCGAAAAAATCTTCATCAAGCTGAATCCCGAAGCCGAACCCGGTGATCTGGCTGCGGAGATGGTGCGTCTCTTGGCCGCTCCCGGATGCGTCGAGGGTGCACGAATATGGAAGCTCGTCGATGGCGTCCCGGCGGTATGGCAGGAAAGCGGGAAGCTTCCGGTAGCCACTCCGGACTACGTTGAACAGGTCCTGAAGGGAAAATATTCCCAAGGCGGCAATGGCCGAGCGAGTGCCTGGGCGCTTGGACGTGGGACGACGCCCGTTGGCGTGCTGGAAATCGCCTCAAAATCCAAGTTGGATGAAAAAACGCGCTCATGGCTCGAACTCGTCCTACGCTACGCGGAAGTTGCGCTCGAGAGCAGCGAGCGCCGCAGCGCGGTTATCGAGCTTTCCACGATCGTCGAAGCGACAAAGCGGCTGAATTCGACGCTCGACCTCGCCGAACTTCTCAACATTATTCTGGGATTGACCACCCGTTATTCGGGAGCGGAGCGCGGAACCGTTTTTCTGGTGGACCGTGACAAGCAGGAAATATGGTCGCTGGTTGGTCTCGGTCTCGAACAGCATGAAATCCGGTTGCCGATCACCAAGGGAATTGCCGGCTGGGTAGCGCAGCACGGTGAAATGGTGAATCTGGCGGATGCTTACGCCGATCCGCGTTTCGAGTCCGAGGTAGATTTGCGCCTGGGGTATCGCACTCGGTCGCTGCTTTGTCTCCCGATTCGCAACAAAGCCGGCGAAACAATCGGAGTGCTGCAGTTGCTGAACAAAAAAACCGGCCCGTTCTCGCGAGGCGACGAGAACATGCTGGAGGCGATTTCCGACCACGTGGCCCTGGCTCTCGAAAATGCTCAGCTGCACCGCGAGATGGTGCACAAGCAGCGCATGGAACGCGATTTGGCTCTGGCGCGCAGCATTCAAATGGGGCTGCTGCCGGAAGCGCCGCCTAAACTTCCCGGATTCGACATCGCCGTTTCCAACCGGATGTCACTCGAAGCGGGAGGCGATTATTACGATTTCATCCAACTCGCGCCGGATACGATGCTGACGGTAGTGGCGGACGTGGAAGGTAAGGGCGTGGGTTCGGCAATGGTGATGGCGAACCTGCAAGCAACCTTGCACGCGCTTATTGCGCACCTCCACTCGCTCGAGCGCCTCGTGGAGTCGCTGAACGACATGATGCTGGCGGACACCCGCGGCCAAAAGTACATGACGATGTTTATCACTCTGCTCGATCAACCGCACCGCACGCTCCACTATGTGAACGCAGGACACGTGCCACCGGCTGTAGTGCGTTCGAACGGCACGGTGGACTACCTGCGAGAGGGCGGCATGGTAGTGGGAATGTTTCCAAGTGTGAAATTCGATCGAGGGCACGTGCGCCTGGAACCCGGCGATATTTTTGTGGCCTGCACCGACGGCATTACCGAAGCGATGAACGCGCAGGACGACGAGTTCGGCTCGCAGCGGCTGATTGAAATGGTAGCTCGCGAGCGCGCCTTGCCCGCCGCCGAGATCGTGCAGTCGGTCCTCACGGAAGTCGACTATTTTTCGCGCGGTGGGACCCACGAAGACGACCGCGTGATCCTGATTATGAAGGTCCTGTAGCCCTCGAGCCGCTGCTTCCTAACGGATTCTTCGGGTAGCTCTCAAATAACTTCACGACGCGGGCCTCGTATTCCACGGGCGAATGCCCCAACGCAGCGGCATGGCCTGCGCCTTTCACAATCCAAATCTCCTTCGGCCCAGCTGCGGATTTATAAATTCGCTGCGAATGGCGGCAGGGAATGCGGTGATCCGATGTCCCGCAGATAAGAAGGACGGCGAAAGGACGTGCCGCGACCGCTTTCTCCGGCGACACATCGCTCGGGTCAAAACCGCCCTCTTTTTGAACTGAAGCCAGCGCGATCATCGACGCGGGGCGGAATAGCGTTCGACCAAGTGTGGGACTAACGTCGAGACCGGCGTAGTCGTAGCTTACTTCTCGCAAGTTCGCGAACGGAGCTTCGGCTGCCACAGCTTCAATGCGTGGCTCGATGGCAGCGGATTGCAACGCGATAGCAGCTCCCATCGAAACACCCAAGGCGTAGAGATGGCGAACCTTTTCGCTGGCATACAGAGCGTCTGTCACTGCAACCGTATCGTGGCGTTCCTTCCAGCCATAGGTGCAGATTTCTCCACCACTTTCACCGTGTTCGCGGGAATCCATCATGACAATGCTGTAGCCGTGCCGCAAAAGGAACTCCGCATGGCCGAGCACGCCGGTACGATTGTCGGATACGCCGTGATACACCAAAACCCAGTCGCCGTTCGCTGAAACGGGCCGCACCTTCCAACCGTTCAGCGTCACTCCATCTTGCGCCCTGACGCTGAAATCTTCTTTCGTCCCACCTGTACGCGCGAGCATCTTCTGCGTGTCCTCAAGACGCAGGGCATTGAGGCGCATGGGGTGAAGGATTCCGTTGCCCACCGAACTGCCGACAAAAGCTGCTAGCAGCGGTGAAATCGCCAACGACACGATGCCGAACACGATAAGACGGCGCGTGAGATGCATATGTAGATGGTACGTGGGTTGAGGCAGTGTTGT
>Ga0209006_10003525_pt1 | contig 14223 bp, 22 predicted proteins | sample JacPin_JW_Ref_O2_FD_188567 | JGI IMG/M metagenome (GOLD analysis project Ga0209006, IMG submission 188567) | Forest soil microbial communities from Algoma, Ontario, Canada - Jack Pine, Ontario site 1_JW_Ref_O2 (SPAdes) (version 2) | ecosystem: Environmental > Terrestrial > Soil > Boreal... | reverse complement strand
GGGGGCCGCGCGCGCGCCGGTAGCGCCGCCGTCACGCTCCGGAGCCGGAGTCGGGCGCGAACGGTCTCAAGGTGCCCGCGCGCACTATGGGCTCCGGGCGCCTTTGGCCCGGCCCACGAGGCCGTGAGGCCCGCACGCGTCCAAGATCTTTTAAGAAGTACGGGCGAAAACGCTGTAAACTTCGGCCCCGGTCGTGATACTATCGTTATATGCGTACGTTGGCGGGTCGGGGCGGAAATCAGTCCCATACGTCAAGAAAGAAATGCGTTCAGTGTAAATTGCATAAGGATATCGTCGGTGTTCTCACACGGCGTGGCTTGTGCAGCGAATGTAGTGTGGTAAATCGAGTAGCGCAAATGCTCGGTCTTACACATATGTTCGTGACAACGGAGGATTTGAATGGGCGAATCCTCGGGTCTTACACTGGGCCAGTCTCCAAAGTAGCATAGACAGGAAGGAAAGAGGATGACTCGCGTCAATCCACAGGAAGGCACTCAGAAGTGGGTGACGCGGCTTTCCGCTGCCACTTCCGACATCGCATCTGGCATCGCCAAGGTGCAGACCGCGCCAGGCCAGCTCGCCGCGCAGTCGTACCAGAAGTACCAGAACAACGTCCAGCAGGCGTTCCCGAAGTGGAAGAACAACGTCGCGGCCGTCAGCCTGTCTTCGTGGCAGCAGAGCGCTACGGCAGGCGTGCAGCGCGTTGCACAGGGCGCACAGGCCAAGCAGGGCAAGTACCAGGCGTTTGCGCAGCAGTTCTATCCGTTCCTGGACAACAACGTGGCCGCGATCAAGGCAATGCCGAACGCCACCTTCGAGGATCGCGTGCAGCGCGCCGTCGCAATGATGCGCAAGAACTCCGAATTCAAGCGGCAGGCCGGTCAGTAATTCCGCTCTTAGTTAGACAGGCACAGTAAGTATTAGCCGTCTCACAGGAGAGGAATACGAGATGACGGCATGGGAAACGGTCGGGTTTTCCGTCTCAGCTACCGGCGGTGCATTCGTCGGCGGCACGGGACTTTCCGGCCAGAGTGGCACCATCAGGAATACGCAGCTTGGCTCCAAGGTAAACCTTGAGGCCGTCTGGTCTGACTCGATCGGTGCGTCGATCGGACGCGTCCGGTCGCCTCGACTTCACGACAACGTACAGGGAATCCGTTACCAGCTTCCCGCTGGACCGACTCCCAACCTTCTCGGCTACCGGCCGCAGACGCCGCTAGTTCCACAGGATCAGCTAGTGGTCGAGATTTCGGACGCGGTGACAGAGATCGACCAAATGTTCCTGGACATCTCCTACGCGTCCATGCCAGGGTCTGATGGCAACTACCTGAGCTGGTCACAGGTCGAGCCGCGCGTCCTGGATGTCATGACTCAGGAAGTCACTCCGGGCGCGCCAACTGCCGCCGGCCAGTGGTCGGCAGGCGTCGCCCTCAACTCGTCATTCGACCTCATGAAGGCCAACACCTGGTATGCGCTGCTCGGATACACGGTCAACGTGACGACGGGCGCAGTCGCTATCCAGGGTCCCGACACGGGCGGCCTGAAGGTCGGTGGTCCCGGCCTGCTTAACCAGCTTGAGACCCGTGAATGGTTTCTCTGGATGGATGAGTTTGGCGAGGAGCCTGCGATCCCCGTGATCAACAGCGCGAACAAGGCAGGTACGTTCGTTTACGCCACCAACCCCTCGGCGGCATATGCGGGCATTATCAACCTCCTGTTCGCGGAACTCTCAGGAAGCACTCTCAGCTAAATGGGAATCGAGATTCAGCCGCCGGGACCGGATTCGACGCCGGTCCCGTCGGCATCCCTTACCACGCATACCTCTGCGACTGGCCCCGGTGCAGCTGGCTCTCTCGGAGCTATCAACGCCATACCAGCAGGCGTATATTCAATCACCGTGTATCTTAGTCTTAGCGGCACAACGGCGGCAGCAGACCAGGACAATGCACGGTTGCAGGTTGACAGCGGAACAATCGTCACACTGCCCTTGAATACGTCCCTGACTACAGGCGTGGTAATGCCTCCGATCACAATCGTAGCCGCCTCAGTCGGTACCAATATTCGGGTACAGACAATCGGAGCCGGAACGGCTACGGCTGTTTACGACTGCACAATCGTTGCCACAAAGGTTGGATAATGCAGCCAGCGCGTAGGTTCCTACCGGATCCGTTGACCGTAGTGCAATATCTCGTTGATATGCAAAACGGTTTCTCGACACGCCCCGATATTGGTATTGAACGTGGATTGATCGCGCGAATGATCAGTGCGTATCAGGGCGATCCGATCAGCGAGGTAATCCTCACCAGCACTGGACCGGCCGCGCCGACTGGCTTGCCAAATGTCGCCGACTCACAGTCTGTAACTCTGTACGTGGCAGGAAACAGTATCAACTATCGGGTAGACGGAGCCAATCCGCTAGCGACCGGGGATAGCGTCATACAACAGGGATCGACTGTCACTCTCACCGGAACCAAGACAATGACCGCATTCCAGTTTGCAGCCGTTAGTGCGGAAACAGCAACCGTATTCGCGACCTTTTACAGCTGACGATGGTCACACAATATATCGTCTCCGGAGGAACCCTGGCAAGTGTGGTGCTAGGGTTTCTTCGACTACGTAAGGGGCAGCGTGAAATACACGTGCTCGTCAACTCGAAATTGGATGCAGCCCTTGCCCGCGCAGTCCAGCTCACAGACATACTGTCACATGAAGGTGTAGATATTCCAGAGGATCCAGCCAATGGATAGACTCTACTACCAGACGTTGACCGTAGGTGCCGGTAATTCGATAAACACTCCGGTAAGTCAAGCCTGGCCGCTTGAGGACAATCAGCTACTCAAGATAGTTGTGACCATTCCTGATGGCCATTGCGGTCTGACCGGTTTTCGCATCCTCCGAGCCCAGCAGCAGATAGTGCCCTTCGCTAACAACCTGTACCTGATTGCGAATGACCGAACCATCACGTATGAGTTCGAGGATCAGATAACCAGCACAGGGCTCGTTCTAGAAGGCTACAACCAGGATATATTTCCTCACACGTTTTACTGTGAGGCCACAATCACCAACCTTCCCGCGCCGGGAGAAAACCCGCAAGCCGAGGTAGTTACTGCCCCGGATACGTCCGACAATTCCCTGGTAGACGAGGATGACCTTACGCCTGACAGTATTCTCGACACAGGCGAAATCCCTGTCATCCCGCCCGTTACACCTCCGCCCGTGACTAGTGCACCGCCAGCGCCCAAGCCAAAACGTAAGCCGATTAAGCCGCCGAAAAAGCCTCTCCCCAAGCCTGGCCATAAGCTGGGCGGGCCGGTCCGCCGATGAGCACCCCCGTAACTTACACAGGACACCCGGACTTCATACCGGCATCGTCAACTCCAATCCCGGTGCTCTCCGCGCAGCTGGGAACATTCGCCCCCGGAACCTGGGGACCCGAAACGGTTTACTGTACTAGCGGCGGCGCATACATGCTGACCGTAAACAGTAATGTTGCAGCCAACTTCACTATTACCGATATCACGGTCCAGCATTATGACTTTGCCAATAACCTGGTATTCACAGACTTCTTCGGGGCGGTCATAGCGGGTGGCGAGCAGGCTGGCCTGACTTCATTTACCGGACCAACAACCTGCCGGGGCAATATCTATGGGTCGAAGATAGTCATTAGCGGCCAGGTTGCCACGACTGCTTTTGTCCGTGCCATTAGTACATCAGCTACTCAGACAGCCGCAAGCGCTGTCATTAACATGTACACGCTGCCTGCAACGATTGGTGATCCTGAGCCTAAATTGTCGAACGGGTCAGCCTCAATCCTCTCGGGCACTGCGCTTACTCCAGGCGGCCTGATTCAGTTCTGGGAAGCTGCCGTAATAGTCAACGGTACGCCGGAAACTGAGATCTGCGTACCTTATAGCGGTCCGGCGACACTAAACTATGAATGTGCGGGCGCGGCAGCCATCCCGTCTGACTTCAATATAGCATTGCAGTTCTATACAGTCGCGGGCGGAAACACGCCATTCCTGGTCGTCCCCGTAATTCCGGCAGCGGTCAACATATCCTATGAACTTGACGTCAATATGCCAGCCTGCCTATGCACCATTAAGCTGACGAATAACAATGCGGCCAATGCGGAAACATTCAACGTTGCACTAGTCGGCGCGAAGAGTGCGTGACACTAATGCCAACTCAGCCATCCCCCGGTGTACCGAAACCCGGCAAGCCTGCGCCGAAACAGAAGAAAGCCACGGAGAAACAGAAGTTTATATGGGCCGAAGAGCAGCAAGAATCTGGGCACAACTACAAAGCCGTCAACCCTGGCTCCGGAGCGCTCGGTATAGCCCAAGTCATGCCAGAGAACCTGCCCGGCTGGTCGAAGGAATGCGGACTACCGCCAATATCGCCAGAGAGCTATCTCGACAATCCGGACTACCAGAACAAGCTGATATGGTGCATTCTCGGAGGCGATTATGACAAATACGGGCCTGCCGGGGCCGCTGCCGTCTGGTATTCAGGGCAACCCGATCCGCACGCTACCTATGGCGATCCTCCGGTTTATGTATACGTCAATGATGTACTTGCCATCATGCGACGGGCGCCCAATGTTCTTCCAGCCGGTGAGAATACGCCAGAGCATCTTCCCGGAGGGGATGTACTCACAGCTAACGGGCCAGTACCATCACCGGGTAAAGAATCGTGGGCGCATTCAATAGTTCTGGCATCGAATGGCCTGAGAGAGGGTACTACGTCATATGCTGGCCAGGCAAAGAGCGTGGGACTTCTCAAGATAAAGAGATGAGGGATAAGACGGTGGCAAAGGGATATCAGATTACGCGCCAGAAGCTGGAGCCTGTAATCAACTCGGAAGGTACCGGATTCAGCCAGCAATGGAATGTTGGATACATGGTAACCGATGGCCCTGCCGAAGGCGTCACCGGAGAGATTCACGTCCCGACTCACCAGCTTGAGCCAGAGATAGTGCATGCCGCTATCCAGAAGATGGTAGATAAGCACAACGCCGTAGCAGCTCTTTAGCATGTTCAACTGGATTGATAGCGCATGGCATAGGGCAACTGGCGCTATCGACTCGACAATAGCCAACTGGGTACATGCACTCGTGAGAGGACTGTACTCTTTTCTTCATGTCATATTCGGCGACGTCGGCCGCGCATGGGACAACTACTGGCGAGAAGTGCACGGCTTCATTGCAGGGGCGAGGCTGTTTGCTGACAAGGTGATTGGTGCCCTCAAGGACGCTTTCGACTGGATAAACAAAGAGGGATACCTTGTATACTATTACATTTCTCACCCTATCAAGCTCGTTGACCTTGTTTATGACGCTCTACTTGGCAAGATCGAATCGACTGCCGTAGATACGGCCGAACGGCTGGGTAAGTTCTTCCTTGCATTCATACTCAAGAATCTCAAGACATTCATTACGGTACTTGAAGATATAGTTAACGCGGTTCTGTAACCGGATTGGATTAGATCATGGGCCAGCGTGACAAGCAGCCAGGCGATAAGCTGCTGCCCAAGATTATGCAACTCATAATCCAGTCACGCATAGGTACTGAGGCAGGACTTACCGGGCACAAGTTCAATCTTGGTGTCAACGTAGGACAAGAGCTTATAGACAGGATGGGTGACGAAGTTGCCGAGCTTTACCGCCCATTCTTGCAACACGCCCTGAACGACGAACGGCTATCGGAGAATACGAGAGAATACATTCAGCGCGCGGCCAGTGGTGCAAATCAGTGGCAGGCAGCAGCAGCTTTCCTATTCTCAAGTTCCGGAGCGGCTAACGTCCTCGGCCAGGTAATCGGTAATGAGCTGGCCCCGGTCGGTTACGATCTAGTACAGACCAACCCGCACTTGATACCAGGAGTAGACCAGGTATTGCAAATGCGGGTACGTGGAGTAATACCAGAGAGTACCGCACAGGATAATATCGAGAAGCTTGGTTATAACTCTGGCTGGTATCAGGCTCTAGAAACGGCTTCGTGGAACTGGCCTGACGCGTCCACTATTTACGAATTGCTGCATCGCGGACTGATCAGTGACGCTGACGCTGGCGCTTACCTGTCGCGGCAAGGTGTGCCACCACAACTACTCGATCAGGTATATGCGCTACAGGCGAGCATCCTGTCGGTTCAGGACGCGGCACTGGCTGTACTCAGGACTGACATTACGCGCGATCAGGGTCTTGCGATAGCGCAGCAAAACGGGTACGGCCCCGATGACTTTGATATCTTCCTTTCCAATACTGGCGAGCCGCCGGGCGCGGAAGAGCTGATGGAAGCACTCCGGAGGGGATTCATAGATGAGGCTACTTTCCGGACTGGTATCGCCCAATCTAGAGTGCGCAATCAGTGGCAAGACACGTTGCTGGCCTTGCGCTACTCGCCGCTTGCGACTGCTGACGCGGTCAATGCTTACGTGGAAGGATATGTCTCTGAGGGACAGGTCAAGACTATTGCGGATGCAAATGGACTTGAGCCAGAGCAATACAAAATCCTGATTGAGGCTGCCGGTGATCCTTTGTCCTATACGGACATGATGAGATTGTGGCGTTACGGGAAAGCGACAGAGGATGATGTAAAGGCGGCTCTTAGGCGCGGTCGATTGAAGGATGACTATATTGACTTCGCGCTGGCACTCAAAGACTCGCCCATGTCGGTACCCGATGCCATAGAAGCATCTATACAGGGTTATATAACAAAGGCTGCGGCTAAAGACATTGCTGCGCTGAACGGTTTGAGAGAGCAGGACTTTGACGCTCTCTGGTCAACCGCTGGCGATCCTGCATCTCGGACAGAGATGATTGCACTCTGGCGACGTGGTAAGGTCACGGAGGATCAGGTAAAGCAGGCACTGCGTGAATCACGCCTCAAGGATGCGTATATAGACGATGTACTTGAACTCAAAGTTCAGCTGCCCGCTCTCTACGAGGTCAGGGCTCTGCTATCAAGTGGCGGACTTTCTGCCGAGCAGGGAGCACAGATACTCCTGGAACAAGGCTACCAAGCCGATATTGTTAAGGGAATCGTGTCGAATTCGGTCAGCGACACAACCGCTAGCACAAAGGCGCTCACCGAAGCAATGTATGCGGATCTCTACCTGGAACAAGCTATAACGCCTAGCGAATTTCAGGAGGCCCTTAAGTCTCTTGGTTACAGCCAAGTGGATTCAGAACTTATTCAAGAAGTGTACGATAACAAGCTTGCTATTACGCAAAGAAATGGTGTCCTCACTAAGATCAAGGCCGGATATGTTGGTCACAGGATCAATGAGGCTGAGGCCCAGTCAGACCTGAATCAGCTTGGAATACCAGCTCCTATGGTCGATAAGCTGATAGACGACTGGGATCTTATTATTGGGACCGACGTCAAGCTACTGTCTGCCGCGCAAGTTGCGGACGCCTGGCAGATGCAATTCTTTAACCCTAACGATCCAGCGGACAACATACAGCAGGCACTGACTTATCTTGTTAATCTTGGCTACTCGGGCGAAGACGCTCTATATCTACTGGAAATCAAGGCGAAAGAGTTGCTGGACAGTGGCACAGGCAATCCGAAGAATACAGCACCAGCGTCTAATGGCGGCACATCGCAAGCAGCAGGGGGCAATTGATGAAAGGATCGCAACAGCGGTCGAGCAATTCGAGGCAGCCGCCAGAAGGCCGAATCCTCAAAGTGGAACAGGCATTGGACGGCCTGTCGTCAGTTCAACTGGACAGCAACTTGCCCCACACGATCACCATCCTCACGCGCACTGAGGATCTAGGCGGTCTGCTCGGCACCGACCTGGCAGACATCCGCACGCATCTTCTAACCCGACGTCCCGGACATTTCAGGCGTAAGTGACTACTGGTAATGGTTTTCATTACCAGGTCACGGTCAGGTAACGATCAGGGTCGAGATAGGCGCAAGGGCCGGATCTCCGGTAGGATGAGGACATGTGGGGAGATAAAGGTGAAGAATACAGGCCAGATAAGTGCACGCACCCGCCCGGTGACGGCTGTGAGTGGTGCTGCCAGACCTGTAACTACGATCGCCATTTGTGCCCTGGCTGTGGAACCAACATAGGTCACAAGGACAAGTGCTGTCCGGAATGCGAGAAACTGTAATGGCTGAGGCTGTCTTTGAACTGGTTATCGTGATCGAGGTCGGGGTTATCGCCTTGTGTGCCCTGGTGACCCTGCTGAGGCGGTAATGAAAGTCCAGACGGTACACGGCACGACTGCTGGTTACTACCAGCATAAGAGCCGTGGAACCGACCCGTGTTTTAAGTGCCGTCTGGCGATCAACACATATAACCGTAAGTGGCGTGAAACTCACGGCAGGACTGCCGGGGGTAGGAAACGAGCAAAGGAAACGACATGAGCGACACCACTCCCGAGGTCGAGAGCCAGCCGACCATTGCCGAGGCGACCGTTTCGGCAACTGAACTGTTGCAGGAAGGTGACGGTCCGACTCCGGAGGCTGACGCTCTTGACGAGCGTGACGCCAAGAAGGACGAGAGCGGCGAGTCTGATGAGGACGAGCCTGCCGAACCTGACCCTACCCCGGAGGCTGCAAGGGCGGCCGAAGTGCCCGACGCTGCCAGCGAGGAAAATGCTGGTCCTGCCGACCAGTCGGCTGGTGAAGAGGACCCCACGGACCATCTCTTCCGAGTGACACATCAGCAGCACAATGCTGGCAACCCGAATCCGCATTCGACTGTCACCAGTGAGGCGACTGACGCTGTTACAGCTGTCAAGTGGCTCGCCACTCGCGTCCACGACATTCAGCCGCTGATCGACGCGCTCAAGGCTCTTCTGTAACCAAACCGTGACCTGAAACTCTTGTATACCGGATGCTGGACAGCTAAACTGGTATTACAAACCAGGGAGGCAAAATGTTCGATCAGCTTACGGCCGAAGAGTCAGCTCTACTGAGCGAGAAGCTTAAGAGTGCTTACGTGAAGTCACAGCAGCTTGAGCGTGATGTCATCCGGCAGTCAAGGATGGTGGCTAGCGCGAGTGCGCGTCGTCACCTACTCCGCGAGGTTAGGGGACAGGCTCCGATGCGATCAGACATTACCAGCGTGCGCTGGCATCTGGTTAAGGCTTAGCCGTGAGTGAGGCCAGGGCCGCGTACGAGGCGGCCATAGACAAGTCCTATTCGGAGTTCCGTGAAAGAGTGGCAACTGCATACCAGGTAATGGCTGACCAGGCCGACAAGGCATGGTATGATTACCAGGTAAGCATCGAATCGGAACGGAACCAGGAGACACGAAATGCCGAAGACGGAGATGACCATAGTGCCGACGCCGCTGGCGGACACGGACGGGAATCCAGCACTGGATCGGGACAACCCGTATCTGGTGAAGAGCATGACCCTGAGCACGGAGCACGTGGACAGGGGGAAGAAGTCGAAGGAGCCGCAGATGCGCGCCGTCTGCCGGATTCTGGGCATCAACATTAGGGAGCTGATCCCTGCTGATCTCTGCGATGCGATCGACTCGATTTACGCGTTCAACAAGGTCAACAAGGATACTTTCCAGTCCACTCCGTTCGAGAACGAGGCCGAGAAGGAAGACTTCCTTTTCCTGGCCAGAGCCTATGCGGAGTGCGCTGGGGAGAGGGGTTACACCATCTTCACCAAGACGGTCAAGGAGCCTGAGATCTGTGTCTGGAAAGTCACGGATCGGCGGGGCACCAAGACCGGCGCGGGAGAGTAACCCCAAACGTAGGGCCGAGCGCTCCCCATTGGTGTGGTCACGCTAATGTCTCGGCCCTGCTTTGGAGTCACTGTCAAGCGGAAAGGTTACAGTGATGGAAATTCTGGGCGCAGCAGTCGCCGTTACTATTACGGTGGCGTTCGTAGTGTTCTGCGTAGCTGCCTTCGTTGCAGTCGTGCGCTTCGCCTTCGGTCGCAGGAAGTAGCAGCGCTATGGCAAACTGCGACCCAAGGTGTTTTAGCTGCGTCGTCGACCCCGACACTGGCGCCTGCCTGTCCTGCGATGACCCGTACAACGAGGACGGCCCGTGCGATTGCCACGCCGACCCGGAAGGAACCACCAGTGAGACGTGTTGAGCCGATTGTGCAGGTTCAGGCCAAGTACATCGCCAGAGCCGTATCGCAAGTACGCGAAGTCCTTGACCGGGCCGACTACTCTGCGCCCGTCTATGTGGGTGCACATCTAGGCAATGACCTAACCTTGCCGGAGACTGCGACGGCATGGATGATGGCAGCAATTGCCATAGCCGACCTGACTGAAGTCGATAGCATGACACTAAGGTCATTGCAGAATCGTATCTGGAAAGGCGAGCAGGATGCCCTATTCTGGTAATATTGTTATCACTATTGACCTGGCTAAGCCAGTCAAGTTTGGTATCCCCATTCCCGTGAGTGAAGGGGAGCCAGATAGGGCGACTACTAAGTTTCATATGGTCGCCGATAACGAGTCCATTTCTCTTCTCGGTACTTACGATGAGATTATGGATTTCATGGCCGAGGTTGGTCAGAAAATGATGTCGTGGCCTATTGTTTCCGGCCGAATGGACTGGCTTGGCCAGAGGCCCGAACCTACACAACAGGAAGCAGGTAATTCCGGTGACGGAAGTAACAACGAAGGATCAGGCGAAGTCCGGGACGGTAGTCACCAAGGACAAGGCCGAAGTGGCTACGGGAACCAGTACGGGGGTGAAAGCGCTCAACCAGTTCCTGGCGGACAAGTCGAATCAGGGCGGCGACCCGAACTCCGACCCGATGGACGGAATCATCCAGCAGGTTCTGAAGGCCGACTCTCCGGCTGCTGTCCTGACGCCGACCGAGGTTTTGCAGGCTGTTCAGCTGACTGACGTGCCGATTATCCTGGTCGGCTGGAGCCTGGCACAGTCTGAGTATGACGCTGGCTCGCCTTTCTACGCGAACCTTGCCGTCATCACTCCCGATGGTGAGCCCAACGTGGTGAACTGCGGTCACAAGAAGGTTCTCGCCCAGCTCATCAAGCTCGAAGAGTTTAACGAGTATCCGTACAAGGTCATGTTCATTACGCGCGGCTCTAGCAAGCAGGGTACGCCGATGCTGGAGCTGACCGAGTGGCCGAAGGATTACGAGCCTGCCGAGGTGCCGTTCTAGTCCTTCCCTGAACCTCCCGTACGGAAATCAGCAGGCGACTAACGCGAACCTAACTGCTGGGTAGTAGCCTTGGCGCACCGTACGGGAGTTTGAGGGAAGGAGTGGTGGTTATGCCGCCTGCTGATAACAGGATAGCGATTCGCAATAAGACTACTGGCGAAATCGGTCACGGTATTAGTGGCCATATTCCAGACGGGTGGGAGAAACTTGACCGTCCAGAACTCCATATCGTCAAACCCGCCCAAGAGAAACTACCGGCTGAACGTTCAGATACCAGACCGCATGACGACAAAAAGACGGTCAAGCTTCCAAAGCGCGTGCCTGGTATGCGCGCTCGACCGGGCCATACGGGTGGCGATGCAGCTTAGCGCCTCTTACGACGTGGATTACGCGACGGTTGAGTGGACTTTGACGGTTCAGACTGGCCATATTCGTGAATATTCGATTATCGCGTCTGACCGTATGAAGAATCTGTTCGTGGGTAAGCGCCATGCCCACTGAGGATCTGAACGCAGCCCAGTGGGCGCTACTGTCGGTACAGGAGGGTATGAGTGGACGTCAGGGGCTGGCCGCTTATCGTGAAGCTGGCGGACGTCTGGGAACTGGCAGCTGGTATCGCCTGGTTGGCGAAATCCAGCGAGGATTGTCGGATAGGGAGGGAGTGTATGATGAGCCGCTCAATTTGCGTCCCGTTGCCAGCGAGATACGTACATGGACCACTTCTAAGGCAAGAGGTTATATTCAGCAGGTCGAAGTCCTGGTCCGGGAAAAGGCAACTGGTCAGATCATATCGGTACCTTTCTCCGTACAGGGCAGAAGCCTCGTTTCTAGACGTAACGCTATACGGCAAGCCCTTGACGTTTATAGTGACGATAACGCTAAGAAGTATGATCAGGTAGTTCTGGGCGCAGTCTATACGGGTACCTATGAAGCACGTCCTAGCGGGGTGTGATGCGTAATGTCAAGGCTCACTATATCAAGAAGAATGAATCAGCTAGGATACCAGAACGATTTATCATCCTAGATACAGAAGCTATAAGAGAACGCAATAGTAAAGGTGAGGTACAGTCATGGGCGCTTGCGGTTGCAGCATTCATAACGTGGTCGAAATCGGGGAAGATGGAAGTGTCGTCTTCCAGATACGAAACGCCGATGGAACTATGGGAGGCAGTCTCAGACTTTACGAGGGTTGGAAGGCGGACGGTTCTGTATGCGCACAATTTGAACTACGATTTGAGGATCAGTCAAGCCTTGTCACTATTGCCGAGCTTGGGCTGGCAGATGAAGGACATGAGGCTGGACGGTCGTGGGTCCTGGTCAAAATGGAGCCGAGAAAAAGCTTCTCTGAACCTCTGCGATTCAGCATCGATATTCCCGGTAAGCCTGCAAGTACTGGGAACGACACTGGGCATTCCGAAACTACCGTTGCCGACATCATCATTGCGAGACAAGCTATTCAGACGGTGCGAGCGGGATGTGGAAATCCTAACGGATGCGATTATCCGCTATGTGACCTGGCTCAGGACAGGTCAGTGCGGCAACTGGCAGATGACGGGTGCGAGCCAGTCGTGGAGTCATTGGCGTCACAGTCACTACACTCATCCGATTCTGGTACATGACAATGTCGAAGCGCTGGAAGCTGAGAGACGAGGCATGCATTCGGGACGCTGCGAGGCATGGCAATGGGGCAAGTACGCGGGCAACGTCTGGTACGAGTATGACTGGCAGAATTCATATCCTCGCATCGCACGCGACTCTCTACTGCCTACAAGACTTGTCGGATCCGTCACCAGCCCAAGTGCTAAGAGCATGGAAACTCTCGTACGCAAATACGCTGTGCTGGCGGACTGTGAAGTCACGACCGATGTACCTTGCGTACCAGCCCAACACGATGACAGAACTCTTTGGCCGACTGGAACATTCAGAACCACCTTGTGGGATCCGGAAATCCGTTTGCTTTGGGAAAATGGAGCTACTGTTTGTGTGCATAGAGCATGGCTTTATAAGCGCGAGCCAGCACTAAAGGAGTGGGCGGAATGGATATTGTCGTCACTACATGCGAAGGATGGCGCTATAGAGCCGTGGCAAAAGCTCATCCTCAAGCACTGGTCGCGCGCATTGATCGGACGTTTTGGGATGCGCTACACGAGCTGGACCCCGTTTGCGACTGCTCAAGATTCCCGGGTCTACATCTCGGAGCTGTACAACTCAGAGACTGGGAATACGTCAGAACTCTTGCAGGTGGGTACAGACGTATTCGTAAGTGGCGAACAGAAGGAGATTGACGATGGATGTCCTCAGATCACGGGTTATATCATGTCGGAGGCTAGGGCTAAGCTTTGGCGTGTATCACAGCAAATCGGGCCCCGGAACGTCTTCTATATGGATACAGATTCGCTCATCGTCAATGGCGCTGGTCATGACAAAATACAGCACTTGTCTGACACACACCTTTTTGATGGCTTGCGGTCAAAGGGTAAGTATCGACAGATTGAGATCTACGGCCCCCGCTCACTCATACTCGACAAGCGACCTGTGGTATCTGGAATGCCACGAGGTTCTGTCGAATTGGAGCCGAAAGTGTGGTCGGGCGAAGTGTGGCGCGGCGCTAAAGAAAGCGTGAGACTAAATGAGTCCTCATTGGTTAGTATTCGCAGCACAATCTTTCATCTTCGGTACAATACCAATCGACGTTATTTTTCTAACGATGGCAGTACGCAACCTTATGTACTGCCGTCGCACGAACCGCAGAACGGCAGAGATATGGGGAGAAATAGAAAGGCTGAGGCAATAGAGAATGGTTATCCTGCCGTGCTCGCACACTCTAAGACCGTCAAAGCTCCTTCTCGACCTGAGCGACAGAGAAAGCGGAGCCATTCTCTTTTGTGATCAATGCGGCATGAAGTATAATGTAAAGGCAAGACAATTGCCGTGCGATCATGAATGGGCGGTTTACATTAGACAGAAAGCAAAACAATGCCAGATCTGCGGACAACTGGAAATCAGTTAACACCGGTTATTGGCGCGGGCACCTTGAGACCGTTCGCGCCCGACTCCGGCTCCGGAGCGTGACGGCGGCGCTACCGGCGCGCGCGCGGCCCCC
>Ga0209006_10003524_pt1 | contig 14224 bp, 10 predicted proteins | sample JacPin_JW_Ref_O2_FD_188567 | JGI IMG/M metagenome (GOLD analysis project Ga0209006, IMG submission 188567) | Forest soil microbial communities from Algoma, Ontario, Canada - Jack Pine, Ontario site 1_JW_Ref_O2 (SPAdes) (version 2) | ecosystem: Environmental > Terrestrial > Soil > Boreal... | reverse complement strand
CCCTGGTGCAGTTTTAAGCCGTGCTCCTCCAGTTTGCGAATCAGGGCCAGCGGAGGCGCGGCCCCGCCAATAATGATGCGCATCGGCCGCAGTTTCCAGCGGCCGGGATTTTTCTCCAGACAGTTCATCACGTTGAGCCAGATTGTAGGCACTCCCGCGGCGGCCGTGATGTTTTCTTTTTCAAACAATTCCAACAGACTTTCCGCGCCGAGATAAGGGCCGGGCAGCACGAGTTTGCATCCCACCATCGCCGCAGCATAAGGAAATCCCCAGCCGTTTACGTGAAACATCGAGACTACGGGCAAGATGGAATCCGCATGGCTAACCGCGAAATTGTCTGCGGTGGTTAACAGGAATGTGTGCAGGAATACCGAACGGTGCGTATAAGCCACTCCCTTCGGGACGCCGGTTGTGCCGGAGGTATAGCAAAGACACGCAGCTTCGTTTTCATCGATCCGCGGATATTGGAAATCGCCGGTCGCAGTACTGAGAAAATCTTCATAGCTCTCGGTCTCCCGGGGAACCGGATTCTTGTCGAACGCCACCACGAAGACGCGCTCAAATCGAGTCGATTGGCGGATTTGTTCATACAGCGGCAACAGAGGCTCATCCACAATCAGAAAGCGGCCACCGCCGTGATTGGCAACATACGCGATCTCGCGCGGCGCCAGCCGCATATTCAGCGTATGCATCACGCCCCCGCAGGCCGGAATTCCCAGATACGCCTCGATATGCGCGTAGTGATTCCACATTAATGTGGCGACGCGATCTCCCCGTTGGAGTCCGGCTTTCTGCAGGGCTTCCGCCAGGCGGCGAGATCTGCGGTATATGTCGGCATAGGTGCAGCGGTGCAGAGAATGATCCGGAAGGCGAGAAACAATTTCTCGCTCGGGAAAGATGCGGCCTGCGCGCTCCAGAATGTGAGTGAGCGTCAGCGGGCAATTCATCATGGTGCCTTGCATCAGGGGCCTCTCCTCGCTGTCATAGGCGCGGAATAAACGTGGATTGCGGCGTTTTCATTCTGCCATATCTCGCGGACCAACCGATCTTCGCCGCTTACCTCTTGCTTCTGCTCTGACGGCGCGTAACTTTCGGCTCCGATAGACAGTTGTTTTGGGTATGAAGCCGTTCGTGTGACATTTGTCATGCGGCCCCGATGACGATCTCCACTGGCGTGATTTCTCGTTGCGGGACAACATAGGGAAGTCGAAATGGATGATATGAAAGAGCGGTCAATTCAGACTGGCAAGGTTGTCGAGGGCGAGTTGCTTCGTTTATGCTGGTTGCGCCGGGGCGTGACCCATGTCCGTTGCACGTTGCCGGCCCTCCCTGGAGTTCGCTCATGACATTGACCCGGTTCGTAACCAAGAATGCGTTCCGCAACAAGCGGCGTAGCACGCTGACGGTATTGAGCATCGCTTTTTCTTTGCTCTTGCTCACGCTCATGATGACCATCTGGCGGGGATTCTACCTAGACAAAGGCAGTGCGGAATCTGCGGAAAGGCTCGTGGTTCGGCATCGCGTCTCTCTGACCTTCACTCTGCCCGGCTTTTATCGGGAAAAGATTCGCGCGATACCCGGTGTCGTGGCCGTCGTCCCGGTGTCTTGGTTCCAGGGGATTTATAAGGATCAGAAGCAGGAGAACTTCTTTGCCCGGTTCGGTACCGATCCCGATGAGTTTTTCAAAGTCTTTAGGGATATGGATATCCCTGATGAGCAACTCAAAGCCTGGCAGCGCGACCGGCAGGGAGTGATTGTCGATGACACTCTGGCCAAAAAATATGGCTGGAAGCTCGGCGACCGAATTTTCATCCGAGGTGACATCTATCCGGTCGATCTCGAGTTGATCGTGCGGGGCATCTTCCACTCGAATCCCGACAACAAGTCCGTCTATTTCAATGCGAAATACGTGGAGGAAGCCGTACCGTCCTTCAAGGGGCACGCCGGCACCTTCAGTATCCTGGCGGACTCTCCGGGAGATGTAAGTAAGATCGCCAGCGCGATTGATGAGATGTTCCGCAACTCGCCTCAACCCACGAAAACGGAAAGCGAGAAGGCGTTCGGTCTGGAATTCGTGGCCATGATGGGCAATGTGAAAACTTTCATTCTCAGCATCTGCGGGGCCGTGGTGTTTGCCACGTTACTGGTCTCCGCCAACACGATGGCCATGTCCATCCGCGAACGTACGCGCGAAGTGGCGGTGCTAAAGACACTGGGCTTTACCCGCAGCGGTGTGTTGGGACTATTTGTAAGCGAGGCGGTTGCGCTATCGCTTGGCGGGGGACTGGTAGGAGTTGGTCTAGGCTGGTCGCTGGTTTTCGCTCTTACCCACTCTCCGCAGTTCTTCAGTTTTTTCCCTTTGAAGGTGACGATGGGAATATGGGCGGCCGCCATGCTAACGGCCGGTTTGGTGGGATTACTGAGCGCTGCAGTTCCTTCCTATCATGCGTCGAAGGTGAATATCGTCGACGGCTTGCGGCACATCGGTTAGGCAGTTTGGTTAAGAGACGGACAAGGATATGACGTTAAGCAGTTTCATCGTGCGCAATGCGTTCCGCAACAAGCGGCGCAGCATGCTGACCATGCTGAGCATCAGTTTTTCATTGCTCCTGCTGACGCTAATGATGTCGATCTGGCGTACGTTTTATGTCGATCTGGGCCCGCCCGACGCCGCCACCCGCATCATCACCCGGGACCGGGTTTCGTTGGCGTTCTTCTTGCCGGCTTATTACCGGGAAAAGATTCGCAGCATTCCCGGAGTGGTGGCCGTGGTTCCCATGACCTTTTTCGGTACCCATTACAAGAATGACCGTTCTGCCAATGCCTTCGCTCAAGCGGCCACCGATCCGGATGAATACATGAAAGTCGCATCCGACAAGATCGTTCCGCCGGATCAGGTGGCCGCCTGGCAGCGCGACCGGGCCGGGGCGATGGTGGACGTGGAGTTGGTCAAGAAATATGGATGGAAGATTGGTGACCGCATCACCCTGGACAGCCCTTATTTTCCTGTGCGTCCAGAGTTGACCATTCGCGCTATCTACTCCATCGACCCGCCCGTGCGCTCGTTGTATTTCAACTCAAAGTATTTGGAGGAAGCGGTTCCTTGGTTCAAAGGACAAGCGGGGTGGTATATCACACAGGTGGCTACGGCGAACGATGTTGCTTCGGTCTCCAAAGCGATCGACGAGATGTTCCGCAATGCACCGCAGCGCACTAAGACGGAGAGCCAGCAGGCTTTCCGCCTGTCTTTCGTGGCCACGCTGGGCAATGTCAAGGCTTTTATCTTGGGGATCTGCGGGGCGGTCGTGTTCGCGATTCTGCTCGTCTCGGCGAACACAATGGCCATGTCGGTGCGCAGCCGCACGCGGGAAGTGGCTGTGCTCAAGACGCTGGGCTTTACGCGCAGCAGAGTGCTTTCTTTGTTTGTGGGCGAGTCGGTGGCGCTGGCATGCCTGGCGGGAGGATTGGGAATCGCGGCGGCAGCAGCTTTCATTCGATGGCTGACCCATTCCTCAGTCGCGATAGGTATCCCGACCGACATGAGGGTCACGCTGCCGACCGTCGCCATTTCCTTATTGGTCGCCGCGACCGTCGGATTTCTCAGCGGCTACGTGCCCGCTTACAACGCATCGCGCATGAATATCGTCGATGGTTTACGGCACATCGGATAATCACGAGAGAAGTTAGAAAGAGTTACGGGAAATTATATGGCGATACCGATCAGCTACAACGTCCGCAATCTGAAACTCCGCAAAGGGCTGACCATCATGACCGCGCTCGGCATTGCGCTGACGGTCACGACGGCAATCTTCCTTATGGCGCTGCTGGCTGGGTTGAAGCGCGCCTTCGTCAGCAGCGGAAACCCGCTGAACGTCCTGGTGCTGCGCAAGGGATCGGAAGCGGAACTCTCCGGCGGATTCGACGCGGCGTTGTACCCCACGCTTACCAGCCTTCCGGGAATCGCCAAGGACAGTCACGGCCAGCCCATGACTTCGGGCGAGTGGGTGGTGGTCATCGTGCTTCCGCGCAAGGATGGCACGGGCGAGGTCAACGTTACGGTGCGCGGCATGATGCCCGACGGTCTCGAACTTCGCCCCACTGCCAAGCTCATCCAGGGCCGCTGGTTCCAGCCTGGCCAGCGTGAAGTGGTGGTCAGCAAATCGATTCGCGATCGCTTTTCTCATGCCAACATCGGGGACACGATGGAGTTTGGCAAGGGAAAATGGGAGGTAGTGGGTGTGTTTGACGCGGGGGGATCCGCATACGAGTCCGAAGTGTGGGGCGACGTGAATCAGATGGCCACGGATTTCGACCGCCAGGGTGGATTCTCTTCTGCGTACTTGCGCGCGACCGATCCCATCGCCGCCGATGCGCTGAAGAATCGCGTGAGCGACGATCAGCGACTGAAACTGGAAGGCGTGCTGGAGACGGATTATTACGCCAAGCAAACCAGTTCCGGCGCCCCGATCAAAGTAATCGGAATCGTCGTGGGAGTCATCATGGCGATCGGCTCGAGTTTCGCCGCCATGAACACGATGTATGCAGCCGTCGCGTATCGTGGCCGCGAGATCGCCACGTTGCGCGTGATCGGGTTCTCGCGACCGTCGATTCTCACTTCTTTCGTATTTGAGTCTTTGCTGATTGCACTTCTGGGAGCCGCCGCCGGAATTTTGCTGATGCTGCCGTTTAACGGAATGCAGACTGGTACGTCGAATGCGGTGACCTTCAGCGAGGTCGTCTTCAGCTTGCAGATTACGTGGGGAGTGGCGATGGCGGCGGTTGCGTTCGCGCTAATCATGGGCCTAGTCGGCGGATTCGCTCCTGCCTGGCACGCAGCCCGACAGAATATTCTGAGTGCACTGCGCAGCTAGATCGCTAAGTAATAATTGCGGCGCAGCGCGAGCGAACTGCGAACTGGAAGAGAGAAAATTTCGTATTTAATTCTTATGCCGATTGACGCCAAACATGAAGACTTGCAAAGCCTGCGCATCGACCGCAGCGGCCAGCGCAACATGAACGACAACGACGGCCAGCCGGCGGCTTGGGCTCGCCGCTACATTGTCGTGGGGATCGCAGTTGTGGTGCTGCTGGGCGTGATCACGCTGGCTTATCGCGCCTTCTCGGCAAACGTGCCGGAAGTCGAAGTGGTGCGCGCTGCGGCCCAAACTTCCGATGCCGCCGGTGCCACTGTACTTTCGGCAACGGGATACATCGTCGCCCACCACACGATCAACGTCAACTCCAAGGTGACCGGACGCCTGGAATGGATCGGCGTAGAGAAGGGCGATAAAGTAAAAGAAGGGCAGGTGCTGGTGCGGCTGGAGCACCAGGAGTTCCAGGCGTCGTACGACCAGGCTCTGGGCGCGGTCTACAACGCCAAAGCATATCTCGAAGAATTGCAGCACGGGTCGCGTCCGGAGGAAGTGCAGCAGGCGCAGCATAATCTCGATGAGGCGCGGGCCACGCTGGTCAACGATAAATTAACTCTGGATCGCACCAAGGAACTGGGCGCGGCGGGCGTGGTTTCAAAGCAAGCATTGGACGACGCCACGGCCAAATTTGAATCCGATCAGCAGCGTGCGAATTCGCTGGAAAAAGCGTTTCAACTGATGAAGATCGGGCCGCGCGCCGAAGAAATCGATCGCGCCAAGGGGGCGCTGGCTCAGGCCCAGGGGCAGCTCGACTATGCGAAATCGCAACTCGATGCCACCGTGATCCGCGCACCGGTGTCGGGCACAATTCTGGACCGTACGGCGGAAAAAGGCGAGTTGATCACTGCGCAATTCGCGAGCGCCGCTGCTGGGGGCCCTCAAGGGTCAGTGGTTTCTCTCGCCGATCTCAACGATATTCAAGTGGAACTGGACATTGCCCAAGCCGATTTCGCCAGGATTGGTCCCAGGCAAAAAGCTACGGTCACCACCGACGCTTATCCCGACAAAACGTACGACGGCGAGATTGCGCAGATTTCTCCCGAAGCGAACCGGCAGAAGGCGACCGTGCAGGTGAAAGTGCAGGTGCTGAATCCCGGCAAGTATCCCGACGTTTTCCTGCGGCCGGAGATGAACGCCACAGTGAAATTTCTGGCCAACGAAGCGCCAAAGAGCGCGAGCCAGCCCTCGGGCGTATTTGTTCCGACATCTGCGATCCGCGATGATGGCGCAAAGAAGATCGTTCTGATCGCTTATAACGGAAAGGCGGTGGCTCGCGAAGTACACGTTCTCAGTCCGCGCAGCGACGGCGCGCTGGTCGACGGACTGGTGGGCGGAGAAAGCCTGATCACCAATGCGCCGCCGGGTGTGAAAGACGGAGAGAAAATAAAGATCAAGGGGCAATCATGAGCACTGTTGCGGAAGTGAACACAGCCACAAAAACCAAGGTCGTGCAGGTTCGCGGCGTCAGCAAGGTTTTCAAGCGCGACGCCTTCGCGGTTAAGGCTCTGGACGATGTCTCGATAGACATCGCCAAAGGAGAGTTCCTCGCGCTGATGGGCCCGTCCGGCTCGGGCAAGACGACGCTGCTCAACATGATCGCGGCCATCGACCGACCTACCAGCGGCGAACTGCTGGTGCAGGGCGCCAACATCTTCAGCTATAACGACACGCAAACTGCGCGCTGGCGCAACGAGCACATTGGCTACGTTTTTCAGACATTCAATCTGATTCCCGTGCTCACTGCCTTCGAGAACGTGGAATTGCCACTGCTGCTCACGCACCTCAACGCCAAGCAGCGCCGCGATCACGTGATGACGGCGCTGAAGCTGGTAGGGCTGGAAGACCGCGTCAATCATCTTCCGAAGCAACTCTCGGGCGGGCAGGAACAGCGCGTCGCAATTGCCCGGGCCATCGTAAGCGATCCCACATTGTTGCTTGCAGACGAACCCACGGGCGATCTGGACAGCAGTTCGGCCACCGATGTGCTGGAAATTCTGAAGCGATTGAACGAGGATTTTCAGAAAACCATTGTGATGGTGACCCACGATCCGCATGCGGCTTCGTACGCGCACGTCACCCGGCACTTGGAAAAGGGAATGCTGCTGCCTCAAACCTAACCAGCCATTAAACGAAGCGATCCGGCAGTCTAAGCGACGTTGTCGGATCGCCTCTCAGGCTGCGACGCCAGCGGTTCTGTAATCCATCGCCACGCCCGGCGTCCGCTGCCCAGCAATACCGCCTGCGCTTCACCGTATTCCACCAGACGGTTAAGAACCGTAGTCACTGACGCCGTGGGATCCTTGTGCCGCGAGAGCATGGGCGGCATTCGCACCTGAATTTGTTCGCACACATCGCGCGCGCTCATCGCGCGATTCGATTCCATCAGAATCATCCGGCAGGCCTTGGTAAATCCAGGCTGGCGTCCGTTGGTCTTGCGGTCCACTAGTTCCAATAGTTCTTCATTCAAAATATCGTCGCCGAAGAGATTAGCCAGTCCTGCGATCGTCTGCTTTACGGTACCGATCCGCTTCATGACCGCGGCTCTTTGCTGGAGCAACTGCCGCAATTCGTCGTGCGCCTGCCGCACCACTTGCTCTACGTGGCCGTTGCCGGTGCTCTCGATCTTCTCACTCGGCCGCTCCAGCACGCTTCCGCTCCGGACGCTCTCCATACAACCTCCACTGATAAGTATGTCAACTTCCATATGATTTAGCCGCCTGATTCACCACCAAAGTGGGATGCAATAAAAGCGATAACAGATTCCTCGCCGCTTATCGATACGAAGAAATCTCGCGAAATGTTCCACGGGTACAATGTCGTTCCGCACTCGTGCTCAGCTAATATGTCAGACGCATCAATCGCAACTTGGTCAACAGCGTGCGCCGTTACCCGTTGGCAGTGTGAGCGGACACGGAATCCCGCCTCGGTTGCCTAGTCTGGTTCATCGCAAGATTCTCAACTGTCCGAAAGTGGACGAAAGCGTCGATTTCAATCCCGAAATAAGCTCTTTCCCAACCCGGCAACAGCTCCCAGGTCATTCTCTCCCTTGTTTCCCGCGAAGAAGAGGCTACCGGCGCTGGCGTCCGATGAAACAAGCATGGAGACCCTTTGACTCTGTCTGCGGCAAAAACCGCATTGTGCCTGGTCCCCGTGCGCGTCCTGCTCGTGGGCAATAAGGAAGAGGATTTTTTCCTCATCCGCGAAATCCTCGAGCGTAGTGGCAAAGCTTTGGCGACGGAACTGGATCACGCTCATTCTCTGGAAGAAGCCCGCTTCATGCTGGGCGAAAGGACTTACGGCTTGGTTTTACTGCAGTACGACGCAGAGAACGCGGCTGCTGCGCAGATGCTATCCATTGCTCTTCACGATGGCGCATCGGTCCCCTTCATCCTGCTGACGGAAAATGCGGATGAAACCGCGGTCGCACAGATTATCGGAGCGGGAATCTGGGACAGCCTGGAGAAATCGGACTTGAATGGAGCCAACCTGGTTCGCACCATCCGCAGCACCCTGGTCCTGCACTCAATGCAGCAAGGGCAGCAAGCGAGTGAGGAATCTTTGCGAAAACTCTCGCGCGCTGTCGAGCAATCCGCCGACGCGATCATGATCACCGACCGCGACGGTGTGATTGAGTACGTTAATCCGGCCTTTGAAAGCTTGTCGGGCTACGCGAATGGCGAGGCGATTGGCAAGACCCCGCGCATTCTGAAGAGCGGAGAGCAAAGCCCCAGCGTTTACCACGACATGTGGCAAACCATCCTCGCCGGCAACAGCTATTGCAGCATTCTGGTTAACCGCAAAAAAAACGGCCAGCTCTACTACGTCGAAGAAAGCATTTCTCCGGTCCGCGATAGCGCGGGCGAAATCACGCACTTCATCGCAAACGCCCGTGACCTCACCGGACGAATGCGCCTGGAAGCACAACTATCGCAGGCGCAAAAGATGGACGCCGTGGGCCGCCTGGCTGGCGGCGTCGCCCACGACTTCAACAACCTGCTGACCATTATCACCAGCTATTCCGAACTGGCCCTTGATTCGGTGCAGCGAGGCAGCAATCTTGACAACAAGCTGCATGAAATCATTTCCGCCGCGCGCCGTGCAGCGCAGCTAACCCGCCAGTTGCTGGCCTTCAGCCGCAAGCAAACGCAGTCCCTGCGGGTGCTGGAATTGAATCCTGCAATCGCGGTTATTACCAAAACTCTGAACCGCCTGATTGGCGAAGACATCGAGCTAAACTTTATTGCCGGCGACGGATTGGGCCCGGTGCGCGCCGATCCCGTGCAACTGGAACAGATCCTCATGAACCTGGCGGCCAATGCCCGCGACGCGATGCCCCAGGGCGGACACCTTACTATCGAAACCTCGCAGGTGTGTCTCGACGAAGAATACGTCCATTACAAACATGCGATGATTCCTCGGGGATCCTATTCGCTCATCACTGTAACCGACGACGGGTGCGGCATTTCTTCCGAAGACATGCCCCATATTTTCGAACCGTTTTACACCGCGAAAGCTCTGGGCGAAGGAACCGGCCTGGGTCTGGCAACGGTTTACGGAATCGTCAAACAGAATAAAGGCTTTGTCTGGGTTTATAGCGAAGTGCGGAAGGGAACGATCTTCAAAATCTATTTGCCATGTGTCGCCGATGCCTTACATCCCACGCAAACACTGCGGCCCGATCTCGCGGAATCGGTGCAGGGATCGGAAACCATTTTGCTGGTGGAGGACGAGGAGGCTGTGCGCCGGGCCACGGCCGAGTTCCTGAGGCTCCAGGGCTACACGGTGATCGAAGCCAGAGACGGGCTCCAGGCTCTGGCCATCGCGAAAAGTGATGGAGGAACCATCGACCTCGTAGTCACCGACGTCGTCATGCCGAATATGAGCGGAGGGCAGTTGGCGTTGGAACTCCAATCAATTTCCCCTCCCACCAAAGTCCTATTCGTTTCCGGTTATGCGGGAAAAACCGTCATCGATCATCGCGTTACCGATCTGGAAACCAATTTCCTGCAAAAGCCCTTCACCCTCGGCCAGTTCTCTGCCAAGATTCGCCAGGCGTTACATCCTGAAGTGGCTCTCACAATAGATCAGGGTACTGCGGTGCCACTCCTGGCAAAATAATCGGAGGCAGAGAAACGTCGACGGAACCTTGTTGCCTGAACCTGGTTGCCTGAACCTGGTTGACTGAACCTGGTTGGTTGAACCTGGTCCGCGGCTTCAAGCCATCGCTTTCAAGTCGTGGTCCGCGTGAGCTTACCATCTTTCAGAGTGAAACGGTCCCCGCGCCAGCTAACCGTGTTTCCCGCAAAACTGGCAAGCCAAACCGCCGCTGCTGCAAGGTCCCGCAGCGGAAGCAACCAGCAATTCCTCAAGAATTGGCCGCTTCGCAAAACCCGATTGTTCATCACCGCAGCCAGTAAGAATCGCAAGAGAACAGTTATCGCGAAAAGCGCCCACGCCCACGTCGCGCCTCCCGCCGTCGCCACGCACAGAACAGCCCACAGCAATCCGAACGTAAACACCAGGCCGAAATATCCGCCGGGCCGCGAATCTCGCATTCCTCGCGACCAGCGCAGTTGATGCGCCAAATAACCGCGCACGTCGTAAGCCGGCAAAAAAGTTTCAACCACCACATCGGAGAGACTCACGCCAAGTCCTAGTTCAGAAATGCGCTTTCCCAGTTCGTAGTCATCGGCCAGATAATCGGCAAACGATTCAAAGCCGTCGATTCGTTGCAGATCGTCGCGCCGGAAAGCCATCGTCGATCCCAAACCAAATCGCAATCCGCCCTCCAGCTCTCTCGCCGCCAGAACGCCGGGACAGAAATCTGAACTAATCCCCAACGACTCCAGCCGCGAACCGAGCGTTGCCGCAGCCAGTCCGCGATAGAGACAAGTCACCATCCCAATCTTTTCGTCCAGCAATGGCCCGACGACTCGCCGCAAATAGTCCGGTTCGACCCTGATGTCGCTGTCGTTGACGATTAAGTGTGCGTAGCGCGCTTCAGGCAACATCTGCGCTAGATTGCTCAGCTTCCTGTTCGCCCCCAAAATCTGCGGGCAAACGACGAGACGAATTCGCGTATCGGGAAATTCCCGCTGCAACCGCTCCGCGCTCGCCGCCGCGGGATCGTCCGCTTCACCCACGCCAAAAATAATTTCGTACTCGGGATAGTCCTGCAAACAGTGGCTGCGAAAACTCCGATAGATTTCGGGATCGGTTCCCTTGAGAGGCTTAAGAATCGAAACCGGAGGCAGACTTCGCGTGGGGCGGGCGCCCTCACCCGCCTTCCGCTCGCGCAAGAAAGACCCAGCACTCCACAGACAAAGAAGATAGTAAACAGAACTGGAGAAACACCCAAAGACCGCCACAACCTGAATGATGATGACGATGAGATGGATCATGCGCAAGCGCAGGCCAGCCTATTCGTACCGCAGCGACTCGATAGGGTCGAGATTCGAGGCCTTCCACGCGGGATAAATTCCGAAGACCAACCCGACACCCGCAGCTGAGCAGAAACCAAACATCACCCAGAACATCGACATGCGCGCGGGCAACGACGGCCAGATTTCGGGAATGATCCAAACCACAATTGCGCCGAGCAAAATGCCGATGACTCCGCCGATGGCGGTGAGAATGATCGCCTCCAGCGTGAATTGCAAAAGAATGTCCGTCTTGCGCGCGCCGATCGCTTTGCGCACGCCAATCTCGCGGGTCCTCTCCGTCACGCTCACTAGCATGACATTCATCACGCCCACGCCGCCGACAATCAAGCCCACGCTTGAAATCGCGAACATGCCCACGAAAAGAGCGCCGGTGAGCTGGTTCCAAACGTCAGAGATCGATTCGGAAGTGAATACCGCGAAATTATCCGGCTTGTCGAACGGGACTTTGCGCCGCCGCCGCAGGAGTTCGCGAATTTCGTCGATGGCCTTCGGCACATCGTCATGAGAAGTCGCTTTGACGCTGATCCAGTGATCCTTCAACTCGGGGTGCAGCGTCCGGAAAGTGGTCAACGGAAAAATCACGCGATTGTCGCTGGGATTTTTTCCGCCGCCAAACACCGACTTGAGCTTTGCCATGACGCCGATCACCTCGAACAATCGGCCCTCGATGTTGATCTCCCGCCCCACTGGGTCCTCCACGGGAAATAATTCTTCCGCCGTATCGTGGCCGAGAACAATCACTGCGGCCCGCCGGTCGTCCTCGTCGTCCGTGAACCATCTTCCCGAAGACATCGCCAGGTCAATCACGTCCTTGACCGAAGCCGTATCCCCCTCAAGGATCGTGTTCTTAACTTTGCGGTCCTGATATTTCACCGAGAAAGATCCGATGCCAAGCTCGGGACGAAAGAAGCGAATGCCAGCGGATGCGGCCTTTACATGTGGCAGTTGACGGATTGCTTCCGCGTCCTCATAGGTCAGCTTCTTGCGCGTCCGCATTTCCTGGGTCATGCGCCCAAATGTGAAAGGTTGCAAGTGATAGCAAAAAACTACATCGGAGCCAATGCTGGCGACCACGCCGCGCACGTTGTCATCGAGTCCGCGTCCGATGGAAGAAACTCCAATCACCACCGCGACTCCGATCACGATGCCCAGCACAGTCAGCGACGAGCGCAGCTTGTTGCCGCGCAGCGTGTCGGTCGCCATCTGCACGATCTCCCGGACTTCGCCTTTTTGCATCATGACGGATTGAGTAATTGGGTAATTTAGTGATTGGGTAATTTCGCCCGGAGCCCGGCGCTTTGAGGTTCTCAAATTCCCCAATTACCAAATTTCACAATTACCCAATTCTCCTACGTTTCAAATCGTAACGCCACAATCGGGTCCAGCTTCGCCGCCTTGCGCGCGGGATACACTCCGAAGAACACTCCCACGCTGGCCGCCACCAGCAATCCCGCCGCCACCGCCCACAACTTGATAGACGACGGCATGCCAATCGCCAGGCTGACCAGCGTCGCCAGGCTCGCGCCCGAAAGCACCCCCAGCGCGCCGCCAATCACCGCCAACGTAACCGCCTCAATCAGAAACTGCAATAGCACGTCGCCGCGCCGCGCTCCCAAGGCTTTGCGAATTCCAATCTCCCGCGTACGCTCGGTCACCGCGACCAGCATGATATTCATAATCACTATGCCGCCAACCACCAGCGAAACCGCGGCAATTCCGATCGTGGCCATAAAAAACGTATTGCTCAACCCGGCCCAGATGCTGAGCAGGCTGGCGTTGGTTTCGATCTCGAAACTGTCGTCTTCTCCGGGCCGATCATGCCGGCGCGCCCGCAACGCCACGCGAGCCTCGTCCATGGCTTCATCCAGCGGCACCCCCGTTGCCAGCGCCTTCCCCCAGATGCTGATACTCCCGGTGTGCGATCCGTATTGTTTCAGGTAGTCGGTAATGGGGATCAGCGCATAGTTGTCGGCGCTCTGGCCCAGAGTCTTGCCCTTCTTTTTCCCCACGCCGATGACCTGGTAAGTCCAACCATCAATGCGGATTTCCTTGCCCAGCGGATCGGAGCCAGCCATGAGATGCTCGACAATATCGGTGCCGACGATCGCCACCGGTGAGCGGTTGTCCAAATCTGTTTGATTCAGCATGCGCCCCAGGGTCAGATCGGTGTCGAGAATCGTCGCCATCGACGGCGTAATTCCCTGTATCGTTGTATCCTCGATCGATTGTTCTGCGCGCTTCACCTTGCCGCTGCCTTGTTGCACCGCTCCTACCACTTCGCAATGCCCGCAGGACTCAAGGACGGCCTGATAATCCTCCAGAACAATGTTCTTGCGCTTCTCAGCCGACAGAAAATGCTCGACGTTGGTCTCGACCGCGGACATCTTGGAGACGATAAAAACGTCCGCCCCCAGATTAAAAATCTTCTGCGCCACGTAATCGTTGATGCCGGAAACGAACGTTACAACCGCGATCACAGCGGCCACGCCAATCACCACGCCCAGCAGCGTCAATACGGAGCGCAGCTTGTTCGCCCACAGCGATTGCAGCGCGATGCGTATGGCTTCGGCGATGTTCAAGAACTGGACCTCAGACTTTGGACGTTGGACCTTAGACCTTGGCCGGCAGGTCCCGAGCTAAAACCCGACACATTGACCAGTTTATCAGCGAATCTGGCGGCATCGTGGAAGGCAAAGGCCCAAAGTCCAAAGTCCGAGGTCTAAGTTCAGCCGCCCCCAGTTATAATGGATTGTTGGCAGCCGGACCGGACGGTCGCTCGCCGCTTCTTCGGAGGCGGCGGGAGGAAAGTCCGAACTCCGCAGAGCAGTGTGCCGGATAACGTCCGGGAGG
>Ga0209006_10003523_pt1 | contig 14228 bp, 16 predicted proteins | sample JacPin_JW_Ref_O2_FD_188567 | JGI IMG/M metagenome (GOLD analysis project Ga0209006, IMG submission 188567) | Forest soil microbial communities from Algoma, Ontario, Canada - Jack Pine, Ontario site 1_JW_Ref_O2 (SPAdes) (version 2) | ecosystem: Environmental > Terrestrial > Soil > Boreal... | reverse complement strand
CCCGCCGCCTGCGGCGGCGACCACTTTGTGGTCGTCCTTGAGTTCGAATCCCTCTCGCGCATAATCGCCTCCATGCAATCAATGAGCGCCTGTCGCCGCAAGCGGCGACTGCCTGCTGTGTGTTTGAACCAGGATAGGCCGCTCGACAAGGCTGGCCAGCGCAAGCCCGACCATTGCGGCCGGGGAATGCTCCGCGGCCGACGCGCCTATGCTATTCTCATGCCATGGATTGGGACAATGTGCGCGTTTTCCTCGCTGTCGCCAGGGGCGGCCAATTCGTCGCGGCGGCGCGGCGGCTGCGGCTCGACCACGCCACCATCAGCCGGCGCATCGCCGCGCTGGAGACGGGTTTAGGGGCGAAATTATTCGACCGCCGCACCACCGGCGCGCGGCTGACCTCGGCGGGCGAGCTTTTTCTCGCGACCGCCGAAGAGATGGAATCGGCGTTCCTGCATGCGCAGGCCGAGATCGGCGACCGCGATGTCGAACTGACCGGCGTGGTGCGGATCGGCGCGCCCGACGGCTTCTCGACCTACTATCTCGTCGCCGCGCTGCGCGAATTCGCCGAACGCCATACCGGCATCGTCATCCAGCTCGTACCGACGCCGCAGGTGATCCCGCTGGCCCGGCGCGAGGTCGATATCGTCGTCGTGCTCGACAAGCCTGAGGCGGGGCGCTTCGTTGCGCGCAAGCTCACCGATTATTCGCTCGGCATCTATGCGAGCGCCGCCTATCTGAAAGCGCATAAGGCGCCGCGCGACATCGCCGATCTCGCTCGCCATCGGCTGATCGGCTATGTGGAGGAGCACGCCTTCTCGACGGCGCTCGATTATGTCAGAGAACTCTACGATGGCGCGCCGACCTCGTTCGAATGCACCAGCGCGGTGACGCAGTTCGAAGCCCTGCGCGCCGGCCTCGGCCTCGGCGTCGTCCATGATTTCATCGCGCGCCGCTTCAAGGACCTCACGCGCGTCCTGCCCGAACGGCGCGCCATGCGCGGCTATTGGATCGTCACCCATGAGGACACCCGCGGGCTCGGACGCATCCGGGCCGTGCATGACCATCTGGTGGCGGCGGTCGAGCGCGACCGGGGGGTGTTTATTTAACGGCGGCGACGGCGGCGCCCTATTCCCCATCCCCGTCACGTCCGATAAATTCTTTCAACGCCCTGTCAAAATCGTCATCGCCCGAACGTCATTGAAGCAACGGGGCCTGACGCCTCGTGAAACCGACCGAGGAGCATTCCATGCAATATATGCTGTTGATCTATGGCGACGAAAGCGCGCGGGCGCACGTCAGCAAAGAGCAGATGGGCCAGATGTTCGCCGCCTATGGCGCCTATACCGAGGCGATGAAGAAGGCCGGCGTGTTCAAGGCGGGCGATCCGCTGGAAGCCGCCTCGACGGCGACGACCGTGCGCGTCTCCGACGGCAAGACCAAGGTGCTGAATGGCCCCTATGTCGAAAGCAAGGAGCAGCTCGGCGGCTATTACATTATCGAAACGGCCGATCTCGACAGCGCCCTGTCCTGGGCGGCGCGCTGCCCCGGCGCACAGTTCGGCACGATGGAGGTGCGCCCCGTCAGGCCGATGCAGGCTGAAGCTTTCGGCATCGGTGAGAGGGCGACCGGCGGTCTGTGAGACCGCCGCTTCATCCCATTGTCGCCATGTCGACTAGATATTCCTGGCGCATCCGGTCGAAATGATGACCGCGCGAACGTCACTGAAACGACGGGGCCTGACGCCCCGCCGTGGAAGATGAGGAAGGCGTCATGCAATATATGCTGCTTGTCTACTGGGACGAAGGTGCGCAGGCCGCCTCGACGAAAGAGCAAAAGACCGAGACCTTCGCGGCCTATAGCGCTTATGCCGAGGCGATGAAGAAGGCGGGCGTACATCGCGCCGGCCATGGCTTGCAGGCGACATCCACGGCGACTGTTATTCGCGCCCCCGACGGCAAGGCCAAGGCGCTCAACGGACCCTACGCCGAAAGCAGAGAGCAGCTTGGCGGCTATTTCCTCATCGACGTGCCTGATCTCGACAGCGCGCAGGCCTGGGCGGCGCGTTGCCCCGGCGCCCAGCGGGGCGCGGTCGAGGTTCGGCCCCTTATGATCTATTGATCGAAATTCTTCGATGCCGCGAGAAAGCGAACAACTGGCGGTCGAGACCGCGCAAGCGGTTGCGCGCCGGAGCTATGGCAAACTGGTCGCTATTCTCGCGGCGCGAACGCGCGACGTCGCAAGCGCGGAAGACGCTTTGTCGGAGGCCTTCGCTGCCGCCCTGGTCGATTGGCCCGTCAAGGGCGCGCCGCAAAGTCCTGAGGCATGGCTGCTCGCGGTCGCGCGCCGCAAGATGGTCGATGCCGCGCGCCGGCGCGGCATAGGCGAGGCCGCCGCCGACCATTTGCGCCTGCTGGCGGAGGAGCTTGAAGCCATGGCCTGGGAGACGCCGCAAATTCCCGACGAGCGTCTCGCCTTGATGTTCGCCTGCGCGCATCCGGCGATCGAGGCGGGCGTCCGGGCGCCGCTGATCCTGCAAACCATCCTCGGCTTTGACGCCGAAGCGATCGGCTCGGCGTTTCTGGTTTCACCCGCCGCGATGGGCCAAAGGCTGGCGCGGGCGAAGAACAAGATACGCGGCGCCGGAATTCCATTTCGCATTCCCGAGCGCGCGGAGATGCGCGAACGGCTGGAGGCGGTGCTGGAGGCGATCTACGCCGCCTATGCCGAAGGCTGGAGCGATCCGGCCGGCGCCGATCCTTCCTTGCGCAATCTAGCCGAAGAGGCGATCTGGCTCGGCCGGCTGATCGTGCAGCTTCTGCCCGATGAGCCCGAGGCGCTCGGCCTGCTGGCGCTGATGCTCTATTCGCAGGCGCGGCGCGGCGCGCGGCGCGACGCTTCGGGCGAGTTCGTCCCGCTCGCCGACCAGGACCCCGATTTGTGGAACGCCGATCTCATCGACGAGGCCGAGACGCTGCTATTTCGCGCCAGCCGATTCAGCGCGTTCGATCGCTACCAACTGGAAGCGGCGATCCAGTCCGCCCATGTCATCCGCCGCCGCGGCGGCGGCGCCGACTGGGCTGCAATCGAGCGGCTCTATGACGGCCTCTGCGCGATCACCGGCTCGCCAGTGGCGGCGATCAACCGCGCGATCGCCATCGCCGAGACGCGCGGCGCCGCGGAGGGGCTGGCGGCGCTGCCGACGCTGAGCGACAGCCCTCGCCTCGCCGAATATCAACCCTATTGGGCGGCGCGCGCCGAGCTTTTGTCCCGGCTCGGCCAAACCGCCGCCGCCGGGGAAGCCTATGACCAGGCGATCGGCCTCGAGGCCGACCCCGCCGTGCGACGGTTTCTGCAGAAGCGGCGGACGCGGCATGCGCGGTCGCAGTGAAAGTCGTCAGAGGCTTGCCGCCCCTTACGCCCCCGAATGCGCGAACGCCCAGTAAAGCTCGCGCGCGCGGCGGAACGCCGGGCCGGGCTGAAGATCGCGCTGCTCGATGCGGCGCACCGGCGTCACCTTGCCGAAATTGCCGATCACGAAAATCTCGTCGGCTTCGTCGAAATCCTGGAAGCTCAATGTCGCTTCGCGCGCGTCCTTGCCGTCCTCGCGCAGCAGTTTCAGCACGCGCTGGCGCGTCACGCCGTTGAGGAAGCTGCCATTGGCCGCCGGCGTCATGATCACGCCGTCCTTGGCCATGAAAATATTGGCGGTGGCGAGTTCGGCGACATTGCCAAGCACGTCGGCGAGGATGCAATTGTCGAAGCCGCGCGTGCGCGCCTCCATTAGAGCGCGCGCATTGTTGGGATAGAGGCAGCCCGCCTTGGCGTCGATCGGCATGGTGTCGGCGGTCGGTTTGCGATAGGCCGAGCGGGTGATCGAAATGCCTGTCGGTTCGGGCAGCGGCGCTTCATAGATCGACAACAGGAAGCGCGTCGAATCGGGATCGGGCGGCACCGAGCCGACGCCATTGCGCTCCGCCCAATACATCGGCCTGATGTAGAGCGGCGTTCCATGTGCGAATTTCTTGACGCCCTCCCGGGCGAGTTCGACGATCGCCTCGTCGCTCATTGTCGGCTTCAGCCACATGGTTTTGGCCGAACGATTGACCCTGGCGCAATGACGGTCGAGGTCGGGCGTGACGCCCTCGAAGGCGCGGGCGCCGTCGAATACGCTGGAGCCGAGCCAGAAGGCATGGGTGCGCGGCCCCAGAATCGGCTTGTTGCCCTCGATCCATTCGCCGTCGAGAAAGGTGAAAGTCTGCGACCAATCGGGCATTTCGTCTCTCGATTCGTTGAAAGTGAAGCAGTAGACCGTAAGTTTAGGCCGTCTAGCCTACGAAATCACGCGTTTCCGGCAAGGGTTCGGAATTTAAGTTAAATTGATTCGCCGCTTCGCGCCGGCGCGGCGCAAAGACTCTCGGGGGAATGCGGGCATGGGCTGGCTCTTCGACAATTTCCTGGCCGACATGCGCGGGCCGGACTTCCTGATATTCTATGCGATATTCGCCGTCGTCGTGCTTGCCGCCGCCTATGCCTTCATTGCAATGCAGGACACGACGGGCGCCCGGCCGGCGCCGGCAATTCCGTCCGCCGTCGACCCCTATGAGCTTGCCTTTCTACGCGGCGGCGCCAATGAGGTCATCCGCACCGCGGTCTATTCGCTGCGGCAGAAGGGGCTCGTCGAAATCGCCGAGACGACCCGCATCCGCGCCTCCGGCTTCAGCGCGCAGGCGCTTAATCCGATCGAACGCGCGGTCCTGGACGCGGTATCGCCCGCCCCCACGATCGCCGGTTTGTTCGCCGACAAGTTCTTAAGAAACACGCTGGAGCGCCTGTGCGACGGCTATGAGCGGCGCCTGTCGGCCGAGCAATTGCTAACTCCGCCGGAAGTGCGCCGCGCTGCGCGCCTGACGCTGGTCGTGGCGGGCGCCCTGCTGATCGCGCTCGCCGCCTATAAGGTCGCGGCGGCGGCGATGCACGGCCGCTCCAATGTCGGCTTTCTGTTCATGGAAGCGGCGGTCGCCTGCGTCGCGATGATCTGGATGTTCCGAGGCCTCAACGCCAGCCATGCCAGCAAACGCGGCAAGGCTTATCTCGCGCAGGTTCAGTTCGCCTATTCCGGTCATCTCAGCGCCGTCCGCGGCGAGGCGACGCAAGGCGCTCCCGCCAGCGCCGCGTTCGGCGGCTCCGCCCTGCTGATGGTGGGCCTGTTCGGCTTCGCCATCCTCAAGGACACGCCCGATGCGGCGCTCGCGAAGGCGTTCGCGCAATCCTCCGGTTCGGGCGGCGACGGCGGCGGCTCATGCGGCGGCGGAGGCGGCGGCGGCGGGGGGTGCGGCGGTTGCGGCGGCGGCGGCGGCGATTAACGATGGCCGCGCTCGCCGACCTTGAGCCTCTCGGCGTCGGCCTCGGCTATCGCGCAGCCTTTCGCGCCGATCTTTTCGCGCATCGCGAACTGGTCGATTTTCTCGAAGTGACCGCCGACCATTATTTCGACGTCGCCCAAGAGAAGCGCGACGAGCTCGATCTTCTCAGCCGTCATTTCACGCTCATCCCGCATGGGCTCGAACTGTCGATCGGCAGCGCCGAGGGGATTGACGAGGCCTATCTCGAAAAATTTGCCGCTTTGATCGCACGGCTCGACCCGCCCTATTGGAGCGAACATCTCGCCTTCACCCGCGCCGGCGGCCTCTCCATCGGCCATCTCGCCTGCCTGCCCTACACCAGCGAGGCGATCGAAATCGTGCTGCGCAATGTCGAGACCGTCCGCAAAACGATCAAGGTTCCGCTGATCCTCGAGAACATCACCGCGACTGTGCTGATTCCAGGCGCTGAAATGGACGAGCCGGAATTCGTCGCAACCGTGCTGAAAGAAGCCGATTGCGGCTGGCTCTGCGATGTGACGAACCTGTTCACGAACGCGTTCAACGAAGGGCGCGACATCGCGTGCGAACTCGACCGCTGGCCTTGGCGGCGCATCGTGCAGATGCATTTCGCCGGCGGCCGCGTCAGCGATGGCGTCATGATCGACAGCCACGATGGGCCGACTTCGCCAGAGGTGTGGCGCCTGCTGGAGGCGGCGGTGGCGCGCTCTGATGTGAAGGGGATCATCCTCGAACGCGACGAGCGCCTGCCGCCGTTCCAGCAATTGCTCGATGAAATCGGCGAGGCTCGCACCATCGGCAGGCGGCACGGGCGATGGCCTTAGGCGAGCTCCAGTCGGCGCTGGCGCGGCTGTTCACCGATGAAGCCGCGCGTGCCGATTTTCTGTGCGATCCGCGAGCGGCCGGCCGCACGCTTGGCCTCGATGAAAGCGACGCGGAGACGCTCGCGCGTCTGGCGCCGCGCGCCTTGCGCCAGTTCGCTGGCAGTCTGCGGGCCAAGAGCGTCGCCGATGCGCGCAGGCGGATGCCGTTGACCGCGCGGGCGCTTGGCGAGGCCTTCGCCGACCATTGGCGGGACGCTTTGGCTTTGCTGTCGGCGGGCGCGAGCCGCGCGGACGAGGCGCATGCGCTGGCGGCGCGGCTCGCGGCGCTCGCCAAAGCGCATCGAGTGGCCCCCGAGTGGATCGGCGATCTCGCACGCTATGAGGCGGCTTTCGTCGAGGCGGCGCATCGGCGGTTCGGAGTGCGCGTATTGCTGTTCCGATTTCCTGTCGGGCGGATCGCGGCGCGTCTGCAGGACGGCGGCGCGGTTGGCGATTGCGCGGCGAAGACGACGCTCGGCGTCTGGACGCGACGGCCGGGCGGGCGGTTGTTCCATCGTGTGTGGACGCTGCAACGTTGAGGGTTCGCCATGGTTCCGTCATGGCGAGGGAGCGTAGCCCGGCGACCGCTGGACAAGGCCATCCATCATCGCGCTATAATCGCGCCGCCGCAAGTTCGGCAACGCGAGCGGGGCCGGCGACGCCCGATCGCGTCGACGCTTTCACACCAGGGGGCAATACCACGATGCTGGCGCTCGATCCCCGCACGACGGCCCTTGTTCTGATCGACGTGCAGAAGGGCATCCTGTCGCAGCCGCTGGCGCCTCATGGCGCCGCGCAAATCGTTCAGAACGCCGCGCGGCTCGGCCTGCATTTCGACGAGGTCGGCGCGCTCGTCGTCCTCGTCCATGTCGCATTCTCCAGCAATGCGATCGACCGGCTAAGCCTGCCCGTCGATGCGCCGTCGACGGCCGCTCCGGCTGCGCCGCCAGCGGACTGGGCGGATTTTGCGCCCGAGATCGGGTCGCTGCGCGCCGGAATCGTCATCAAGAAAAGACAATGGGGCGCCTTCTATGGAACGGAGCTCGATCTGCAGTTGCGCCGTCGCGGCATCGCCACCATCGTGCTCGCCGGCATCGCCACTAATTTTGGCGTTGAGCAGACAGCGCGAGAAGCGTGGCAGCACAATTACGCGGTCGTCGTCGTCGAGGACGCGGTGACCAGCGTCAGCGAGGAGATGCACAAATTCTCGATCGATAAAATCCTGCCGCGCATCGCCCGCGTGCGCTCCACCGCGGAAATCGTCGGCGCGTTGCCTTCATTGTAATCGAAGCTCGCGTCAAGGAGAGCCCGCCGCGCGTGGCGGCGGACTCCCGAAGTTTATTCTGCGATCTTTTTGTGGGCCGATCAGCCCGGGATGAGCACGGTGTCGATCACCTGAATGACGCCGTTGGACTGCAGCACGTCGGAGATGGTGATCATCGCCTTGTCGCCCTTGGCGTCGACGATTTCGAGTTTGCCGGCCATCGGCGATTCGATCGTCAGGTCCCCGCCTTCGACAGTCTTCAGCATCGCCTTGCCCTTGCCTTCCTCGACCTTCTTCATCAGATCGGCGGCGGTCATATGGCCGGCGACGACATGATAGGTCAGGATTTTCGTCAACATCGCCTTGCTCTCAGGCTTGACGAGCGTGTCGACCGTGCCAGCCGGCAGTTTGGCGAAAGCTTCGTTGGTCGGCGCGAACACGGTGAACGGCCCCGCCCCCTCCAACGTATCGACGAGGCCGGCGGCCTTCACGGCGGCGACGAGCGTCGTGTGATCCTTTGAATTGACGGCGTTCTCGACGATGTTCTTGCTCGGATACATAGCCGCGCCGCCGACCATGACCGACATTTCCGCGTAGCTCTTGGTAATTGCCCCGCCGAACCCGCCGACAGCCACGATAATTGCGGCCGCGACGACAAAGTTCGAGCGCTTGGTTGCTTGTGCCATTGTGCGTCTCCTCGAGGCCCATGATGGGCGCCTGCAGAAGAAACGGATGCGGCGAGGCGAAGTTTCAAAGCAAAATGAATCGATCGCTGTTTCGGCGCTCGCGCTTTTTAAAAATGCACGCTCGCGCCGGCGCGCAAAAGATTGGTGTCGGTATAGATCTGCTTTGAGGAAAACGGCGTGCTGTAGGTCGTGTTGCCAAAATCGTAGCGCAGATATTCGGCGCGGACCGAAACAGTGCGCGTCAAGGCGTATTCGGCGCCGAGACCGAAAACGGAGCCGGTGATCGTTTTGCTTTGCGAGGCCAATGGATCTTCGTAGGTGCCCGTCGAAAAGGCCCAGCCGAGCGTGCCGTAGGCGAGAAAGTCGCCGAAGGCATAGCCGACCTTGGCGCGCGCCGACGAGAGATAGTCCTGATTGAACGAGACGCCGCCGCCGCCGATGCTGCCGGCTCTGATGGAGCCTAACATCGTGTCGACTTCGCCGCCGGCGACGAAATGGGCGGCCTGGAAATTATAACCAATGTGCAACCCGCCGGCCGGCCCCGACGTATTGGCGCCGCCCGCCGAGCCCAACGCGACGCCGGCGTCGACGCCAAGGCCGACGCCGGAAAAATCGGCGCCGTTCGGTCCGGTATTGGTGCGATAGTCCTGCGCATCGGCGCTCGCCGAAAGCAAACTCAATCCAAAAACACCAACCGCCAGTAGAAGCAACGCCGAGACACGCATGAACACAACTCCGAAGGCCCCCAGCCTTCAGAGTCATTCCGCGCCAATTTCCTAACCAAGTCCTTACGCCGCCAGACCCATTTTCATGACAGCCTAAATCACTCGTTAACCCTCGCTCTGCGCCCGGCGGGCGGGCGTAGCACGCCATTCCGGACCGCCGCGCGAACCGCGCGCGGCGGCCAATCTCGCGAGCCGGATGCACATATTTAGTACAGAAACGCTCTAACGCCTTGTTGGCCAAGCGATTACAGGGCATCATGACCAGGCTGGAGCCACGATCTGGCCAAGTCGATAAGGGAGGGAATGACCATGCGGCTCGTGCGCCGTCGGGGACGACCCATGCGCGATGTCGCGTGCAGCGCGATTGTCGCGGCGGCATGAACGCTTCGCCTGACAGAGCGGCGCCTCTGCTGGTCGTCGAAGGCGTATCGGTGCGGTTTGGCGGCATTGTCGCGCTAGACACTATTTCCTTCGAAGTGGCCGCCGGACAGATTTGCGGGCTGATCGGGCCCAATGGCGCCGGCAAGACGACTTTATTCAACTGCCTGTCGCGACTCTATCGGGTCGATCAAGGCGCGATCCGATTTGACGGCCGCTCCCTGCTCTCGGCGTCCAAACACCAGATCGCGCAATGGGGCATCGCTCGCACGTTCCAGAATCTCGCGCTGTTTCGCACCATGAGCGTCATCGAAAATGTGATGATCGGCGCCCATTGTCGGGCGCGCGGCGGCTTTGTCGCCGATGCGCTGGCGCTGGCGCCGACGCGCCGGGAGGAGCAGCGCATTCGCCAACGCGCAATGGCGCTGGTCGAGGAATTCGCACTCGGCGCGGTCGCCGAGACGCCGGCGGGAGAGCTGCCCTTCGGAACCCAGAAACGTGTCGAACTGGCCCGCGCGCTGGCGAGCGAGCCAAGGTTGCTGCTGCTCGACGAGCCGGCGGGCGGCCTCAATCATGAGGAAGTCGACGCCCTGCGTGGCGAGATCCAGGCGATCCGCGACCGGCGCGGCGTCACCGTGCTGCTGGTCGAGCATCATATGAATCTCGTCATGCGCGTCTCCGACCAGGTGGTCGCACTCAATTTCGGCCGCAAGATCGCCGACGGGCCACCCGGCGCCGTGCAGCGCAACCCCGACGTCATCCGCGCCTATCTCGGGGACGCGGCCTGATGGCGGCGCTTTTGGAGACGCGCGGCCTCAAGGCCTTCTACGGGCCGGTCCAGGTTCTCCACGGGCTCGACATTTCGGTCGAAGAAGGCGGCATCACCGCGCTTCTGGGCGCCAATGGCGCGGGCAAGACGACGGCGTTGCGCGCGCTTTGCGCGATGATCCCTAGCCAGGGCGCGATCCATTTTGGCGGCGCCGCGATGAAGGCGCGCCGCACCGAAGATATCGTGCGGCTTGGCATCGCCCACGTGCCGGACGGGCGCGGCACGTTCGTCGATCTGACGGTCGAGGAAAATCTGCGCCTCGGCGCCTATGCGCGCTCCGACAGGAGCGCGGTCGCCGGCGATTTTGCGCGGGTCTACGGCTACTTTCCGCGCCTCGAAGAGCGCCGGCGCCAGCAGGCCGGCACATTGTCGGGCGGTGAACAGCAGATGCTGGCGATCTCGCGCGCGTTGATGCTGCGCCCGCGGCTTCTGCTGCTCGACGAGCCATCGTTCGGTCTCGCGCCGATCATCGTCAAAGACATTTTCCGCATTTTGCGCGCGATCAATCGCGAGGACCGGGTCAGCATGCTGATCGTCGAGCAGAACGCCAATCTCGCGCTGGATCTGGCCGATCACGCTTTTCTCATCGAGACCGGGCGGGTGGCGATCGGCGGCCCCGCCGAAGCGATCAAGAGCGACGATTCAGTCCGTCGCTCCTATCTCGGCTACTGAGGGAGCAGGACGATGAACGCGTTGCTGCACCAGATTTTCTCAGGCCTGGCGATGGGCGGCGTCTACGCCATCCTCGCGCTCGCGCTGGTGATGATCTATCAGGCGACGCAATTGGTGAATTTCGCGCAGGGCGAAATGGCGATGTTCTCGACCTATATCGCCTGGGAGCTGGTCGATTCGGGCATGCCCTATTGGGCCGCCTTCGCATTGACGATCGCGCTTTCCTTCATCGGCGGCATGGCGATCGAGCGGCTGGTGATCCGCCCCTTCGCCAATGCGCCGGTGCTGACCATCGTCATCGTCTTCATCGGCCTGTTGCTGATCTTCAACAGCGTCGCCGGCTGGCGCTACAGCTATACGATCAAGACATTCGACAGCCCCTTTCCTGGCCGCCCGTGGTTCGGCAATAAATACATGTCGGCGCATGAATCGGGCGCCATTCTCGTCACTTTCGCGGTGCTGGCGCTGGTCTACGCGTTCTTTCGCTTCACGCCGCTCGGCCTCGCGATGCGCGCGGCCGCGCAGAATCCGGTCTCGAGCCGGCTCGTCGGCATCAGGGTCGGCCGGATGCTGGCGATCGGCTGGGGGCTGGCGGCCGCCATCGGCGCCGTGGCGGGCATGATGGCGGCGCCGGTCGTCTATCTCGACCCGAACATGATGAGCGGCATTCTGCTCTATGCTTTCGCCGGCGCCGTGCTCGGCGGCATCGACAATCCGTGGGGCGCGGCGCTCGGCGGCTTCATGGTCGGCGTCTTCGAGAACCTGGCGGGCGCCTATGTCGTCGGTCCCGAGATCAAGCTCTCGGTCGCCCTGGTCATCATCGTCGGCGTGCTGGTCGTCCGGCCCTCGGGCCTGTTCGGCCGCACGCTTGTCACGCGGGTCTGAGCCGATGGAGAGCGCGATCGAAAAGCCCTCCGCCATTCGCGTCGCGCCGATCGAGGCGGCGGCGCCGCAGCGATGGCGCGCGCTCGCGTTTGGGTTGTTCGGCGTCGTCGCCCTCGGCTTGCCGTTCGTCGCCAGCGGCTATCATCTGTTTCAGTTCTCTCAGGTGCTGATCTATGCTATCGCGCTGCTCGGCCTGAACCTGTTGACCGGCTACAACGGCCAGATCTCGCTCGGCCACGGCGCCTTCTATGCGATCGGCGGCTATGCCTCAGCAATCCTGATCAACAAATTCGGCGTGCCCTACGGCGCGACGATCCCGGTCGCCGGCCTCGTCTGTTTCGGCGCCGGCTTCCTGTTCGGCCTGCCCGCTTTGCGGCTCGGCGGCCTTTATCTCGCCCTGGCGACTTTCGCCCTCGCGGTGGCGACGCCGCAATTGCTGAATTTCAAGGGCTTCGACGCCTGGACCGGCGGCTCGCAAGGACTGCAGCTCGGCAAGCCGCATGCGCCGCTGGGGCTGCCCTTGACGCCGGATCAATGGCTCTACTTTCTCTGCCTCGCCGTCGCCGCCTTAATGTTCTGGGCGGCGATCAACCTCGTGCGCGGGCGCGTCGGGCGGGCCATCGTGGCGATCCGCGACCATCCGATCGCCGCCGAGACGATGGGCGTCAATATTTCGTTCACCAAGGCGATGTGTTTCGGCATCAGCGCACTTTACGCGGGAGTCGCTGGCGCGCTTGGCTCGATCGTCGTCGGCTTCGTCTCTCCAGACAGTTTTGGACTGTTCCTGTCGCTCTCGTTCCTGGTCGGCATTGTCGTTGGCGGCCTCGCCTCGATCTCAGGGGTGCTGTTTGGCGCTCTGTTCATCGAGTTCGTCCCCAATTACTCCGATCAGCTCTCCGATCTGTTTGGCGAGAGCGCCAAGGCGCTGCCGGGCGCCATCTACGGGGCGCTGCTGATCGGCCTGATGTATGTGGCGCCGACCGGCGTCGCCGGCGCCATCAGGACGGCGACGGCGCTCTTGACGCGGCTTTCCCAGCGCACAAAGCGAGGCTAGACTAAACGAACGCCAACCGGCGCAAAGCCGGAACAAACATTTTCAAACGAGGAAACCGCCGGCGCAACCCGCGTCGCAACAGGAGGAAGTAGCCATGATTTCGCGTCGTAGATTTTTGCAGGCCGGCGCCGTCTCCGCCGCCGCTCTCGCATCCGGTTCGCGCCCGGCGCTCGCCGCCAATGCGCCGGGGATTACCGATAGCGAAATCAAGATGGGGCAGACCATGCCCTATAGCGGCCCAGCCTCGGCTTACGGCGTGATCGGCAAGGCCGACGTCGCTTATTTCAAGATGATCAACGAAGCGGGCGGCATCAATGGCCGCAAGCTCAACCTCATCAGCCTCGACGACGGTTACAGCCCGCCCAAGACCGTCGAGCAGACGCGCCGTCTCGTCGAGCAGGAACAGGTCGCGTTCATCTTCAACAGCCTCGGTACGCCCTGCAACTATGCGATCCGGCCCTATCTGACTGAAAACAAGATTCCGCAATTGTTCGTCGCCACCGGCGCGGCGATGTGGAGCGACCCCAAGAACTTCCCCTGGACCATCGGCTGGCAGCCGAACTACCAGACCGAGGCGCATATTTTCGGCAAAGCCATCCTCGCGACCAAGCCGGACGCCAAAATCGCCGTGCTCTATCAAAACGACGCCTTCGGCAAGGATTATCTGATCGGCCTGAAGGCCGGGCTCGGCGACAAGGCGGGGCTGATCATCAAGGAAGCTTCTTATGAAGTCTCCGAGCCGACGGTGGATTCGCAAATCGTCTCGCTTCAGGATTCCGGCGCCGACACGCTGCTGATCGCGGCGACGCCGAAATTCGCGGCGCAGGCGATCCGCAAGACCTTCGACATCGGCTGGACGCCGGTGCGCTACATGACCGACGTCTCGCAATCGATCGCGACCGTGATGAAGCCGGCGGGGCTCGAAAAATCCAAGGGCGTGATCACCGCGATCTATGGCAAGGATCCGACCGATGGGCGCTGGAAGGACGATCCCGGCTTCAAGGAATATGCCGCCTTCATTGGCAAATATATGACGCCTGCCGATCTCACCGATTCCAATGCGGTCTATGGTTTCGGCGTCGCCGCGACCATGGTGCAGGTGCTCAAGCAATGCGGCGACGATCTGTCGCGCGAGAACATCATGAAGCAGGCGGCCAACATCAAGGATCTCGAATTGCCGATGACGCTGCCGGGCGCCAAGATCAATACGTCGCCGGACAATTTCTCGCCGATCCGCCAGATGCAGCTCGCCACCTTCAACGGCGAAAGCTGGGCCGCCTACGGCGATCTCCTGCAGGGATGACGAAAAGCGGCGGGCGCTAACATGGCGCCCTCTCACGAAACTTCGTCAGAGGTTTGCGCCGCCCCTCATCCGTCATGCTCCGCATGACGCCTTCTCCCCGCAAAGCGGCTATTCGATGCACACATCTTTTCCTTGAGTTTTTTGACGAACTCCGATTCGCTGCAGGGGCAGATTCTGGAGCCGATGAT
>Ga0209006_10003522_pt1 | contig 14229 bp, 19 predicted proteins | sample JacPin_JW_Ref_O2_FD_188567 | JGI IMG/M metagenome (GOLD analysis project Ga0209006, IMG submission 188567) | Forest soil microbial communities from Algoma, Ontario, Canada - Jack Pine, Ontario site 1_JW_Ref_O2 (SPAdes) (version 2) | ecosystem: Environmental > Terrestrial > Soil > Boreal... | reverse complement strand
GGACCGCGCGTTCCGTCGTGAACACATTGCTTTTCAGAACTCGATTCCCGCTTGCGCCTTCACGCCGGCAGCGAAGTGGTGCTTGACGAGCGTCATTTCCGTCACGAGGTCCGCGGCCTCGATCAGCTCAGGCTTCGCGTTGCGGCCTGTGATGACGACATGCAGCCCGTCGCGTCGCGCCCGCAAGGCCGCGACCACCGCGCCAAGATCGAGATATTCGTAGCGCAACGCGATGTTGAGCTCGTCGAGAATGACGAGGCCGAAGCTCGGATCGGCCATGAGCTCGCGCGATTTTCCCCAGGCCCGCTCCGCCGCCGCGACATCGCGGGCGCGGTCCTGGGTCTCCCAGGTGAAGCCTTCGCCCATGGTGTGCCACGCCACCTGGTCGCCGAATGCGGCGAGCGCGTCGCGCTCCGCCGTATGCCATGCGCCTTTGATGAACTGCACGACGCCGACGCGCCGGCCGCGGCCGAGCATGCGTAGCGCGAGGCCGAAGGCCGCCGTCGATTTGCCCTTGCCGGGGCCGGTGTGGACGATGAGAAGGCCTTTTTCGATCGTCTTCTCTGCGACCTCGGCGTCCTGCACCGCCTTGCGCTTTGCCATCTTGGCGCGATGACGCTCGGCCTCGTCGACGGTCTCTGTCATGGCTCAGCCTTTCACTGTGAGCGGCAGCCCGGCGACGACGAGAACGACGCGGTCGGCGCGGCCGGCGATGCGCTGGTTGAGCCGACCCTGCAGGTCGGCAAAGCGCCGCGCAAGCGCGTTGTCGGGCACGACGCCTGAACCGACCTCGTTCGACACCATCACGGTCGGCCCGCGGCGCTGTGCCAGCGCTTTTTCTAGCGCCGCGGTATCGGCCTCGATGTCGACCTCCGCCAGCATACAGTTCGTGAGCCACAGCGTGAGGCAATCGACGAGGACCGCGGCGTCCGGCGGCGCGTTGCCGATCGCGCCGGCAAGATCGTGCGGCGCCTCCACCGTCCGCCACTCGGCGCCGCGGCGCGCGCGATGATGCGCGATGCGCTCCGTCATCTCGGCATCGAGCGCCTGCGCGGTCGCGATGTAAATCCACGGCGGCGACGCGGACGCGGTGATGAGGCTCTCGGCATGGCGGCTCTTGCCCGAGCGCATGCCGCCGAGAACCAGGGTGAGACGGGGGGCGAACATCGAAAGACCAGTAGCCCGGATTGAGCGGCAGCGAAATCCGCACGAGGATGTCGCTCCATCTCCGACCTCACCCTGAGGAGCCCGCGAAGCGGGCGTCTCGAAGGATGGCCACAGGCCGCAGCGTGTGTCGCCATCCTTCGAGACGCCGTGCTTGCGCACGGCTCCTCAGGATGAGGTCCACGGGGATTCACAGGCTCCAGGCTCTACCGCCAGGTACCGCTATGCTCAAAGGGCCCCGGGAAAATCTACTTTGCATGGGGTTGTTCTTCGAAAAATCGGCCCGGCCGCCGAAAAATGTCTGGGGCGCCCGGCCCGGCTCGCTCCTCCCAACGATCACATTGACAAAACGCCCGGCCGCGCCGCTAACTGTCGGCGTCGACGGCCTCTCGCAAGAGAGCGAACAGGGAATGCGGTGCGGAACGACCGTTCCTATGCCGCAGCTGCCCCCGCAACTGTAAGCGGCGAGCCCATGCCAGGCCACTGGGGTCACCCCCGGGAAGGCGGCGATGGGCACCGACCCGCGAGCCAGGAGACCTGCCGTCGATTCGAGCGCGTGCCGGGCGGGGTGCCTCGGCGCCGATCGAAGTGATGTGCGGAGCCGCAAGCCGGAACGTGCCGGTGCGGCGCCGGTCCTGCACCCCGATGCGAGGCCTTACGGCCTTTTGGAGCGCGCGGGTGACGTTGCGGGACCTGACATCAGACCACAGCAATAGCGATTCGCTCGCCGCGGACGATGCCGACATCGCCGCCGCGCGGTCGACCGCGACCACCATCTATGTCTGCATCACCTGCCGCGCCGGTGTCGATCTCGACCACCGCCCGATCCCCGGCGCGGTGCTCGCCGAGGCGACCGCGCGGGCTGCCGCCGGCACCGGCATAAAAGTGCTCGGCATCAAATGCCTCGCGAATTGCGGCCGCGGGCTGAGCGCCGCGGTGCGCCGCAATCACGCCTGGACCTACGTGTTCGGCGGGCTCGATCCGGTGAGCGGCCCCCGCGCGCTCGTCGAAGGCGGACTCACCCTCGGCGTCTGCGACTACGGATACTGCGTCTACCGGCAGCCCTACAGCGCCTGCCGCGGTACTCACACGGGCCCGAACCCAGTGTATCGAGAGCCCTCTACTTGCGCACGATGCCTCAACTTCGCCGTCTCAACGCCGCATCGACCCTATTGGACCGAGCAGTTGCGGCGTTGTGAAGCGCTGCTCAGCGAGCCTGCGCTACCCACACAGACCCTTAAGATCATCCGCGAACGCATGGAAGAGGCGCGTTCTGTACTGCGCTCGATTGACCCACAAGACCGCGATAATCATGCGACAGTCGCGTCCGTCTAAGTCAGCTCGATCGCCTCGAGATGCGTCGCGCCGCCTCGCGGCAGCCCTCGAGTCCTTTAAGGGACAAGACGCCCAACTCACAGCGGCCGAGCTTTGCCGAGTGGCGAATGTGTCTCGCAATTCCCTGTATCGCTACCACACCCCGATTCTCAAGTTGCTTCGCGAGCGACAGAAGCTGGGACCCAAAGCCGCCCAGCGCAAGTCGCGCATGTCTGCCGCGCGCCAACGCGTCGCGAACCACGACTTGAAGCAGAAGATAGGCAAACTCGCCGCTCTAGTCGATCATTACTATGGCGCCTACCACGAAGCCGCCAAACTCCTCGCGCGCCGCGATCGCGAACTCGCCGAGGTACGCCGCCAGTTGGCGGCAAAGCCGCTCCTGTTGACTGGGCGCCGATGAACTCGATCTGAAGGCACGACTGTTGATCTTAGAAAGAAAGGCCCGAGCGCTTACTGTCGCGCCCAGGCCTTGAGTACGAGGCATCCGATCAGTCGATCGCCGCCAGGATCACGCTTGCCTCCGCGTGCTCCAGCGCGAAGTCACGCAGAAGGTGGAAGTGCTCGGCGATTTGGTCATTGCGCACTTGGAACGACAAGTGGCTCAGCGCAAAGAGGCAGGCCGTGATGCCCGCCGCGCCCGCGCTCATTTCGCCAGTGAAGTCATTTGTTTCCACCGCGATAAGGAAGCGGCTGTCGCTCTGAGGTGCCATGTAAAAACCTCGGTTCGAGAGTTCATAGTAGGTCCAGTATCCACCGGTGTACTGCGCGGCGAGCTTTCGCATGAAGGCGAAGATCGCATATTCGACGGTGAGCATGTCACGACCGAAGTGCCGCGGCAGCATTTGCAAGCGCTCGTTCTCTTCGACTTCGCGAGCAACGATGGCGCTAGATTCAGTTTCGATGGAGAAGTTCATGGTCAGGATCCTCGTGTGTTTGGGCGGGATTGCCCATCACTCGAGTGCGCGCCGCAGATCAGCGGTCAATGGGCTTTGGCCGGACCGCCAGGGACGCAAGCGCGCAGCGCGCAGCCATTGACGGCTGAGACCGGCGCGATATGCTGGGACTTCAGCAAGCCCGCCCTCCCTCTCTTGTTGTTTTCCTTCAAAACTCGGAGCGAGTCTAGGCGCTCCATTTGGCGAACAGACGGAGAACCTCGAGAGTCGGCACTGTGCCAACTCCCGAGGTTAAGAAGCATCAGAGCTCAATCTCTGCAAATCCCCCACCATTTATGGAAATGGCGCCCCCATAGCAGGCGCCAACGATTCATGCAATCTCGTCGAGTTCGATCCAATCGTCCTCGCCGTCAATAACGACCACCGCCGCCTCACGAAATTCCACTTTCCAGTGAACCAGGCACGTTTCCGCTTTGCATCTGAAGGTCTCGTAGCGCAGCCGACCCTCGGACTCGACATCCACGATGTCAAACTCGATACCGCCGCAGCATGGACATTTCGCGTCACCGTCGCGCCAATTTTTTGCCCACTCAAGGTTTCCGCGACGGATCTGTTTCGTTTGCTCGCTCTGTTCCGCTTCGCGCATCGCCGAAGCGACGTTCTCTTCTCGTGTGTTCATAATTGGATCTCCAGATTCATACTGTGTCTGGCGTTGTTGATAGACCCGATCGCCACTTCCGATACTGCATTTTATCGCCATTTGAATCTCCGGTGTTTGTGGGCGGGATTGCCCGATTTCGGAGGAAGGCCATCGCAGCGCAGCCGTCAGGAGCGACAGCCGGCCGGTCCACCCGGCCGGGCGCGCGTCAGCGCGACTCTTGACGGCGAGACCGATGGCTTAGGATTGATCGGACAAGCAACCCGCCCTTCTCTTTGTCTCATTCTCCTTCTATAGTCCGACCGATTGGCCCCGCCGCCTCGGGAAGCGGGTGTCGGAAGTGTTGCGGGACGACAACTAAGGCGGCGTGCACTCATGGGCGACTACACGCGGATCAAATTCTACGCAAAGCTCCGAAGCGATACCCCGGCCGGCGTGCTCGACGTGCTGCGCGCTACGTTCACGAGCGAGGAAGCCGTGCCGACAGAGTTGAGGCCGGATCATCCCTTTTTCCGTGCGCCGCGATGGGAACCCTTGTTTCAGTGCACGAGCGCGTATTTCGAGACGCCCGGGCCCCGAGGACTAATTGAGGGCGAAACCACGATACTGCAATTCCATTCCAGCTTGAAAAACTATGATGATGAGATTGAGAAGTTTTGCGACTGGATCGGCCCTTACCTCGCAGAACCACCGGGGACCGTCGTAGGTGAGAGGCAGTTTATAGGTGATCCTATTTTTTTGATTGTCGGCGTCGGCGGCCGGATCATCGAATTATCAAAGGCTGATGAAGCCTCAAACGAATCTGTCTGAGGTGGGGCACCGGTCGCCATCTAGTTAGTTCCCATGTCGTTCCTGTTATCTATGGAATCCCTCAAAGCCGCGGACTCAAACACAGCCAACAGCGGTTTCACCGCTTCGAGCGTCGCCCGAGTAATGCGGAGTTCCCTCGCCGCGTGTTGATCGCACGCTTCGAAGAAGTCTCTGAAGGTCGCGCCGGCCGGCAGGCTTCGAATGATTGCCAGGGCGGCGTCTTCTTGCTCAGAGGTCAGTGTCAGGTCCGCGCCGGCAGCAAGCCCCGCTAACACCTCTTCAGGTTTCCCGTAGGAAAGGGGATTGAACGTGGCAATTTTCATTTACGCTCCACCAAGTAGCATTTCTGTCCTCAGTCGATGTAAGTCCTTCGTTCCCATCCGATTATAGCAACAACCAACGGTCGGGGAGAGCTACGACCCCGGGTATCAGCAGCCCCGCCCCTCCCTTCAGTCTCTGTTCTCCTCCACTCTATTCGATCTATAACCGCACACCCGATAGTTGTCTTCGCGACGTTCCGGTTATGACCTTGCCCTCGAGAACGATGGCTTAAGAGTCAGAAGCCGGCACCGGCTTTGAGGTTTCCATTCCCCGCGCTGTATAGCTATTATCCAACCGATTCAACCGGCGGTTTACCGCGGAGATTAATGTGGGCAAAGGTGAAGACGAACCCCCCGGGCCGCATCCTGAAGTGGACATCCGTGACGTGATGCGACAACGTTTCTCTACCGGGCAAGGCGTCATCCAACTGCAGCCCGACATGACGGACGAATTGATCCTCTTCATGATCAAGCAAGCGATCTCTCTCAGCAACGGCAAAGCTTTCACTGTCAATCCTCCATCGCAACAGCGATTCTCTCCCGGACACGGTTTACAAGGTTTAATCAATCTCAGTTCCGGCATGACAGACGAAGAGATACTTTTCATAATCAAGCAGGCGATCTCTCTCAGCGCCGGGAGAGCCTTCACTATTACTCCCCCATCGACGAAGCCGAGTATCAATTGACGCAGGGCCGCCTCGCTATTCCAAGTGATTGAGTTCTTCGGAAACTGTCACCATCGCGGCCATACCGGAGTCTTGACGCAGATAGACTAGATTTCAGGTCTGTTCGTGTCAGTGGTTACACACAACAATCCACCTAATGTAGGTGCTCGAGCCGTCATGCGAATTCACTAGAATCACTTCTGGCACCGAATCATTTAAAGCCACAGTCTCCAGTCGGCGCCGGAATCGAATGATGTGCCGGGCATGCAAAGCGCTCGCCGACCGGGTCCTTGTTTGCCGTGCGTCGACTGGTACGAAACCCGACTGCATCAATCCCGATAGCACGCGAATCGTGGGTATAAACGTGTACTTGGAGCTCAACGCCTCATCGGCTGACGTGGCAAATACGGCCGGCGCACGCTGACGCACGGCTTCCAACGGAAGTGCACATTCAAACGCGTTGGCGTGACGAGCAAAAGCAAGATCCATTGAAGTATTCATTGCGGAATCCTCGAGATTTTCTTGGGCGGGATTGCCCGCCTCTGTCGAATCACGCCGCGCACAGCTGTCAATCGAGTTTCGATGGGATCGTGGAATAAATGGAGGGGACCCGCGCCTCGCGGGGAGGCCGCCGTTTATGCCGCGAAAGCCCGTCGCAACTCGATTGACAGCGCGCACGACGTGGTAGCTTGGGTACTTAGTAATCCCGCCCTCTTCCATTTCTCATCGGATCTAGCCGCGATAACCTCAAGTAGTGGCGGACTCTCCGAGATGCGAGTCGCCGGAGAGCTTCTGGTTACCACGGATGTGGGGCGCGACCGCCGACCGCTCTACATCGCGTGATGACTGCCCGCCACCACTCCCTCACCGCCGATCCTGCCGCGCGACGGCGGATCAGTACTGCTGCGAGCGAAAGCGCATACGATGACCCGGCGCCTCACGGAGCTCGCGAGGCGCGGGGCAACACACGGGGATTCGATCAGACGTCCAGGTCGCCTTGGTACGAGATGTACCGAACGTTCTTATTGAGGGCTTATACGGAACGCAGTCCGCGGGGACCCACTTCATCAATCTTCTTTTTGATGTGTCGGCGTCGATCTCTAATGCACTGTCGGATCGCCAGTCGTAGGATCTTCGGTGTCGGGAAACCCTTATCGCCTGAGCGCGGCGCCAAAACATCCGCGGCGACCCAGGCTTGCCAGAGCGTGATATGACCTGCGATAACAATCGAACGGAGTTCCAACCATCCCCGCAGAGTAGGTGCGTTCAGGTAAGTCAGAATTCGCTGCTGCACGTCTTGTTCGAGAGCGTGGCCCATCATTGTATAGCAGCCTTTGAAGAGTCCGCTTCCCTGCTGCTCTGCTCTTTTTGCCGCCTCGGCTTCCTCATGCCAATACTCGACGGACTGTACTGCCTGCAAATGCTCGAGCGAAGCCTCCTCCTCTGGCGACAGCTTTCGATACGCCGTATAGCGGACGTTATCGTTTAGCGCCCGAGCAATGCATTCCGCGCAAGTCTCCAAGCTCTTGTGGTAAATCGAGTCGACGGAATATCCAGCGCCAACGAACACCAACCGGTCCACATCGATGCCCATCGATCGAAGCGTCGCAAGCAGTTCATTCGGACCAACGCGCGACTCTGTTTCATGAATGCGCGGTTCGTCCCAGGCACGAACGATCCCACCTCGCTCGTCCACTTCTAGCATTCGTCCGTTCGGATGCATTTCGCATAGAAAGAAGCGATTCTTTCCGTCTGCTCGCTCGGAGCGACGAACAGAAAACCGACGCCCTGTATCCAAGTGCGTGTAGTCATAACTGCGCTCATCGTCATCAACACGGGTGACAAAGTTAGTCAAGATCTCGGAGGCGTTCATACAGTTGAATGATATCGCAATTGTGTTGCTGTCACATTCCGCGCCCGCCTCCTTAAGCTCTCGGGCCGCCTCGGGAAGACATTGCCACACGTTTTCGACCCACTCGCGATAGTATCGCTCAAGAGAAAAGCTGGACGTCGCGCTGGGAATGGTGTCCGGTCCGGTGTCGTCCGACGGTTTGTCTGACTGAGTCATGAGATTTCTCCGGTTGGATCTGGGCGGGATTGCCCGCCTCCTTCGAGTCACGCCGCGCGCAGCGGTCAATTGAGGAGCGATGGGATCGTGGAATAAATGGAGGGGACCCGCGCTTCGCGGGGAGGTTGCCGTTTATGCCGCGAAAGCCCGTCGCGACTCGATTGATCGCGAGCATCGGCGTGGTACCCTAAAGGGATTCAACAATGCCGCCCTCCTTGCCCTCTCTATTTTCATTCCGATTCATAAACTTGATCGTTCTACGAAAAGAAGCTCCAGCGCCACCGAAAAGTGCCGGGAGCCGACTGTGCGTCAGCCCCCGGCGGACTACCGAGACTACAAGAGACCCGCCTCCGCAAATGAGAAGATTGGGTCACCGATGATTAGATGATCGATCAAACGAACGTCGATCAAGGACAATGCGTCGCGGATCCTGATCGTGATCGCCTCATCGGCGCGGCTGCTCTGCGAATTTCCACTCGGATGTTAGGTTTCATTCGCGAGTGTCAACATGGTTTATTCATCCGCTGCTGAGTTCTAGACTCCGGGTTTTCGAGTAGCCCCAGCCTCTGTTAGAGGCGAGTCGCCGGGAGGGGTCTGGGGAGGGTCTGGATTAGGCAGGGATGGGCGATGCGCAGATCATTCAGCGCTGGCAAGCTCGCCGCGCTTCGAGAGCTCCCAAGTGCTATCGCGCTGGAACGGATCGCGACTGCGGTCAAGGCCGATCCCAGTTATCACCCACTCAAGCGAAGATCGAGCCGGCGCTGGCACGTGTGCACGGCGAGCGGCGAGTTCGAGATCCTGACAACCGGAACGAAGTGGTACGACACCCGGGCCAAGAAGGGCGGGGGTGGCGCGATTGATCTCGCGATGCATGTGCTGCGTCTGCCGTTCGTGGATGCGGTGAGACGGTTGATCACGGAGGAACATGGTCCAGATCATTCGTAAGGGACCATTACCACGCGCCGACGAAGTCCCGCCGAGTCTTCGCGTGGTCACCGAAGCAGCTCACAAGATCCGACTGCGCGAGCCTCGGCCGGTGGGGTTCCCACTGCTTTTCGATCGACACTTCAACATGATCGAGCCTGCGGTCGCGTTCCTGCACGAGCATGGCGTCGAGCGCGGGCATACTGATGACACTGTGCGCACATATGCGGAGATTCTCTACGATTGGTTCGAGACGCTCGAGCAGAACGATCTCAACTGGTGCGCCGCGGCGCCGGCCGACCTGGTCGCCTACCGCAACCGCATGATGAGCGAGCCGAGCGGGCATACAGGGCGGCCGTACGGCACCCGCACCATCAACCATCGCGTCCGCGGGGTGCTTCGCTTTTATGAGTGGGCGGTACGCACTCGGTGGCTGAAGGCATCGCCCCTTGCCGGTCGAGGGAGCGACTTTGCCATCACGCATCGGCCACGTTGGTCGCGTACCCGACCCGCCTCGAGCGCGGAGGCGAGCTTCTTCGTGCTGCGACAGTATGAGGCCATGCCGCGGCCGCTCGCCGCCGCCGATGCCCGGGAGCTCTTGGCGGTGCTGGTGCCGCCCTACGATCTGATGGCCCGATGGCAGATCTATACGGGCCTTCGCGTCAGTGAGCTCCTCAAGCTCAAGCTCAGCGATGTTACCGAGCCTGCTCGCTACCGGGAGCGAGTGTTCAAGCTCGTCGATGTGGTGCGCAAGGGGCGCAAGCCGGGTTATGTGATCGCCTCGAGGTCACTTCTCGATGAGACGGCAGGTTTCACGGCGATCCATCGAGAGGCGTGGCTCCGCCGCCGCGAGCGACGAGGATTGAAGGGCGATCGTGAACGGCTCTTCGTCGGGAGCCGAGGAACGGTCGTGAGCAAGAACCGCTACCAGCAGGTCATCCAGAAGACCGCTCGTGCCTGTGGATTGAAGGCCACCTCGCACGTTCTGCGTGCCACCTTCGCATGCATGATGCTCGAACGCCTCGAGCAGCTCGCGAACGCCGGCGCTACGATCAACCCACTCTACATCACCAAGATCTTGATGGGTCACGAGCATATCGAGACCACCGATCGGTACCTGCGCGCGATTCGCGTCGATGCCTGTGTACTTGCGCAAGTTTTTGACTCGCTGGGTGTGAGCTAACTGATGCGTGCTCGCGGCGCCCGCCTTCCTCGAGTCCTCGATCGATCCGTGCGTCGTAGTGCCGGGCCGCCTCCAGTCGTTCTCAGTCGACGGGTCCGCAGCACGCTGATCGATTTCGCAGCGCTCCGCTTGCCGGCGGACCTCACCCATGCGCTCGCGGATGCATTCTGGCACTACGGTGCTGGTAACAGCCGATCTTTGCTGACGATCTGGGTCCATATGAGGACCTTCAGTCAGTTCGTCGCCGAGACCTCCGCCATCGCAAGTCTCGACGATGTGCACCGGGACCTTCTCGCTCGCTACATCGAGTGGCTCAACGCACGCCGCCGCGCGGACGGCAAGCCTTGGACCAAGTCGACCCGCTGCGGAGCGTACACGGCGCTACGCAAGCTCCTGCAGTGGCTCGAGCGTTGCCGGCCGGGACTGCTCGCTCCCATGGAGTATCCCTTCAACCCCTTTCCATGGCGTAACCGCGACAGCGGGACAGTGCCGAAGCTCCCGGCGACGCAGCTTCGCGCGATCTTAAAAGCCTGCGAGCGTGATATCGCGACGATCCGGGGGCGGCGTGCAGACTTCGCCGCCGAGAGAGCTGCGCATCGGGGCCGCACAACGTGCCCCGATGCCTCGCGCGCCGCCTTGGTGGCGACGATCGAAGAACACTACGGGGGACTGATTCCGAGCGCACTCGCGCTCAGCCGCGCCGGCCACTATGCCGTTCGGCGAGGGCTCGACAAGTTCGGTGGCGCCAAGCAGATTGCACCGCTCCTCTACCCGGACGCAAGATCGCTCCTGCCGTACTACCTGGCGATCCTGATTCACACCGCGGGTAACCCCGAGCCCATCGCGCAGCTCGAGACCGATTGCCTGCAGTCCATCCCCTTGCTCGATGATCGGCAGATGCTCGTGTGGGCCAAGAACCGCGCGGGGCAGACGCAGCGCCGATCGTTTCGCACGACCACCCCTGACGAGCCACCCGCGCTGGTGCGCGAGCTCCTCACTTATACCGAGCCCCTTCGGCGGCACGCGCCACCGACGGTGCGCAACCGCCTGCTCCTCTTCCGTGGTGCTCCGGGCCGCATCAACAGCCTCTCGCCCGCTCTTGCCAAGAACATGATTCGCCACGAGTTCACCGTGCGCCATCAACTGCCGCATTTCTCACTCGCATCGATCCGGCCGAGCGTGCTCACGGCCTTCTACCGCGCCTCGGGGGATTTGCATCAGGTCAAGGACGTGGCGAACCATCGTAACATCGCCACCACCGTCCGCTACGTCGACACCCCGCAAGTGCAGGCCGAGCACCGCGCACGGATCGCGGCACTGCAGAGTACTTTCTTAGGTCGCATCGAGCGCCCCGCATCGCGTGTGCCGCGAAGCAGGCGCCATGCGAGGCCAGAGAAGCGCTGCGGCATGCCCGCGGTTTCGATGTTCGGATTTGACTGCAAAGACCCATTCGAAGGTATCGTCCCCGGATCGCGTCGAGGGACTCTGTGCACCCATTTTTTGGGCTGCTTCACCTGCCCGAACGCCGTCATTCCCGACGATCCGCGAACGCTCGCACGGCTCCTGCAGGCGCGCGCGCATCTGCGCAGCGCCGCCTGCTCCGTCCACCCCGCGCGATGGCAAGCGATCTATGCACCGCCCTTGACGGTTTTGGAGAACGACATCCTCTCACGCTTCAACGCCGCTGAGCTCGCCGCGGCCGAGCCGCTGCGCTCAACGCTCCCACCTTTGCCGGAGCTCAGGTGAACGCTCGCGCGCGCCACGCACCGGCAGCGATCGCCGCCGCCACGCGCGAGTCGATCCTCATCGATTGTCGTTGGACGGATGCAGCCTGGACCTTGAGGCCAACGAACGTGCTGGAGCAAGCTTGCCCAGCGCGCATCCGCTGGGATTTTGAGCTCCCGAGCGGCAGACGCTTCACCGATCCGCCCTTCGCACGCCTGCTCGAGACTTCCCGGACCTTTATCGCACTCATACGTCTGCGCTCGATCTCCACGGGGCTCGCGCTTCGCGCAAGTACCGCGGCCGGATACTTTGATTACCTTCGCCTCTTCATCCGTTGGATGGAGATGCAGGGCTTTACCCGCTTCTCGGATATCGATGGCCCGGCACTCCGGCACTTTCAGCGCTGGCTCACCGAGCGACGTACGCTCCGCCGCCGCCTGCGCGCGCCCACGACCGTCCAGAAGTACCTGTACATGCTGATCTATCTGTACCGCTACCGCCGAGAGATCGGCGATGGTCTCTCCGTCGATCCATGTCCGGGGCAGAGTGCGGGTGCTCTCGCTCGGGTGCGGGAGAACGAGATTCCGCACTGGCCCTACACGCCCGATGCGGTCGCCGTTCCGTTGATTCAACGCGCGATCGAGTTCATCTCGAGCTGCGCCGTGCCACTTCTCCACGCGCGTGAGGTCTACGCCTCGGTCTACACCGAGGTGCGCAGGTGGAGTTACACGGACGAGGTGTGGCGCAAGCGCGGGATAATCGCCCTTGAGCGTATCACGATCGATACACACCGAGGTCCCCACAGGATCAGCTCGCCCGCCGAGCTTGCTCGACTCTTGAACGTGCTCTACGTCGCCTGCTTTATTGTGATTTCCTATCTGGTCGGCGCTCGGGCGAGTGAGATCCTGCAGCTGCGCGTGGGGTGCATCAAGTCTTTGGCGGACGATGGCGATGCGGACTCAGGTCTTACCGTGATCGACGGGGCGATCTTCAAGCGTGAGGCGGAGTTTCATGGACGTCCCCATCAGTGGGTCGCGCCTCCTCAGGTCGCCCATGCGATCACCGTTCTGGAGGCGCTTTCTTCGCCACACCGCGCGCGCACCGGTCGCGATGAGCTGTGGCTCAGGACCCGAGGATTTGGCGCCGGCGCGAGTGAGTGGCATCCGGATGCGACCAGCACCGTGCGCGTACTGGCCTCCTACGAGATGCGATTGCTCCTGCAGCGCTGGTCGTCCTGGTTCGATCTGCCTCTGCACAACGGCAAGCGTTGGCGGCTCTCCACTCATCAAGGCCGCAAGACCTTCGTGCGCTTTGCCGCGCTTCGTGATCGATCAGCACTCCTGGCGATCGCGCAGCATCTGGGTCATCGCGAGCGCGGGGTCACCGATTATTACTATGGCGGTTCAGATCACATGCTCACCCGCGAGATCGATGCCGCTGTCTTAGAGCAGTCCGTCGCCGCTTGGGAACAGATGCTCGGCGCCGACACACTGGGCGGCCGCGCGGGAGCAGAAGTACTCGCCAAGCGGCCACGATTCCGAGGCCGGCGAGTCAAGCAGGATTTGAAGCGCTACGCCCGTACCCTCGTCAACGCCGGCTTGATCCTCGGCGTGTGCGACTGGGGATTTTGCGTCTATCGCCAGGATCATAGTGCCTGCCTTGGCACGACGAGTGCACCCAACCCCATTCGCCGCGAGCCCTCGACCTGCGCAACCTGTCGTAACTTCGCTGTCAGCGAGAAGCATGTGCCGTACTGGCAGGAGCAAGTGCGTCGCCACCGGGCACTCCTGAACGAACCGGCCCTGCCTCGGCAGAGCCTTCAGATCGCTCGCGCGCGCTTGGCCGAGGCGAGCGCCATCGTGCGTTCCTTCAATGCCCATCGCTGAGCGCTCGGTCGCCGCCCGGATTGCAGAAGCCCTGGCGAGCGTTCATTCGGCAGAGCGCGTAACCGTTGCCGCCGTGTGTCGGCAGGCTGGTATATCACGCAACGCCCTTTATCGATTCCATCCCGAGGCACTCCAGAGGATCCGACATTTGCAGCAGACACACCGCGCGAACGCCACCGACGGAGCGATGATCCGAGACCTGCGCGCAGAGCTCGCCCAGGCGCATAGCCTCACTCGTCATCTGACGGCTCTCGTGGACCATTACGCGGCCGCTTGTCGCGAGGCACATGAGCTCCTCGCCCGGCGCGATCGCGAGCTCGCCGAGTTGCGGCGCAGCCGCCGATCGTCGCCGACCGCGCTGCGCCGCTTGGAGCTCAGATGAGTCCCATTTCGGCCATCGACGTGCAGCCACTTGACGTGGCAACTATGTGATCGAGCAAGCGTACGTCGACCAGGGCGAGGGCCTCTTTCAGCCGCAGCGTCACGGCCTCATCCGCTCGCGACGGAGTAGCCTCGCCGCTGGGGTGCCCATGCGCTACGATCAAGGCGGCCGCATTGCGGGCCAGCGCCTCCTTCACTATCTCACGCGGGTGCACGC
>Ga0209006_10003521_pt1 | contig 14230 bp, 10 predicted proteins | sample JacPin_JW_Ref_O2_FD_188567 | JGI IMG/M metagenome (GOLD analysis project Ga0209006, IMG submission 188567) | Forest soil microbial communities from Algoma, Ontario, Canada - Jack Pine, Ontario site 1_JW_Ref_O2 (SPAdes) (version 2) | ecosystem: Environmental > Terrestrial > Soil > Boreal... | reverse complement strand
AAGAACTTGGAGAGGCCATCAACGAATCTCTTTCCGTCTCAATCCTTATCTCTGCGGTTATCTCCCAAATCAAACACGATGGATACGACCCGTACTTGGTCCTGGAAGCCACCATCGGTGTCAGCAAGACGGCCGAACAGATACCAGACAAAGCGTCGGCTGTCTCCACCTTCTCCATCGGGACTTCTGATCCGCACGCTGGATAGGAGAAATCGTCAAAGTCAGGACCTCAAAGCCCGACGGGACACCGCACCCCAATGCGGGTAAAATAGGAAACGTACGGAAATTACTGCCACTTGGCGGCCAGATGCGTGCCATAGTTGAGGTTGAAAGCGACTTCATTCTCGTAGCTGTGGAGTCTCTTGAGGTTTTGCAGCCACCATCCACCCGCTCGTTGTCCGGTTAGGGGCTTCGTTGAAAGGATATTTGCTGAAACCAAACAGACCCCGGCTCCAGGCGAAATCCCCGCTAGCGCCAGTCCTCACCCACCGGACTAGGCTTTAAATCGACCTTCTGATCGGAACCCTCTTCCACCTTTACCGAAACACCGTTTGCTTCCTGTGCCTTCAAAAAGTTGGGATCGTGCCACACCGTGTCCTCAACATCCTGCCAGGAATAGAGCTGGTAGCCACCGGGAGGAATACCGCGAATGGTGAAGTGCCCATGCTGATCCGTTTCTCCAAACAGAAATCGATCCGGGAGATTTCGATATTTTTCTTCGGGCACGGCCACTACCTCCGCGTTGGCCACCGGATGCTCGTCGTCTACATCTTTTTCTTTTTCCACCACCGATCCCTCAATCACCCCACCCCTGGTGCTCAACTGTAAGTAGACCTGGACTGGCCCGGTCGCGGTGAATCCGGTCAAAACATCCTGGCCGCCGAGTGTCACCGATTTCAGAAAGAAGGGTTTGCTCTCACCGCCGAACATCTGCACAATGTAGGTGCCGGGGTCCACGTTTTTCCAGGCGAAATTCCCGCTCCGATCCACAATCGCATTCATGCCTGAGAGATCTCTGGATAAATACAATCCCGCGTCTTCCGACATTTCGGCCTCACGCAGAATAGGGGAATAATGCGTAACATCTCCAGACCCCACAATGCTCAGATTACCGGCGATGGTGAAGGAGTGCTGAGGAACAAGTTTCACACCTTCGACGTCGCCGGCGACGACGCTGATGTCCTGGTGCGCCGTTGACGGTTGCGATTCCGTGCCAGCGGAAGCCCTCAAGGTATACGACCCTGGCCCCACGCCCCGTACCTCGAACTGTCCGTCCGCACCTATTTCCGTTGCGTTGGCCCGGTAAGCGTCCCCAGCCTTCGAAAACAATTCCACCGAAGGCTTCTGCCCGGGCGCGAGGCCAGTGACAAGTCCGCGAACTCGGTATGTTCTAGCCGGCGTCAGCGTGAAGTTAACCGGCAGTTCGTCGGCCGCCTTCACAACTACGGCTGTGGCTTGCATCGAATCGAAGGTGCCGGGGTAATAGGTTGTAAGGTAGCGAGTGTCCGCCTGGGTGTCGTCGGTATTGGCGCTCACATCGCTGCCGCTCGCATCCACGACCTGATCCTTCTTTCGCGGTTGCTCATAATCGCGGAAGTCAGGCTGGGGAATGGCGACAATCCAGTATTGTCCAGGAAACAAACCAAAAAGACGATACTCGCCCAAATCATTGGTGGTGCCGGAGGCTGCATTCTCGCGCCCTCCTCTACCTGGCCTTTTCTTTTGCGCCATCACGCTCACACCCGAAAGTGGATCGCCGTCTTCATCCGTGATGCGACCACTGATAACGGCGGTGGCCAGCATGTGGAACAGCAGGTCATCCACCGACTGCCCGGCTTGCACCGTAAAAATGTTGGTATCGGCCTGAACGCCGCGCTCGTTTACCCCGACAAACCCGGTGCGTTCGAGAAAAAGCCGGTAGCGCCCCGGTTGCATGTTCTCAACGTGGAAACGGCCGTCCGTATCGGTTGAGGCCGTATAATTCCCGCCCTCCTTCTGGTTTTCCGCGATGATCTGTATGAGGACTTTTTTAAGCGGCTCGCTCCCCGGTTCCTTTATCACAGTTCCAGTAATCGACGAGGGCTTGATGGCAGGCAGAGACGATTGCGCAAATAAAAAGCCGCCGAGTAATAAAAAAATCACGTAGCGACAGCCGCCCCCGGCTGTCCAGCGAGGCGAAGCCCCGCCACGGCATTGGCGCATAAAGAGACCGACGAACACCGAGTCAAGTTGCGTGCGCTTAGACATTGGAGAGAGGAGCGCATCCTTCCCTGCGTGAGCTTCGCTCAGTTCAGAAAGTATTGCCGGTACAGCGTGTCCCGCTGCACTGGACGGAAGCCCGCATCTCGTATGATGCGCCGCAACTCTTCTTCAGTCGTGCAGTTGGTGACGCCCGCCGCCCTCACAACATTCTCCTCAATCATGACTGAGCCCACGTCGTTGCCCCCGAACCGCAGGCCCATTTGGCAGACCTTCAATCCTTGCGTCACCCAACTGGATTGCACATTCACAAAATTCGAAAGATAAACCCGTGAGATCGCCAGCACCTTCAAATATTCCACTGCGGTGGCTTCATCCCAGCGACGCCCACCGAGCGCCGTGTGCTGGGGCTGAAAACTCCAAGGGATGAAAGAGGTAAATCCACCTGTTTCCTGCTGCAAATCGTAGAGCGCCTGGAAATGATTAATGCGATGCTCGATCGACTCGCCGACTCCGAACATCATTGTCGCGGTGGTGCGCATGCCGAGTTTGTGGGCGGTACGATGCACCTCCAGCCAATCGGCAGTCAAACATTTCAGCCGTGCAATCTTAAAGCGAACTTCGTCATCAAGAATTTCCGCTCCGCCGCCGGGAATCGAATCCAGCCCCGCGTCGCGCAGTCGCGCAATCGTGTCATGCAAGCTCAGATTACTGTACTCGGCGATCGCCAGAATCTCTGATGCAGAGTAGCAATGGAGATGAATCTTCGGAAAGCGCTGCTTGATGCCGCTCAGCATGCGCTCATGCCAGTCGATCTTCAGATCGGGATGCAACCCTCCTTGCATCAGCACACCAGTGCCCCCGAGTTCAACGGTCTCCCGAATCTTATCGTAGATGGTTTCGAGATCGAGAATGTACCCTTCCTTCGCTGCCGGTCCCTTCAAAGGACGGTAGAAGGCGCAGAAGGTACAGTATTCCGTGCAGAAATTGGTGTAATTAATGTTGCGATCGATGATGTAAGTAACCGTACCCTCAGGATGCTTCTGGCGACGGACCGCGTCCGCCTCCATGCCGATGCCCACCAGATCATCGGAGCGAAACATTTCCAGCGCTTGTTGCTTGGTTAGCGACATCCTCTGAAATTCCTCAGTGATCTATTTTAGCCGATGGATGGCAGGGATTCATTTAAGCCCCAAGGTTATTAGGCGGTTCTCCGCCGAACCTGCGGTTTTGCGCGCGGTACTTTTGGACTCTCCGCTTTTTGTCGACGCTTGTATTCGAATAGCCCGTAGAGCGCGCCCAGCACCGAAAATGCGACCAGGATTCCCAGGACCGGCCAGTAATAAAGGTCGAAGAACTTTACGATGGTGCGTCCGTAATGAAACCCTAAATAAGCCAGTATCGTGTAACGAATTCCACGGCCCACCGCCAGCGCCGTCAGAAACTTTCTTGTCGGATACTGCATTGCGCCGGCCGCCAGCAGCATGGGCACGATCGGAAAAGGCGGCGGAAGAATCGCCGGAATCGCAACCGAAGCGAATCCCCAGCGTTCGAAGATCGCGTAAACCCTTTTCACTTTCTTCTGGGAGAATCTTTTCTCCAGCGTTTCTTTGCCGCCCTTGCGCGCCATGCGATAGGTGATATAGCCGCCGAACACCGCGCCCGCGGTCGCCATGAACGCGTAGTAGAACCACGGCTCGCGATGATGAGCCGCCAATAGGATGGTGATGACGTCGACGCTACCCGGGAGTGGGATGATCGAATTGTCGGCCAATCCCAACAGAATCAGCCCTGGCCCCCCGAGATGGATCAACCAGCGGACAGCGCTTTTTTTTGACACCAGCAGGATGATCGCGGCCAAGGGCATCATTATTATTGGAGCACAAATTATCGCAGTTAGATGCAATGTTCCAGGAACGCTTTACAAACAGCTCGGTGCAACCATTTGCAGAGAAGTTACATTCAGCCAGCCCAGTCCTCCGCCGTTGTCGATTAGGACACCCTTGGCTTCCACCTTCGATCCTTTTTGGCCGGCAGGATTGAATGCGCCAGCTCCTACCAGATCATATCGCCGGTTCCCTAAAGGTCGTTGCCCTGCTTCTTTTAAGGATACCGCCGATGTGCCTTGAGTCTTGGAGGTAACCGCCTCCGTTCCTTTATTAATCCTCCACGCGCCGGAAGAACTTGCTTCCAAACATCCGACGACTTCAGCGATGTTTAGGGCGTTCGCAGCTTTGTGCAATGTCGATGATGTCGATGAACTGTACTCGCTCAGATCCTGGTCGTCGATGGTGTACTGAATAAAGGGCGTAAACATTTCATCCCAGCTTTGATTTTCCTCACGAAAATGGACTTCCTTTTCGGACCCGGGAAACCGCGCGGCATCAGATGCATCAGCGCCATGGTGGTGGAGGAGATGCTTGTTCTTCGCGGAGTTGTCGTAGTGGGCTGTCACTATGAGTTTGCTGCCTGCGGGCAGTTTGAGCGGCGTTTCAAGTTCGTAAGCCATCTGCCAGTGAAAATCATATTTGGGCACGGTCAGCAGAGTCAGTTCGCGTCCGTCGGGATAGACCACCGCATACTTGAAGTCTTTGCCGCGCAAATGCGCGTGCGGCTGCAGTTGGTAAATCGTTACAGGTTCGGTGAAGGCGGTGATCCCGATTACTTCGAAGTTTTCCGCGCCCGGTGGAATGGGCGGAATCGCTACCGTCGTCCCCTCGGCTTTTTCTCCCGGAGAATCGATAAGTAGCTGCTTGCCGTCGGCGATGATCGTTTCTCCCGACGCAGGAACGCGAAACAATTGATGCTTCGGAGGATCGGGCCGGAACCAGAATCCAACTTTGGTCTCGTCCTTTTCCGGTTGTCCGATCGCCTGATAGTGAATATTGAAGTTGAGGTATAAGTTCTTGCCACCGCGCAGCAGTTTTGCGCTGTCGTCGCCGTAGCTCTCGAACGTTGTCCCTGGCGTATACACACCGAGCATGTCGTGGACATCGGAATTCCCTGGACCGGCAACCGCAAAGTGGGTCGAGTTCACGCCGTTTGCAAAACCGAGCCTTCTCGCGACCTGCCGCAGTTTGTCGATATTCTCAGCAGTAACGCCATCGGCCAGCGCCACCTCGGTAATCGCCATATGATGCACGACGGCGGCATTTCCCGGAAGCACTTGCATCGCCGTGACCCACTTGTCATCAGTGAACGGTAGTTTGGCCAAATGCCGAAGATAGGGAATTTCGCCCGTCGCCGGGATGTCGAACTCGGGCATGGAAATGACTACGTCCGGCGAAGTTCCGTTCGGATTCAGCCAGCCTTCGGGAAGCTTTGGCAGCGGCGGCAGGTCGGCATCGCTTCCTTTCGGCGCTCCGGCGTCCACCCACGAGACAATGGTGTCGATTTCCTGCTGGGTCAACCGCGGGTCGTTGCGAAACTTTACGCTGTGATCGGGATCGGCTGGCCACGGCGGCATCTTGCGCTCGGATACCTCTTGCTTGATCGACTCGGCCCATGGACGACTGCTGTCGTAAGACAGCAGCGAAACAGCCGACCCGATCTGTCCCGGGCGATGACAACTCGCGCAATGTTCGAACAGGATTGGCGCTACTTCGCGAGTGAACGTCGGCACGGTGTGGCTCGACGTAGGAGTTTCGGCGCAGCTCCCAATCGGAAAAGCGGTCGCTACAAAGGCGGCCGCGACAACAACGGCGATCAATGGTAAACACCTGATTTTGAGTTTGCTTCCCAACAGCGCGGCTTCAGGCCGCATCGCTGAGCGCCACCATTTCAACCCGGTTTCAGCCGCGGCGGGAGTGTTATCTGCGGGAAAAAAGCCTTTTTCCGCAACCGCTGAAGCCGTATTTTTACCAAAGCCGCTGTGCCTGGAGGTTTCCCGCAAGTTCTGAAATCGTGCCCTTTCAAAACAAATTTAAAACTGACCACGAAACATTCCAATTCTGGCTCACAATTCTCGATTTGTACACAAACCGTCGTGCCATCTCGCGCGGATGTGCCCAGAAAAGTTTCCGCTCTTATAATAGGCGGGCATGGCCAGCTCTCCTTTACTCGACGCTTCGGATCGGACGGCCAAGCCATCGGATGGTGCGGCCTCTTATCTCCGCGTGCATGCCGTCAACATCTTTGTTCGCGATCAGGATCAGAGCCTGCGTTTCTACCTCGACCAGCTTGGGTTCAGCCTGGCCTTCGATGTGCGCCTGCAGACGGGGCAACGCTGGGTCGGAGTTTCGCCTCCCCATGGAACGGCCGTGCTTACACTGATCGCTCCGCATCCGGAATCCGAACAATTCAAACTCATTGGCCGACCGACTGGCGTGACTTTTGTCGCCGAAGATGTTGTGGCCACTTACACCGAGTGGAGACGTCGTGGAGTGCACTTCGGCCAGGTTCCGCGTCTCAGGCGCGTCAAGCCGAATCAACCGGCCGATGCCGAGGCAAACGCCCCATCGCTGATAATAGGCAAACAGAAGCCGATTTGGGGTGGGGTATTCACTCGCTTCGAAGACATCGACAAAAATTCTTTTGCCCTGGTCAGCTTCGATGAGATGACGCAAGGGGTCGAGGCGCAGCGCCGTGCTGAAGCAGATCGGGCGGAATCCGAGCGCCGCGCCAGTCACGAACTTGCGATTGCGAAAGAAGTGCAGGCGAGATTGTTTCCGCAGAACTTTCCTCCATTACGCACTTTGGATTACTCCGGCGTCTGCATTCAGGCCCGTCAGGTCGGCGGAGATTATTACGACTTCCTGCATCTGGGCGAAGATCGAATCGGACTTGTCTTGGGAGATATCGCAGGCAAGGGCATCGCCGGGGCGCTCTTAATGGCAAATTTACAGGCGAACCTGCGCAGTCAATGCACCGTCGCCTGGCGGGAGCCCGACGAACTGTTGCACTCGGTCAATCAATTATTCTTTGAAAACACCGCCGACGATGCCTACGCAACCCTGTTCTTCGCCGAATACGATGATCAGGCGAGACACCTGCGCTATGTCAATTGCGGACATCTCCCAGCCCTCGTACTGCGCGGCGACGACGCAGTGGAGCGGCTGCATTCCACCTGCACGGTAATTGGCCTCTTCAAAGAATGGCATTGCGCAATTGGCGAATGTTCGCTGCTGGCAGGCGACACCATCGCTTTCTACACCGACGGAATTACCGAAGCCTTCAACTCCTCGGGAGAAGAATTTGGTGAGCAGCGGCTAACCGAAACGCTGCGGCGGCACCGTAAATTGTCTTCGCAGGATCTGCTCGCAGCCATCGTTGACGAGGTGCAGCAGTTCAGCCCCGACGAGCAAAACGACGACATCACTCTGATCATCGGAAAATGCAAGGAATGCTAATGGACGGCAGTAGTGCCGCTTGAATCAGTTTTGAAAGGGCACGGCTTGAGCCGTGCCGCAAGCTTATTTGCATTGCGGCTTAAGCCGCTGAGGGACGGCATTTTCAACCGCACCACTACCAAAAGTACCTTTAAGAGCCGTTCCAAGAAATGTTAAGCGGTTCTCGCTCCCAACTTAATTACACAAAGCGTAGCGCCGGCGCCCTCGGAAGCGCGCCAATCTCCGCGCCCAGGCGGTAATAAAGGTCCAGGCCCTCCAGACTCGGAGGGTCCAGATAATAATGAATGTTTTGCGTCAGGTAGACGCGAACGCTCTCGATTGAAAGCTCCAGACGCGGCGCCCACTCCTGGACTATGGCTTCCAGATTGTTCGCCGCCAGCCCGTGATCGCGGGACTGTCTGAACCCATCAACGATTGCCGTTTTGTCTCTGCCCTCCAGTGACTGCTTGCGAATCGCCCAGAAAGCGAACACGAACGACTTTCCCGTGCGCGCCACCCATTCCTCAGCCAGATCCAGAGTGTAGTAACGGGTGCGATCAAGTTGCAACGCCGGATCTCCAATCAGCAACGCCGCATCGCAGGCGCTGAGCATCTCGTCAATGTAGGGGGCCATCGGTTTGTAATCGCGCGGACCACCCCACCATTTCCCGAACAGAATCTTCGCCAGCGCCACCGACGTCATCGAAGAAGTATCAAGTGCGACTGAGTGCACTTCTTCCGGCCATCGATCGAGCGGAATCTTACTGACCAGCAAAATTGAGCGCACAGCGCGGCGCGCTGCAATGGCGACGTCCGGAATAATCAATAAATCGCTAACGGTGGTATAGGCCGCTGCCGGAATAATGCCAATATCGGCGATTCCCGCGCGCAACGCAGCAGCGCAGGCCGAAGGGATGGTGTACGAAACCTCACTATTAAGGTTGGCGCTCGCATCTCCGTGCTCGAAATCCCACATGAGTGGAGCTGTATTCAGGTAGGAAATAGCCGAGATCTTTAACCGGCTCATCAATTTACGAATTCTACCAAAATCGATGTGAGCGCCGTCCTTGACAGGCGTTTGCTCTGGGGCTACGGTGCGCGTTATGTCGAATAGTAACGGATCGACCGCCGCAGTCGCCCTCGCCAACCCTGCCTCCGTCCAAGGAACTTACTGGCTTGCGCTGTCGCTGACTCAGGGACTTGGTCCCACGCGCATCAAGAAACTTATCGAGCACTATGGCGCCGCCGAGCGCGTCTTCCACGCCAGCTTAACCGAACTTGAAGCCACCGGAATGCGGGCCGTCTCCGCACAGTCGATCGCCACCGGAAAATCCATCGAACTGGCGCAACAGGAATGCGCCAAAGCGGCCGACGCTCGCGCTAGAATTATTTCGCTGTGCGATCCCGAGTACCCGCCTCGTCTCAAGGAAATTTACGATCCACCCATAGTTTTGTTTGTAAAAGGAGACCTCGAGGTCCTGGCGCAACCGGGCGTCGCGATGGTCGGCACCCGGCATCCTACGCCCTACGGAAGCGCCATGGCCGAACGGCTTTCCATTGACCTGGCCGTGCGCGGACTGGTCATCATCAGTGGACTGGCGCGGGGCATCGACACCGCATCGCATCGTGGCGCAATTGCCGGCAAAGGCAAGACCGTCGCTGTGCTCGGCACTGGAATCGACATCATGTATCCAAAAGAGAATACCCGGCTCACCGAGCAAATCATCGGTCTCGGTGGAGCCCTCATCACTGAATTTCCTGTAGGAACTCCGCCGACTCCACAAAATTTTCCGATCCGCAACCGGATCATCAGTGGCATGTCGGTAGGTGTGCTCGTCGTCGAAGCTGCGGAATACAGCGGCACGCGCATTACTTCCCGTTTAGCCCTCGAGCAAAATCGCGATGTCTATGCTGTTCCAGGCAACGTGACTAACAAGAATTCTTGGGGCCCGAACACCTTGATCAAGCAAGGAGCCAAGCTCGTGGCCACGTGGGAAGACGTGTGGGAAGAGCTCCCGACGGAGGTTCAAGTTGCCCTGAGCGCAAAGCAGTATGAATCCGCCGAACCCGAAACCGCATCTCTATTCCCGGACGAGGTCACCGCTCCCCACGAAAAAAAGATCCTGAAGTTGATCAAGCCCGACGAATCGACGCACATCGATCAACTGGTGGAATTGCTGGAGAACGAGATGTCGCCTTCAGAAATCTTCGCCGCCCTGTTCGAGCTGGAACTGAACGGCAAGATCCGACAGTTGCCAGGCAAGAATTTTGTAAAAAGCTTTTAAAGAGCCGCCCATCAGGTATCAGCCGTCAGTTAAATCGCCACGGAGAGCGCCGCTGCGAAGGAGAAGAAAATGTGGCCATCCCTGACCCAGAAAGCGAGTTGTTTGGCTGAGGGCTGATCTCTGATACCTGACAGCTAAAGCGAGGGTTTTACCCGGCGGCTGACGGCTGATGGCTGACAGCTACCCACAATTCGTGCTAGCTTCAAATCCATTACTGCGAAACTGAGGAACCATTGTCTAAAGGTCTTGTCATTGTCGAATCGCCTGGTAAGGCGAAAACTATCCAGAAATATTTAGGTAAGGGATTTACTGTGGATGCTTCGTACGGCCACGTGAAAGACCTGCCGAAAAGCAATCTCGGTGTAGATATCGAAAACGATTTCGAAACCGAGTACGTAGTCATTCCTGGAAAAGAAAAGGTCCTCGCCAAGCTGAAGAAGTTGGCGCTCTCCGCGGACCACATCTACCTTGCGCCCGACCCGGATCGCGAAGGCGAGGCGATCGCCGCTCATCTCGCCGACGAACTCGGGGAGCAGAACGGCAAGAAAAAGAAAGGCAAAAAAGGCGCTAAAGCCAAAAACGACGACACCGGAGACGGCGCCCGCATTCGGCGCGTTACGTTTAATGAAATCACGCAGCGCGCGGTGAAGGCGGCTTTCGAGCATCCTCGCGATATCGACCGCAATCTGGTGGACGCGCAACAGACTCGCCGTGTGCTCGACCGGATCGTCGGCTATCAGGTCTCTCCTTTATTGTGGGATAAAGTCCGCCGCGGTCTCTCCGCCGGACGTGTGCAGACCGTCGCCTTGCGCCTGATTGTCGATCGCGAACGCGAGATCAAAGCTTTCGAGAAAAAAGAATACTGGACGATCGACGCCAATCTCGCCGCTAACAAGCCTCCGGCATTCGACGCCCGTTTTCTGGGCAAGGGCGAAGAAAAAATCGAAGTCACAAATGGCGAGCAAGCAGAACAGATCCGCGCGCAGCTTGAAAAAGCCGATTGGGTAGTTCGCTCCGCGGAGAAAAAAGAGCGCCGCCGCAATGCCACTCCGCCCTTCACCACTAGCAAGCTGCAACAGGACTCCTCGCGCAAGCTGCGATTCAGCGTGAAGCGCACCATGATGATCGCGCAGCGCCTTTATGAAGGCGTCGAGATCGGTGAGGAGGGTCAGGTCGGCCTGATCACCTACATGCGAACCGATTCGACCCGGGTAGCGCCCGAGGCGATCACCGAAGTCCGCGAGTATGTTACGGGCGAATATGGCGCTAACTATCTGCCCGAGTCTCCCAATACGTATAAGGATAAGAAGGATGCACAGGGCGCCCACGAAGCCATTCGCCCGACTTCGGCGGTGCGTCATCCCGATCAGGTTAAGCAATATTTGCAGGAAGATGAATTCAAGGTTTACAAGCTGATCTGGCAGCGCTTCGTCGCTTCGCAGATGAATCCTGCGGTGTTCGACCAGACTTCGGTCGACATCGACGCAAAATCCGGCAGCGACGTGTTCTGGTTCCGCGTAACCGGATCGGTCATGAAGTTCGACGGCTTCCTCAAAGTCTATGAAGAGTCGAAAGATAATAAGGATGAGGAAGACGAAGAGCTGAAGCATAAGCTGCCGCCGCTCGAAGCCGGACAAAAGCTGACGCTCAAGTCGTTGCTGCCCGAACAGCATTTCACCGAGCCGCCGCCGCGCTTCAATGAAGCCTCGCTGGTGAAAGAACTGGAAGAGCGCGGTATTGGCCGTCCTTCCACCTACGCCACGATTCTCAGTACCATCCAGGAACGGATGTACGCGCAAAAAATCGGCGGCAAATTCGTGCCCACGGAAATCGGACTCGTCGTAACCGATCTGCTGGTCGAAAACTTTAAAGATATTTTCGACTTCCAATACACCGCGCGCCTCGAAGAAGAACTCGACGAGATTGAAGAAGGCAAGCAGACCAGTAACGAAGCGCTCAGCGAGTTCTATAAAAAATTCGCCAAGGATCTCAAATACGCTGAGAAGCACATGGAAAACATTAAGCGTATGGAGAAGCCGACGGACGAAAAGTGCGAACTCTGTGGCGCGCCGCTGGTGATCAAGTGGGGCAAGCACGGTTCTTTCTACGCGTGCAGTACCTACGACAAAGAAAATCCCGATACCTGCAAGTTCACGAAGGAAAATCCGATCAATCTGCCCGACCTCGATTCCGCCGATACCCAGGAGACGGCACAGGAGGAATATTGCGAAAACTGCGGCCGCGTCATGGTTCTGAAGCGTGGACGCTTTGGCCAGTTCATGGCCTGCACCGGATATCCCGAATGCAAGACCACCCGTCGTCTCGATCAAGGTAAGAAAGTGCCCGACATACCGCTCGATGAAACTTGCCCGCTTTGCAAACGCAATTTGATCCTGCGACACGGGCGCTACGGTGAGTTCACTTCCTGCAGCGGATACCCCGAGTGCAAATATGTGAAGCAGAACTTCATCGGAGTGAAATGCCCGGAATGCAAGGACGGAGAACTAGTTGAAAAACGAGCTCGTAAGGGGAACACTTTCTACGGCTGCGGAAATTATCCCAAGTGCAAATTTACTTCCGCCGCCAAACCCGTTCCCGAGAAGTGTCCTGATTGCGGACACGAATACCTCGTGGAGCGCATTCGCAAGGACGGAACCGTAGTCGCGTGTCCCAACAAAGAATGCGAGTATGAACGTGAAGTTGCAACCCCGGTAGAGGCTGCGAAGCCCTGATAGAATAGGCGCTTCGGGTCAAAGCTTAAAGACACACATTAAGGCAGACTTGAGCGAGGCGAAAAACATGGCAAAGAAACCCACCATCCAAGACGCGCACTTGATTTTGAAACTTTACGATCTCCGGCGCGAAGCGGAAATGCGCAAGGCGAGACACTGGTTTACCACGGAATTCTGGCCGCAGAGCGCCGACGATCTGATCAGGATTGCGTCGACATTTGGAAGTCAGGAAAACAATTGGATCCGTCAGGTAGCTGGCTACTGGGATATGGCGGCTACGTTTGTACTGCAAGGCGTGCTCAACGAAGAACTGTTTCTGCAGCCCGGTTGCAGCGGCGAAATGTTTTTTATTTTCGCTAAAGTCCAACCGTATCTGAAAGAATTCCGCGAAAAGACCAACAATCCAAACGCCTTTTCACACATAGAAGAAGTAGCCACGCGAACCAAGACCGCTCGCAAAAATCTCGAACGCACCTCGAAGAACATCCAGAATCGTCTCAAAGCGCTGGCCAAAACGCCGAAGCGGGCCTGAGTCCCGCGCTGTTTTGAGACTCGTGTGGTGACCGGGCTATGCCCCGTCCGTCCACGTTCGACGTAGAGACGGCCGCCCTCGGCTGTTCGGAGCGAATCTACGCAGAGATGTGCCTTCTGTCCTTCTCCGTGTGGAGCGGGCACTCTTGCCCGCTGCCCTTGAAGTTAATTTGACTTTTGCGCGGACAAGACTCAGGGAATGAGATTCAGGGCATAGCACGGCTTCAAATCCGCTGGGCGAAATAATTCCTCCTGCACTTCGATGATCCAGCAGCATTTCTGCGTTACCCATCTGCTATCCTTAACAAGCTGTGCGGATGCTATGGTGGTTTCTTATCCTGGGAGTCAGTACTGCGGTGGTCGTTTCGGTTGCGCTGACGATATACATGCGGGTCCGGCGGCAAATGAAGCGGACGGCCGCCCGAAAAGCGCAACTTGACGGCCTCGACCACTCGTCGCCTGAGGCCTGATTCGCCGCTTCTTCCGCCGTCACCACTGAGGAAACGAGTGTCATGTCGAGAATGAATAATTCAATGAATAATTCGACAAATAATTCAAAGATGAATACCGAACTTTTCGACCAGCAAACCCGCTCTCAGGAATGGGCCAGGCAGGCAGCCATCGTAGTTGGTGCCAGCCTTTTTGTCGCTGTGTGTGCCCGCGTCAGCGTGCCGCTGCCCTTCACGCCGGTTCCGCTCACACTGCAAAATTTCGGCGTGCTGGCGGTCGGATTGACGCTCGGTTCGCGTCGCGGATTCGCGGCCCTGCTGCTCTATCTCGCCGAAGGCGCAGCCGGACTACCCGTATTCAGCATGGGCGGGGGAATCGCCCATTTATTCGGTCCGACCGGCGGATTCCTCCTGACCTACCCGCTGGTTGCGTTTGTCGCCGGTTGGCTCTACGAAAAAACTTCGCGCCATTTCGCAGCGGCCGCGTTGGCCTCATTCGTCGCGGAACTTGTGCTCTTCGCTGGCGGGCTCGCTTGGCTGGCCGTCTTTACCCATTCCATTTCGTTGGCGTTCAAATACGGCCTCTACTGGTTCGTTTTCGCGGAGGTCATCAAAATCATGATAGCGGCCGCGGTCGGCAGTCGGTGGCATAAGCCGAACCCGTCTTTATAGGTAATTCGTATAGGCAATTCGGTACAAGCAATTCT
>Ga0209006_10003520_pt1 | contig 14231 bp, 10 predicted proteins | sample JacPin_JW_Ref_O2_FD_188567 | JGI IMG/M metagenome (GOLD analysis project Ga0209006, IMG submission 188567) | Forest soil microbial communities from Algoma, Ontario, Canada - Jack Pine, Ontario site 1_JW_Ref_O2 (SPAdes) (version 2) | ecosystem: Environmental > Terrestrial > Soil > Boreal... | reverse complement strand
CAAACTCGCCGTAAACTTTCCCGTATTATTCAGCGCCGTCTCCAACCCCACCATCGTCTGCAATCCGGTACCAACGGTCTGTCCCCCCGTCAATCCCAGGTTGTAACTCACGCTGTCGCTCGCACCCGTCACCGTAATCGTCAGCACCTTCCCGCTGATGCTCAACGAAGCCGCCGTCCCCGCTCCCGTGTACTGAATGTCCAGCGCATCCGTATTCGTGTAGTACGTGTGGGAGATCGAGTGCGCCGTCACGTCGCGCCCCGCATCGATCCACGACTGAAATTCCGAAATCAGCGTCTGCGCCAGCGGATATCCGACCGTAATCGCCGCGCCCACCGGAACCCCCGCCGCGTCCGCCACCGGCAACACCGTTCCTGCGTAGTACGTATCCGCTCCCGCCGTCATCCCCTCGTCATCCACCGTCAGCGTCACCCGCGCCGGATACCTCTGCCACACCTGCACCGCCGCCGGCGTGTCCGCCGCAATATTCCCCGCTCCCGCCGTCGGACCCGTCCCGCTCGTAAACTCCACGTCAGTCGAACCAGCAACCGCCAGGCTCGACGCATAAAAATGACAGTACGAATACGTAACTGCACCCGTGTTATCGACCAATGCTCCGTCCCGATTGGCGTAAGCGTCGTCATTCACCATCGTGACCGCCGTCGCCGCTCCATCAAATCGGAATCCGTCGTAGTTCAAATGTGCGCTGAAGTTGTAGATCTTGATGTCTCCCGGCCCCGGTGCGCTCTCATCCACATACAGCCCCAGCGGCTGCGTGCCCTCGGGAATCATGGAGTCCGCTTCCATATTCGCGAACACCAGATGATCGCTCGTCCCTTGTACGTACACGCCGTAATCGTCGAACCAGTTCACCAGGATGTGCTGAAACCTCAACCACGATTGCGAATTGATATTGATCACCGGCACATTCGACAGCGCCATCGGCACAATCGGCTCGCCGCCATAAAAAATCTCGGGATTCCCCACCGAGTACACATACAAGTACCCGTTTGCCAGGTAGAAATCCCACTGCGCCGTCAGGTTCGACGACACCGCCGGAACCTTCTGCCCCCAGATCGAGCCGAACAAACAAAAATTGACGCTCGTAAATGTAGAAGGCAGCAGCGCCTTCCAAACATTCCCGGTCACGATCTGCCACGACGAAGGCGCAACCGCGGAATACCCGGTAAAATTCGGCGCCGCCCCGGTCCCATAGGCGTCAAACGTAATCGGATTTCCCGAAGTCCCCGAAGAAGGCGGCGTAAGACTGTCATTCCACACATCCCCGCGCTTGAACAAAATCGAATCCCCAGGATTGAACGTCTGCGCATTCACATGCGCCAGCGTCTGCCAGGGCGCGCCAACTGAAGTCCCCACGTTCGCGTCACTCCCCTGGCTGGAACTGACGTAATAAGTCGTCCCCCACCCCGCCGAGACAAAGACGAAAAGAAGTAAAGTGCACAAGAAGAATCGAAAGCTTGTCATCCTGAGCGAGGATTGTGCCCCGGTTTTATAGGGGCACAACCGCAGTCGAAGGACCTCACGCACGCTCGCGCCACCACCGGCTTGTCCAGGCATTCTCACCACAAACTCTCCTCGCCTTTCGTCCAATAAAAAAGCCACCAGCTCTCGCCGATGGCCTTACCTCACTAATTCCTTGCTTTACTCGGTACTAAGTACTCAGTACTCTCAATACTTCAACCCGGTATTTGGAGAAACCGCCGCACCCTCCGGCGTAACTCGCGACTCCGAACCATCCGGCGAAGGAATCAATCCGCCCGACTCTCCCAACTCCGTCACCACCACATTCCGATCCTCGAAATTCCCCACCTGCTGCGTCGAAGGCTCCATCGCCTCCGGATCAATTTTTCCACTCATCTCCATCTCCTCCTCAAATAAATTGTCACAACGGCTGCCCCAATCTGGGCCGCTCTCGCCCATGGCTTGTTACTAACCACTGAGCACTAGCAACTGACCACTGCCTTAGTACCTCAACCCCGCATTCGGTGAAACCACCACCGCCGGATCACCCGCTCTCCACCGTATCTCTGTGGTGAAACAAAACCTAGTTCTGCATCTGATAAGTCACCGTAGCCACCACATTCGCCGCGTTCGTCGAGCACCCCGCAGCCGCCGTCGTCACCTTTAACCGCAGCGCATGTCCCGGTGTAACGTTCGCGCTTCCGGTCACCTGCGTGTAGAAGCTCGTTCCGCTGCTCGTCGTAATCGAGAAACTCCCGACTTCTGCGCTCGCCGTGCCATCCCAGATCTGTACCACCGGATACGTCGTGCACCCCGCCGGCGCCGTCGACACAGCCAAATCAAATCCCGTGATCGTCAGCCCCGCCGGCAACGTCCAATTGCAATATTGCGCCGCCGAGGTTGTGCCTCCCACCGGACAACTCCAGGCGAATTGCGCCTCACTTCGTACATACGCGGTCGTAGCCACTTTCGTGCTGTTATCTCCAGCCGCCGGCGTCGTAGCCGCGCTCCCGCTCGGCAGCGTCAGCGAATGCGCAAACGAATATCCGCTCGATGTGTTCGTCGTCCCATCCGGTTCCGTCACCGTTCCCGTAAACGTCGGTGAGGCCATCGGCGCCGCTCCCGTCACCTGCGACACCGTATAATCCCCGCTCGTCGCCGTCACCGCGCCCGTCCGCCCAAACACCGAACTCACCGAACTCGGCCCGGCGCTCGACCCCGGCATATCGAAAAAGATCTGCGCCGTACTCCCGCTCGTAGGCGCCGCAATCACGCGCCCTAAAACCTGCGATCCACTCGGCAAAGTCGACCCCGCATCCCGGCACAGCGGGTAAGCTCCCCCATTCGCCGTCGGCGAAGGAATCACATAATCTCCCGCCACAATCGGCTGCGCATCGAAATTACAGAACGCCGATCCCGTCCTCACCAGCGTCACCGTCGTCGCGCTCACTCCTGGGATAATTGGAGCAATCACCACTCCGATCACTCCGGTCGTAGCCGCGCTCATCGGCTTCATCGCGCATCCCGCCGTCGTCAGCACCGCCAGCTCGTTGATCACCGTCCCATTCGTCGTGTCATTGCACAGTTCGTAGCTGTTGTTGGCGAATTTCCCCAGCTCAAATCCGCTATTGCTCGACGTGTTCCCAGCCACATAAACCGTCCCCGGACGCAATCCCACCCCATTTCCTCCCGGACTAAACGTCCCAATGTTGTACGTTTCATCCGTCCACGGCTTCAGGGCGCTGCTCGGGTCGATCACCCACTTCAATCCGCTGTTCAACCAGAATCCCAGCCCGTAAGCGCTTCCCGAGGGCGAACTCTCACTCCGCAACACCGCATAGCTATCCGTCGCATCGAATCCCAGCGACGCCCGCGTCCACGTCGACGAATTCGTATAACTTGAATACACATGCAGGTTCTGCGCCGCAGTCTCTCCCACCGTGAACTGCCCCACGTCGTTCGCATCTTCCTGCGTCAGATTGGAAAAGAACGAACTTGTCCCCGTCGTCGCGACTTTCTGCGGCGTCCCCGCATTCGCCGAGATATAAAAATTCCCGTCATTCGAAATTCCCAGTGACGACATCCCCGCGCTCGCCCCGCTCATCGCAATTCCCGGTATCGGAGAGCTCACCATCCACGGCCCCGCCACCAGCAGCTGTCCGTTCACCGTCACATTTCCGCTGAACGCTCCCGAGGCCGCCGCAATCCCTCCGCTCCCCGCGTACTGCAGCGTCGACCCGTTATCGGTCAGCGCGCTGTCGCCACTCACCGTCGTCCCGCTTCCCGGGTACACTGCCAGTTGAGCCGACACTCCATTACTCACCGTCCCCGATCCGCCTCCCGACCCGCTCCCGCAATCCGCGCCCGTCCCCGAAAGCACTCCCGTCGCGCTCACGTGCAGGCACTGTGCTCCCGTGCCCGTCACCGGCAGCGTCACCGATCCCGTCGTCACCGCCAGGCTCGCATTCAGCGTCATCGGAACATTCACCGTCTTTCCGCTGTTCGTCAACCGCTCCAGAAAATTCGTTCCATTCGGAATTGCATTGATATACGACGAAATCGAGCTTGCCGCCCGCACCGACAATCCGCCCGTCTGATCCAACCCCAGCGCCATGTCGCCCACATCGTTCGTCGGCCTCTGTCCCGCCGTCGCCATCGTCTTCGAGAAATTCGAATCCTGCAGCGTCACCAGATCGTTGGGCACATTGCCGATCGGCTTGCCGAAATTCAATCTTCCCTTGCTGCTCGCCGTCGGCCCATTATTCGCTTGATCCTGCTCCTGCAGTACGGTCGCGACCATCCCCGCTCCGCCGCTATTCGTCGACGACAGGCAACTCAGCCAAATCGGACTTCGCCGCCGTACGATTCCTCCCGGCAGGCACTGCTCCGCGATAATCGACACTCCCAGCGCTCCCTGGCTCGCCACCGCCGAAGGATCCCACCCAATCTGGTCCGCCACCACTACGCCGTTATTGATCACCAGATTGACCGGCCAGAACCAGAACATCGGATTAAACTGCTGCCCTTGCACCGTATACGCCGTCGGCGCCGCCTGCGAATCCGTGAACGAACACATTCCATTGGTCCCGCACGATGCCGAAATATTCGTCGCGATCGCATACGTCCCCGTCTGATAGGGCGGCGTCGCATTTGTTCCCGTCGTCACCAGCACATCCCAGGTCAGCGTTCCCACGCTCTGCGCGTTCGCCGCCTGGAATTCAATCGAAGGCCACATCAACGGAATCGCCGTACTTCCGCTCGACGGCTCCGCCCATCCTATAAATAAGACCGGACCATATCCCTGCGTCGAACTTCGCGGCACCACAAAATAAGACCGCTCCGCCGCCGATCCCCCGCCGGTCGCAAATCCCGGCTCATATCCATTGATCGGAAACGCTCCCAGGATCCTCGTGCCCGTTCCACCCTGCACCAGATAGCCTGCCTGCGCCGCATAGCCATACAACGGATTCGGCGTCCCGCCGGTCGACTCCTGGTAAATATTTTCGAACGTCGCCGGTTGCAACCCTCCGAAATATCGAATTCCGTACGCCGGAAATGCCTGGCATACCGTATCCGTCATCACGAATCCGTTCCCGCCGCCGGTCGCGCAGTTCACATTCGTCAATTCCGTGTCGTGGATGTACATGATTCCGGCATTCCCCTGATCCGTCCTCTGATAGAAGAACGCTCCCATCGGCCAGTTCGCCGAAACCTTCAGCACAGTCGTCGACCGGTTCGTCGCCCGCGCAATATTGAACTGCTGATCGTTGTCGTTCACGATGCCATAGGTGAAATATCCCTGACCCGCCGGCGAGCTTTGATAAATGTTCAGGTCCTGCATCAGCACGTGATCGGAGTTGTCCTCCACGAACGCATTCAGAATGTTGCAAAATCCGAATGTGTTCCCCGCGGCAAACGTCATGTTCCGAAAGTTCACCGTAAACGTCGTCGAAGTCGGCACGCTCACCACCGGCGAAGTCCAATGCTGGTCCGAATTCTGCGAGTGATACTCGCAATCCACCGTATCTCCCACCACAAACGGATGCACGCTCGCCGTCGTCAGCGTATAGGTTCCGTTGTTCGCCGAAACTCCCGCCACCTGCACCCCGTCCACGTTCTCCGTTGAACTGCCCGAGAGGTTATAGATCTTGTGATAATTCACATACGCCGGCGCCTGCGTCGTCCCGATATAAATGCACCGGTCGCGCGTGGAACACAAGATCGTCGCGCCCCCGCCATCCAGAATTCCTCCGCGTCCCCGCAGATACACCGTCGAATACACGTTGTACTGCGTATCGGCCATCAACTTCACATTCGAAGTCTGCACGATATAGCCCTGGTCGCTCGTCCACGCGTCGTTCCACGCTTCCTGAATTCCCGAACTCGCCGAGCCCACCGTGTAACCCGCCGCATGCACATTCGCCGTCGTCACCGTGATCGTTCCACTGGTCGCCCCCGGCGTGCACGTCCCGCCCGTCACCGGCGCCGCTTCCGGCGTTCCCGTTCCGGCGATATAAACTTTGTACGAGTAATAATTTGCGCTCGACGCCGTGTCGATTCCCAGCGGGCACGGCGCGAGATGAATCGTCACATTTCCCGCCGTCGACAAATTGTCCGCCGGCGTCTGCGCCCAGTTCCAGCTTCCCGTCACATACCGGATGTTGGCAAAGTTGTTCGCCGAAAATGCTGTCCCTTCCGGCTGCGCAATCGCCTGGTTCGCACTCGGATTCGTTGAAATATTTCCCGACCCGCTCCCTCCGCCACACGAACCCCACACCGCCGAAGCCCCATTCCCCTGCAGGCAACTTCCCGCACTCGAGAGCCCGCTCCCCAGTTCGCCCGATGGCACCAGCCCCGAAATCAGATCTGCCTTCGCGGCTAGCCCGGTATCCACATACTGTTTCGTCGAAGCCTGCATCGGTGCCGAGGGATTCGCCGGCAACGTCAGCGCTCCCGTCATCGTTCCGCCCGCAATCGGCAGAAAACTTCCCGCGCCCACATTCGACACCGATGTATCCACGTACGATTTATTCGCCACATCGCCGGCATTCACCGGAGCCGGAACATTCGGCGCAGCCGCAAAACTCTTCACTCCCGTGATCGTCTCCGCGTTCGCCAGATGCACCACCGCGCTGTCGTTCGCCTTCGTCGCCAGTTGCGAATTCACATACTGCAGCGAAACCGGCTGCGCCGCCGCTCCCGATCCCGGCGTCGTAATCACCGCCGCCAGATTCACCGGCGAACTTGAAACCGGAACCAGCCAGTACTGCGTCCGCACCTCGCCCGGCTGCAGTTGATACACCACCGTGTAATACACGCCCGCCGGAGTCGCGCCCGCATTCGGCGTCAGCGCAACATTCAGCGCGCCCGCCGTGCCCAGTGTCACATTCGTCGACCCCGGCCCCACCGCCGTCCCGCTCGCCGTCACAAACGCCGGCCAAGAAATAATCAGCGTCCCCGCCGCCGGCGTCCCGCTCGCGCTGTAAACCGTGTCCGCAATGCTCGTCGTCGATCCGCCCTGTCCGAGTGCCACGGCCGCAACTCCCAGCACCATCGCCGCGATCCAACAAGAAAGCCGCCCCCAGGGGCGGCAGCCAGCGTCTAACATTTTCTCCTCCACATCATCGATGCTCATTTAAGGACAGCGCGAAGATATTCTCGGGTGCCCCACTTCTCCCTGATTTTGGGAGAAGTGGGGATTTTGATTTCTCAGCGCCGTATCCCCAAAAATTCTTCCACACTCTTCACATACACCTCGGGAAAATCCGCCACCGGCCTGCGCGCCTCAATCAAGTCCATCGCATCTTCCAGATCCCATCCCATCGACCCCAGCAGCGCCAGCGCCATCATCGGCGCGCGATGGACTCCCGCCGCGCAGTGAATAAACACCTTCGCGTCGTTCTCCTGCAACGCGCTCTCCGCAAAACCCACTCCGCGCCGGAACAGATCCGCAGGCTTCATCTCAAAATCATCGTCTGTCGGATTCCACAACACCGCAACTCCGGTTCCAACGGCCAGCGGCGTATCGTCAAACTCCAGCTGCATGTCGATGATGTGCGTCACTCCCGCCCGCGCCACCGCCGCCATGTTCACCGCATTCCAAATTCCGCCTCCGACCCCAATCCGGTCGGTCAACCAGGTAATGTCCATGCCTCTTCCGTGTGAAGTGTGTTCGCTCCGCCTAATTCTACGGTATCGCCTTGCACCTTCCCTCACCTCCAAGCTTTGTCATTCCGACCAAGCCGGAGCGAAGGCAACGGCGACCGAGGAACCTGCTTTTCGGGTGCCCCACTTCTCCCTGATTTTGGGAGAAGTGGGGATTTCCCTAACCCTTCTCGGACTCGTCCGCCGGTTTCAACTCCGTCTCCGACTCCTCATCTTCCTCAACCTTCACCGGAGCTCCGATCTCCACCGGCTCTTCATCTTCCCCCTCGCGATGCACGGGCTCAATCGGAATATTCAAACGGTGCAGCAGCGTCTCGGCCAGCGAATCCTCTCGCGGCGATCCCTCTGCCGTCTCCGTCGTCTTCGGAAATACTCCCGCCATCTCGAACAAATATTTCACCGTCGCCAGTTGTCCCGACTTCCCCTGCCGGATCGCGGCATCCGTCATCTCCGCCGCACTCTCACGCACCATCGACGACACTTCCTGGTGGACCTCTCCCGGAAGCGTCTCTTTTGCTTTCTTCGCCCTGACAGTTCTCTTCGAACCCTTTTTTGCCGCCGTCTTTTTCGCCGCCGTCTTCCCCGCTTTGTTTGCTTTTTTCTTGGTCATTTGCCCCAGACTCATCCCAAATACAAAAGGCGCGCTTTGTGGGCGCGCCTTCGGGAGTTTTGTTTTTTTCTTACTCTCTATATTCAGAATATCAAATCGCACAGGGTGAACCGGAAAAGTTTTAAAAATTATTTTTCCTGAGTTCACAATCACTTACGGGTTTTTCGTCCTTCAGACCCCCTTGACAAGAATTTTGCCGCGTCCCATCCAGCCGCTCCAGCAACCCCACGTCGAGCAAAATCTCGCTCAATGTGTCGAGAACCATCGGAACGTAAGTCCGCACGGTTCTTTCCGTGCATTGCAGCAGCCGTCCCGTCGCCGCCTGGTCATGCTCTTCCAAAATGTGCCGCGCAATCAGCTGCCGCGAGAACTCGTCCAGCTTCGCCAGGCATATCTCCATGTCATGCACAAAAATCACCCGGTCCTCGAACGAGCCCACCCCGTACGAAGTCACCTGCGTGCGGAAAAATTCTTTCCCCAGCAGAGACGGTAGCCTTCCCGTTTCAATCGAGTACCGCATATACCGCCGCAGCATCCCCACTGTCCTTCCCCGGTAGATTCTTCGCTCGCGTTCATCGCCCTGATCCAGCGTCTCCGTTTCCAGCGCCTGCTGCATCAACTCCTGCGCCGGTGACGTTTCCTCTTCTGCGCTTGGCTTGAGTGCCGATGCTTCGGGCGCCCCACTTCCCCCTTGTTTTGGGAGAAGTGGGGATTTTGCCTGGATGGGTGCCGGAAAGCTGTGCGCAGGCAAATTCGCAATCGCAGCCTGCCGCTCCGGAAAGTTCAACTCCCCCAAATCCTGAACGGACATATTCTTTCCTGCGAACTCCGGAGAACTCTCGCCAGTCTTCGAGCTCCCCCCATCACCCGCCGCCGCCAGCCACGTCACCATATCGTCCATCGTCACCATCTCGCTCACGCCCTCCCTCTTCATGCCACACCTCCAGCCGCGCGCCCAAACCGCGATGCCCGAATATCCAGTGAACCATTCCCTTTTTTTCGCTTCTCGTCCTCTTCATCCGCATAACGTTCCAACAGGACCCTCTGCCCCAACGGCAACTCAATGCGCTGCGGTTTCTTTTTGGGAACCGGCAGCTCATCCACAATTCTCTGGCAGCTCTGGCAATACACCTCCGTCGTGCCCGTTTGCCGCACCCAGAGCCCTCCGCAGCGCTCGCAATATTTCAGCTCCATGCGCACTTCTTCCTTCGTGCTGTTCTCGCTGTCGCTTTTTTCCTGTTTCCGTTTCATCTTCTCCTCCCAGTCTGGTGAAAGGAACCGTTTGGGTCTTGCCGCATAGAACGAAAGAAGCCCTCCGGCCTCGTCAGACGAAAGCCCTGCGCCGATCTCCGCCTGGGGGGAGGAGAGCCGACGCAGGGCTCGTTTCTCTTTACGATGGCCTGCCTGGGCTATTTAGTTTTATGGAGCACTTAGGATCTGGCTGGCTCGCCCAGCACTGAATTGCCTTCTAAATGATTTTGTCTGACTCCTCCGCTTCTACAATTTGGACGCGACCTCGTCGTCTACGACCGCACGATCCGCCTGCCGGCGGAAATATCCCTCTTCGTAGCCCGATTTCAATACGCGTCCGTTTTGGACCACTACGCTCACCCGTCCTGTGAAGCGAAGCGAGAGCAACAGCCGCTCCATGGAAGCCGATAGCACTTCTGCAGCCTGCACTTTCCGGCGGAATTCGCCGAACGTCTTTTCTTCATTCGAGTTGTCTGCTGGCTGATTCATCGGCGCGCACTCCAGTGGAGCAGGGTTTGCCATACTTTGGGCCGATCCTATCGTTGTGGAAAATCTCAGTCAAGGTTGCGGTGAACATCTACCCCTGTGAATATCCTGTGCAAAGCTAGCCGCTGTCGCGGATGGCGTCCGCGCGGACCTGGAAGGGCCAAAAGGCGGCCTATCGGGCAAGGATATGAAAGTCAGAATTGAGGAGTTCGGCAGGAAAAGACGAAAAATAAAGATCAAGAAAAGTAAAGATCGAAGAAGGAAAGATCGAAAAAAGATCGGGTAGTGTCCTATTGTCGCAAGCGAAAGCCTCGGTTCTTAGCCGGGGCTTTTTTCGTTTCCAATTTGCTACACTTTGGAAGGGCTATGTACGCTACCGGACATACGCCCCAATCTACTCCGCTCTGGTTGTGCCTCATGTCCGATGATCAGAACAAGCCTTCCCGCCCGTGGAAGGACATCGCACGCGAACTCGCCCAAGCCACGAACCGCATGCGTGCCCTAGAACTTGCCAAGGAACTGGACCGCGCTCTTTTGGAGCAGGTTCCGCAAGTCAGGAAACAATAAAGGGCTAACTGGCAATCATCGTCTGGCACTTGTGACGGTCGAACTGCTCTTCCAGGCTGGCGTGCGCGTCCTTCGTTTTGCTCAGGTGAGTCATGGGAACTTTAAATTCCCGATTGCAGGAATCACACACCGCCGCTGCAGGAGTGCTGCTGAGCCATTTCGTGACCCGAAGTTTCGCCTGTCCCATCCGGAGATAATAGCCCTACGGGCTTTTAGGGTTCTGTACCATTCTGCACATATGTCTGCGTCAAAGCGTTTTCTCCCGCAGCGCTCTGTCAGGACACTCCCAAAGATCGAAAAATAAAGATCGAAGAAGTAATTAGCGCCCCGCCGCCGTCGATGATGCTGTCGCACCAGCCGACGCAGCGCTCGCGATCGCGTCGTAGTGGTAAATCACCTCTTGTGCGTAAACCACTTCCGTGCCCCACCAGCCGAGCACAGCCGCGACGACCAGCACCGCCGACAGACCGGTTAACGCAGCCCAGCGTCCCGCCGGCAGGCGCGGTTCGTTGGGCCCATCGCCGTTAATCCGGCGCCACAGCAGAAGTGCGCCGGTTGCGCCGATAAGAAGCAAAACGAATTCCATGTACGGCGGCTGCGTAAGGTAGCGCGCGTGAAAATGATGCTTGAGCGCGAGCAGCGCCACCAGCACGAATCCCGCCGGGGTCAGCGTGATCGACCATCCCAGCTTCGACCTGGAATTCCCGCGTCGCGCGCGCACGCCCCAGACAAACAGGCAAAGCGAGCAGGCGACGATCGCGTTGAAGGCTGCGCCGCGCAGCACCATGATCTGGTCATGGAGCTGGCGCACGCGTTGCGTCTCATCTTCGCCCTTGAGCAGCACCGCGGCTTCTTCCAGGCCGAAAATATCTGCGCCGGTTCCATTCAGGTTGGCGTCGGCCTGCCAATGCAAGCCTGAGGGCGCCAGCCAGCTCAATGTCTGCCGGCACAGGGCATCTTCAGCAAGAAACTCTTTGCAGCTTCCATTCGCAGCAGCGCTATTCACCGGCGCCGCGCCACACTCTCGTCCACAGTAATCTGTCTTCTGGCAGCGAAAGGTATGAATCTTTTCCGCCAGCGCAGGATGTCCCGTACCCGCCTGCAGCAAGGCATTGTCCTCGCGTTCGCAGTAGACCTTGGTCACGATGCGGTCTTCGGTAATGGCCATGCGCATCCAGCGATGCACGATCGGGACTTCCACATAAAGATCGTCGTCGTTGAAAACATCCTGCGCGACGCGCGACACCGCCGCGCCCAGCGTGTAGGCCGCGGCAAACAACAATACGCCGGCAACCGCCGAAGCCTGTTGCCGCTTGATCCAGCGCAGATACACCGCAAGCCGGCTCTCGCCTTCGAGAAAGAACAGATGCACCACCAGCCCAAACCACGGCAGAGCCAGCGCTCCCACAATGATGGTGTCGAAAGCAATGGTGATCGCGCCCATCCAGATCCCCTGATGGGAATAGTGAGCCGCGCCGGAGATCCGTTTCAGAAATTAGAAAAACTTCTTTCGCCACGGATCTGCACGGATCAGCCCGGATTTGTTCGTCTGATGAATTTTCGCTCGAACGGTTTATCGGTGAAAATCCGCGTAAATCCGTGGCAAAGAAGTTTTACAGCCAGAAGTCGCGGTTTGGCATAGGGGACGACGCCTCGCCCGTGCCGGCGCCGCGGCCCATATTCGGCGCAACCCGGTTGCGTCCGCTATTTTTCGCGACGTAGAGCGCGCTATCCGCCGCTTGCAGAAGTTTTTCAATCCCGGCGGAGCTCTCGCCGGTAGCGATGCCCAGGCTTAGACTCACCTGCACATTCGACGTGCCCACTCGAATACTGCATCCGGCAATGTGGCTGCGCACGCGTTCCGCCAGCTCCCACGCCTCCACCATGCCGCATCCCGGCGCAACGATGAGAAACTCCTCGCCGCCGTAGCGTCCCACCGAATCGTACGGCCGCACCATGGCCGCAATGCCGCTGGCAATGATGCGCAGCACAGTGTCTCCGGCGGCGTGGCCGCGCGTATCGTTGATGACTTTGAAGTGATCCACGTCGATCATGATCAGGCCAACCGGATGGTGGTCGCGCTCGGCACGCAGCAGTTCGCGGTCGAGAATGCTGAGAATCGATTTGCGGTTCCACACGCCGGTCAGGCCGTCGTGCGCGGCCTCGCGGCGCAAAGCTTCTTTTGTAATCACCAGCCTGTGCTGCGTCACCAGCAGCCGGGCGCTCGAACACAGGAACGAAGACAACAGAACTGCCGCGCCCAGCGCCATCCGCGACTGCGCGATGCCGAGCGCCATCAGCAATACGAGCAGCGGAAAAACCAGACAGGAGATTTCAACGTAGACGCGTTTTTCGCGCGCCGGCATCTCCGGCGAAAGCTCGGGCGCTTCCATCTGCTGCCATCCCACCGCGATCAATGCAGGAAGCACCAGCAGAATGCTCCACAAGAGGTCGAACCATGCACCGGTATGCAGGCCGCGTCCGGGACCGTAGTAATAAAGGGCGTCAACCGCGCCCGAGAACGCGAGGAAAACTCCCATGCGCCCGAAAAGAGATTTCGCATCGCGCGAGTGCGTGACCGCGGCGCGCAAAAGAAACGCGGCGACCACGGTTCCGTAGCCCGCGAAATACGGCGCCCACGCGCCGTGCGGCAATTCCCCTTCGGCGTGGGGAAGATAAAAAAAATAAAGATAGGCGGCAATCCAGACCATCACGCCCTGCACGAAATCCAGCGCCATGATGGTGTCGAGTTTGCCGGCCTCATGCTCGGGATCGAGAAACAACGCCATCGCCATGGGCACGAACCAGAAGCAGAACATCATGTTCGCAATCCAGCCCAGCGCCGACGAATGGGCGAAGTCGTTAAAAACGCCAAGAGCCTGGGCAACGGTCCAGACGCCGTACGCTACAGCGGTCAGCCCCCAGAAAGAACGCCCGAAACCCTCAGCCCGGCGGCTGGCATCGACCACGCTGAAGAGCACCAACGCGCCCAGAGCGAGCTGAATAAAATCGGAGTAAATCGGTCCGGACGAACTGGTGCCCAGCGTGGCGATCACACCGATGTGCGCCAGCAGCAACAGCCCGGCCATGGTCACGACGATACGCGTACGTGGCAATCGATTCCCCTGACAATAATGTACAGACAATTAAATGTACAGATAATGAGCGGAGGGACTTCCCGGACCAGCGTCTTCAACCACCCGAAACGCTATCCGAAAAAGCTTTTACCTGACCAGGATGCTGACAACTTCGGCCACGCATGGAAACCAGAACCCGAGTTATCGAATATTAGTATCGGATATTCATGGGCCGCGGTCATGTCACCATGGTACCGCCGCGAACATTACTTATGAATTGAAATCGGGGCAAGTCGAAGCAACGGAAAAGGCCTGAGCGTGGAAGCGTTCCCAGGGTAGAGAGACTGCGGCGAAGACACTGCGAATCCGGCAACAAAATCGCCAAACCACGTCGATTATGTTGGACTGCCTGGATGGTTAGCGGCTCAGTTTTGGATTATGGACGCGGGTCCACTTGCGCGAGAGCGTGATAAACTGTTCGCTGTCGCAATCAACCGCCGGAGAGGTGGCAGAGTGGCCGAATGCGGCGGTTTGCTAAACCGTTGTACGGGCTAACACCTGTACCGAGGGTTCGAATCCCTCCCTCTCCGCCA
>Ga0209006_10003519_pt1 | contig 14233 bp, 7 predicted proteins | sample JacPin_JW_Ref_O2_FD_188567 | JGI IMG/M metagenome (GOLD analysis project Ga0209006, IMG submission 188567) | Forest soil microbial communities from Algoma, Ontario, Canada - Jack Pine, Ontario site 1_JW_Ref_O2 (SPAdes) (version 2) | ecosystem: Environmental > Terrestrial > Soil > Boreal... | reverse complement strand
TTCTAGAGGGTGGACGTATCGCGGAGCAGGGCCCGCACGACGAGCTTTTGCAGAACAAGGGCCGCTACGCCGAAATGTTCGAGTTGCAGGCAGCAAGTTACCGTTAAGGACGAAACGATGGCTACGCAACAGCATCCCGCATTCGATCCCAGTCAGCCGATAGTGGCGGCGGAACTGCCGCGCATTGGCGGCCTGCGTAAGGACTACGTTGGCACCGTGGGCGCTACGGAAATTGATGACGCCGAGCTTCGCGAGGCGGCGGAAGTCGAAGCGCGTTCCTGGAGCGAACTCGATGCGGACGGAAAGATCGTTGCGATCGAAGCGAAGTGGAAGACGGTTAAGACCGCTGTCGAAGCGAAGCTGATCGAGATTCGAGACGCGATGTCGATCGGGATGAAGACGACCGGCGACGCGGAAATCTTTTTTGCGAGCGCTGCAGCGCTCCGGAGTTCGCTTCAGCAGACGAAGGCGATGTTGAAGAAGGTTGCGGATCTGCCACAAGTTAAGGCGGGCGATTCGGCATCCGGAAAGCTGCCACGCGCTTATGTTGCGGTTGAGAGCTATCTGAATACGGTCGGGCAACAGTTCGACGAAAAGACATTTGAGACGTACTTCCTGGCGCTCCAGGAAATCGCCCCATTGGAGATGAACGAACTGTGGCAATTGCAGTCGTTCGCGAAGATGACGGTTTTGGAAGGTGTGGCGGAGCAGGCGGCTGGAATCGATGTGGCGAAGTGCGTTGTGCCTGTGGAACCGGCCGACGCAAAACCAAAGACGACCGAAGAGTTGGCGGCAGAAAAGGCGGCTAAGGAAGCACAGCCGCCAGCTTTGATGACGAAGCTGATTGGGAGCCTCCGCCGCGTCGATGGAACAGATTGGAAAGAGATGTTCGAACGCGTAAACGCGATCGAACACGTTCTGCGGCGCGATCCATGCGATGCGTATGCCTCGATGGATTTCGAGAGCCGCGATCACTATCGCAAGCTGATTTCGGCCCTGGCGGAACGTTCGACAGCGACCGAGCAGCAGGTTGCCGAAAAGATCGTCGAGCTCGCGCGACCGATTCAGGCGTCTCCAGATGCGCGCGTTCGGCTGCGCCAATCGCACGTCGGCTACTACCTGATCGACGAAGGGCGCAAGCAACTCGAGAAGGCGATCGACTATCGGCCAACGTTTGTGGAGCGTGTGCAACGGCTGGTCAAGCGCTGGCCCGATTTTTCCTACATTCTCGGCATCGAGATTTTGACGCTGGCGATTATGGCCGCAGCGGTGTTTGGTTCGCGTGGCAAGGTAAACGGCTGGGTGATCGTGCTGCTGTTCCTGTTGCCGGCCGCGGAATGCGCGATCGCGCTGGTCAATCAGATCGCTACGACCTTGTTCCCGCCGCAGGCCCTGCCGAAACTGAATTTCGCAAAGGGCGTGCCTACGGACTTCACGACGATGGTGGTTGTGCCCACTTTGCTGACGAGCGAAGCCGGAATGATGCGCATGATTCGCGATCTCGAGATTCGCTTCCTCGCCAATCGCGACGAGAACATTCACTTCGCTTTGCTGACCGATCCACCGGACGCGGCACAGCAATTTGACGAGAAAGACAAACTGGCGGATCAGTGCTCGCACATGATTCAGGCGCTGAACGCGAAGTACGCCAGCGAGGGGCGCGGCTCCTTCTTCCTCTTCCACCGTCATCGCGCGTACAACGCTTCGGAAGGTATCTGGATGGCCTGGGAGCGCAAGCGCGGCAAGCTGCTGGATTTCAACAAGCTCCTGCTTGGAACGAGCGACAATTTTCCGGTGAAAGCCGGCGATCTCGGATTGCTGAAGTCGGTGAAGTATGTGATCACGCTGGATTCGGATACGCAGCTTCCGCGTGATTCGGCTCATCGTTTGGTCGGCACGATGGCGCATCCTCTGAATCGCGCGATCATCGATCCTGAGAAGAATATCGTCGTCGACGGCTACGGCATTTTGCAGCCGCGTGTCGAGATCAGCATTGATTCGGCGCAGCGCTCGCGTCTGGCTTCGATTTTCTCGGCGGACGCCGGGTTCGACATCTACGCCCGCGCCGCTTCGGACGTCTATCAGGATTTGTTCGGCGAAGGCAGCTTCACCGGCAAGGGCATCTACGAAGTCGAGACGTTCCAGCAAGTCGTGGAGCATCGCTTCCCTTGCAACGTGATTTTGAGCCACGATCTTGTGGAAGGCTCCTACGCTCGGGCCGGCCTGGTTTCCGACATCGAAGTCGTCGACGACTACCCGTCGCACATGAGCGCGTTCAGCCGCCGCAAGCACCGCTGGGTACGCGGCGACTGGCAGATTATTTTCTGGCTGCTGCCGCGCGTGCCGGACTTCTTCGGCAATTATTCGCCGAATCCGCTATCGGTGATTTCGCGCTGGAAGATTCTCGACAACCTGCGTCGCAGCTTGACGGAAATCGCGACGTTCGTGATGTTCCTCTGCGCGTGGCTCTTCTTCCCTGGCAAGGCAGTGTATTGGACGCTGGCGACTTTGGCGGTCATCGCGCTGCCGACGTACTATCAGTTCGCGATGTCGATCCTGCGCGCTGGCACAGGTGTATTCAGCGCGGCGTTCTGGAAGAGCTGGGCAGCCGATTTTGGAATCGCGCAGGTGAACCTGTTCATTCGCATCGGTTCGCTCTGTCACCAGGCGCTGGTGACCGTGGACGCGATTGTTCGCTCGGTTGTTCGCATGACGGTGACACACGAGCGGCTGTTGGAGTGGGAGACTGCGGCGGAAGCGGAGAGCAACTACGGCAAGAAGACGCCAGTTGAAACGTATCTGCAACTGACGCCGTGGATCACCTTCCTCGTTGGCGTGATCGTCGCTCTCGAGCGGCCGGCATCATTCATGATCGCGCTGCCGTTGCTCGTTCTGTGGGGACTTTCGAAGCCGATTCAGCAGTGGTTCGATCTCCCGGTTCGAAAGCCGGATGCAAAGATCGAAGCGGAAGACAAAAAGCTGCTGCGGCATTCAGCGCTGCGCACCTGGCGGCTCTTCCGTGAATACAGCACCGCGGAAGAGAACTTCATGATTCCGGACACGATCATGAAGCCCGACCCGCTAATCGTGCACCGGATTTCGACGACCAACCTCGGATTGCTGCTGAATTCGCGGCTTGCAGCGATGGACCTTGGCTTCCTGACGCTACCGGAATTTTTGACGGACACCGAGCGGTCGTTTGACTCGATCGACAAGATGCCTCGCCACGAAGGCCAGATGTACAACTGGTATGACAATCGGACGCTAGACGCGGTGAAGCCGCGGTTCATCTCGGCGGTCGATAACGGCAACCTCGTTTGCGCGCTGTGGACGGTGAAGCAGGGCTGCCTGGGTGCCATTCGCGAGCCGCTGTTCAAGCCCGAGACGCTACAGGGGCTGCGCGATCACCTCGACACGATCGAGGAGATCTTCAAGTCCGAAAATCAGGAAGAGACCCTACTCGCCGGCGTTCGCGAGATGAAACAGAAGGTCGGCACGCTGAGCGATTCACCAGCCACGTGGCTCGATGCGCTGACGGGTTGCGAGCGCGTGACCGTTGCCCTGGCCAAGAAGCTCTCTACCGAACCCATTGAGACTGAGGCTCAGTGGTGGGTATACGAACTCCGCCTCCGCATTTCCCATCTCGAGAGCTTGGTATATGACTTCGCGCCATGGCTTCAGCCGCAGTTTGCAAAGTGCACAGCCGAGCCGGGCGTGCTTGAACTGGTCCCGGCTGAGAAACTGACGCTCGAAGCGCTGCCCAAAGTCTGCCACACGCTCGATCAGAAATTGTGGCGGATGCTCGAAGAGGGCGGTTCAAATGTTGAATCGCGCTCGGCGCTACAGTTGCTGCGCTCGGCGGTCGGCCGGACCAGCAGCATCGCGAAGAGCATGACCACGCGCCTGGAACGCGTTGCAGAGCGAGCCGACACGCTGGCGCGGAGCATGAACTTCAATTTCTTCTTCGACGCAAAGAAAAAGCTCATGTTCACGGGCTACAACGCCGAGGAAGGCAAATTCACGCCGAGCCATTATGACTTGATGGCGTCGGAAGTCCGGTCGGGCGTGTATGCCGGCATCGCGAAGGGTGAACTACCGCAAGAAAGCTGGATGGCGCTGGAACGCAAGATGACCAGCTACAAGGACGAACAGGTGATGCTGTCCTGGACGGGCACCATGTTCGAATACCTGATGCCAGTCCTGTGGATGAAGATTTTCCCGAACACGATTATTGATGAAACGACACGCGGCGCAGTTCGTGCGCAACAGGAATACGCCAACGACAAGGGGATTCCCTGGGGAATCTCGGAAGCGTCGTGCTCGATCATCAACGCTGCGGGTCACTATCACTACGAGGCATTCGGTGTGCCGGGCATCGCGGTAAGCCGCGATTTGTCGCGCGACCTCGTCGTGTCGCCTTATTCAACATTCCTGAGCCTGATGGTCGACCCCAAGGGAGCGATCAAGAACATCCAGCGCATGAAGGATCTCGGCTTCCTCGGCTCGCATGGTTTCTTCGAGTCGGTCGATTACACAAAGTCGCGTCTGAAGAAGGGCGAAAAGTTTGAGGTCTGCCGCTGCTGGCTGGCGCACCACTCGGGCATGAGCCTGATGGCAGTCGCGAACATTCTGTGCGACGGTTCGTCGGTACGTCGCTTCCACTCGGAGCCGATGGTGGAGTCGATCGAACGGCTGCTGCATGAGAAGACGCTGCGCAACGTGCAGCTCGAGCCGTCGGGTGCGGCCGATGAAGCTGCGGCGATGACTGCGGATTCGTCAGCGGCCCAGAAGGCGGGCCAGGAAAACTGGGCTGCCGCACCCTCGAAATTGAACTCAGCCGCTTAAGCTGCGTTGGGCGTTTGCTCGACGTACAGAGCGAGCTCGAACAACGCCTTCATCCCACGCTGTACACAATCCTCTGTGCTGTACACAATCCTCTGTATTGTTTGTGGCACTCACTGCATCTTAACTGGATGTAGGAAGCGTCCCGTTCGCAGTTGAAATCATTCGCGTTCACCCGCCACGGCCGCATCCCGGCCGCGCCCCACGGTTCGGCCTACCAAATTCAAGGCAAGGTGCGTTATGGCTACAGCGAAATCGGCCCTCAGCGGCAGTCCCAAGACTCCTCAGATTCTCAGCGAAGATCTGCATTCTGCGTTTCATGACAGAGTGCGCCAGAGCATTTCGCAGCGCGCATACGACATCTATCAGAATTCTGGCAGTCAAGACGGCAACGATTATGAGCATTGGATTCAGGCGGAAAACGAAGTATTGCAACGCGGCATCGAAGTACGCGAATCGGGAAGCTGGCTTGCGTTCAATGCGTCCATCCCAGAAGGCTCGGCGGACGACGTAGAGATTTGCCTCACGCCGACGAGCATCACCGTTCATGCAGAGAAGAATCAGTCGATCAACACGGCTGAGGGAAATGCGCAAGAAGTCAGGGAGCGAGAGATTTTTCTCACTCACGATTTGAAAACGGAGATTGAACCTGCAACGGCTAGTGCTACGCTGAAGGACCAGAAATTGACGATCATGGTCAAGAAGCGATATCCCGTCGGTACAGACGTAACTTCAGCCGCTCCGGCTTCGGCAGAATCGAGCCCTGCGAAGTCGGAATCCGCTAAGGCATAATTTCAATCGATTGAGCGACACTCAGCCCATTCGCCCGCCGGCCCCGGGGGCGACCCGCACCGCGGATGGACGTTGGCAGTTCGTGGTGTGGGCGCCCGCGAGAAAGAGCGTTGAGCTTTCTCTCTCTTCCGGCACAAATTCCGCCGCGAAGTCGGTGCCGATGGAGCGCGACTCGTCCGGTTACTTTCGCGCGGTCGTCGACGGCGTTGAGCCCGGCGCTCGATATTCCTATCGACTCGATCACGGCGATGCCCGACCCGATCCAGCGTCGCGATTCCAGCCTGACGGCGTACACGCAGCTTCGCAAATCGTCGACCCGGGCTCATTTTGCTGGACCGACCATGCGTGGAAGGGCGTGGCACTGCGCGACGCCATCGTCTACGAATTGCATGTCGGCACTTACACCCGCGAAGGATCGTTTGCGGCACTGATCCCACATCTTGACCGTCTGGCCGACCTCGGCATAACGACGATTGAGTTGATGCCGATTTCTCAGTTTCCCGGCGGAAGAAACTGGGGTTACGACGGTGTCTTTCCGTTTGCGGTGCAAAATAGCTACGGAATCCCGTCCGACCTACAGAAATTTGTCGATGCTGCGCATACGAAAAAGCTCGCGGTGTGTCTCGATGTGGTCTACAACCATCTTGGCCCTGAAGGAAACTACCTCAACGAATATGGTCCATACTTCACGGACTTCTATCACACGCCGTGGGGCTCGGCGCTGAACTTTGATGGCCGGCAGAGCGATCACGTTCGACATTTTTTCATTCAAAGCGCGCTGTATTGGCTGGAACAGTTTCACTTCGACGCGCTGCGGCTCGACGCAGTTCACAGCATCTATGACGCGAGCGCCAATCCATTTTTAGCGGAGCTTTCGAACGAAGTGCGAGCTTTGTCGAAGCGAGCCGGGCGCGAAATCGTGCTCATCGCCGAGAGCGACCTGAACGATGCGCGCATGGCATTGCCGACCGGTCCTGAAGCCGAAGGTTTGGGCATGCACGGACAATGGAGCGATGACTTTCATCATTCGCTTCACACGCTCATGACGAAGGAAACCGCCGGCTATTATCAGGACTTCGGAACGATCCACCATCTGGCCAAGACGATTTCGAACGGCTGGTTCTACGACGGAATCTACGCTCCGCACCGCGAAAGAAAGCACGGAAATTCGCCGCTCAAGCTCGATCCGGAGCAATTCGTCGTCTGCATTCAGAATCACGATCAGGTCGGAAATCGCGCGCTCGGCGATCGCATCAGCAATTTGACGGATTTTGAGGGACTCAAGCTCGTGGCCGGAGTGACCTTGTTGTCGCCCTTCACGCCGATGCTGTTCATGGGCGAAGAGTATGGCGAGACCGCTCCCTTTCAATATTTCATAAGCCACGGCGATCCCGGACTGATCGAAGCCGTTCGAAATGGACGGCAGGCGGAGTTTTCGCATTTCGAATGGACAGGTACGATTCCCGATCCGCAGGCGGAAGCGACGTTCGAACGATCACGGCTTGATCATTCGCTCGCGAACAAGGAGCCGCATCGCACACAGTGGCATTTTTACAAGGCCCTGTTGGAGTATCGACGGTCGCGACGGCTTGGCAACGTTCGCTCGACGGCCATAACGGAGTTGCCGAACGCCGTTCTTTTTCTGCGAAACACGGGCTTAGGAGCAATCGCGACGCTCTTCCATTTCGGCGAGAGCGCTGCGGGCTTGCCTGTCAGTCTGCCGACCGGAGCTTGGAGCAAACAGCTCGATTCGGCTGCCCCGGAGTGGCAGGGTCCGTCGGCGCTACCCGAGAAACTCGAAGGCGGCAATGCGGTACAGTTGACTCTGCAACCGCGATCGTTCGTCGTTTACGAGCAGTCGAGTAAGCGCCCTTGACTCAAAATCCTGACTGATAGCTTATGTCGACGACCACTCCAACCCGGCCGCCCCTTCTCGCGACGTATCGTCTCCAATTCAACAAGGATTTCACGTTTCAAAACGCTGCAAAGATCGTCGACTATCTTGCCGATCTGGGTATCACGCACGTTTACGCTTCGCCGATTCTGACCGCGCGGCGCGGCAGCACGCACGGATACGACGTCACCGATCCGACGCGGCTCAATCCAGAACTCGGAACCGAAGGCGACTTCAACGTGCTCCGCGAAAAACTCCGCGAGCGCGGCATGGGTTTGATCCTCGACATCGTTCCGAATCACATGTCGGCGAGCAGCGAAAACTCCTGGTGGATGGACGTGCTCGAGAATGGACCTGAATCGGCCTACGCGTCTTACTTCGACATCGATTGGCGTCCCCCATCGCGCATTCTCGAGGGGAAAGTGCTCCTCCCGGTGCTTGGACGCCCGTTTGGCCAGGCGCTCGAGCATCTGGAACTCAAGCCGATCGTTCTCGAGGGTAAATTTTTCATCCAATATTTTGACTCCCTTTTTCCTCTGGCGCCCGCGACCTATCATCTGATCCTACGCCGCCGTTTGAATGAGCTTCGCGACGCGTTGGGAGAACACTCTCCGTCATTCCAGGAATATTCCGGCATCGCCGCAGCCGCGGCCGCCCTGACGGACGACTCCGACTCTACGACCGCGCGAGATGCGGGCGCCGACCGCCGGCTACGTTTCGAATCGCTGAGGCAGCGTCTTCGTCAGCTGATGGCGCAAGACCCGAAAATCAGCGAATTCGTTTCGCAGAACCTCAATGGCCTACAGGGTCTGGCGAAGGACCCGTCGAGTTTCTCCTCACTCGAAACGATCCTGGCGCAGCAGCATTACTTGCTCGCGTACTGGCAAAACGTCAACGAAGAAATCAACTATCGTCGTTTCTTCACGATAAACGACCTGGTAGGCCAACGCATGCAGGACCCATTGGTTTTCGAAGCGACACATGCGCTCATCTTTCGAATGATCGAACAGGGATCGTTGGATGGGCTACGCCTTGATCACATCGACGGATTGCGAGACCCGCTCGGCTATCTCCGGCAATTGAACGAACGCGTGTGCGTGGCGATTACACACGCCGGGCCATGTGCCGAATCGATGGCCGCCGAGGGTGTTGGACACCCTCGTCTCCCGGTCTTTGTCGAAAAGATTCTCGCTCGCGATGAGCAGCTGCCAAATACCTGGCCCGTGACGGGAACGACCGGCTACGACTATGTGAACGCGCTCAACGCGTTTTTTGTCGATCCCAAAGGCGCCGGCCAGATCGAGAAGATCTACTCGCGTTTCATCGGCAAGGAAATCGCGTACGACGACCTGCTCTATCAAAAAAAGAAGCTGGTCATGTCGATTTTGCTCGGCGTCGAAATTCGCGCCGCCGGACAGCAGTTTCAGATGCTCGCGCGCAACGATCGCTACGCAAGAGAAATTCCGCGCCTCGAGCTGAACCAGGTGCTGATCGAGGTGACTGCCCAACTTTCGGTCTATCGGACCTACATCAGCAACCTCGACGTACCTGAAGAAGATAAACGCCGGATTGAGCAAGCGATAGAACGCGCACGCTTGAAAGCCCCGCAAATCAGCGTGCCTGGATTCGATTTTCTTCGCGACGTATTGCTGCTCCTGAACCGACCACATCTGCTGCCTGGCCAGCGCGAAGCAAGGCTCGCCTTCGTCATGCGCTGGCAGCAATTCACCGGGCCGATCATGGCCAAGGCATTCGAAGACACCTTTCTCTACGTCTTCAACCCTCTGATTTCTTTGAACGAAGTTGGCGGCGATCCGCGTCCTTCAACGGCACATGCCGCCGATTTCCCTGGATACATCAAGACGCGCCAAAAAGACTGGCCGCACGCGATGAATGCCTCCACGACGCATGACACGAAACGCGGTGAAGACGTTCGCGCGCGAATCAACGTGCTCTCCGAAATGCCGGCGACCTGGCAGAAGCATCTCGATCGCTGGTCAAAACTGAACGCGCAGCACCGCAAGACGATCGATGGCCAGCCGGTGCCTGATCGCAACGAAGAAATTTTCCTGTACGAGACACTCGCCGGCGCATGGCCGTTCGACGGCGACCGCAGATCCTTCATCGATCGATTGAAAGCGTACGCAATCAAGGCGACACGCGAAGCAATGGTCCATACGCGGTGGACCCGGCCAAACCTCCGTCACGAGCACGCCCTCGAGCGATTCATCAGTTCCATACTCAAACCCGGAACCACAAACAAATTTGTGGCGGATTTCGCGGAGTTTCAGAAGCGAATCGCTTTCTACGGGATGGCGAACGGCCTCGCGCAGGCGCTTATCAAAGTGGCTTCGCCCGGCGTGCCCGACTTCTACCAAGGATCAGATCTCTGGGATTTCCGGCTCGTCGATCCCGACAATCGCCAGCCCGTCGACTTTGAAGCGCGGAAAGTTGCGCTGACCAAAATGCGCGCGCTCGACGAATCCCCGTCACCGGCGTATATCGAAGTCGCCAAAGCCTGGCAGGACGGCGGTATCAAGTTGTACGTCATCTGGAAGGCGCTGCAACAGCGCGCACAGCATCCCGAGCTTTATTCGGATGGAGAATTTCTGACACTTGACGTGCGCGGCAAGCGAGCCGAACACGTGACCGCCTTTGCGCGGCGATTGCAAAAGAATTGGGCGGTGATTGTCGTGCCTCGCTGGTTGGCGCGCGCAGGATTTCCGCTGCCGCCACAAGGCACCGGACAGTTTTGGGGCGACACAGCAGTGCAACTCCCGAAGGCTACACCGGCTCAGTGGAAAAACGTGTTTACGAATGGAATCGTGAATCTCGAAAGGAAAAATGGAAGCCGAGTGATTCGACTCGAGTCCCTGGGTCAGTTTCCGGTCGCGCTCCTTACGCCTGAATCGCTCACCCGCAAATCCTAAGGCCGACTAAATCGACAGAAGCTTGCCGATGCCCTGGAGCGGAATGCCAACCCACGTCGGCCGATTGTTCAACTCATAACCTAATTCGTAGATGGCTTTCTCTAAGAGATGCAATTCAAGGACAGTCTGAATTTCAGCCTGTGTTGCGGGCAGATACGACGCGTCCTTCGCCGTCGCAAAATATTTCGCCAGGTATCGGTCAGCAACCCAAGCGTTCCACGCCTCGGCCCACACGCCCATTCGCGCGACGTCGTCTCCGGCGACGCGATCTTCGCCTAGCAACGGCGCAAACGCCGCATAGTGAAACGACCGCAGCATACCCGCGACATCCTGCAATGGTGAGCGTTTCACGCGGCGTTCTTCGATCGAACGCGCAGGCTCCCCTTCGAAATCGATGATCACGAAGTCAGCCTCGGTCCGCAATACTTGGCCGAGGTGGTAGTCGCCATGAATTCGAGTTCGCATCGCGCGGATCGGCTCGCGCAACGCAGCATTGAAGCGGGCCGCAATTTCGCTCTCCCTCTCAGCGAGTCTCTCGGCTTTCTCACGCCATTCGGTCGGCAGATATTTCACTTTGTCGCGCAGCAGCGAGAACACGCGAACAAGCAGCCGATTCACGGACTGCTCCAACGCCTGCTGCGATTCCATCGTGAATGGTTCGGGCGCGAAAGCCGGGTCAATCGCATCGGATGCCAAAGCTAGATGCATTTCCGCGGTACGCTGCCCGAGCAATTCGGCGGCCGCTAGATAAGTTTCAACGGAGCTCTTGGCAGTGTCAGGAACGCCGTCGACTAACTTTCCCGGCGTTAACACTCTGCCGGCAGCCGTTTCTCCGGTGCCCGTAGCCTTCCGAACCTCATCGTAATAGTTCGCGAGCGACTTCAACGTGAATCCCCACGCATCACCCTGATTGGCGACAAATTGCTGCAACATGCCTTGCGACATGGACCTGCCATCGCGCGCTTGATATTCCAGTGTTCCCGCGAGAGGCGGCACACCCTTCAACGACGTTTTTTCCGTCAGGAATTGCCCGATTTCGAGATCAGGATTGATGCCCTCCTGAATGCGGCGGAAGAATTTCAAAATCAGGCGGTTGCCGTAGATGATGGAGGTGTTGCTCTGTTCCGCTCCAACTGGCTTGGGCGTGAGCGTCGCGACAGACTCGGATGCGAGTCGCGAATATGCTGTGGTTTTGACTCCGCGAAGTTCGCCGTTTTCTCCCGCGATCGCTATTCCCTTCTCGATCAGCTCGGCGAGCGCCGTCAAAAATGCGGCGTTCTTCAGGCCGTCGGCGAGCATCATGGAGCCACCATCCGGTATGGGAACCTTAAGTCCCTCAGCGCCTGCCCCTTCGGACCGTACCAGCGGAATCGCGTAGAACTCGTCGGCGCCATCGTCGTAGTGCACTACGACGACGAAAATGTAGGCATTGCCGCCACCCGCGGGAATCGAAAGCGTGTCGACGACGTCGACCGACGCGACCTTGCGCGCCTTCCCGCCGAACCACCGCTGCTTCAGCAAGTACTCAGGAAGCTGCGACGCAAGAGCTGTCTGAAGTGTCGATGCCATTTTCTTTCCCGCACCAAGGTCGGCCATGAGGTGCCTCCGGATAGGTACAGGTTCGATTCACCAAGTCACTGCGCGGTCGCGCGCGCTAGAGCGGCTGGAGTTCGTCGCTGTCGTCTCTTTTCTTCTCGGCCAGCGACCGTTCAAGGAACCTTCGCGCCAAATCCTGCCCACCATACCCAAACGCGATCGCCAGCCCCAACATGAATGCGCCAAAGACAATCGAGAACGCCGCAAGCACGGTTTGCCGCGCGACGCTCAGTTCATCCAAAGCCATCGTGATTGCCAGGATCCAGATGATGAAACGGACCGACCAGCTGAACAGCATGGCTGAACCGTAGCCTCTATTCACCGAACCCAGCAGGACCGCACGCGAAAGGAAGTTTGCGATGACCAAACCCAGGAACAGAATCAACATCGCGACGACGATTTCCGGCAGCAGGCGAAGCAACCGCGCAATCTGTTCCTGAAGCCCCGCGATATTCAGTACGCTGATGCCAATCAGGATGAAGCCGAGCAAGGTGATCCAGAACACCGACCGGCTCAGTACTTCCGTCATCGACGGCAATGCCGCCATCCGGAGAACCTTGGACGCTCCCGCTTCCTCCGACAAGCGATCCAATTTCGTGAGACGCAAGATCACACGCGCGGCATACTTGAACGCGTACGCGACCAGCACACCGGTGAGCACGATCACCAGCATCACCACCAGGCGCGGCAGGAACTGGGCGATCATTTGCGACATATTTTGGTACGCCTGTTGCAAACCTTGGACGATCGCGTCTTTCATCGTTTCACCTCAGCTTTTCGCCTTCCAGCGCTCGATCAGATACGGCTTCTGGCGTTCGAACTCCAGACAGAGCGCTTCGGTGTCAGCTTCCATTTCTTCGGGGGTCGATTGGGCGTGGTCCGCCAAAAATGAGAAAAGTTGTCCGCGGTACAAGGGAACGAGAGCTTGCAGGATGTGATCGCGCGCGATCGAGGTTCGGTGATACGCCGCCGCAAAGTCATACAACACGCGAACCCATAGCTGCGATGGAAAATCGAACTTGTCGATGTCCATCGCAGCAATCTGCTTTAGCTGCGCAAGCGTGTCTTTGGCCAAGATGGACTTCAGAACGTCCTGAAGGGTCTGGACGCCCGTGCGGAACAGTTCGAAACTCTTGTCCTGTCGCGGGGGCGCGTCCTCAGACGTCAGTTCGTGGTCGGAGCCAAAAGTCTGCACGCTCTCGGTGCCGTTGCGATCGAGCCAGTGATCCTGAAACGCATCGCAGCAATAGAACAGATTGCCGACCGTTTGCCGGATCGTCTCAACGATGTCTGGGCCGCCTGGCACCACTGCTGATCTCGGCCCAAGGTACGACTGGCTGCATTTCATTCCATTGCATATCGCGTTGACGGCCATCCAAGCTTCGGGGCGAGCGCGAACCGCCTCATTCATTGGCTGCGATGCGCACTCCGTCGCAAGGCGGCCCGAAAATCCCCACTCATCCGAGTACATTTCACGGATCCGCAGACCGAACACCGCTCGACTCATCGGGTAAAGAAGATTGCGTGCGAGCAAGCCCTGGAACTTACTGCGGGAGTACAGCGGCGCGACAAAAGCAAAATCTTGACGGTAAGCCGGCCGCAGGAGATTCGCAGCCCAAGCTGGGTCCAGACTCGCCGTCGCCGGCGAGACAACTGCCACCGCCTTCACGCGCAACAAGTCCGCCGCCGAAAAAACCACCTTCATCGCCGCGCCCTGCGACGGCGACCTCCCGTACTGAGTTGTGACCCGGTGTACCGTCCGCAGCGAAGTTATGCCCCGCCGGATCGAATCTTTCTTCCCGTTCAAATTCGCGACGATCTGCTGCGTCTGATCGGACGAGCCGCCATCTAGATTCAGAATCGCAACGCGATCCCGAACGAAATTCTGCTGATAGCTATCCTCGATCGCCTGGATCGCTTGCCCGATCGTCCCCTCGTTGTTGTACGTGGGGATCGCCACAAGCAAATCAGCCTCGCCAACGCTCATCAACTGGCGAAGTAGATCTTCCGAAAGTAGGCTTTCGTCGGCCAAAAAACGTCCGCTCCTGCTCTGTTACCGCACTCAGGTAAACCTTAGAAATTTACACTCGACGCGGGCGAGTTCAAAGTTCAAATGCGTCGCAATCGGAACCAAAAGAATTGATAAGGCGCGAGTGTCAGCAAATAGGGGAGTTCCCCG